>Ga0209498_1000052_pt1 | contig 61719 bp, 50 predicted proteins | sample WalLakDeSediment_FD_184131 | JGI IMG/M metagenome (GOLD analysis project Ga0209498, IMG submission 184131) | Lake sediment microbial communities from Walker lake, Nevada to study Microbial Dark Matter (Phase II) - Walker Lake 11/02/13 Deep... | ecosystem: Environmental > Aquatic > Freshwater >... | reverse complement strand
TATCCTTTATTCATGTATCCGGCCATTCCAGGGTGTCCTGACATATCATCAAGCAATGGCAGGTTCTGGGCTTGGGCATCCTTCAATGTGCCCATTTTACTTGAACAGGCAAGGCACACACAAGGAAGGGGAACCTAATAATAAGCTTAATCAAAAGCCATTTCGGTTTTCCACTCCTTCCAGACATTGCCCACAAGACCTGGCCCGGGCTTCAGGGTCATCTTTCCGGGTCTCCAGCCTGAGGGAGTTGCTTCAGCGCCTTTGGTTTCCCTGATAAGCTGAAACGCCTGAATCTGTCTCAGTGTCTCATTAACATTTCTTCCAACAGGGGGAGTCAGGACTTCATAACCCTGAATAACTCCATCAGGATCAATAAGAAATCTTCCCCTGGTCTCAACCCCGGCGTCTTCATCATAAATACCGTAAACCTTTCCTACCCGGCCTCCAGCATCGGAAAGCATGGGAAAAGGCACGCCTCCTTCAACCATTTTGGAGATTTCATGGTCATCCCACATCTTGTGCACAAACATGCTGTCTATGCTCATGGACAGGACTTCAACCCCGAGCTTTTGGAATTCAGGATATTTTACAGCAACTGCTGAAATTTCAGTTGCTCAGACAAATGTGAAATCCCCTGGGTAAAAACACAGAACCACCCATTTTCCCAGGTAATCAGACAATTTTACATTTATAAATTTACCTTTCTGGTAACCCGGAGCTGAAAAGTCCGGGGCTTTTCTGCCCACCTGAACCATCTTTTTTTCCTCCATAATTACTGGTTTTTCTGATCGTTCCTGTTCACCCGCTTCTTCTCCCACTGGGCCGCCGGTAGGCCTGGCGCAACCTACAGGTAACTCTTCTGCCATAAAGCCTCCTAATTGGTTTGATTGTTCCTGAGGATAAAATATCCATGCATTGAACTTATCAATATGTTCAGAATAATCTTATAGAAACATCCTATAGAAAGTTCCAGAAAAAACACTTAAAAAAACGACTTATTTATTAATAGGAACTATTATTAATGGTAGAGGGTGTTAACAAAAAAACAATTAACCTTTCCGAATCCGGTTTGAAATAATTCCTCGCCGATATGATTCTTTTGGTTAGCTGCGTTTTAGACCGTGATTGAATAAAATGCCCGGAATATCCCGGGATCTCCAGAAACGCGGCAACAGGCTAAAAAGCCTGCCAGTGAAATAAGAGAAGGAGCAGAAAACGTCTGGGGAAAACACGGATACCTTAAAACATACCAGTTCTCCTGGGTATTCTAATCAAGCTCGAAAAAATTAACGCTTAACTTATTGAACCTCAATATCCTGATAGCCCATATCTTTTAGTGCGTTGGCGATAATCCTGCGCAGGTCCGAGGGCTTGAAAGGCTTGGCTATCATGTCGAAAGCGCCTTTCTCCATTGCTTCTCTGGCCAGGGCTGCCGTGGCAAATCCGGTAATAATGATTACTCTTGTCTTCTGAGACTTTTTCCGGACTTCCTCAAGTACCTGGATCCCGTTAATATTGTTCATGACTATGTCAGTAATGACCACATCATACTCAGAACTTCTTATCTGATTCAATGCCTTCTGGGGATCCTCGAAAACATCCACATCGCAGCCTATCTTGGCCAGAGCGGGTTTAAGTCTGTTTCCCACAATTGGCTCATCATCGATCAACAGCACGCTGATTTTATTGTGCATTGGTTTCTCCCGGATTTTTATTTTATCAAATTTCAAAAAACGATTTGGAAACCTTAAACAATCAATGTCCGCAGGATACGGATTTGAAAAGCTCCCTCTGACTGTAGACTTCAACCTGTTTAACACCCTCAAGTCTGATCAGCTCCTCCTTGATTTTTCTGGCATGGTCCTTTCTGTTGAACCTGGAGCCTCTGGAATAAACATAAACCATCCCTTCCTTTGACTTAATTTCAGCTTTGGGGTCCAGGTCCACTAGAAAAGCCTTGACCCGGCTGGACACAACCTGATCTCTGACGCAGCCGAGTGAAAAGGTCATGGGCTGAAAACGCTCATGTCCCACGGTATGCAATATGGAATCAATGGCTTCATCAAGATTGAGGTTGCCAACGTTCAGAGTCATGTCATACAGAGAACTGTCCGTAATATCCAGTCCATACATATATTGAACCCATGCTCGGTAATTTTCCTCTTTTCTTTTAATCCCCTTTTCCAGCTGATCCCCGGGAATATCAACAAGCCTGCTGAGTTCAATGAGATCTTTTATGCCGCACAGCAGCCGGACTTTAAGAACGTGGGAAACCTTCTGAAGCATTGGATAACCAATAAAGCCCGAACGCAGTATATTGTCCTCAAGGAGCCGCTCAGCCAGTACAGACTCAAGCCGGGCCATGCATTTATCCTTACTGGAACAGAATCTCTGCAATACTCCTGGCTTGCATTCAACTGTTCTGGTCAGAGTTTCCTCGGCCACGGAATATCTTTTAGCGGCATCTTTAATCAAGTCCGCGTCGGATACATATTTGAAGCCGGTTTTCTCGGCCAGTACCCTGGACACGCCCTGGGCGAATTCCGGCAGATTGGAAAATAAAACGATTATGGGCATTTTTTTCTCCATTATTGGCTGTTTTTAATACGCGGATCAACAACCGTTCTGTTTCTGATTTATTGTTGGAGGTTTGCTTTATCCCTTGGCTGTCATAAAAAAAGCATTCACACTTTAAATACCATAAAACAGATACATCACAGTAATCATGACTGTCAGAAACAAAACGGTCATCAGCCCTCCGGCCTTGATAAAGTCCACTGTCCTGTATTTACCGGGGCCCATGTACAGAGCGTTTACCTGGTGGGTGGGAAGGATAAATGAATTGGAAGTGGCAATACCTACCACAAGAGCGGCCATTCTTGGATCAATTCCAGCGGCCATGGCCATGTTCACCACCAGCGGAACCAGCAGAACAGTAGCGCCGACATTGGAAACCACAAGGGTAAAAAAGGTTGACAGCAGACCTATTGTCGCCAAGAGCACCACACCGGGCACATCGCCGATAAAACTCAGTACGGTGTGGGCTATCCAGGCTGCTGTTCCGCTCTTTTGAGTAGCTATACCCAGGGGTATAAGCCCGGCCAGTAAAAAAATGGTTCTCCAGTCAACTGCCTGGTAAGCCTCGTCTATATGCAGAACCTTACACAGAATCATTCCGAAAGCTCCGGTCATAAGACAGATTGAAAGCTGAATCTCAAACACTATAATCATAATCAAAGAAACCATGAGCCAGAATCCGGCAACAAAGGCCTTTTCAGGCTTCATAACTTCGCTTACCGGAGTGGTAAAAATAAGATTCTTCTGTTTCTGCAGAATATTGAACCTCTGCCAGGTTCCATGCAGCACAATTGTGTCTCCGGATCTGAGCTTGATATCGCTGAGGCCGGTGTAGAATGTTTCCTCTGCTCTGGAAATGGCCAGTGGATTTACCTGGAACTGCTCCCAAAAGTGACTTTCCCTGAGAGTCTTGTTGATAAGGTCTGAACGAGGGGCCACCACCGCCTCAACAACCCCGGAAACCGCCGGTGCCAGGTCATCTTTGAATATCTCAAGTCCAATCTTGACTTTCAGGCCATAGTCATGGGCAAGTCTCTTTACATTTTTTTCCTGTCCGAACACAGCCAGTTCATTGTCAGGACCTATTTCCATTTCCGGAGTCAGGGACATGATCTTGATATTATCTCTGGCAGACAAGGCCACAACATTTACCGTGTAATTTTCGCGCACATCCCTGATGGTTAAAGGATCCATGAACACCCCGAAATCAGAAGGGGTTTTAATCTCAAAAGCCTGGCTAATTTCATCATAAGCGGTAACCGAGGAATAATCCTTGGAATCAGCTGCTTCTTTTTCCTTTTTCCCGGAGGGAAGAACAAATCTGCCCACAAGGATAAAATACAAAATGCCGCTGCCCACAAGGGACAGACCTATGGGAGTGACGTCAAAAAGCTTGAATGGTTGCAGGTCAAAGGGAATAATCAAATCATTAAGCAGAATCAGAGGACTGCTGCCTACCAGAGTCACAGTTCCTCCTATTATAGCGCAGAACCCTATGGGCATGAGCAATTGAGACAGGGAAATATTCATGCTCTTGGAAACGCGTTTAATGGCCGGCAGAAACAAGGCGGCAGCACCGATATTCTGCATAAAACTCGATATGAAGGCCACAGTGGCCCCCATAAAAAGGATGACCCTGGAGGAACTGTTGCCGGCCAGTTTGACAATGGGGTTTACCATCCTGTTTATAAGTCCTGTCTTGTCCAGCCCTGCTCCGATTATAATAACCGCGATAATGGATATGACGGCGTTGCTGCTGAAGCCTGAAAAAGCTTCTTTCGGGGTGACAAGTCCAAGCAGTGGAAGAGAAATAGTCATAAGTATGGCTACCATATCAACCCTGATCCACTCCATTACAAAAAGAAATATGGCCAGACCGATCATGAACAGGACTAAAACCATTTCAGTATTTAATGCATTAACTTCCATAATTGTTCATATCCTTTTTGTTAATCCTTTGACCGTGATTATTCTGCAATTGGTTGTTTGTTTCAAACTTTCAACATAATTCTGGAATAGCGGATACAACTGATCATTATTATCAGGGGCCGACAGCACTATTTCACTGATGTCATGCTTTTCAACGAATCTGCGTATTTCAAGTTCATATTCATTTAAATCAAGCCACTGTTCGTCATTAATGTTATCTTCAACCAGATAGTTCCTGGTTAACTCCTTTATCTTTCTGTCAATTGGTTCAAGCTGATCTGAATCTTCCATCTTTTTTCCGGTCATATCCTTTGTAAAGCGCACAAAAACCGGATTGGCCGAACTTCGTTCAGCGAAATTTACCGCAAAATTAACCGCATTGAGCGATAATTCATTTATTCCGAATAATGGAACCAGAAGATTGTACACCAGCGGTCTCCCAAATGATTTTTCAGGACATTATCAACTTGCGTGCCAACATCTTGTAATCAGGTATTTATTGAGAAATACCAGGGAGTCATGTAATATATTCTTTAGTTAAATGGTTAATTCTTGTTTCATTTTGAAACTTATTGAAGGCACCAGATTTATTCCATTTCAGGTAAATCAACAGAATTAATTCCCTGCTCCAGATACCTCCGGTATTCCAGGGCTGAATTAATCAGCCTGGTCAATTCCGGCGGATCAACAGGCTTGGTCATAAAATCAAAAGCACCGTCTCTCATGCCCTGCATGCCAAGGGTTGCAGAGGCGCAGCCCGTGAGTATGATCACCTGAACAACAGGATTGATCTGCTTTATCCTTTTCAGCACAGTCATACCGTCCATACCGGGCATAAGCACGTCAAGAACCACTACATCTAAGGATTCATCCTGAATTAGAATGAAGGCTTCTTCTCCGTTTTCAGCAGTAAAAACCTCGAATCCTTTTTTCAGAAGATATCTGCTCAGATACTTGAGAGTCTTGGGCTCATCATCCACCAAAAGTATTTTTCCAGGCATAAGCAATCCCTCCACAACTGTTTTTCCGGACGGGTTGTCACGATCACTGTCATTGAACCCATTATACCCTGTCATAAAATACCTTTCACCTTTGTTTCAAAATGAAACTTTATTTGATTTTAAATAACTGAAAATCCCTCTTGTAATTTATTTTTTAAGATTATTATGTTTCATTTTGAAACAAAGGCTGATCAATGGATTATCCTGTTAATATAAATAATTGAATTTAAAGAATAAAAATAATGGCATAAGAATTGATAATCTCTTAATTGCAAAAATGAGTCCTGAATGAACTATGATATATTGACAGAAATTCTGTGATGAATTTTCAGGTTAATAATACTGACCCGGGGTTTTTTCCTTATGGTCAAAGGAAAATCATTCTATGTTCAGCTTAAGCAATTTCTGTAAAAAATTTTTAAAAATCAGATCCGGGTCCTGCATTGAAAAGGACAGATCTGACCCGGCCACTCAGGAATTCAAGACCAAATACTGGAATTTTAAAAGTCTTCTTGCCTTGAATCAGAAGATCCTGGAAAACATGTCTTCCATGGAACTCGCTTATTCCGGGGACAAAATATATGGCTTTGGCTTTCTGCGAAAAAGCAACACCGAGCTGTCTGTCTGTCTTTTCCGGGTCATCACTTTACTGGACAGGATAGCGCCAGGGAAATACAGGCCTTTACTCCAGAGATTTGAAGACATTCAGTCCAGGCTGAACATGATCTGTGAAATTGAGGACAAAAGAGGTAAAGATTCTTCATCCTGGATTTGCCTGGACATCAAACAATTAGGATCAGCTGACGCGGATATGGCGGGGGCCAAGGCTTCCAACCTTGGAGAAATTCAAAAAAAACCAGGGATTGTTGTGCCTGAAGGTTTTGTCCTTTCATGCCGGGCATTCAGGTTATTCATGGAAAAAAACCTGCTTGAACCTCATGTTGAACAAATTATCCAATGTATTGATTTTGATAACCTGACAATGGTTTATGAATCCAGTGAACGCCTGAAAAAAATGATTGAAGGCTCACCCGTGCCGGATGAAATCCTGATCCCCCTAAACCTGGCTTATCAAGAAATGGTAAAATCCCATGGTCAGGAAATCCTTTTTGCCGTGCGCAGCAGCGCGACTGGGGAAGACGGTTTGAAGACCTCATACGCGGGACAGTATCTTTCAATTCTGGATGTCCCGGGTGGAGATCTTTCAACTGCCTATAAAAAGGTTCTGGCGAGTAAATATAACGCCCGGGCCATGATTTACAGGCACAACCACGGGTTGTGTGATAATCATGTCAGTATGTGTGTGGCCTTCCTGGTGATGCAGAATGCCGTATCCAGCGGTGTCATTTACACCAGGAACCCGCAAACAGGGGCCCAGGAAGTTATCATCAGTGCCCTGCGCGGACTCCCCAAAACACTGGTCGATGGCTCGGCAAACCCTGATGTGTTTATCTACTCAAGGGATCAGGGCAAAATAATCAGTCGGGAAATAAATGAACAGAAAAGCATGTTGACCCATATTCCAGGTAAAGGCATGGGAAAAATTGACCTGGATTCAAACTCAGCTGTTCAGCCGTCCATTTCTGAAAATCATGCTCTGCAACTGGCTGAAATCGCCCTTAAGCTGGAGGATCATTTTCAGCACCCTCAGGATATTGAGTGGTGTCTTGATCCTCAGGACAGAATCGTTATCCTGCAGACCAGGCCGCTGCAAACACGCAGACAAAATCATGATCAGACTGCATCTGAAAATTCATACATAGCTTTCAGAAAACAAATCCTTGTTAAAAATATCCAACCGGTTTTAAAGGGCGGAATAGCAGCCTGCCGTGGGGTAGCCTGTGGAAAGGTCCATCTGGTGGCTAACCCGAAAGACGCGGCCCAGTTTCCTCAAGGAGCTGTGATGGTATCCAAAGATGCCCTGCCCAGATGGTCCACCATTGTTGGCAGGGCTTCAGGTCTGATCACGGACCGCGGATCAGCCGCAGGGCATCTGGCTACAGTGGCACGTGAATTTAATGTGCCTGCCTTGTTTAACACTGGTTCAGCCACCAAAAATCTCGCGGAAATCACTCATGTGACCCTGGACGCTGGCGCGGGAGAAGTATATGGTGAAGTGATCCCATATCATAGCAAGCCGGAGCATAAAACAGATAAAATGTCCGGCACCCCTGTGCATGCTGCCCTGGAAAGGGCTCTGACCCTTATCCGGCCACTGAATCTGACTGATCCTGAAAAAGATGATTTCTCACCGGAGCATTGCAGCACCTATCATGATATCCTGCGCTTCTGTCATGAAAAAGCTATTGAAGAAATGTTCTGTCTTGGAAGTGAATATAACGGGGCGGATCTGGCCGGCAAAAGACTTGTTGCCGGAGAGCCGACACAGTGGTGGCTTGTGGATATCGGAGGCGGTTTCAATAAACAGGTATCAACAGATTCGGTCCGGCTGAGTGAAATCAGTTCCCAGCCCTTTCTTAGAGTATGGGAAGGCATGACCAGCCGGGCCTGGCAGGGGCCTCCCGGCGCCGATGTCAGAGGTCTGTTCTCCATTATGCTTGAATCCACAATGAACAGAGATCTTGATTTGACCGGCCCTTCTGCTTTCGCCCAGAAAAACTACGGGTTGATCTCAGGCAGTTTCTGCAGCCTGAGCTGCAGATACGGTTACCATTATTCTGTTCTGCAATCCCTGTGCAAGAATCTTGACAGGGAAAACTATATCCGTTTCGGGTTCAAGGGTGGCGCGGCCAGCATGGATCGAAAACGCCTGAGACTAAAGCTGATCAATGAAATAATGGAAGAATGGGATTTTCAGGTTACCATCAGGGAAGACGTGCTAAATTCTTCCTTTGAAGGTGGAAACAGGCTGGAAACCATGAAACGCTTGAAAGTACTCGGATATCTTATTGTTCATACCAGACAGATAGATATGGTTATGAACAATCAAAACCAATACGCTTCCTATCGAAATAAAATGAAAAAAGACATTGAAAACATTTTTTGATGAACAAGAACCCTCAGGTGAACCAGAATCCTATTCCACTGCGTTGGGGATCCTGTACTTCCTGATTTTTCTCCACAGGGTTGTTCTGGGTATCTCCAGGATGTCCGCGGCGCGGACCTTGTTATAATTTGTCGCCTCAAGAACTTTAATAATGTATTCCCTCTCGTTCTTCCAAAGGGGGGAAAGGCTGTCCGGGGCAATTGTCTCTACTTCAAGACAGCCCAGGTCCTGGGGCAGGTCTTTCTCGCTCAGCCATATGTCGTCACTCAGGGCAACCGCGCTGGAGATGATATGTTCCAGCTCACGGACGTTGCCTGGAAAGGAATACTTGTTCAAGGTAGTCATGGCCTTTTTGGTCAGACCCTTGATTTGCTTCCTGTATAAAGCGTTATAACGCTTTATAAAGTGATCCGCGAGAACGGGTATGTCCTCCTTACGTTCCCGCAGGGCCGGTGCCCTGATGGTGACCACCTTGAGCCGGAAATAGAGATCTTCTCTAAACCTGGCCGCTGCTACCTCGTGCTCAAGTATTCTGTTAGTCGCTGAAATAATTCGCACGTCAAGATCAACAGGCGAGGTCCCACCTACTCTGATCAGTTTTTTTTCCTGCAGAAGCCTGAGCAATTTGACCTGCATGGAAAGAGGTGTCTCACCTATCTCATCCAGGAACACAGTGCCCTTCTGTGCTGACTCAAACAACCCGGCCTTTCCGCGATCAGCGCCTGTAAAGGCGCCCTTTTCATGACCAAAGAGCTCATTGGCAATGAGATCTTCAGAAAAACTGCCGCAGTTAAAGCTGATAAAAGGCTTGTTTTTTCTCAGGCTGGATTCATGGATGGCCCTGGCTATAAGCTCTTTGCCGGTCCCGCTTTCTCCCTGGATCAGCACATTGCAGTCTACCTGCCCGACTTTGTGAATGAACTTGATCAATTCTCGCATGGGCTGACTGATGCCGATGATCTTGGCAAATGGATCTGTATCCAGCAAATCCCGTTTTAGCTTTCGATTTTCATTCAACAGGCCCAGGTGTTCCGCAGCCCGGTTTAAAACCAGCAAAGCCTGGTCCGGTGTAAAAGGTTTATCCAGATAATAAAACGCCCCCTTCTTCACCAGATCAACAGCAGTGGAAACCGAACCATAGCCGGTCATGATGATGACTTCTGTTTCAGGAGAAATGCTTTTAACTCTCTCCAGAACAGTAAAGCCGTCAATACCCGGCATGCGCAGATCACTGAGCACAATATCAAAATGACGACTTTCAATGACGGACAATGCTTCTTCAGGGCTGGAAAAAACTCTGACCTCATAACCGTTCTTTGCTGCTTTGCGCTGCAAAGTTCGCAATACAGCGACTTCATCATCAATAACAGCCAGACTGATCATATAACTAACTCAAAAATAAAGAATAAACACGGATTAATTTCATGATCCCTTTTAATCATAAGATTCTAATAACCCCTGGAATAGCGGTCATACGGAAGAACAACGTTGAACTTGCTGTATCTGCCTTCTTCACTTTGAACCTCAATCCTGCCCCCATGCTTCTTGATGATGCCCTGAGACACCGATAATCCAAGTCCATTTCCCTTGCCCACGGGCTTTGTGGTGAAAAACGGATCAAAAATTCTGGCCATCACCGGTTCAGGTATGCCTTCTCCGTTGTCCTGAACGCACACGTTGAGAAACCCGGGAGTAGTGGCATGCTTGCTGACAGTTATCAGCACTTTCCTGTCTCTGTCCACTCCTTCAACTGCGTCCAGGGCGTTGATGATCAGGTTAAGAAAAACCTGTTTGAGCTGTTGTTTGTCGCCGCGGATATTAGGCAGATCAGGATTTATCTCCACCTTCAACTCAATGCCTGACACCTTGGCCTGATTCAGGGCCAGGTTGGCAGTGGATTTTACCAGGGCTCCCAGATCTACGAGTTCGCTGACTGATTCACTTTCCCTGGTAAAATCAAGCAGGTTCCGGACGATATTTCTGGACCTGTCAGTTTCCCCTATAATATCATTTAGCATTTCAATTTTCTCTTCATCTGAGATATCCTTAAAGTCCTCAAGAAGGGTATGGACTGTGAGCATGATGTTATTCAAGGGATTGTTCAGTTCATGAGCCACACCCGCGGTCAGGGTCCCTATGGCCCTTTGCTTGTGGGATTCTATCATGGACTTGTGATGATGTTCCAGTTCATTGAGCATCCTGTTAATGGCCAGTTCCACAATAGTGAACTCATCCCTGTACTTGTAAACCGGCATAATCGGAGTAAAGTCTCCCTGAGCGATTCTGCGGGTGTGCGAGATAAGACGATTCAAAGGTCCCATGAATCTTCTGGACAGAAAATGTGCCACGTAAAAAATCAGAAATAAAAGCCCCACCATGAAAAAAACAGGTACTTTCTGCAACAAATTCATTAACGAGTTGATGGAAGACTGCTCTTTCTCCACCAGTTCCACAGCCGCCTCAACCATTTGAGATCCATGTCCCCGCAGTTTATTCTCAATGTCGTTAACATCAATATTCTGCGCTACTATCATATCCCGGTGAGAATGCAATTCACCCAGCAGGAACTGATAAGCTCTCATGTGATTCTCTATGAGTTCGATTCTTTCCGGGCTGGCAATTTTGGCTATGTTATCCCTGTTTTCCATAAGAATTATCTGAGCATTCTTGGCGCTCTGAACCGCGTCTTCAACATTGGTTCCATATAAAAAGAAATTTTTTTCCCAGCGCCTGGCCTGCTCAATATTAAAAAGAAAACCATCCCATGCCTGCATCAGCTCAATCTTGGCCTGAATCCGGTCCACCGCAATCATAGCCCCGGCGGTTATAGCCAGGGCCAGAAAAAAAATGACCATAAAGGCCATGATAATCTGAGCCCTGAAACCAAAGCTGGGTCTCTGCAGCAGCTCTTTATCAGCCAGTCTGCGGTAATAGGATTCCCTGGATTCTTCATTTTCAAGGGCTTCGGTATATATGCTGCTTTCCGGAGCATCCTGTTTTTTCCCAGCCATAGTCATGATTTTATCCTCATTAATAATCGCGTATATATTTGCTCTTTCAACTTGATTCAGATATTGGCGCACATACCTTTTAATCCCGAATTTTCAACGTCCGGTCATGTTCAGGTAATCCAGAAGTCCCTTTAAGGCTTTGTGCGCGGTAAATGTCTTGATTTCCTGCCTTGTTCCGCTGAATATATTTTTCTCCCACCAGGTATCATCCAAAACACGCCAGCTGATATAAACTGTGCCAACAGGCTTTTCCATGGTTCCTCCTCCTGGACCTGCAATACCTGATACCGCCACACTGACCTGTGACCCGGTAAGGTTTGAAACGCCCCGGGCCATGCTTAAAACACACTGGCTGCTTACAGCTCCATGCCTGTCAAGTAAATCCCTTTTCACACCCAGGATTTTTATTTTCATGAAATCAGCATACGCTACTATACCACCAAAATACCATGAGGAACTACCGGGCTCATTAGTCAGCAAATGTCCAATAAGCCCTCCAGTGCAAGACTCCGCGGTACTCAGAAAAAAATTTCTTCGCAGAAGAAGGACTGCCAGTTCCTGTATCTGCGCTGCAATGTCTTTCATAATTTTGTCCAATTATTTTAAAACATATCCATCACAGCATAACATTGACCACAATAAAATACCCGGTATAAAATTGGTAAAGGGCCAACCCGAGCATGATGATATTGTTCACACCATGAACAACAGGCAGCCAGAACCTTTTTATTTTTTTTCTGTCCATGATTGATCCCGTGAGATAGGCAACAACCATAAATGGGAGCATGATCATGGCCCCCTGGCTGTGGGTCAGAAACAGCGGGCTCGTGCCCCAGTTAGACTGAACAGCCACCTTCCCCAGAACAAGTCCCCCAAGCCAGACAATAATTATTATCCGTCCCCAGAAAACATGTTTTTTCCATTCAAATTTTCCTTTTTTCCCCAAATGCACAGTTATAAATCTCGGCCAGGCCAGAAAAAGCACGTAAAAGGCCATCATTGTGGCAAAAAGCTGAATTATGGGATGCAGCCAAAGCATTTTTAAATACCTCCTGGTTGTTGATTTGTCCGGCAATGAATAATTAACTGATATTTATTATTCATAATTTTTAATTTTCAGGCAAGTTAAGACTGCATAAATTCCTGTTCAAGTATAACAATAAAATCTTTACAATCAGAGACAGATAAGAATATGCTCAACTTGCATCTTTATCACTTTGCAAAAAACTGTCCATAACAGGCTTAACCTGGATGAAGTCATTCTATTTTGACCTAACATGTTAAACTAACTGAGTTAATTTTACCCATACCTGCTCAGACGCGCTTCTTGTAGTTGAACCGATTACATTAACCTAACCAACTTATATTTAAAACGAATATCTATAAATTTCTCTGCTTGAAAGATTATTTGGTTATTGAAATTGTTTCATATTTTAAAATTGTTGTCCGAAATTATTTTTCAAGGAGGTGCTAACCCATGTCTGTAGGATTCTTAGCCCTTTTATCGGCAATTCCAATAGCCATCGCCCTGGTGCTCATGGTAGGTCTTCGCTGGCCAGCCACCAAAGCCATGCCTGTATCCTGGCTTGCGGCTGTTCTGGCGGGAATCATCTTCTGGCAGATGCCTGTGGGTTATGTGGCCGCCCTTTCCATCCAGGGAGTCATAACCGCAATAGGCATTCTGATTATCGTTTTCGGGGCGATCCTCATCCTTATGACCCTGCGCGATTCCGGCGGCATGGAAACGATTCAGAGCGGAATGCAGGACATCTCCCCGGATATGAGGGTCCAGGCCATCATCATTGGTTTTTTGTTCTCGGCCTTTATCGAAGGAGCCGCAGGCTTTGGAACGCCCGCTGCATTGGCCGCGCCATTGCTCCTGGCCCTGGGTTTTCCTCCTCTGGCCGCGGCGGTAATATGTCTGACCTTTAATTCTTTCCCTGTTACCTTTGGTGCTGTTGGGACTCCGATTATCCTTGGCCTCAGCTTTCTGCGCGACCTGGTCAATAATGCTGTCGCGGGCGGTGCAGGAACTTTAAATTTCACTGACTATGAGTCCTTTGGCATGCTCATAGGACAATGGTCATCTTTGCTGCATCTTCCCATGATTATAATCCTGCCTATATTCATGCTGGGCTTCATCACCCGCTTTTTCGGGCCCAACCGCTCCTGGGCCCAAGGCTTCCGAGCATGGAAGTTCTGCGTGTTCGCGGCCGTGTCCTTTGCCCTGCCCTATCTGATCTTTGCCTGGCTGGTGGGACCTGAATTTCCCTCGCTTATCGGGGGTCTTGTCGGTCTGGGCATAGTGGTCTGGGGAGCCAAAAAGGGCATTGCCGTTCCCGGTGATGTTTTTACCTTCGGTACCCAGAAAGATTGGGATCCGGAATGGACCGGTTCTGTAAGCACTAAGGAAGGAAGCAGGTTTGAAGCCACAATGAGCCAGTTCAAGGCATGGTCTCCCTATATGCTTATCGGACTGATCCTGGTCCTCACCCGCGTCGAACAACTGGGCCTGAAAAGCTGGCTGGCAGGGATTACCATCAATTTTAAGAACATCCTGGGTTATGAAGCGGTCAGCGGCTCCATAGCCGTACTTTATCTGCCTGGGACCATCCCCTTTATGCTTGTGGCCATTCTGACCATCTTTATTCACCAGATGAAGTTCCATCAGGTCAAATCAGCCTGGGTAGACGCCATTAAACGCATGAAAAACCCGGCTATAGCCCTGTTTTTCGCGGTGGCTCTGGTATCGATTTTCCGTGGTTCAGGCATCCCGGATCAAGCGCTCAATCCCAATCTTTATCCCTCTATGCCCCTGACTATGGCTGAAGCCATAGCAGCCTTTGCCGGACAATCCTGGCCCATGTTCGCGGGTTTTATCGGTGGACTTGGAGGTTTTATCACCGGTTCAAACACTGTGTCCAACCTGCTCTTTTCCGAGTTTCAATGGGGCATGGCTGCCCAGCTGGACCTGCCTCATCAGATCATTATAGCGGCCCAGGCAGTGGGTGGAGGATTCGGCAATATGGTCTGTATCCATAATATTGTAGCTGTTTGCGCGGTAGTGGGACTTTCAGGAAAGGAAGGTCTGATCCTCAGAAAAACCTTCTGGCCCTTTGTTCTGTATGGTTTAGTGGTGGGAACCATGGTCACGTTGATGAGTTTTGTCTTTCTTGCACATCTGTATTAACCTTGATTTGAATTGAGCGTAAAAGGAGTATTATATGCCAAGCCACAGCCTGCAAAAGGAATTCGAAAAACTGGTAGGCCAGGACAATGTCATGACCAGCGAATCGGATTTGCATGCCTATTCCTATGACTCAGCGGTCCTGGATCAGGTCAGCCCGGGCATTGTTGTCAGGCCGACTACTTCCGAGGCTCTGGGCCAGGTGGTCAGACTGTGCAATGATAATGAGCTGAAACTCACGGTCCGGGGAGCAGGAACAAATCTTTCCGGAGGGACCATACCAGTGGCTGGAGGAGTTGTCTGTCTGACCACGGCTTTGAATAAAATCCTGGAAATAAATGAGCATGACCTTTACGCGGTGGTTCAGCCAGGTGTTGTTACCGCCAGGTTCGCGGCGGAAGTCGCCTCCAAAGGACTTTTGTATCCTCCTGATCCCGGGTCCCAGGCAGTATCCACCCTTGGAGGAAACGTGGCTGAAAACGCAGGCGGACTCAGAGCCCTGAAATACGGGGTCACCAAAGACTATGTCATGGGAGTGGACTTTTTTGACGTGGAAGGCAACCTGGTGCGTTCAGGATCAAGGACAGTCAAATGCGTTACCGGATATAATCTGGCAGGTCTGATGGTGGCTTCCGAGGGCACCCTGGGGGTTTTTGAAAAACTGATCCTTAAGCTGGTGCCGCCCCCCAAGGCAATTAAATCAATGATGGCTGAATTTGATGACGTGGGAGCGGCTTCACAGACTGTTTCCGCCATTATCGCGGCTAAGATCGTACCGGCCACTTTGGAATTCATGGATAATTTCACCATAAGGACCGTGGAAAATTTTCGTGGCGCTGGATTAAATACTGACGCTGCCGCACTGCTCCTCATTGAGGTTGACGGACATCCCGCCCAGGTTGAGGACGACGCGGCCCAGGTAGCTGATATCTGCAGGGCGCACAATGCCAAAAATGTCAAGCTGGCCAGGGACGCGGAAGAACGCGCTGCTGTATGGCAGGCCCGCAGAGACGCTCTGCCCGCCCTGGCCAGAGTCAAGCCCACAACTGTCCTTGAAGACGCCACGGTTCCCCGTTCCAGGATTCCGGACATGATGAAGGCCTTAAAACGTATTGCTGATGAATATAAGCTGACTATCGGCACTTTTGGGCACGCTGGTGACGGAAACCTCCATCCCACCATCCTCACGGATAAACGTGACGTCAAAGAATGGGAACGGGTGGAAAAAGCTATTGACGCTATTTTTGACCAGGCCCTGGCCATGGGGGGTACATTATCGGGAGAACACGGCATAGGCCTGGCCAAGGCCAAGTACATGCAACATGAACACGGCGCGGCAGCAATTGAATACTCCAGGAAAATAAAAAGAGTTATGGATCCCAGAAATATTCTCAACCCGGGGAAAATACTTGGCCCGCTGCTTAAATAAAATCCAGAGGATCATAATATGCCTGATATAAAACAACTGGCTCAGATGCTCAATGAACTGGATGACCTGCTGACCCGGTGCATGCGATGCGGAATGTGTCAGGCCCAATGCCCGGTATTCGCCAAAACCGGAAAAGAAGCTGACGTCACCCGGGGCAAACTGGCCCTGATCTCAGGACTGAGCCGGGAAATACTTAAGGATCCCGCTCAGGTGCAGGAAAAACTGAACCGCTGTCTTTTATGCGGAACCTGTGAGGCCAATTGTCCTTCCGGGGTCAAAGTCACGGATATATTTTTGCGCGCCAGGGCCATACTCAATGGTTACCTTGGGCTGTCCAGGACTCAGAAACTTGTTTTCAGGTGTCTGCTGACCCATCCCGGGCTAATGAACAAACTTATATCCATGGGGGCCCTGTTCCAGGGACTTTTCAGCAAACAGGCCGACCAGGTCATCGGCACCTCCTGCGCCCGGTTCAATACCCCTTTAATAAAGGACAGACACTTTAAAAAACTGTCCGCCAGACCATTGCATAGGCAGGTCCCTTCCATGGACACACCGGCTGGGTCATCAGGGCTGCGCGTGGCCTTTTTCCCGGGATGCGTTGTTGACAAGGTTTTTCCTGAAGTTGGCCTGGCCGCCCTGAAAATCCTGAAGCATCATCAGGTTGGGATTTATATGCCTTCAGGACAGTTCTGCTGCGGAATCCCTTCTCTTTCCGCCGGTGAAAGCGACTCCTTTTCCCGCCTGGTTAGAAAAAACGTAAAGCTCTTTTCAGCGGCAAAGTGGGATTACCTGCTCACTCCATGCGCGACATGCACAGCGACCATGCGCGAACTCTGGCCGGTGTATCATAAAGAAAGCCTTGGCCGGGTAATTACCAATAATGTCATGGATGTCAGCCAGTTTCTTGTGGACATACTGGGAGTTAAGCCAGCTGAAAACAATAGGGAAAAAACTTCTGTTTTTTATCACGATCCGTGCCATCTTCGCAACACTCTCCAGGTTACTGCCCAGCCAAGGGCCGTTTTAAGCGCCGGAGGAAAATATTCTGTTGCTGAACCGCCCAACGGCGCGTCATGCTGCGGATCAGGAGGCAGCTTTAACCTCAAGCATTACCAGCTTTCACAGGATATTGGCCGGCAAAAGACCCGTGACATCGCTTTCACCGGGGCCCCTGTCGCGGCAACCTCCTGTCCTGCCTGCATGCTGCAGCTGGCGGACATGCTGTCCAAAGAAAAGATTTCCATACCGGTCAAACACGTGCTGGAGCTTTACGCGGAATCATTATAATAGACTTAAGAAATGAAAAAGTCCCCGGAACAGACTGTTAACCCTGTTTCAACAAGGGAACTAATAATTTACAAAAAATAACATAACTATGCCCAGGAGCCGCCAATGGCCAGAAACCTTTACGTACTCAACACTGAACCAAGAAGCGGAAAATCCGCCATCTGTCTTGGCCTGATGCAGATGCTCAGGCGAAATATCCGCAATGTTGGCTTCTTCAGACCCATCATCAACGCCCGGGTTGAGGACAAGGTGGACCATGATATTCATTTGATCCTTACCAGGTTCCAGCTGAGTCAGTCCCCTGAGGATGCTTACGCCTACACCCTGGAGGAAGCCCGTGACCTCATCAACCAGGGTAAGCACTATCTGCTCATGGAAAAAATTCTTTTCAAATATAAAGCCCTGGAAAAAAATTTTGATTTTGTCCTTTGCGAAGGCACAGACTTTATCGGCACGGATCCATCATTTGAACACGACATCAACGCGGAAATAGCCGCGAACTTTGGTTCTCCGGTGATTCTGGTTGCTACCGGCCAGAAAAAATCTTCCAAACAGATTGTAGCTCAAACCCAGCTTTCCATAGACAATTTTACTGAAAAAGGCGTTGACATCCTGGCCACCATCGTGAACCGGGCCGAGGCTGTTGACAAAGATGAAATCCTGTCCGGGCTGCGCTGTCAGTTCCGTGAAGAGGAAAAATGTCTGAGTTACCTGATTCCCGAAGCATCTTCACTGGGCAAACCCTCCATGAAAGACGTTCACAAATGGTTGGGCGGGGAAATAATCTCAGGAGAAGAGTTCATGGATATTCAGGTCGAGGACTACCTGGTTGCCGCCATGCAGGTGAACAACTTCCTGGAGTACGTTTCCCGGAATTGTCTGGTAATTACACCCGGAGACAGGTCTGATGTGCTTCTGGCCTGTTTATCAACCCGGCAGTCCCACGCCTATCCGGAAGTGGCTGGAATCGTACTCACGGGGGGCATGCATCCCCCTGACTCCATCATGAGGTTGATGCGGGGCTGGGCGGGTGTTCCCATGCCTATTCTGGCGGTAGAAGGACACACCTTCAAGGTCGCACGAATTCTCACGGAACTTTACGGACGCATAGATCCGGAAGATGAAAAAAAGGTGGCCACCGCCCTGGGCATTTTTGAAGAACATGTGGATACCAACGCCCTGCTCACCCGACTGGAAGCCAAAAAATCCACCAGGGTCACCCCCATAATGTTTGAGTTCAGCCTTCTGGAAAAGGCCAAGGCCCAAAAAAAGCATATTGTTCTGCCCGAAGGTACTTCAGACCGCATTCTTCATGCCGCGGACATATTACTGCGCCGCGGGATAGTGGACCTGACCATTCTTGGAGAGCCCGACAAAGTCAGAACCAGGGCCGCCCAGATGGGATTAAACCTGAACAGTGCCCAGCTTTTACATCCTGTGGATTCTGAATTTTTCGAAGATTATGTCACGACCTATCTGGAACAGCGAAAAAACAAGGGAGTCACCTTGGAAGTCGCCAGAGACAGCATGTCCGACTCCACTTTCTTCGGGACCATGATGGTCTATAAGGACCACGCCCATGGCATGGTTTCAGGTTCCATCACCACCACTCAGCAAACCATCCGTCCTGCTTTACAGATAATTAAAACCAAGCCGGGCATTTCCCTGGTTTCATCAGTATTTTTCATGTGCCTTCCCGACAGGGTCCTGGTATTCGGGGACTGCGCGGTAAATCCCAATCCCACCTCTGATCAGCTGGCTGAAATCGCTATTACTTCCGCGGAAACAGCTGCCCAGTTCGGGGTTGAACCCAGGGTGGCCATGCTGTCCTACTCTACAGGAGAATCAGGAGCAGGGGAAGAAGTGGAAAAGGTTCGCCGGGCAACAGAGTCAGCTCAAAAAAGAGCTCCAGAGCTTATGCTCGAAGGACCTCTGCAATATGACGCTGCCTATGACCCAACAGTAGCCAAAACCAAGATGCCTGATTCAAAAGTGGCAGGCAGGGCCACTGTATTTATTTTCCCTGATCTGAACACCGGCAATAATACTTACAAGGCTGTTCAGCGCGCTGCCAACGCCGTGGCCATAGGCCCGGTTCTGCAGGGTCTGAATAAACCAGTCAACGACCTGTCCAGGGGCTGCACAGTACCGGACATTCTGAATACCGTGGCAATAACCGCCATCCAGGCGCAACATTCTTAACAGGACTTCCATAAACTCAATTGCTTTGTTGCTGCGTATCTATTCACCACAGTTTTTGGTTAACCTCAGCCTTAAAGGACTACCTGGGGCTAAGGTTTCGAAAATGCATGCGATGTTTGACCGTCGACGGTTCCGTTTGACAAACATGCGCTTCTATAAATTTTTGAACAATTTTCAGACTTGTTTAATCTCTATGTGTTTTAATGGGATCAATAAATTGTTTGTCCTACGGAACCGCGACAGGGAGTTCGCAGGCAAAAGAAACTTTAGTCCCAGGCAGGCCAAGATTATGTTGAAACAGTTACCTTGCTGCAAAAAAATCAATAGAGGCTCTGTAAAATGATTATACTGGTATTAAACTCAGGCAGTTCATCTGTTAAATATCAGCTCCTGCAAATGCGGGATAAAACCCTGCTGGCCTCCGGGCTGGTGGAGCGCATCGGGGAATCAGCCGGGGAAGTGACTCACCAAAGGATGCCTGGTTCGCCCGGAGAGCGAACTTTTTCCAGGCAGCAGGAAATCCCGGATCATGCCACCGCCCTTGATCTCGTGGTAAAACTCATCACCGGAGAGCAAACCGGAGTAATAAAAGAAATTTCTGCCATCCAGGGAGTGGGGCACCGCATAGTCCATGGAGGAGAGGCCTTCAGCGCACCCATTCTGGTGGATGAAACCGTGGTAAAGGGCATAAGGGACCAGATCCCCCTTGCTCCCCTGCACAACCCCGGAGGACTGGCCGGAATTGAAACAGCCCAAAGACTCATGCCGGGAATACCCAACGTGGCGGTATTTGACACCGCCTTTCACCAGACCATGCCCCCGGAAGCCTATCGTTACGCCATTCCTGCCTCTCTATACAACCAGCTCAAGGTCAGGCGCTACGGATTTCACGGCACCTCACACCTGTATGTGGCCAGGCAATGCGCTGAAACACTCAAACAGGAACTGAGCAAAACCACCTGTATCACTGTGCATTTAGGCAACGGCTGTTCCATGGCGGCCATAAAAAACGGACGCTGCGTCGATACCAGCATGGGCCTGACTCCTCTGGCCGGACTGGTCATGGGCACCCGCAGCGGGGACGTTGACCCTGCTCTGCACGCTTTTCTGGCTGACCACAAAAAGCTCTCCATCCGTGATATCGACAATCTGCTCAACAAACAAAGCGGTCTTTTGGGCCTTTGCGGCAAAAGCGACATGCGCGATATTCACGACCAGATAGCCAGGGGTAATAAAGACGCTGACCTGGCCCTGAAAATTTTCTGCCGCCGGGTTACCCAGTATATCGGCCAGTACATGGCCATCCTGGACAACACCCAGGCCATCTGCTTCACAGCGGGAATAGGAGAGAATGACGCCAGAGTACGCCAACTGTGCTGCGCCACATTGTCAGGGTTGGGGGTAATCCTGGACAACCAGCGCAACCGGCAGGCTCCGGGAGGACAGATATGTGAAATCAGCTCCCGGGAAAGCCGGGTCAAAGTACTTATCATCCCCACCAACGAGGAACTGGAAATCGCTGCCCAGACCATGGATGTACTGACCGGGGAGATGAAGTAGTTATGTGTTATATGTCAATCATAAGGCTATCTTCCAATCCTCAACATTTCACTCTTAACGCCTGCCACGCGCCTGGCGTGATTGAACTTTGAACTTAAAACTGTGAACGTTGAACATCTTCAAGAGGCTTAATATGCAGAACAAACTGGTGGAAACTTTTACCCGAAAGGCTGAGGCGGTCTCGGCAGTGGTCAAAAAAATCAAAAACCTCCAGGACGCGTTTGACTATACTGTGAGTATCTGCACGGACAAAGAGGCATGCCAGATGCTCATGTCCGGCTGTGATCTGCCTGTTTCAGATTCAGCCGGCAGACTGTGTGAACTCAAGCCGGGGGAAAAAATAATCGCGGCTCCGGACCTTGATGATAAAAATATGGAACAACTGAAGACTCTGGCCGAAAAACAGGGCATAATCCTCATCTCCCGGGGATTACGGGAGTACGTGGCAGGGATAGACATAGGGTTGGCTATAGCTGATCTGGGACTGGCCGAAACAGGCACCCTGGTCCTTATCTCCTCATCAGAAGACCTGCGCCTGGCCACCATGCTCAGCGAAATTAACATCATGGTTCTGCCCCTGTCCCGCATGAGGGCCGGATCATATGAAGCCTCGGATGAACTTTCAGCCATGGTAAATAATGGTTCCAATTATCTTTCCTTTATAACCGGCGCGAGCCGTACAGCTGATATTGAAAGGGTCCTGGCCCTTGGGGTGCACGGCCCTCTGGAGCTTCACATCTTGTTATGGGAGGATGTTTAATGCTTACCGCGAATAATCTTAAAGAGTATTTGAATGAAATTGAAGACGCCCTTGAAAATGACTTTCAGCGTAAAACCCTGGACACTTTTGCAGTGGCCTACCGTACCGGACGGGCCAACGCCTTTGCTGGGATAGACATCCAGACCCTGGTCAAAGAAATTGCCAGTTCCAAGGACGCCTCCATAGCGCGCATGGATGCACTCTTCAAGGAGTTCAAAAAAAAGGCCGAAGCTCTTGGAGTTCATGTGCACCTGGCCAAAGATGCACATGAAGCCAATGAAATCATCGCGGACATAGCCAGAAAAAACAGCTGCCAAAATATTGTCAAGGCCAAGTCCATGACAGCTGAGGAGACTCACCTGAATACTCATTTGGAAAAAGAGGGTCTCAGGGTCGTGGAGACTGACCTGGGTGAATGGATAATCCAGCTTCGGAACGAGCCTCCATCGCACATGGTTCTGCCGGCAATTCACCTTTCCAGGTACCAGGTTGCGGATGTATTTGAGGAAGTCACCAAAAAGAAACAGGATAGTAATGTACACAAACTGGTCAAAGTAGCAAGAAGGGAACTTCGAAAGGAGTATGTTCAGGCTGATATGGGCGTGACCGGCGCCAATTTTGCCGTGGCAGAAACCGGGTCTCTGGGTCTGGTAACCAACGAAGGAAACGCCCGGCTGGTAACCACCCTGCCCAGGGTACACGTGGCCCTGGTAGGTCTGGAAAAACTGACCCCCAATCTCAGGGACGCCCTTCTTATACTTAAAGCCCTGCCCCGCAACGCTACGGGACAGCAGATCACTTCATACGTGAGCTGGATAACCGGACCCAATGAATGCGACAGCGCACCGGACAAAAAAAAGATAATGCACATTGTCTTTCTGGACAATGGCCGCAGAAAACTCTCCAGGGATAAAAATTTTTCCCAGATACTTCGCTGTATCCGCTGCGGAGCATGTGCCAATGTATGTCCGGTCTACCGTCTGGTAGGCGGACACAAATACGGTTATGTGTATATTGGCGCGGTGGGTCTGGTCATGACCTATTTCTTTCATGGACGGGACAAAGCAAAGCTTCTGGTTCAAAATTGCGTTAATTGCGGGGCCTGCAAGGAAGTATGTGCCGCGGGAATAGATCTTCCCGGGCTGATCAAGGATATCCATGCCAAGATTCAGGACGAAGACGGACATCCCCCAAAATCCAGACTGCTGGCCATGGTTATGAAAAACCGCCGACTTTTCCACACCCTGTTAAAAAACATGCGTTTCGCCCAGCTCCCTTTCGCGGACAAAGAGTCCCGTTATGTCCGGCATTTGCCATCCATATTCATGAAAGGCCAGGATTTCAGAAAACTTCCCATACTCGCGCGTAAACCCTTCCGTGATCAGTGGAAGGATATAAAACCTGTAGTAGTAAGGCCTGAGCTCAAAGTGGCCCTGTTCTCGGGATGCGCCGTGGATTTCATCTATCCGGAACAGATGACAGCCGCGGTCAAGGTCATATCCAGGGGTCGGTCAATCGCCCAGGATCATCCTGATAAGCAGACCTGCTGCGGGTTGCCTGCCCTGATGATGGGGGAGAAAAAAACAGCCCGGGAAGTTGCCCGGCAAAACCTTGAAGCCTTTGACCCGGAAGGAGTTGACTATATTGTCAGCCTCTGCGCCTCATGCGCCTCACATCTAAAGCATAATTATCCGAAACTCCTGGCAGAGGATAAAAAATTGAGCAATCAGCTCAAAGCCTTTACAGACAAAATAATTGACTTCAGCTCTTTTGTCCGGGACGTGATGCGTATATCACCCATGCTCTTTAAGCAATCCGGACAAAAGGTGGGGTATCATTCCCCCTGTCATCTCTGTCGCGGCCTGGAAGTACGGGAGGCCCCGCGAGCCAATCTGTCCATGACCCATAATTATGTGCCAACGGATGAAGAGGAAGTCTGCTGCGGATTCGGGGGAAGCTACTCCCTGAACTTTCCAGCGGTGTCCAGAACTCTTCTGGCCAAAAAAATGGCCAACCTTGTGGCCGGAGGAATATCAGCCGTAGCCACGGATTGCCCGGGCTGCGTTATGCAGATCCGGGGAGGCATGGCCAGGGATGGAAAGGACATACAGGTCAAGCATGTGGCTGAACTGATGGCTGAGCGTTTAAAATAGCCTATTCTTAAGATAAACAAAAATTATTAGTTCTTTTTTTCACGAAAATTAACTTGGCTATTTTTGCTCATGGTCTGCTAAAAATCACCGTTAACCTAAAATAAAGATGTTCTTTTCTTAGATTATGTGTTTTCTTGCTAACATCCATTCATAATACCTGTGGCCCCATTTTTGAAAAAACATGAATTGAGTGGTCACTGATAACTATTAAAACTCAGGAGAATCGTATGTGGGAAATCAGACTACATGGCAGGGGAGGTCAGGGAGCAGTAACCTCGGCTGAGCTTCTGGCCCGGGCGGCAATAGCTGAGGGTAAATTCGCCCAGGCTTTTCCAAGCTTTGGTCCCGAAAGAAGAGGAGCTCCGGTCCAGGCTTTTGTCCGGGTGGACGAAAAAAAAATCCTTAAAAGAGAAAAAATATATGAGCCGGACATAGTCATGGTACTTGACCCCACCCTTCTGGACGTGGTTAACGTGGCCGAAGGACTCAAACCCAACGGGATTGTCGTTGTAAATAGTCCTGAATCCAACCAGGCGCTTAAGGAGAAACACAACTGGCCCAATGTGGCTGCTGTAAACGCCACCAGGATAGCAGTTGATATTTTATCCGTGCCCATTACCAATACCACAATGATTGGGGCCCTGTTGAAGGCATCCGGCATTCTGGAAGCCAAAGACATGGAAGAAGTAATTTTGGACCGTTTCGGGCCGAAGCTTGGACCCAAAAACTTCAGCGCCATGTCCAAGGCCTTTGAAGTAACTAATATAAACTAATATTCAGGAGATAGATTATGTCTGATCTGGCAATTTGCGCGTGGCAAAAGCTTGAGCTTGGAACCGCCATCACCACACCCGGAAACGCGGCCGAGCTCAGGACCGGAGACTGGAAAACCCTGCGTCCTGAAACCGACCGGGAAAAATGTATCAAATGCGGCATGTGCAGCGTCTACTGTCCGGAATTTTGTATAAGCGAGGGAGAGGAAGGCTATTATCCGGCAGACCTCTTCTATTGCAAGGGATGCGGCATCTGCGCCAATGAATGCCCCAAAAAGGCAATCTCCATGGTTATGGATTAACAAACATCTGAAAAATATTTTAACGCCCAAGTAAGACAATACATATAAATGGAGGAAATAATATGACTAAGGCTATAGGGTTGGAAGTTTCACTGGCTATTGCTGAAGCAGTGAAGCAGGCCAACGTGGACGTAGTAGCAGCCTATCCCATCACTCCCCAGACCCATATAGTGGAGGAACTCTCCGTGTATGTAGCCAATGGAGAGCTTGATGCGGAATATATTCCGGTGGAATCCGAGCATTCAGCCATGAGCGCGTCCGTGGGTTCCTGCGCTGCAGGGGCCAGGACTTATACAGCGACATCAGCCCAGGGTCTGGCTCTGATGCATGAAATTCTTTTCATTGCTTCCGGACTCAGGCTGCCCATAGTAATGACCATTGCCAACAGGGCCCTTTCCGCCCCTATTTCCATCTGGAATGATCATGGGGATATAATGACCGAACGCGACATCGGATGGATCCAGATATTCGCTGAAAACGGACAGGAGGCATATGACCTGAGTATCGCGGCCTTTAAGATCGCTGAAGACCACAGGGTCCTTCTGCCCACCTGCGTTAATGTGGACGGTTTTATTCTGACTCACATGATCGAATCTGTGCTGTTTATCGATCAAAAAGACGTTGATGCGTTTCTGCCTTCTTTTAAGCCCGCTTTGACTCTGGACCCGAAAAAACCCGTAACCATGGGACCTGTGGGAGTACCTGAGGTCTATATTGAATCCCGCAAACAATGTGAACAGGCATTGATCAATTCCAGACAGGTCGTTGCTGAAGTATTTAGCCAGTGGGGCCAATCTTTTAAACGAAATTATAAATTAATTGAGAAAAATGGGTCCCAACAGGCCAAAACCGTATTCATCACCATGGGTTCCATGGGAGAAACCACAATGACCGCGGTGCAGGAACTGGGGGATTCAGGTGAATCCGTGGGCCAGGTAAGAATCAGGCTGTGGAGGCCGTTTCCCAGAAAGGAATTTCTGGACGCCATTGCCGGGGCCGACGAACTGATTATAATCGACCGGGCCTTGAGTCCCGGGGTTCATAACGGACCTGTGGCCCAGGAAATAAAGGCCCTGCTTTACGATGAGCCCGGTAAACCCAAAGTTCATAATGTCATTGCCGGACTCGGCGGACGTGACGTAACCGTCAAGGACTTTAAGAAAATGTTTGAAATGTCCAGAAAGAATGAACTGGGTCCAAATTATACCATATGGGGGGTACGTTCAGATGCTTAATAATCCCGGACTGGAAAATTTTGAAAAAATAACGGCCAAAAACCTTCCCACGGAAAACTTTATTACCCCGGGTCACCGGGCGTGCCAGGGATGCGCTGAAATCCTGGCCCTGGGAATGGTCATGAAAGTGGCCGGAGCCAACACCATAGTGGCCAACGCCACCGGATGCATGGAGATTGTAACCTCGCCTTTTCCCCAAACCGCCTGGAAGCTTCCCTGGATACATGTGGCCTTTGAAAATACAGCCGCGGTGGCCTCAGGAATTGAAGCAGGGATAAAGGCCCTGAAAAGAAAAGGCAAATACACAGGGGATTCACCCAATATCATTGCTGTCGGCGGAGACGGTGCCACGGCTGACATCGGGCTGCAATCCCTGTCCGGTGCCCTGGAAAGAGGCCATAACTTCCTTTATGTCTGCCTGGACAATGAAGCATATATGAACACCGGAATTCAGAGATCAAGCTCTACTCCCTACGGTGCTTCCACAACCACCTCTCCCTCAGGTTCCCAAAGCATTGGACAGCAGACATGGAAAAAGGACATGCCCGGAATAGCCGCGGCACATAATATCCCTTATGTGGCCACAGCCAATCCAGGCTTTCACCTTGATCTCATGAACAAGGTCAAAAAAGCCCTGACCATTAATGGTCCTGCATATCTGCATATCTACTCAGCCTGCCCCACAGGATGGAGAAGCAAGCCGGAAAAAAGCATCGAAATTTCCAAACTGGCAACCCAGACTAATATTTTTCCTCTATATGAAGTTGTCAATGGAAAGCTGATCATCACCAAAAAAATCAATAAACCCAAACCCGTTGTCGAATATTTCAAAACCCAGCGCAGGTTCGCGCATTTAAAGGAAGATGATTTAACCTTCATTCAGAACAGGGTTAATGAACAGATAGCCAGGCTGCAGAGGCTCGAGGCTGACAACGAATAACTCATACCGGGTTTCCCTTTGACTGAGCTGTCAGGGCTTGGCCATGTCAGGCCCTGACAGGTTTAAAAACACGAAGCAAGACATAAATAAAATCCATTCATGCGGTTAAAGATTGAAAAATCAATACCCATATCAATTCTCTCCTTATAGATCATCCAGCCCCCTGATTTCAGCTTTTTCATAGCAATGCCTTATTGCTTTCGCGAAAATTCATTTTCGCGAAAGCTTCAAACCCAAAATCCGCTTCCTCAAATTTTTCCTTGTCAAACATGCTCATTTTTTCATAATAACTTAATTTGATTGCCAGAAAGTACCTCTTCAACCTGCTCTTCAAGGAGTATGTATGACCGATAAGCAACTTCACGCCCTGTTTAACCCTGAAAGTGTTGCTGTAATCGGTGCCTCTGCAAATCCTGGAAAGATCGGCCACAGTATAGTGCAGAATTTACTTTCGGCCGGTTTTAAAGGGACCATATATCCTGTTAATCCCAAAGCCTCATCAATTCTCGGCCTGAAAGTGGTCAATGATATATCAGAACTGCCCAGAGATATCGACCTGGCAGTCATAACCATTCCCAGGGATCTGGTTATTCCTTCCATTGACAAGCTCGGACAAGTGGGCGCCAGATCAGCGATTGTAATTACAGCGGGATTCAAGGAAGTCGGAGGTCAGGGATATTACCTGGAACAGGAACTGATAGAAGCGGCCAAAAAACATGACTTGGCAGTTCTTGGTCCCAACTGTCTGGGAATGATCAATACTCACAGTCTGGTAAATGCATCTTTTGCCGCTGGTCATCCTGATCAGGGCAACATTGCTTTTTTTTCCCAGTCAGGGGCTTTATGCGTGGCCATTCTGGACTGGGCCCTTGGGGATAACATTGGATTCTCCAAGTTTATCAGCTTGGGGAACAAGGCAGTCCTTGATGAGGCTGACATGATATCTTACCTGGGCAAGGATGAAAAAACAGATGTAATTCTCGGGTATTTAGAAAATGTGAGCAACGGGGAAAAATTTGTTCAAGAAGCCATAAACCACAGCAATGAAAAACCCATAATCATCATCAAATCAGGCACAACATCGGCAGGAGCCAAGGCCGCTTCATCCCATACCGGAGCCATTACCGGTTCTGACCAGGCCTATACTTCAGCTTTTTTAAAATCAGGGATCATCAGGGCTCATGACGTGGAAACTCTTTTCAACCTGGCCAGGGCCTTTTCCACCCAGCCTCTGCCCCAGGGACCCAGCCTGGCTATTGTGACCAACTCAGGGGGACCAGGCATTATGGCCGCGGACGCCTGCGAAAAATCCTCCCTGAATATGGCCAGGATTTCTCCTTCCAGCATTGAAAAGATGAAGGAATTCCTCCCATCCTATGCCTCACTTTACAATCCCATTGACATAATCGGGGATGCCGGATCAGACAGATATTTAAAAACCATGGAAACTGTAATTACAGACAGCAACGTGCATTCCCTGCTGGTTGTTTTAACACCCACATCCACTTCAGCCTCTGAAATAGAAGACATTTCCCATGGAATCGTCAAGGTTGCCCAAAAAACTCATAAGCCGGTCTTTGCCTGCTTTATGGGGAAAAAAATCATTTCAGCGGGCACAAAAATCCTCATGCGCGGCAATGTTCCCTGCTATTCATTTCCTGAACCGGCCATCAGGTGTATTGAACAGATGCACAAACACTACCAGTGGAAAAATACTCCCTGTCCCCTGCCCACTTTAGTGTCAAGAGACAGGGGTAGAGCCGCTTTGATAATTGACCGGGTTAAAAAAAGAGGACATAATGAAATCGTTGAATTTCAGGCCCAGGAAATACTTCAGGCTTATAATCTTCCTGTTCCCAGGACAGCCCTTGCCCGCTCAAGCCATGATGCTGTTGAGATCGCGGAACGCTTTGGATACCCTGTAGTACTGAAAATCGCCTCTCCTAATATCTCCCATAAAACAGACGTGGACGGGGTGAAGCTGAATATAAGAACAGCGGAACAGGTCAGAAAGGTATTTTTAGAAATTACCGGCAGGACGGCCAGGCTCAGACCGGATGCTCACATTGCCGGATGCCTGATCCAGGAAATGGCTTCCAAAGATTGCAAAGAGATGATTGTGGGATTCAAAAGGGATGATCAGTTTGGACCATTGATCATGTTCGGCCTTGGCGGCATATACGTTGAAGTATTAAAGGATATTTCCTTCAGGCTTGCTCCCCTGACCAGGGATGACGCCCAGAAAATGATCCGGGAAATCAGGTCCTATATGATTCTCAAAGGCTTTCGGGGTGATCCTCCTATTGATTTTAACTCTGTTGAAAATATTATTCTGAGCATGTCCCAGCTGGCCATGGATTTTCCTCAGATATACGAGGCTGAATTTAATCCTATTCTGGTAAATTCCGAGCAGGCCATCGTGGCTGATGTCCGGATGACCCTGAACTGATGGAGTTAATCTGGTTTAAATGATGGCTTTTGGCGAAAATAAAGTTATGTTCATCACGTTGTTGTAATTTTAATAATTATATAATAAAAAATTACTGGAAGAGAACAATAAACAGGAGGATTTTCAAATGGTGGGACTCTATATTGGATCTACTACTGGTTTTTCCGGCAAAAATCTGGTTACGCTTGCTTTAGGAAAAAAATTTAAGGAACAGGGATTGAATATCGGTTTCATGAAGCCTGTGGGCGCCATTCCCAAAGAAATTGAAGGCAAGATGGTTGATGAGGACGCCTATAAAACAGCCCAGTATCTTGGCCTGAGTTCAGACCCATCCAAACTTACTCCTGTCCTGGTTTCCCAGGACTTCAAAATGAAGGCCTATTCAGGAGAGTGCCTCCTGTACAAGAACGACATTCAAAAAGCCTACGATGAATTAAGCAAAGACAAAGAAATGATGCTTATAGGCGGTTCAGGAAGTTTTCTTTTCTCGGGTAAATACTGCCAGCTTGACGGATTCAGCATCTCCCGGTTTCTCAAGTCTAAAGTAGTTCTTATAGATCGCTACCACCGTGAATTAAATTATGATTATCTCATAGCCGCCCAGGAAGTCCTTGGAGATGATCTCGTGGGGGTAATCCTCAACGATGTTCCTGACTATTTTATGCAGGAAACTCAGGATTTTATTGTGCCCATGCTGGAAAACAGGCAGGTCAAGGTTCTGGGAATAATTCCCCATGATGATGTGCTCAAGGCCATAACCATTGGTGACCTTGCTTCTCAGCTTGGAGGCAAAATAATTTCCATGCACACCAAATCCGACCAGATCGTTCAAAATTTTCTCATAGGGACCATGCAGATTGAAAACTTCCTGACCCACTTTCACAAAAACAAGAACGTTGCCGTCATAGTCGGGGGAGACCGGTCTGACCTACAGCTGGTCGCTCTTGAAGGCAAATGTCCCTGTCTCATCCTGACCGGAAATATCTATCCCAATGATATTATTCTTACCAGGTCTGAAGTTCTGGGCACCCCCATTATTGTCGCCAGGGAAGACACATTCACCGTAGCCCAGAAGATGGAAAACATCCTCAACAGGACCAAGCTCAGGGAAGCTGTTAAAATCGAGCAGGGATGCCGACTGGTTAATGAACATATTGATTACAATCACTTGTTCAGCAAATTAGACATCAAGTCCAAATCCTGATTCAGATTATTCTCAACTCTCATTGAGAAAAGGACTCTGACTCCGTCCTTTTGAGGAATCTTTACAATTAATGGATTCATTTACTGCTGACCTCCTTAATTTTGATCCCTGAACCTTGAACCTTGAACGCGTCTCGTCACGCGCCCCGCGTGATTGAACCTTTCTCTTTCAGTTAACTTGTGAATTTTTTCATAATTTATTATTGACAGTATGCAATTATTCTTTTAGGTAAATAACTTAAAAAAAAGTTAAATATCCAATAATTACCAACTTGTCTTTAATGTAATTATTAAGCTTGATTTCCTCTTGTTGTGAATCTCCGGGTCTTGGCCAGCCAAGGGACCCGTTTTTTTAAATATTAACCATAAAAGGAGGAGGTTCATGGCTGATAATAGCCATTGGGATTGGGAAAAGGGAACAAAGGTCATTCACAAAATCAGCCAATGCGATGCTGATGTGACATGGCTGGAGGAGCCTTACGCCAGTCCGGACGGTGAAAAAATCGCGTGCATAGCCAAGCTCGAGGACGAGTTCACGGTTTGCGTCAATGGAAAACCCTGGGAAAAGAGCTTTGAAAAAGCCTGGTACCTTAGGTTCAGCCCTGACGGCAGACTGACCTGTCTTGTCTCAGAAGACATGGAATGGACGCTGGCAGTGGATGGCGAACCCTGGGAAGAACATTACGCCTTCATTTGGAATACCCTGTTCAGCCGGGACGGACAAACCATTGCCGCCTGTTTCCAGCAGGATGGGCAGTATGGCATGGTGGTCAATGGCACGCCCTGGGAAAATTTATACCCAAACGCCAATGAGTTTGCCTTGAGTCCTGACGGGAAAAAATCTGCTGCCGCGGTTCAAAAGATCGCTCTCAAAGAAGCGGATATTTTCGGTTTTCAGGAGGGAAGCTTCAGCGTGGCCGTGGATGGACAGGCCTGGGAAGACAACTATGTCAACGCTTACACTCCTACTTTCAGCCCGGACGGCCAAAATGTAGCCGCCCAGATGAGAAAAAGTCTCTATGAGTATTCCATCGCAGTGGACGGAAAACCCTGGGATAATTTTTTCCCATGCGTTTGGGATCCGAGATTTAATCCTGTTAATGGAAACGTTACAGCTCCTGTAAGACAGGCAGGTAAATGGGGTCTGGCTGAAAACGGCCAGATAATCTGGGAGCCGGTTTTTACTCAGCTTTGGCACCAGGCATACTCTGATGACGGCAAGAATCTCTATGCCATAGGAGCCCCGAGGTTCGGTAAATGGACCATCGTGCATAATGGAAACCCGTGGCAGGTGACTGTGGGAAGCATGGTAGAAGACCTGACTGTAAGTCCCGATGGAATAAAGGCCGCTGCCGTAGCCAAGGAAGGCGAAAAATGGACTATAATGACGGATGAAACTTTATGGCCGGAATGGTATGAAATGATCTGGTCCCCTGTGTTCAGCCCTGACTCTCGTCATCTGGCGGTTAAAGTGGAAAAACCAGGCAAGCGTTATACAATTGTTGTTAACGGCAAGCCATACAAAGACGTCTTCAGCCATTGTTGGACGCCTGTTTTCAGCCCAGACAGTCAATCCGTGCTTATCCGCGGTGTCCAGGGTGGAACTTACAAGCGCATTGTGGCCAAAGTGAACGAATTTTAAGAGAGGGGAGGCCATGCATACAATCTACAATTTAGTCACAGGCCCATTGGTATGGGTATCATTTATCATATTTTTTGGCGGTCTGGTTGGAAAATTCGTTTATTTGACGAACCTGGCCAAAAATAAAGACCCTTTTGTATTCAACTACTTAAGCTTAAAGCATGCTCTGCGATCCATTTTCATCTGGTTTGTTCCATTTGCTACTATGAATATGCGCAATAATCCGGTTATGACAGTAGTAACCTTTGCCTTTCATATCTGCCTGATCCTGGTTCCCATTTTCGCTCTTGCTCACGTGATCATGTGGGAAGAGGCCTGGGGCATTAGCTGGTGGACCCTGCCCGAGACACTTGCAATCATTATGAGTTTCGTGGTTGTGGGTGGAATTGTATTCTTTGCCATACGCAGGATTGTGCTACCTGAAGTCAAATATGTCACCAGACCCCAGGACTTTGCCATTCTGGCCCTGGTGGCCATGCCCTATCTTACCGGGATTCTGGCCTATTACCAGATATTTGATTACCAGACCATGATCATTCTGCACATCCTTGCGGGTGAGGCCATGCTCATTGCCATACCTTTTACCTGGCTGAGCCACTTGCTGCTGTATCCAATGGTCAGGGGGTATGTCGGCTCTGAGTTTGGTGCCGTCCGTCATGTCAAAGACTGGTAGAAATTTCAAGAAACAGGAGAATAATTATGAGCGAAGCCGCTACGGCAAAAAAAATAGAAGATATCGGGCTGGATCAGGGCGCGGCCAAACTGACCCCGGAGCGTATTGAATCCACTATTATGCGGGTCATAAACCTTGAAAACAGTGCCCGGCTCAAGGCCTATGTTAACACATGCGTTCATTGCGCCCTTTGTTCCGATGCGTGTCACTATTTCCTTTCCAGAGACCGCGATCCAAAATACGCGCCTGTGGGCAAGATCAAGCAGACTCTTTGGGAAATGCTTAATAAAAAGGGCAGGGTTTCTCAGGACTTCCTGGTTCGGGCAGCTACCATAGCCTACACAGAATGTAATTTATGCAGACGCTGCGTCCACTATTGCCCATTTGGCATTGATACTGCCTATTTAATCACCATTGTCCGCCGTATCTGCCATCTTCTGGGCGTTACACCCCAGTATATCCAGGATACCAGCCACAGCCATTCCGCCACAATGAATCAGATGTGGGTCAAGGACGACGAATGGACCGACAGCCTCATGTGGCAGGAAGACGAGGCCAGGGATGAAATTCCCAATCTGCGTATCCCCCTGGAAAAAGAGGGATCAGATATAATGTATTCGGTAATCGGACCTGAACCCAAATTCAGGACCCAGCTCATATATCAGGCTGCTGTTATCTTCAATGAATGCGGCGCTGACTGGACTATGCCTGCCACCCCAGGGTGGGACAACAGCGACATGAGCATGTTCTCCGGGGATTTTGAAATGATGGGCCGTCTTAAAAAGTCTCATTATGAAACAGCCAGGCGTCTGAGGGTCAAAAAAGTTGTCATGGGTGAATGCGGACACGCTTACCGCTCAGTCTATGATACAGGCAACCGCTGGCTGGGCTGGAAGGACATGCCCATTCCCGTCATCCATGCCATCCAGTACTTCTGGGAATTGCTAAAGGCCAAACGCATCCGCGTGGCTTCACAAATCAAGGAGCTCGTCACATTCCATGATCCCTGCAACACTGTGCGCGGAATGGGTCTACATGAGATGGGCCGGGAGGTAACCAAGGCTTTCTGCCCCAACTATGTTGAAATGCATCCCAACCGGGAACACAATTATTGCTGCGCTGCCGGAGGAGGTGTAATCAACTGCGGTCCGCCTCATAAGATGACCAGGGTCCTGGGCAACCGGGTCAAGGCCGAACAGCTCAAGGCCACCGGGGCCAAGATAGTCGTCGCCCCCTGCCATAACTGCCACGGCGGCCTGGAGGACATTATTCATCACTATAAACTTGATATGAAGCTCAAGTTTTTAGGCGACATAATTTATGAACATATGGAAAAGCCGAATGCCGTCTAGGCAGGAGTAAGGAGGATAAATATGATAAAGAAACTTGCGTACCTGCTGGGAATGGTTGCCATAGCCGCTTTTTTTGTTGCACCGGTTTTGTATTCACAATCGGACATGACTCATGTAATTGATAACGCTTTTGTGTCCAAACAAAGGCCGGCGTCCATCTTTCCCCACGACGAGCATAATATTCTGGCTGGAATTGAATATGACTGCTATATTTGTCACCATTTTGACGGCACAGACCTTGATCCAACTGATATGATGGGAAGCGTTGGAATTCCCTGCTCTGACTGTCATCCCGTTGAACCCGTCGACTCGGAAGCAACACCTTTAATGCAGGCCTATCACCTGCAATGCAAGGGTTGTCATCTGGAAAAAGCCGCCGGTCCCATAGCCTGCGGTGAATGCCATGTTCGACCTGGTCCCTGAGACAGAATTAAGTTAAACTACTAAAATTCTGCGCCCCTTATTCCACCCGGGGCGCAGAATTTTTTACTGTTTGTTTAGTATTTACATAACATCATAGGGCTTTTTGACTGAAAAATTATGGAGGCAGCGAGGATATGAGCGATATTCAGATGGTTGCTGAAATTAGAACTGACTTTGATTGCGAAGTTGTAGGTCTTCCTTGCGAGATGTGGGCTGAATGCATCATGAAGATAAATGACAGCGATGATTTTCATTTTGAAATCATTGCCGAAAAAAAACCCGTAATCCATATTATAATTGGAGACGTGCAATGGAAGGGAACAATTGAAGGCTTGAAGAATCTGTTACAGGCAGCAAAATAATTAAATTTTCATCTGATTCTGATAACTAAAACAACATAAGACATTCAAGTCAGTTAACCATCAATGATTAAAAAACCTGATGCTGGTGTTTTTGATCCCTCCTTTGCACAGGCCCATCATCTGCCTCAGTTCCTTTTGAGTTCCATGCTCCACAAAAACATCAGGAATGCCCATTCTTTTTATCCTGAGTCCTGAAAGAAGATCATTATCAGCCAAAAATTCAAGCACTGCTGAAGAAAATCCTCCGGCTAAGACATTTTCTTCCACCATGAGGATGTGCTTGAATCTCAGGGTCAGCTCCCGGATCATTTCTCCGGGAAGGGGCTTGATAAACCTGACATTGAATAAAGCCAGAGAGAGGCCATTTTCCTTTTCAAGCTCCATAACGGCTTCCAGAGCGGGATATACTCTGCTGCCCGCGGCCATGATCAAACCATGATTTCCTTCCCTGATCAATTCTCCCTGTCCTATGACAATGGGTGTAATGTCGTCTTTCAGAACTGAGCCCACGCCCACGCCACGGGGATATCTTATGGAAGCAGGTCCTGAGTGGTTGATGCCGGTCAGAAGCATGCTCTGCAGTTCCGCCTCATCCTTGGGCGCCATGCAGATCATATTGGGGATATGTCTTAAGAATGAAAAATCAAACAGGCCATGATGCGTTGCTCCGTCTTCGCCCACAATGCCTCCACGATCCAGGCATATAGTGACCGGAAGGTTCTGCAGACAAACATCATGAATCACCTGATCATAGGAACGCTGCAGAAAGGTTGAGTACACAGCCACAACCGGCTTGAAGCCCTTGACCGCCATGCCCGCGGCAAAGGTCACCGCGTGCTGTTCACAAATGCCCACATCAAAAAAGCGATCCGGAAATTGTTCGGCAAAACTGCTGAGCCCCGTTCCTTCGGGCATTGCAGCTGTTATGGCCACGATTTTTTCATCCCTTTCAGCCAGGGAACACAGGGTCTTGCCGAAGATATCCGTATAAGTGGGAAGACATTTACCCTGAACCTTTTTTGCCAGACCTGTTTCAGGCTCAAAGCATCCAACTCCGTGAAAATAAGTAGGATTATCTTCTGCCGGCTTGTATCCCTTGCCTTTTTTAGTGAGAACATGAACAAGAACTGGACCTTCCAGGCCTTTGAGCTGGTTGAAAACCTGAATCATGGATTTGATGTTATGTCCGTCAACAGGGCCAATGTAGTTGAATTTAAAAGCTTCAAAAAGTATCCCCGGCGTGAAGAAGCCTTTCAGAGATTCTTCGCTTTTTCGGGCATAATTCAGAAGTTCATCTCCAATCCTGGGTATATGCCGCATCCAGACTTCCAGCTCCTTTTTAAACCTGACAATCCACTTGGAGGATAATTTTCTGCTCAAAAATGAGGACAGGGCTCCAACATTTTTGGATATGGACATTTCATTATCATTGAGGATGACAATGAAATCTCTGTCCAGATCGCCTGACTGATTAAGCCCTTCATAAGCCAGTCCGGCAGTCATGGATCCGTCTCCGATAACAGCCAGTACCTTGTTGTCCTGCTTAAGGATGTCCCGGGCCACAGCCATGCCAAGACCAGCTGATATTGAGGTGCTGGAATGACCCACACCAAAATGGTCAAACTGGCTTTCGTCCAGCCTGGGAAAGCCGCTTATTCCGTCAAGTCTTCGCAAAGTATGAAATTGTTTTTTTCGTCCAGTGAGTATCTTATAGGCGTAAGCCTGATGACCCACGTCCCAGATTATCTGGTCATGCTCAAAGTCAAACACCTTCATCAGAGCAACGGTCAAATCCACCACTCCCAGTGAAGGAGCCAGATGTCCTCCATTCCTGGACACAACACTGATGATCAATTCCCTGACCTCTGAAGCCAGAACTTCCAGGCTTTCCGGATTAAGCTCCCTTATCTGGGAAGGACAATCCAGTGTGGATAAAACAGATGTATTGTTTTCAGGCATTATATAATCAGTTAAATGAAAAAGGCGGCCATTCGTCTGCCTGACCGCCCTGTTTTGCTAGGGTTTACATCAGGCTACCAGTTTTTCTGAGCCTGCCTGGCATGTGCTTGTTTTTGTTCTTCAAAATTTTCAAAACCAGCATGGTGAAGAGCGTCCTCCACAGTGGTCTGCCAGTCCCAATTAGCGTAAATAACCGGTTTATGGAAAGTCTCACGAAAGATATTAAGCTCCTGCCTGTAAAAATCCTCCTTGGAGGAGCCAAGACTGGAATAGAGCTGGTCATGAAGCCTGCCCAGCTCTCCTTCATACCAGTCCATGAGATCATTTTCCGTGGAATACTTCTTTAGAATATGCTCATAATTATGTTTTTTGAGCAACTCTCTAAGGCTGCTATAATGCTGTTTCTTAATCCAGGCCCCAAGTTCGCTCGCGCTTATATTTTCCTTTTCAGTGTCAGCAAAGTCAAACTTGGTCTGGCCATAAGTATCAGGAACAACAGAGGCTGAGACTATCCCGGCAATGCATACAAGACCCCTTATAACCTTGCTGTTGGAAACTCCCTGTCCGCAAAAACCAACCTTTTTGCCGAATTTCTGCCCGGTAAAGATTGTGGAAAGAATGGCCCAGACTACTGCCGGGTCTTCTTCGTCGTAGATATGCCTGAGCCTGGAATTATCCCGGTCTGTTCCCAGAACAAGCTGGGTCATGTCGTTGGAACCTATGGAAAAACCATCAAACTCACGGATGAATTCCTTGGCAATAATAGCGTTGCTGGGTATTTCCGACATGAGGATGATTTTGAGCCCATCCTCACCTGAACGCAGCTTATGCACATCAGCCAGATATCTTTTCATGCTTCTGGCCTCTTCCAGGGTCCGGACAAAAGGAAACATCAGCTGTAAATTACTGCCTCCAAAGGCCCCCCTGGCCAGCTTGAACGCTTCCAGTTCCCAGTCATGGATATCTCTGGAAACTCCTCTGTAGCCCAGCATGGGATTATCTTCATAATCTTCAAAAAGAGAACCCCCCAGAAGGTTTCGGTATTCATTGGTCTTATAGTCAGTTGTACGGTAGATAATTTCCTTGCCGTAAAAAGCCATGGCAAAGAGGGCCAGACCCTGTGAAAGGGTCTGCACATAAAGTTCTTTACCTGAACGATATCCCTTTGAATGAATGTTTTGGGAAATATTTTCGGAAAGATCCCGAACGCTGTCCATTTTCTGCTTAAAGCCGACTTTCTGAGCAACCTCAGTCCTTAGGGCTCCTATTTTATCCAGAACTTCAAGCACATAGTCATCTTTTCTGATTTGTTTATAAATAAACTCAATCCTGTCTTCAATCTCCTGCCTGGATTGAACTGTTTCCGGATCTTCTCCGACCAAAAGCATGAGTTCGTCGGCAAAACCCATGATAATGGAAATATGTTCACGCAGATTTATGGAAGTTTTTAATATATCAAGCCTTTTAGTGGCCAGATCAATATGCTCATCAAGCTTGTTGTCCAGCTCCCTGAGCTGCCTGTGCAGGGCCAGAACCTCATCAGTGCCCCTGGCGCCCTTTTGTTCAGTAAGCTTGTTAACCCTGTCCTCGAGACCTGAAATTATACCGACATATTTGCGCAGGTTAAAATCAAGGGAAACAACCCCTGCTCCCAGCTGATCCCTGACCACCTTGGTCAGCTCGTCTTCCAGTTCATGCAGCTTTTTTCCCACGACATCCTGCAGATAACTTTTATCATAAGCTTCCAATGCCTGAGGGTGAACTCCGATATTGCCCAGCATAAACTCTGCCCGTAAAAGGCCCACCTCAAAGTCAGAAATCTCTCTAAGCCTGGACAGAAAAAGGGCCTGGCCCACATCTGCCAGAATCAAGCCGACTTTGGTCTTTGTGGGAGGCAGTTTGCTCACGTCCATTTCCCCGCCCACTTCAACCAATGGCATAAGACCCCGGTAAACCTGGCCCCGGGAGCCATCAACAGTAACTTCCTGTCCATCAAGGGCGCGAAGGGCTTCCAGGCGCTTAATTCCTATTACAGCGGGAATGCCCAGCTCCCTTGATGTAATGGCGGCGTGGCTGGTGTCTCCGCCCGCGTCCGCCAGGATAGCCGAAGCAATGCGCATCCCAGGGACCATATCCGGATCAGTTCGATCCGCGGCCAACACATTGCCTTTATTGATTTTATTAAGCTCCAGAGCTGAGCGCAAAAACTTGATGGTCCCCTGTCCCGCTCCTCTTGAAGCACCATTGCCTTCAAGGAGAATCTCGGCTTTGAGCAGAGCCTTGTCATCCACTTCCATCCGGCGCATGAAAATGGTATGGGGATATTTTTCAAACTCTTCGTTCCATCTGGTTTCCGGCCTGGCCTGAACAAACCAGAGCCTGTCCCATTGATCAATGCAGAACTCCGTGTCCATTATCATGCCGTCATAAGCCTTGCTTATGGCCCGGACACCTTTGGCCACGGTTTCAGCCTGGGCCAGAGACAAAGACCAGCGAAACACCTGATCCTGGGGCACAAACTCTTCTTTAGTGCCTGCCCCGGTTTCATCATAAACAATTTTTTTATCCTTATAGCCCATATTCCGGATAACTACTTCCTCACCATCATCACGCTGGAACACGAAAAACTTGTCAGGAGTGACCATGCCGCTTACCACTGCCTCTCCAAGACCGTAACTGGCGTCAATGGAAACAAGATCCCTTCGGTCTGTTCCCCTGCATCCGGTGGAAGTGTCAGCGCTGAATGCTGTTCCGGAAATAACCGGATTAATCATACGCATTATGCATACAGACAATGACGTGTTCTCAATGGACCATTCTTCCTTTGCCTTGGCAGCAATGGAATCATCACCTGTTCTTTCAGCCTTGGCCACAGCGTCAAGGATTGCTTCCCGGCGATAGGTCATGCTGCGCAGGTTATAGGCTGAAGAACAATCCCAGTGGTAAGCTTCAATCACGCTGTTTTCACTGATAATATTCAGATAAGTGTCCTGGAGCCCGGCAAAGGCTTTTTTTCGGCTGTCTTCACCTGCTGCAGATGATCTCACAGCCACAGGAACATTCTCCTGGCCAGCCTCCTTGCATATGGAACGATAAGCCCGGCGCACGGCGTCTTCAACATCCTTGGGCAAATCAACGCTGAGTATGGCCACCTGGACCAGAACAGATCTTTTCCTGAGCTGATCGATTCCCTCCGGGGAAACCGCGAATCCTTCTACAACATTGTTAGTGAAAGTGCGCAGCTTGATCAGGGTTCCCTCGGTCTTGAGATTCCTTTTCAGTTTAAGGGCAAGCTTGCGTACGAATTTTCTTAAAAACTCAGGATCATTGTTAATGGATTCATCATTCCAGTCTATGGAATCATATTCCTTGTCCACGGAACTCCTGACCATGGCCGCGTTAACTTTTGTCTCATCAAGAAGTTTATGAAAGGCAATGGCTGATATAGCTCTGAACTGGGGAGCGCGAATATTGTCAATAGTGTTCATGATGGCGGTATTGTAATTTTTACCGCCAACCAAAAGCTCGGACTCAACTCCTATATCCATTATTTCCCTGGCATTGAGAACCAGCTGGGATTTAATTTGCTCAACTGATTCATTTTTCTTGGTATCTGTCTGCTTTTTGGTTTTGCCCGGGGCCTTATTTTCATCCTGCTGCCTGGTGGACTTTGCCATGCCTTGCTCTCCTTTGGAATAATTTGATATTCTTACAAGAAAAGGGATTGGGAAAAATTGATAAGCACGCTATTTTAGTAGCTGTTAGCCCCATGAATAGTCAACAATGAAAATAAAAATTTTTAAATTTCCATTACATAAATTACACTACTAACAGCCTAAAGTCCTTATTGAATAGGACGTTCAAAAATTCCAAGTGCAAGGAGCAAAAAAAGTTCAAGGTCGATGCGTAGTTAGACAGGTTCGAGTTTGAGCTTTTTGAAGCGACGCAGCAATTGGGAGATTTTCAACGTCCTGCTATGATATTCTCAGCCCGCATTCAGGACAGAACTTGCACCCTTCAAGCACAATATGATTACCGCAGCCTGAGCAGGTGTTGGGCACAGGCCCCAGCTCAACCAGGAGCTCCCCTTCCCTGACCGGAACCATTACTTTGTCTTCCTGATAATCTGCGAACTTAAGCACTCTTTTCACCACTCCATCAACAGGTGATATGACTGCCTTTTCCTGCTTCATTATGGAAATATTAAACAGTTCCTCTCCCTTTTTGACTTTGTCTCCCGGCTTGACATGCATAACCCAGAGGTCGCAGTTGTTGGGCGAGCCCACATGATAGATGTTTTTGGGGTCAGCCATTTCCAGAGCGTCTCTGGCCGCGCCGTGTCCCTCGCCTACCTTGACCTGGTAAGTAAGAAATTCTGAATCAAGTGAGTAGCGGACAACGCTCATGCCATGGCTGTCAGGGGCGGAAATATCAAGGATCATCAGGCTGTGCGGCTTGCCGCTGCTGTCCTCGAAAGTTATTTCCTCACCTGAAGGCAGTCCCTCAAACCAGACATCAAGAGGCAGCTGATTGGGATCTCCGAATTGAGTCTTGAACTGGATGGTGTTCAGGGCATCCCCGGGATGATTGAGATAAATGACCAGCTCCTCCCTGGTTGGTTCACGGTTGATGTGGGAGACAAGGTTTTCCCTTTCCTTGTCCAGATCAAGATCTTGAAGATTGTCCAGGGGGGAATCTTCAGTTCTGGAATATATGGCGTCCCTGTATTTTTCTCCAAAGGCACTTTCATAGACCCAGTCCGGGGGGAAGCCTAGGGGAAGCCGGCCGAATTTCCCCATAAGCAAGTTTCTGAAGGCGTCATTGCTGTGCTTGTATATTTCCAGCCTGGCCTGTTTTGTTTCATTGTCCAGCTTATCTTCAGGAACGGAATTAACCTTGTCCAGTACTCTTAAAAGTCTGCGTACTCCTTTTTCTCCTTTTTCCTTGAACACATTGGTAATGGCCAGAAAAGAGGTATTCCAGGTGACCTGAGATCCGGGAGTCACATCATGATAACGGACTATTTTTCTGATGCCTGCCAGAAAAGTGAGCATATAGGGCAGCAGATGAATGTATCCCTGCTTCATGGCGCCTTCCTGCGAAGAAGAAGTAGCTCCTCCAGGCATTCCATGGTCCACCACATCATAATCAATACCCTGAAAATACGGAGCTGTGTAGCGGTCATAATAGGGCATGATCTGCTTGAGGACAAAACCGCACTTGCGGATCATATCCTTGTTCAGACTTGTCTTCATGCCCAGCTCTTCTATATAGGCGGCAGTGGATAAGACCTCGCCCTGGCCATACCATCTCACGGCCGCTCCAATACCCGTATCCACAATATGGGCCCCTGCCCTGGCAGCCTCTGCAACTGCCGGGACAAAAAGTCCGTCTGTATAGTGGCGATGATAATGAACAACCAGATCAGGATATTCATCCCTTATTTCCGCAACCAGTTCCCGCATAAAAAAAGGAGGACATACACCGGCCATGTCTTTAAGGCCCAGGATGAACTTTTTCTGTGCGGCGGCCTGTGACAGTCCGGTCACTTTTTTGATCATGGCCAGGATCTCTCGGACAACTCCCATGTAGTGGGCAATGTCAAAGCCCTTGGCATAAGAAAGGGAAATTGCCGGTTCAAATACATTTTTCCTTGAATTCATGGCAACTTCGGCAAACGGAAGCATATTGTCGATATGGTTGAGAAAGTCAAAACACCTGATAACATCATAATCCTCACAGACCATTTCCCCGGTAAGACGCATGATGTTTCTGGGCTGGGGTTTATATCCAAGTACGTTTGTGGAGCGGATAAGTATCTGTTTCAAAGTTTTGGGCGCGAATTGATTCCATTCTCTGGCCTCTGTAAACGGATAGGTCATGTTGGCCATCATGGCCACGTGAAAATGGGCTCCTCCGCCATTTTCCAGGGAGAAAAATCCGCAATTATCCAGATATGGACCGATCATTCTGTCTTCAGCCAGGCGAAACCTGTTGCCACTGTTGGACTGGGTAATGTCTCTGGTGGTAGTGTCGCAGAAATGAACATAATCAGAATCCCTGATATAATCCAGAATAGCGTCCCTGTCCCCCCTGGGGTAAGGATATTCATGATCGTCAATATTGGGCAGAACAGGGTTTATCCTGCCCAGGCGTTTGTCATGAACAGATCTGTACTCACCCAGCTGAACATATGGATTGTATCCTTTGGCGGATATTTCCGCCACCAGGCATGACAGTCTCAGGGCCTGCGGTTCCCGGTCCCGGTAAACCATGAGCTCGGGAGTATTGCCCACAAAATTTGTGTCATACTTCCCTTCTCTGAATTCAACATTGGTGATGATCTTGCGATGAAATGGAATTGTTGTTTTCACCCCGCCGATAATATACTCCCGCAAGGCCCTTTCCATGATGCCCAGGATCTTGTTCCATGACTTTCCGTAAACAATGAGCAAAGAGGCGGCTGAATCATACTGCGAGGGGAAGGTATAGCCCGCAGTTATACAGGAATCCACGCGTACTCCCTGTCCTCCTGGTGACTGGTATCTTGTGACCAGTCCGGCGTTGGGGGAAAAATTCTTCTGAGGATCTTCGCAATTTACCCTGACCTGCATGGCGTGATTGGAAGGGATCATATTGCTTTCGTTGAATCTGAGTTCTGATCCGAAACACACAGCGATCTGCTCTTCAACCAGGTCGATTCCATACCTGCATTCAGTGATGCCGTGCTCCACCTGGAGCCTTGTATTGACTTCGATAAGATATGGATTGCCCTGAGAGTCCACAAGAAATTCCACAGTTGCCAGGGAGTGATAATTAACCGCCTTGACCAGCTTTCTGGCGTATTCCTTGAGTCTTTCCCGCAGCTCCTCAGTCATTCTGGGCCAGGGAGAAGGAGTTATCTCCACCAGCTTCTGATGATTGCGCTGCAGGGTGCAGTCGCGTTCATCAAAGGCAAACACATTGCCGTATTTGTCAGCAACAACCTGAATCTCAATATGCCTGACTGAAGTGAGCAGTTTTTCAACATACAGCCTTGGATTGCCAAAAGACGCCTGGGCCAGGGCTGAAGCTTTCACGTATGCCCTTTCCAGCTGTTCTTCACGGAAGACCTCATATATTCCCCGGCCTCCACCGCCTCCCTCAGCCTTGAGCATAACCGGAAAGCCTATTTCATAGGCCAGATCAAGGGCTTCTTCCACGGTTACAGACCCTTCTGATCCTGGAACCACAGGAACTCCTAATTTCTTGGCCAAACCGCGAACAGCAACCTTGTTGCCCAGGTTTTCCATGGCCTGGGGATCAGGCCCGATGAAAACGATTCCTGCTTCCTGGCATTTTGTGGGAAAGGAAAAATCTTCAGAAGCAAACCCCCAGCCAGGATGAATGGCCAGGACATCCAGCGCCTTTGCCCTGGAAATGATTTTGTTGATATCAAGATAAGCTCTGGGGTTTTCACCCAGAAGAAGCAATTCCTGAGCCCCGGAAGTAAAAGGAGCGGTTTTATCCACATCTGTTGCGGTCATCATGGGAGTAGCATGAAACATTTCTCTTATGGACCGGACAATCCTTCTGGCCGGTATTCCCCGGTTGGCCACGAGAATTCTCTTGCCCCGCAACTCATATGTTACCTGTTCAAAAGTCTTAGCTTTCATCTTAGTATCCAGCTCCTATTATTTAATGATAAAAATTCTAATCTGATTTTTGGTGTTTTATGATGCTTCCGCTGGTAACCCGGGCAATCCCTTTAAAGTGTTTAACCAGAAGCTCTCCCTTATCTCCGATTCCTGTAAGGAAGCCCTCAATGATTTGCCCATTGGATTCAATACAGATATTCTCACCCAATAACCATAAATTAGAATTAATTTCCCTTATAAAGTCAATTAATGAAAAATTGCACAATATATCTGCATACCAGAAATTAGCAAGATAGACAAGATTCGCCCAGCATTGGACCGGGCTGATTCCTGCAAAGTAACCGCCAAGATGTCCAGGAGCAGTAAAGCAAGGCTCACCCATGGTATTTATATCAGGACAAAAAACAAGATTAAGCCCTATTCCTGCCACAAGCTTGTTGTTTTTTTCCTCAATAAGAACCCCTCCGACTTTTCTGTTCTCATAAATCAGATCATTGGGCCATTTGATGCTCATTGATAAACCCAGGTTGAGCATGCTCCGCCTCAAGGTTAAACCCATAATCAACGACAGCAGGCTGTCGCTTGGACCGGATTCAGGATAAGGAATCATCCACGCGGCCATGATATTGCCCTTTGCGGACAGCCATTTTCGCCCCATCCTGCCTCTCCCCCTGGTCTGCCTCAGACAAAGAACTGAATCGCCAGGGTTCATCCGGTTCTGCCGGATCAGTTCCCAGGCCATATCCAGGCTTGATGAACACGATTCATGAACAGTTACACTGTAAAGACCTGGTTCTCTGCCAAACAAGGCTTTGAAGTCGGGACTGTCTGAAAAAAGAGCAGTTCCTGGGGGCAAAAGATCTTTAAGATAATGAGTTTTTCCAGAGTCCACTTTCCATTGCTCCTGAAACGCAAAACCAGTTAGGATCAGTAATATTCTTAATCTGCTCTGATTTTCAATAAAGCTTAAATCCTGATTCAGGGTCATTTAAGGCCATTGCCCAGGACAAATCATGAACAATCCCTGAACATCCTGGCCACAAGTCGCATATGCGACTTTTCCTGCTCTGAAAGAGAATAAAAACTGTTTCTGATTTCATCTGTCAGGTCTTTTTCCGCCAGATTTCGGTACATGTCATAAGCCATTGTCTCTACTTCCAGGGCCAGTTCCAGAAAATAGGAACACAGCTCCGGCTGATCAACTCCTTCCATGGAATCCCGCCAGGCAGAGGCGTCAAGACCACCCTCCACAATATCATCCTCAGCGGATTGAAAAACAGATTCAAAATCCTGTTTGAACACCTCTTTGCCCAGGTTGAAAATTACCCTGGCGTGAGCCAGTTCCAGATCAGCCAGTCTCTTAATCCGTTTTTTCAGATCATCATTATCAATTTTGCTCAAAAAGCTCAGATAAAACTTCTGCGCCCCTTTTTCCAGGGCCATGGCTTTTTTTAAAATATCCTCAGCCCCTTGAACATTGTAAAAAAAATGTATTTTGGGATAGTTGGGCAGGGTTTTCCCGGAAAAAGCGGTTATGCCTCCCTGAAGATTGTAAATTTCACCGGATATTATTCCGCTGTCCCTGGCCAGCACAGCCGCGGCTATGGATCTTTTTCCGCTTCTGCAATAAAGAATCAAGTCTTTATCAGGCTCAACCTCGCCCAGGCGTCCTTCAAATTCATAAAGGGGCATGAGCTTGGCTCCTGGTATATGTTCCTGCGTGTATTCCTGTGGAAGACGCACATCCAGAACCGCATAGTCCTTTTCCTTATGTCTGGAAAAAAATTCAGCCAGGTCTTCAGGAAAAATCTGATTAATCTCTTTAGGTTTCATCTTTGATCCCTCTTCATTTTGGTCTGAATATGCTGGACATATGATCCAACCATACATAAAATTACATTTTTTTAAGATTGAACAACAGGAGTTCGCGCATGTCAATTTTTGAGGCCGTAATTTTCGGGATAGTCCAGGGGATAACCGAATTTTTGCCTGTTTCCAGCACCGCCCACATTGTAATCACTGAGCTTTTGTTTGGATATCACTTCCCCGGGCTGGCCTTTGAAATCTTTCTGCACATGGCCTCAGTGCTGGCTGTCTGCCTCTATTTCAGGAAGGACCTTTTTGAGATTATATCCGGTTTTTTTGCATATCTGTTTTACCGCAGGAAACATGACCGAACACAATATTATTTTGCATGGTATATTATTACAGCCACCATGATTACCGGAATTCTGGGGTTGAGCCTCAAAAACCATATAGGTGACTCAATGAAAACACCCTCGGTCATATCAGCCTCACTTTTTGTAACCGGCTTTTTCCTGATTTTTATCGAAAGGATAAAGGTTTACGGCAGCAGGACACAAAGCAGCATGAATTTCCTGGACGCCATAATAGTCGGCCTGGGTCAGAGCGCGGCTATTCTGCCTGGCATATCCAGATCAGGCGCCACCCTGATCACAGCTCTTTGGAGAGGACTTTCAAGAGACACCGCGGTGAGGTACTCTTTCCTGCTGGCAGTTCCAATCATTTTAGGCTCTTCAGTACTTATGCTGGGAGAGGCAAGCAGGGAAATCTGGCTGGAAACAGGAACCATGCCCCTTATTCTGTCCTTTATTTTTACTTTTATTTTTTCCTGGATCGGGATTATCTGGCTTATTGGCTTTCTCAAGACCAGCAGGCTCATCTATTTTGCCGTGTACTGCTTTATTGTGGCAATACTGGTTTACTTTTTTGTTGACCCGGCAGTGACTTTCTGAAACCAGGAATAATCTGGACGTTCAGAGAGCTGAACAAAAAAACAAATCTCCCGGACAAGACTAAAACACTATGGCCTGAAACCTGAGAATTTCCGTATCCGGCTCTTTCCAGCAGTCATAAGCCAGACCTGCCTTGCGACAGGTCTGGCCGAGAAAAGTCTCCCTGTCCCATCCCCATTCAGTGGCCACCTGAGGGAGTAAAAGCCCCCTTAAACCTTTTTGGCTGATCAACAGACCGTCTTGCCCAGGCATAATCTCAGCCGGATCATCCACAGGCTCCAGAGGACTGAGAACGGATACCTCAATTTCCACTGAATCAAGTTCTTCCTTTTTAAGAGGAGGAAATCTCGGATCATTGAAAGCGGCCTGGGCGGCCATTTGTATTATTGTTTCCCACAAAGGCCTGTCCCCGATAATATGTCCTATGCATCCCCTGAGCCTGCCGCCCTTTTTCAGGGTGACGAAAGCGCCCAGTTTTTCAGTCATTTTCTGGTTTGGCGGATCTGGAAATTCAATCTCTTTTTCAAAACTGGCTCTGATACTCAGCAAAGCTATCCGTTTAAGAAATTTTTTCTCATTTTCGCTCAATTCAAAAATAAATTCAGACATGGTTCAAAACTCTTTTTAACGTTTTAGGTGGAAAGCTCTTTTAAATAAGAAATAGCTGAATGACCAGCAATAGCCCCTTCTCCAACAGCCACGCTTATCTGCAGAAATCTCCCAACACAATCACCAGCAGCAAAAACACCCGGGATATTCGTTCGCTGATCATGATCCGCCTCAATAAAAACACCCCTGGTGGTTATTCCCAGTGAATAGGCGAAATCAAGTGATGAAGCTTCTCCCATGGCCAGAAAAATTCCATCCACGTCCATGGTCTTTCCATCCTCAAAAACCGCCTGTTCCAGAACCTTGTTTCCTTTCAGCTGCGTGATTTTTCCGGACAAAACAGGTATATTGTTTTTTTCCAGCAAAGCATGATAATCTTCTGTAATTTTTTCTTTTTTACCCTGGGTACATATTGTGACACTGGGGGTGTAATCTTTTAATTCCAGAGCCTGGTTGGCAGCAAATATACCCTCTCCCAGGACCAGCACATTTTTGTTCTTGTAGAAAAAGCCATCACAGCTCACGCAATAAGATACACCCTTGCCCTCATATTCCGATATATTTTTTATGCCCGGGCGGACACGGCTGACTCCCGTGGCCAGAATAAGGGCCCTGCATAATATTTTTGATTGATCGGTTTTAATGTCAAACCCTCCTTCAGCATTCTGGTATACGCTGAGAACCTTTTGACAGCGAAGCTCTGCTCCGAATTTTTGGGCATGCTTACAGCCCAGTTCAATGAGTTCTTTACCTGTTATGGATTCAGGGAAACCAAAATAATTGTCAATATCATAATTGCCCGCCACCTTGGGATCACAACCCAGGACCATGGTTTTGAGACCGGCCCTGGCCGTGTATATAGCGGCTGATAGACCTGCCGGACCCTGCCCGATAATGGCAATATCTGTCTTGTCCATAAATATCATCTCCTCTTAAAATATTAAAAACCGGAAATCTTTGCCCTGTCAGCAAATATTTCTTTGCTGGGTCATCAGCTTTGACCCGACCAATATGGTTCTCACTTATTCCTGGATAGTACTTTGATCGCTTTTCCGGCGGCCTTTTGCTCTGCCTTTTTAACACTGCTTTCCGTGGCATCAATCTTTGTTCCATCGGGCAATTCCACCTGTACCCGGTAGATCTTCTCGTGCTCAGGACCTGTGCTCTCCTGCAGAGTGTAAACGGGCCTGGCCTTGAAAATACTCTGGGTCACCTCCTGAAGTCTGCTTTTATAGTCCTTGCAGGATGGCAGCAGTTCAAAACTCTCGGGCATAAATTCCTTGAACACTTTCTGAATACACTTCTGGGCCGCGCTGTATCCTGAATCCAGGTAAACCGCACCCAAGACAGCCTCCAGAGTATCACTCAAAACAGAATCCCTGTCTCTTCCTCCCTGTTGTTCCTCTCCTTTACCCAGCAATATATAGTCTCCCAGGGATAAAGACCTGGCTACCCTGGCCAGCGACGGTTCACTGACCAGCCCGGCCCTGAGTCTGGTGAGATGTCCTTCAGAAGCATCAGGAAAACCAAAGAACAGAATCCTGGAAATGCAGAGTTCCAGGACAGCGTCACCAAGAAATTCCAGCCTTTCATTGTGTTCCAGCCCGTGTTCATTGGCAAATGAACTATGGGTCAATGCCCGGGTCAGAAGCTCTGTGTCCTTAAAAAAAAATCCCAGCTTTTTTTGAAGATCGTCTGGATTATTCATAAGCTCCATTTATAATAATGCTGATGACAGAGAAAAAGTTCCTTTTGCACAGACAGCTGAAAAAAACATGTTCAATAGAAATCCTGGACCTTTTCGAAGTGATGAATTCAGGAAACCCTCTGGGTTGATCTATAAAGAATCTAAATTGAGCGATTTTTCCTGTAACTGTTTGATAAGCCTGTCATTGCGAGAACCCGAAGGGTGCGTGGCAATCTCAAAATAATTGACTGAGATTGCTTCGGTTCCCTCGCAATGACATAGAAAAATCGCTCAATTTAGGAAGAAGTTACATGGTCAGCGGGTAAAAGGCTCTAGAGGCATTTAATCCCGTAAATAATAAGTTTAAAGTATAAAAATTTTTCAGTCAATTTACATGTACCATTGGTTTGAGTAATTAAAAATTTCCTCTTACCGGAATTTTTAACCCATTCGTCTATAACATGACAACATCCAGTTTTTTCCCGGGTAAAAAAGCAGAAAAAGGAGGGTACTTATGCTGGGGATCTATATCGGATCAACCACTGGATATTCAGGCAAAAACATGATTGCCATGTCAATGGGAAAAAAATTTCAGAAACAGGGATTCCAGGTCGGCTATATGAAACCTGTGGGAGTTCTCCCCAGAGAAAAAGACGGAAAAATGGGCGATGAAGACGCTTTTTTTGTCCAGGAGGTTCTTGGGCTGTCTGAAGATCCTTCAATGGTCAGTCCTGTTCTGGTGGATCATGACTTCAAAATCAGGGCATTCAAAGGTCAATGTGACGATCTTTTGCCGGTCATAGAAAAAAATTATCAGGAACTGAGCAGAGACAAGGATATAATGATCGTATCCGGTTCAGGAAGCATGTACTCAGGCAAGTATTGCGGACTCGACGGAGTCAGCGTGGTCAAAACCCTTGGTCTGAAAACAATTGTCATTGACCGCTTCAACAAAGAACTCAACTATGACTATCTTACCGTGCTTAAAGACGCCCTGGGCGAGAATATGCTGGGAGCAATTCTTAACGATATTCCTCCATATTTCGATGAAGAGCTGAATTCAATGCTTATTCCCTTTCTTGAAAGCAAAAACATTAAAATTCTGGGCGTTATCCCCAAAGACCCCCTTATGGGCGCCATTAAGGTGTCGGATCTGGCAAAACGGCTGGGAGGAAAGATTATTTCCGCGCCGGACAAGGCGGACAAGGTAGTGGAAAATTTTATAATCGGCACCATGCAGGTTGAAAACTTCATGCTTCACTTTAAGAAAAGCAAGAGGTCCGCGGTGATTGTTGGAGGAGATCGATCTGATGTTCAGCTTGTGGCCATGGAGGGGAGCACCCAATGCCTGATCCTGACTGGAAATCTTTATCCCAACGATATAATCCTGACCAGGTCTGAGGTACTTGGCATTCCCATCATCCTTGTCCGGGATGACACCTATACAGTGGCCAGACAGATGGACGCCCTGCTTTCCAGACACAAACTGCGCGATGTAATCAAAATCCAGCACGGAACCCAGCTGGTTAATTCAGCCCTGGATTACCATTATCTCAAAGAAGCCCTCGGCTTGAAATCCAGGTTGTAATCAATACCCATGGGGACGCGATCCAATCACGTCCCCTTCATATTCAGCTTCTTGGCCTGGGCAGCATCAACCTTCCTGGCAGCATCTTTGGCCAGAACATCACACCTCTCATTATAAATGTCTCCGCTGTGGCCTTTTATCCATTTAAACTCAACCTGATGCCTGTTAAGAAGATTGATCATCTTCTGCCAGAGATCCCTGTTTTTCACCTCATTTCGGTTGGACGTCTTCCAGCCGTTTTTCTGCCACTTATCCAGCCAGCCATGGTTTATAGCTCTGGCTATGTATTGAGAATCAGTGAAAATCTGCACTTTGCAGGGATATTTCAATGCCTCAAGAGCGGAAATTACTCCTGAAAGCTCCATTCTGTTGTTGGTGGTATCAGGGAAGCCTTTTGAAATCTCCTTGACCCTGTCTCCATGGACAAGCACCGCGCCGTACCCTCCTGGACCTGGATTTTTCAGGCAGGCGCCGTCTGTGTATATGGTAACATTTGCCCGGGGAATATTATTGACCTGTTTCAATCATTCCTCCCTTCCGGAAGTCAGTGCCACGCATTCAGAGATAGATCCCTTGAGGAATATATGGAAGCAGGTTTGTGAATCTTCACCTGTAAACTCTGACCGGACTGATTCCATTTCGTGCGCGCGGCTGGTCATGGATATATTGAAGCTTTGCCCGGGAAGAGCGTTTTCAAGTTCATCCGCGTCAATACAGATCAGTACTTTCAACCCTGATGAATCAGTTTTTACGTAGGACAGGGAAACAGGCTGGCCTGAATGATATTTTTCCTGATTCCCTGAATAGTCTTCATCTTTACCGGCTCTGTATATCCATAATGATCCCAGCACAACTACATGGGCCAGAAAAATATACAGGATTTTTTTCATGATCAGGAAAGTTCCTTAATCCATTTTTTAAGGGGTTTTTCAATAATCTTACGAAACTCGGTTAGCCTGGCTTCTGATTCAGCCTCAAACCTGAGCACCAGAACCGGCTGGGTATTGGATGCCCGAAGCAGGGCCCAGCCGTCTTCAAATATGATCCTGACCCCGTCAACATCCACAATATTGTAATCCTGTCGAAAAAATTCCTGGGCCTTTTTCACTACCTTGAACTTGATTCTTTCAGGACACTCCATACGAAGTTCCGGGGTATTAAAGGTTTTGGGCCAGTCATCAAGGTATTGGCTGACCAGTGTATGTTTTTTCCTGGCCACGATTTCCACAAGTCTCTGAGCGGAATAGATGGCATCGTCAAAACCATAATAACGGTCAGCGAAAAACATGTGCCCACTCATCTCGCCTGCCAGTGGCGCGTTTTCTTCCTTCATTTTGGCCTTGATAAGAGAATGTCCTGTTTTCCACATTATGGGCCGGCCGCCATGCTTTTCAATATCATTGAACAGAAGGTGGGAACACTTGACTTCACCTATGACACTGCTGCCGGGTTTGTTTTTAAGGACGTCCCTGGCGTAAATGGCCAGGAGCTGATCTCCATAAATCATCTGTCCCTTTTCATCCACGACACCTATCCTGTCCCCGTCCCCGTCAAGTCCGATGCCCAGCTGGGCTTTTTCCTTAAGTACCGTGGCCACCAGATCCGCGTTGTTTTTCATGACCGTCGGATCTGGATGATGATTGGGAAAATTACCGTCAGGCTGACAAAAAATGGGAATAACCTCAGCACCGGCGTTTTCAAGGGCCTGGGCGCATACCAGGCCTGCGGCTCCGTTGCCTCCGTCAACAACAACCCTGACCGGCCCGGCTATGGGTCCCTGATCCTTCAGGTAAGCCAGGTATTCCGGCTCAATGTCCAGTTCGCTTGAAACCCCTTTGCCAACCGCAAATTCACCCTTAACCATGATTTCATAAATATTCTGAATTTCCTGGCTGTGGATGGTGCTGTCTCCGGCCCAGACCTTGAACCCGTTAAAATCCGATGGATTATGACTGGCCGTGACCATAACCCCAGCCTTTCGTCCCAGCTTTTTCACGGCAAAATAAAATAAGGGAGTAGCCACCATGTTCAAAAAGACCACGTCCACTCCTGTGGACTGAAGACCCCTGACCATCCTTGCCTGATACTCTGGCGAACTGTGCCTGCAATCATGCCCCACCACGGCCTGATTTATGCCCAGCCCCATGAAATAGGTGCCGCAGGCCCTGCCCAGGGTTTCCACCCACTCAGGGTCAAAATCCTGATCAACAACACCCCGTATATCGTAAGCCCTGAAAATCTCCCGGTTAATTTTTTTCATAATTCGCTCCTGGTTTTTATATTCTTTCCAGCCCAGCATGTTGGGTTTTTCGATAATTACAGCCAGGTACAATTAACGGCTTTTCCACGTCAGCTGTGTATTTTCCGTTGCCCCTTGGCCCTCAATTCCTTAATACACAGTTCATATTAAAAACATCCAGGCTTGTAAAACACTTTTGTTTTTCTTGACCTTGCATCAAGAGTGGTCTATCTAATCCTTCATTATGAACTGGGACTGGGAAAAATTACAGCAGAAAAGACAAAAGCACTTTTCCGGCCAGGGTGGCCAGCGTCCGGATTTCGGAGATTTCCAGGAGAAACTTAACCAGCTGAAAAAATTAAAACTTCCCGGCGGGAAGTTTATCATCCTGGGTTTTGTGGTTCTCTGGCTTCTAAGCGGAATATTTATTGTGCATCCTGATGAGGTTGGAATAGTCCAGAGGTTTGGCGAATTTCACAGAGAAAAAGGTCCCGGTCTTAATTATCACATCCCCTTTCCAGTTGAAAAGGCTCAGACCCCCAGAGTCACTGAAGTCAATCGCCTGGAAGTAGGATTCAGAACCGCTCAGACCCAGGGGCGTGTCGCTGGAGCACAGTCCAGGACCGTGCCTGAAGAATCACTCATGCTCACGGGCGATGAAAACATGCTCGATGTGCAGTTTATTGTTCAGTACCAGATCAAGGATGCCCGGAAATTCCTGTTCAATATTTTCCAGCCTCATAAAGCGGTCAAGGACGCTGCCGAAGCCACCATGCGCGAGGTTATAGGATATAATAATATTGATGCCGCCCTCACGGATGAAAAGCTTAAAATCCAGATGGAGTCAAGAGATCTTCTCCAGGAAATTCTGGACAAATATGAAGCTGGAATAAGAGTCATTGCTGTCCAGCTCCAGGACGTTCATCCCCCCCTGGAAGTTATTGACTCTTTCAGGGACGTAACCAGCGCCAGAGAAGATCAGATCAAGTTTATCAACGAAGCTGAAGCTTACAGGAATGAAGTCCTGCCCAAGGCCAGGGGTGAAGCCGCTGCAATACTCAACAGAGCAGAGGCTTTCAAGGAACAGGAGATACGCAGGGCTGACGGTGAATCAGCCAGATTTTTGTCCGTGCTTCAGGAATATAAGAACTCTCCGGATGTGACCAAAAAAAGAATCTATCTGGAAACAATGCAGGAAATACTGTCTGATCCGGATGTAAATAAGATGATCATTTCCAATGACGCCCTTAACCGGTCTGTTCCTTATCTGCCCCTTCATCAGATGATGGAGCGCGGCCTAAATGTCCCCTCAGGAACAACAGGAGGGAGCAAGTAATGAACCCTTCAAAAGCTCCAATAGTTATTATCGCCATAATTGTTCTGATTGTCCTGGCAACCCAGTGTTTTTTCACGGTTGATGAAACCCAGAGGGGCATTGTTCTTCAGATGGGCAGACCCGTAAAAACAGACGTGGAACCAGGTCTTCACTTTAAACTCCCCCTTATTCAGAATGTGGTTTATTTTGACAGCAGAGTTCTGGAATATGATGCCAAACAGGCAGAAGTAATTACCCAGGACAAGAAGAATCTCATAGTCGACAACTATGCCAGGTGGAGAATCAGCGATACATTACGCTTTTACCAGTCCGTGCGCACCACTGAAAGGGCCATTTCCAGGCTGGAAGATATTATATACGCTGAACTGAGGGTCGATCTCGGACAGTTCGCCCTTACTGACATCGTATCAACCAAACGCAATGTGATCATGGAGCAGGTTACTCAAAAAACCAATGAAATTCTTAATGAATTCGGCATTGAAGTCCTGGACGTGCGCATCAAGCGGACAGACCTGCCCAGAGAAAACATGAATGCCATCTTCGGCAGGATGCAGGCCGAACGTCAGCGCCAGGCCAGGGAATACAGATCCATGGGACATGAGCAGGCTCAGCGAATCACTACCACAGCGGAAAGAGAAAGTGACATCATCCTGGCCGAGGCCCTGCAGAAGGCATCACGCATCCGGGGTGAAGGCGAGGCCGAGGCTATTGCATTATACGCCTCATCATTGGGAGAAGACCCTGAATTCTACCAGTTTCTGCGCTCCATGGAAGCTTACAAGCAGGCCATGAAAGACAACACCAGTTTTGTGCTCGCTCCTGAAGGTGAATTCTGGAAATATTTCAATGAGTATCAATAACGCTTGAGCTGCTGGATTCCTTTATTGAACTATCTTTCCTGTACTTTCTCTTTCCTGTCTACTTTCATAAGTCATATGACTTTCGTGACCTGACCTCTTTCACCTGATTTCATAGTCTCATGCTTTACCGTCCTTCAGAATATCCCGCAAATCCCGGCATCTACATGATGAAGGATCACACTAACCGGATCATTTATGTGGGAAAAGCCAAGAATATTCGAAAAAGGCTTGGATCTTACTTCCGTCCGGACTCTGCCCTTTCACCCAAAACCCGGGTAATGATGGCAAAAGTCTGTAAAATCGATTCCATCACCACTTTAAGTGAAAAAGAAGCCCTTCTCCTTGAATCCAGTCTGATCAAAAAGCACCGCCCAAGATATAACATATTCCTAAGGGATGATAAGCAGTACATTCTTTTCAGGCTAGACAAATCACAGAAATACCCGGCTCTTGAGCTGACCAGGAAGGCCAAAAAAGACAGCAGCATTTATTTTGGACCCTTTACTTCCGGGGTGGCTGCCAGACAAACCCTCGGAATAATCAACAAACTTTTTTTACTCAGAAAGTGTGGTCATAAAAAATTCAAGAACAGAGTCAGGCCCTGCCTGCAATTCTTCATCAAGCGCTGCCTGGCGCCCTGCTGTCTGAGTGTGGACCCTGGGGAATACAGCGCACAGGTCAGACAGGTGCAGCTCTTTCTTTCGGGAAAATCAAGAGAACTTCTGGACAGGCTTAAGGCTGACATGGCTCAGGCATCTGAAAAACTTGAATATGAAAAAGCGGCCCGGATAAGGGATCAGATCAATGCCATTGAGGAAACAACCAGGACCCAGTCAGTGGTTGTCCCTGGAGGCCGGGACATGGACGTTTTTGATCTGAGTCAGTCTGAACACGGACTGTGTGCTGGAATAATTTTCGTGCGACAGGGCAAGGTCCTGGACAATAAGAATTTTTTCTGGCCTGGATATGATCTTTCCGGGACCGGCACAATGGAACAGACAGTAGTCACCATTCTAAGTCAGTATTATGGTCCGGACAAGTTTATCCCGGAAAAGATTGTGCTGCCCATCAAGGTTTTTGATGATTCCATTTCTCAGTTATTGTCCCAATTCAGGGGAGCCGGAGTTAAAATCATCAAAGCCAGGGGCCGGAACATGAAATCTCTTTTAAGCATGGCCAGACATAACAGCCTCATGTTCGCGTCCAGATCCGCCAGAGTGACACAGGTAAATCTTGCCAGGCATCTTAACCTGGAAAAAGAACCTTTCCGCATTGAATGCGTGGACGTGTCTCATCAGTCAGGCCAGAACACTAGGCTGGGTTCCGTGATTTTTGAGCAGGGAATGCCCATAAAATCCGACTACAGACTCTATAAAATGTCTGAAGTGTCGCCGGGTGATGACTACCAGGCAATGCAGCGGTTCATCGCCCGAAGAAAAACCTCCGGCCCTGCCTGGCCCGATCTTTTGCTTGTTGATGGAGGAATCGGTCAGATTAATACAGTCACAAGGGCTCTGGAGGAATCCGGCATGAAGGACCTTTTTGCGGTGGCCGCCATCTCCAAGGGACCAACCAGAAGCAAATCCCAGCTGCATGACCGGGTATTCATTCCCGGACGCAAAAATCCCCTGCCCCTGAAGCCGGGCAGTCAGGAACTCCTGTTGCTGCAGAAAATCCGGGATGAAGCTCATAATTTTGTCATATCCAGTCTGAGAGGGACGTCCAGAAAAAAAATAAGACAGAGCGATCTGGAAAGCATTCCAGGCATAGGACCTGTAAGGGCAAAGGCCTTGTGGAAATATTTCCGAGACCTGAATTTGATTAAGACCGCGGGAGCTGATGAGCTGGCCATGGTCCCGGGCTTTGGTCCCAGAACCGCGGGCAGCATAGCCAGGAGCCTTAAAAATTGGAATACGTGAAATTTTTCATTGCTCCGTTTATCTGCGCCCTTATTGGCTGGTTGACCAATTACCTGGCCATTAAGATGCTTTTTCATCCAAGAAAGCCGTTCAGAATTCTTAGCTGGAGTCTTCAGGGCATTTTCCCCAAGCGCCAGAAAGAACTGGCCTTAAGCCTGGGCAACCTGGTGGAAAATGAACTCATATCCCACGAAGACATCCAGAAGGTGGTCAACAACCCGGAATTTATCAACAGCTTTAATAATACCCTCAATGATTATTTCCGGGACTTTCTGACCAGAAAGCTGGCATCCCTCAGTCCCGTGGTGGGCATGTTCTTAAGCGGCGATGTCCTGGAATCCGTTAAAAAACTTCTGGCCAGGGAAACCAGAAAACATCTCCCTGAAATTCTGGAAAGTATATCCGTTCAACTCGAAAACAGTCTGGATTTCAAGGAAGTGATCAGGACAAAGGTTGAGCAGTTCTCCATGGACAAACTGGAGCAGATTCTGTTTGGCATAATGAAGAAGGAGTTTCGGTTTATTGAAGTCATGGGCGCTGTGCTTGGGTTTGTTATCGGCATATTTCAGTCTGTGTTCATTTTTCTGCTTTAACCATGAAAAAAATCTTGACAATTAAGAGCCTAGCATCTAATTAACACTTTCCTGTTTTGGGGGATCGTCTAGCGGCAGGACGACGGGCTCTGACCCCGTTAACCTAGGTTCGAATCCTAGTCCCCCAGCCATTTTTGCGTCCCCATCGTCTAGCCAGGTCCAGGACATCGGCCTTTCACGCCGGTAACCGGGGTTCAAATCCCCGTGGGGACGCCAGACAAAATCAAAGGGTTATAAGCAATCACGCTTTTAACCCTTTTTAATTTTCCAATCCTGTTTCCAGCCTATTTCCAACATCCTTGAGCTGATGACCGAAGTTCACCATGGCAGGATGAAAATATTCCTATGCGCAAAGACCAGCCTCTTGATCCCGGGCCCTCAGCTTGCACATTTCGCGTCAAGCGCGTTTCGTGCAAAAATTTATCTATTCGTTATTAATATATTTTTGTCGAAGAGGGAGTAGTGGATGTCCTGGAGACCAGTTCAGCGACAAAGCTCCCCACGGCCACCTCGCTTTCTATCCTCACCGGGATCGAAGTGCCGTCCGCTGTGACCCAAATCTGGAGTTTGGAATCCCTTTTCTTATCAAAAACACCCCCAAGATGCTCCAGGTCCGGCTCAACAAGGAAGGTTTCATAGGTGGTGTCTCCCACCTTGATGTTCTCTCTCTTGATCACGGTCAGTTTTCCCATTACGCATCTTTTCCCGTCCGTAACCGGAGCTTCATAGACGAGACCTTCTCCCAGCTCAAGAAGACGAAAGGCGTAGAAGACAGACAAGGGATCGAATGACCCGGGAAGTATTGAGACAGGAACGTTTTCCCTTCTAACATCTTTCCCTCTGATCTCGGTGTAGAACGCTTTATTTTTTTCCCAGTCAAAGCTCACTGTGGTCTTCCGGTGCCTTTTGCCCTTCTCGTGTTTGGTATAGAGCAGGGAGTGCGTCATGGAGTGATCGGTGTAAGCGTCGATGCGATCTCTGACTTTATAGAAGATGTCTGCCAGCTTGGAAGTCCTGGCAGTGAAAGAGAAGTGGTAGGATGGGATATTGTTCACTGTTGTCATGGGACGAATTTCAAGAACGGCTTCTCCTGCAGGGATAAACCCCCATCGAACTTGAAAGACAAGCTTTTCACCGGGAAAAAAGGGAATTTCCCTGTCCTCAGCGCCTGCGGGAAGAGAAAGGATCAAAAAGGCAAAAAGAAAAAATAAAACCCGACCCCAAACCCGACTCAAACAAAAAAGAATTGAATCTTTCAACCTGACCTCTTTATTTTAGCTCTGTAAACCGGATGGCAATGGTGATCAACTGAATTGCCATCCTGAGTTAATGCCGTTGGTTATGTGAACCACCTTAACCGCCCTTGTATAAATTCTCAACTGCAGGGAAGCATAAGTTCCCAGGGGGCTGCCTGAGAGAAAAGCTTTCCCGTGAGCTTGCCAGGCGTTTGGCTCAGCCCCTGCCAGCCGGCTTAAGCCTCAGGGACAGAAACACTCCTGACAGGGCGCACAGACCTGCCATAAGAAAACTGCCGGAGAAACTTCCGCTCTTTTCAGCCAGGGCCCCGGCCGCTACCGGACCGGCAATCTGACCAATGGCGAAAAAGAAGGTGACCAGGCCGAAAATACGGGCCGCCTTGAATGGCCCGGCGTAATCCCCTACCATGGCCGCCATGATCGAAGGAATGGACCAGGCCACCAGGCCGAAGCAGGATACGGAAAACAGAAGCAGAGCCGGGGCCGGCTGGACCGCCACTAGCAGGTAGGAAACCGTCTGGATGGCAAAGACCAGTCCCAGGGTGATGTTGCGGCCGATCCGGTCGGAGAGGGTTCCGAACACCGGGCCGGAAAGCAGGCTCAACAGGCCCACCATTGCCCAGAAATTGCCGGCTGTGGCCGTGGCAAAGCCATGTTCATTGATCAATGTAGTGACAATGAAGGTGGCGTAAATTACGTAGCTGAAGCCGAAAAGAAAATAAACCGCACCGAGATGGGCCACGATTTTCGCGGTAATACGGTTTTCCTCCAGGTCCGGCAGTGATAAGTCTGTTTCCTGTTCATAGCCTACCGGGCAAAGACCCTTTTCCCGGGGATCGTTTCTAAGCAGGGCCAGACAGAGCATGGCAATGCACAGGATTATCCCTCCCAGTACCTGCCAGCTCAGGCGCCATCCCAGATCAGGTTCGGTCAGATCATTAAGAAAGGGAATCAGTTTGCCCGAGAACAGAATTGCAAAACCGCTGCCAATGACCACAAAGCCTGTGGCCCTGCCCCTGCGGCTGCGGCTGAACCAGTGGGATATCAGGCCCATCATGGGCACGTTGGCCGCTCCTATGCCCATGCCGCAAAGAGTATACAGCACCAGAATCAGTGTCAGGGAACTGCTCAGGCTCATCAGGATCATGGTGCTTCCGGTCAGGATGAGAGCCAGGGTGATGAGAAGGCGGTAGCCCATCCGCTCGGCCATGGGCCCGCAAAAGAGCACCGCTGCAAGGTAGCCTGTGAAATTCATGGTCCCCACAAGCCCCATCTGGGCGTAGGTCAGGGACAGGCTCGCTCCAAGGCCCGGCAGGATCATCCCCAGGGCGAAACGGCCCAGCCCCAGGCTGGCAAAGACACACAAGGTGCCGACCCAGACGATGTGCCAGCCGTAGTGGACGGATGAACCAGGCGGCTTTGGCGAACCGGAAGCACTTGCTGAAGAGTAGTCCAATAAAGTTACCGACGGTTAAGGGTTATCTTGTCCAAGAGCCTGCACTGTGCGGCGAAATATGGTGCCAGGTGCGTCCTTGAAACTGATTTTATCTTTCAGGATTCATTACCCAACGACTTCTGATGTGTCCACATAGCATTCTGTCTGATCTGATAGGGACTTTTTTTACACACTGATAAGGCGAGGCAGATTCAGGAAAGAATGAAAAAATATCCAAGACCGGACAAAAACAGAAGCAGGCATAGGATGCATACAGTCCTCCTTTACTGGATCATGGTTTGTTGACGGATAAACCTGGCCTGGCCGCTATAAATCTCATCCAGGGGCTCGGAACTTTCTTGCTCCTGATCAAGCCCTTTGGCCA
>Ga0209498_1000051_pt1 | contig 62155 bp, 54 predicted proteins | sample WalLakDeSediment_FD_184131 | JGI IMG/M metagenome (GOLD analysis project Ga0209498, IMG submission 184131) | Lake sediment microbial communities from Walker lake, Nevada to study Microbial Dark Matter (Phase II) - Walker Lake 11/02/13 Deep... | ecosystem: Environmental > Aquatic > Freshwater >... | reverse complement strand
CCTGCTCTTCCCCCTTCCTTTTTACACCGGCCACCGGATTTATTATGAGGAGGATCTGGAAGAGATGGGCCTTCATAAGGCTCTGGACGGTCTTTCCGAGGAAATGCACCACGCGATTCTCGATCATGCCAGGACCCTTGCCAACGTGCAGCCCGAACTCGCCTTTCATTTTCTCTTGAAGTTTAACGAGCTGCTGCAGCGCATCAGGGTGGAGGATCTGGATCGGTGGGTCAGTGTGGCGCTGGATATCTATGACTCCAAGGGGCTTGAACCTGCGCGGGAATTCGTGGTGGGCATCGACCGTCATCCTTATTTCATCAGGCATTGGGGAAAGGGAGTCTCTTTTCAGGATGTTGATGCCGTTCTCCTGAATTATCTTCGCGCTCTCGGAAGGGAAGAGATCGCCATGAAAGGAGGGAACAGGCATTACACGGACATCACCACCATTTATCTTCCCGAGAGAATTTCTCTTTACCCGGATAAGGACCCCAATTTTCTTCTTTATAAAGTGATGGTGACCCACAAGTTCGCCCAGATCAAGTTGGGCACATTTTTCTTCCGTATGAATGAAACGGGGGAACTGGAAGGCGCTCTCAGAAAGCGTTATGGGCAGGCTGTTCCTCCCAATCCGGCTTCCGATCTTTCTCTTTTCATCCACCTCTTTCCTGATAGAAACCTTGCAACCGATCTTTTCATTCTCGCCGATACCATGAGAATTGAAAGATGGATGGCCGAAAACCTGCCCGGTCTCCACAGGGAACTGAGAAAACTGAAAAAGCAACTATCCCTGAAGCGAGAGAAATCACGAGGGCTTGCACCCAAAGGGCAAGTCATGGAAGGACTGGTTTACTGGTGGTTGACCGGCTCACCCTTATTGCTTGGAGCCCCCGTTGTAAATCGGGCAGTGATTCAGATCCGGGATCTTCTCCTCTCCCTGTCTCAAGAGGGCACAAGGGTCGAAGACGTGGCAAAAGCGGTGGCAAAGGCCTACGAGATCCTGGATGGGTTGGAGGGGAATTACCAGGAGGTGGAAAAAGTTCCCTACTTCGGAGAGTTGCTGCCCGAGGAGGCGGAACGAGGCCGGAGGCGGAAAAGAGAATCCACGCGGCTTAAGTTTCGCCATGAGCTGGCCAGGTTGGTTCAGGATCTTCCGGAACCGCAGGAAATAAAAATCGAGCTGCCTGGTATGGAGCATGAAAAACCCGGAGATAAGACGCCGCAGGAACAACACATCCCCGGTCACCTGCTTCTTGACGGAAACCCTGCCCCCATTCCGGAGGGCATGCAGAAGATCATCGAGGAGATTTGTGAAGACCTCGGCTCCATTCCCAGCGCGTATCTTGCCATGAGCGAGGAGATGTCCGGTCATTCCTTTCGCCCCCTTTACCGGGTGCCTGAGGATGAGGTGCTTCCGGAGCACGCCCAAGGCACGGGGTATGTCCTCCCGGAACATGGAGAAGGGATCTATGCCCTTGACGAGTGGGATTACCGGAGGCAGGGGTACAGAAAAAGATGGACCTTTCTGAGAGAGACGACTGCGGCGGCAGGGAGCATCCAGTTTGCGGAGGAGACCCTTGAACGGCACCGGGGCATGATTCGCATGATCAAGAGGCAGTTCGAGAGAATCCGGATGGGGCAGACCCTCCTGAGGCGGCAGAAGGACGGAGATGCCGTGGACTTTGATGCGGCTGTGGAGGCTTTCACGGACAGAAGGGCGGGCCTTTATCCTTCGGACAGAGTTTTTACCAAGCTGATGCGAGACAAACGCGACATTGCCACAGCCTTTCTCATAGATCTGAGCGGCTCCACCAGCGGCTGGATCAATGACATGGAGAGATCTGCTCTTTTGATCATGAGCGAGGCCATGGAGGTTCTCCAAGACCGGTTCGGCATTTACGGGTTTTCAGGCAGGACCAGGAGGCGGTGCGAGCTTTTCCGGATCAAAGGCTTTGATGAACCTTACAGTGATAAGGTGAAGCGTCGCATCGCGAACTTGAAGGCATTAGAATACACGCGCCTGGGGCCGCCCATTCGCCACCTGACGAATTTGCTTTACGGCATGGAGTCGAAAACGAAGCTGCTCATTACGTTGAGCGACGGCAAGCCGGATGATTATGACGGGTATGGCGGGGATTACGGCATTGAAGATACCCGTCAGGCCCTCAGCGAGGCGAAGAGGGTGGGCATTCACCCTTTCTGCATCACTATCGACAAGGCGGAACACAGCTACCTCTCCCGCATGTATGGCGCAGTCAATTATGTGTTTATCGATGATCTCTCCAAACTCCCCTTCAGGATCCCGGAAATCTACAGGAAATTGACAACGTAAGGAGGGCATACGGGGCACGGCGCACGGTACACGGTTTCTATAACCTTCTCGTTTTGGGCCGTGTGCCGTGCGCCGTGCGCCCTGCACCTTTCCATTACTCCAACTCTCCATTTCTCCACTACTCCATTCCTTGCCACGTAAAAACCAAAGGCGAGTCCGTCGTGGGCCAGGTTCCCTTCATCACATTTTTCCCGTCCCTGAACGCGAGAAAGCTGTATTTCCCATAGTGGGTGATTCTCCTGGCCCCGTCTTCGGCGGATCCCGTCGAAAAGGGGAGATAAAGAGCCACCACGCGATTTTCGCTTTCACCGTGTTTGAAGACGCCGAAAAACACATCCGAAGGCCTGTCAAAAGACTCACCCCGGAAGCTGAAACGCTTTGCTTCAAGGGCCAGTCCCGGCACCGGAGCCATAGGAACAGGGCTTTGCGCAGGGAGGCCCACGTAGAGCAAATCATGGCTCTTCATGTCTTGTTCGCTGAGGCTGTCTTCTGCAGTGATGCCGTAGTTTTTTACTCCCAAGGAGCGGGCCAGCATGGTGCCTGCCGTTTTCCCCGCTTCCTTCCACGGCCCGGAAAGAATGATCATCAGGAATTCCGAGCTTTTGATGGAATTGACGGTAGGGGGGATCTCAGAAGGGTGAAGAACCCTGAAAACATGAAAGTCCGGATCCACGAGAAGCCTCACAGGACGACCGATGGAGGGGGCTTCAAAGAAAGTCGAAGAACCCGTCAGGTTGACTGTCTTGTGGCCTCTCATGCTTTCGGCCTCGAGCATTACGGTCAACTCCAAATCATAGACAGGCTGCTTTTGCACAATAAAGGTTCTCACCTTCCATAGACCGCTAAGAGGCTCCATGGCTGTCGAGTCAAGGGACAGTCGCGGGGCGCCTTTGCGATTCACCCACTGGTCGAAGAAGCCCTGAAGATCGCGTTCACCGTGCCGCTCAAAGGCCTTTTGAAAGTCCTGCCAGGATGCCTTCTGAAAGCATTTCTCCCTGTAAAGCTCTCTGAGGGCTTCCCAGAAAGGCTTGTCCCCCAGTTTCATTCTGAGCATGTGAAAGACCATGGCTCCCTTTCCATAGCCGATGGCTTGAGAGGCCGGGTCATACCGGCCTTGAAAGAGAGCCAAAGGAAAGTCGTTTTTTTCCTGAACCAGGGTCGAGAAATTGCGAAGGATCTGAAGCCGATATTCTTTTGCTTCCTCGGCCGATGAATTTTCCTTGTAGAGGTAGTCCGCAACATAGGTTGTGAGACCTTCGCTCCAGTTGCCGTGACGGTCATCGACGAGCACACCGTTGCCCCACCAGCAGTGGGCGATTTCATGACCCAGGCTCGTCTCAAGGATGAAAGGGAGCCGGATCACCGTGCTGCCGAGCAAGGTGTAGGAGGGGAAGCCGTACCCCGTGGGAAAGAAGTTTTCTACGACCGAAAATTTCGGAAAAGGGTAGGGGCCGAAGAGGTTCTCATAAAACACAAGGTATCGGGCCGTCGCATCCAGGTAGGCCTCTGACAGGTCCTGGGTTGGAGCGAAAAAGTAGGTGGAAACGACGATACCATTGACCGTCATCTCACGAACAATATAGGGCCCGGCAGAGAGGGAGAGTCCCTGGAGAGGAAAATCCACCTCCCATATCGAATAGGTTTTCCCTTCCCTTGTCTCATGACCCAGGCATTGACCGGCTGAAACTGCAAGGATTCCCGCAGGCGCCTCGACCGTGAGCTTGTAGGTGGGCCTGCTGCCGGGGACCTGCGGGTACCAGCCTGCTCCTTCAAGAAGAAAGGCGCCTTTCTCGGAAATGATCCCGGTGACGCCATAGCCGGGATTATCGGTATTCAGAGGCATGTCGGGCACTGGATCATTGAACGGGGCGGTGTATTCTACGGCAATGTCGATCACCCGGCCTCTTTCCTCAGGCAGAACAGGAACACGGAGGAGGCCGTTTTCAAAACTGAAGGATCGCAAGGCTCCTTGCGCTTCCACGCTGCTCACCTGAGCGTTTCCCGAAAGCTCAAATTCAAGGGCTTCCGATTGCCCTGCTTCCACTCGGATTCTATCCATCCCCGAGAGACGGTTTTTCCCCGGCTCCAGAGAAATTCTCAGGTCATGATGCACGTTTCCCGGGTATTGAGCAAAGACAGGGGGGCAGAAAAGGAGAACAACCAGCAAGGTAAGGAGAAATCGTTTATGGGATTGCAAGCACATTGTCTATCATTGCCCACAAAGAGCCCTTTGTCCAGTTCATAGTTCCTTGACAACAGCCCTGATGAGGAGGATAAGCAAAGCTCGCTCTGTAGGGAAAGCCAAAGGGATGTTCCACGCCATCAATACGATAGGCCTTCTGGCAGGGTTTCTCATGATCCTTCAGAATCTTCTTTCCGTGCCGGCATTGCAGGGGTACAACGAAAAGATCTGTGCAGGCCACAACCCCTGGTTTATTGTGAAGAAGATCCTCTGGCTCAGCCTTTTTGCGGAATAGCGGCCTTTCCCTTGACTTCGCGCGAAGGCATTTGATAAAAGGCTCCCGGCCCCCTCCCGACTTACTTCACGCGAAGACGCCAAGTCGCCAAGGGTGGCACACGATCATTAAAGCCAACAAGGACATACGAACACGAGCAATGACCGTTACCATGAACCTTGAACCGGTTTTCCATCCCCGATCCGTGGCCGTGGTGGGCGCCTCCTCCTCCTTCGGAAAATGGGGCCAGATGATCTTAAGCAATATCGTGGCCGGGCGATTCCCGGGAAAGATCTTCCCGGTCAATCCCAGGGAAGAAGTCATTTTCGGTCTTCCTGCTTTCAGGCGCATCCAGGACATACCGGAACCCGTGGACCTTGCCATTATCTGCATCCCTGCTGAGACGGTGGCGGGCATCCTGGAAGGATGCGCTGAAAAAGGCGTTCAGGCTGTTGTGGTGATCACCTCCGGCTTCGGAGAGACAGGCGAGGCGGGAAGAGACATGGAAAGGGCCATGGCGGCTCTTTGCCGCAGCAAGGGCATGCTTCTTGTGGGTCCGAACACCATGGGGATCCTGTGCCCCCACGCGGGGCTGTTTGCCACGGGAACCCACACCCGGCCCAGGAAGGGCAAGGTGGCTTTTGTTTCCCAGTCAGGAAATCTCGGCAACCAGCTCATCCATTGGGCCGAGCAGCAGGGTGTGGGTGTTTCTCTTTTTGTGGGCTCGGGCAATGAGGCCATGGTTGCGTGCCCCGATTATCTTGAGTACCTTGAACAGGATCCCGATACGCGGATTATTATCCTCTATATCGAAAACATCGGTCAGGGAAGGCGGTTTTTTGAAGTGGCGAGGAGGGTCAACCGGGTCAAGCCGGTGATTCTTCTGAAAGGGGGCCGCACCGAAGCCGGCAGCCTGGCTTCCGCATCCCACACAGGCGCCATGGGTGGGAACATGACCCTTTTCAGGGCTGCCTGCAGGCAGGCAGGGCTTCTCGATGTGAATGTCCCCTCAGAACTGCTGGACCTGTCCGCAGGATTCTCTTCGCTGCCTCTTCCAAAAGGCAACCGGGTGGGCATCATCACCCTGGGAGGCGGCTGGGGGGTTGTGACCGCTGACGAGTGCAATGAAAGGGGGCTTTCTGTTCCTCCTCTCCCGGAACGGATCATCGGGACCATCAGCCGACATCTCCCTCCTTTCTGGAGCAGGGGGAACCCCGTGGACCTTGTGGGAACCCGCGACCCGGATGCCCCCCTTGTGGCGGTGGAAGAACTCATGAAATGGGACGGCATCGATGCAGTGATCAGTCTCGGCATTGTGGGTCGTCTCGAACTGCTCCAGCTTCTGATCCGCTCCACCCGGCAGGCGGACAAGAACCGGTCCTCCGATTACCTGGATCAGATGGAGATCATGGTCCGGCAGTATGAAGAAGGGTATGCAGCAAGGATGGTGGAACTCATGGAGATGTACGAAAAACCGATTCTCGGCGTCTCTCTTGCAAAGACAGAGCAAGGCACGGTTCGACTGTTCCCGGGCAAACGCTACGATGCGGTTTTTTACCAGACACCGGAGAGCGCCGTGAACGTGCTGAGCGCCATGTGCCGCTACGCCTCTTCACAGCATGGTTTAGTTTAAACCCTGAGGGTGTACGAATGATTCACCACAGAGCCACAGAGGACACAGAGAAAAGTTTTTGTTTGTCGGGAGATACCGACAAACAAAAAGATTCTGCCTCAAAAGCCTTTTATATTGAGAACCATGGATACTTATTATTAATGCTTGTCCCAAGTCTTCTAAAATTGATGCACACGGAAAGCCTTGTGATCTATTAGCTTCAAGAGGGTGTTTTCGTCTATCGGTATCTCCCGATAGACGAAAAAATAGATCTCCCCCTCAGTGTCCTCTGTGCCTCTGTGGTGGAATCCCTGTCAGTTTATCCTTTCCTTCCGATCGAAGAGAGCGCCTCAATCCGCGAGGCCATCTCTTCCTTCAGCCCTTCCAAATCCCTCAGCAGTTCCTCCAGGTTTTCCTCCCAGATTCCGGAAAGGGTGATCCTCAAGGCGCCAAGCGCCTTTTCTCCGGCTCTGAGGAGAAGTTTTCGGTAACGGCGATAGAAACGAAAGCCCAGGAAAAAATTGAGGAGGGCATAGCTGGCCAGGGCCGCAAGCCCCTTGGTGCTGAAAAGGGTGTGGATCATGGTGACGAGCAGTTTTAGGGCCTTGGCCGGTCCGGGATTGCCCAAGACATCAAGCCACGCGCTTTCTCCCCCAACAGCAAGAAGAAAAAAAACGAAAAGGAGAGCATAGACCCCGGTTTGATAGGTCTTAAAGAGCCTGAAAGCCGGGGCCGGTCTTGCGACAAAAGACAGAACGGCATGCAAGAAGCGCTCACCCAGGGCGTCGAACCTTGCCTCGGCATGGATGGTTTCCTTGACTTTTTCCGCAAAAGGCGGCCCCAGGTTGTCCCGATGAATGAGGTGCTTGAGGCGCTCCTCAACCCACTCGAAGCGTTTGCGATAGGAGAGGATGATCTCCTCATGAGGTTTGAACCGGGAGAGGTCCGGATGGTTTTCAGGGGTTCCATCGGCCCGTCCCTGGAATGCCTGGAAGACAAGGGCCATGCCGTAGCCCGGACCGACCAGCCTTGATGGATCGGCTTGATGGCGCACGAGCCCAGGCTTGACCCGTTTGTCCAGCCAGGAATCCATGGCCTCCTGTCCTGCCTGGACCCAGGAAGATCTTTGGGCTGAAAGATCCTGCGACCCTTGTTCCAGAACGGCCATGAATCTTTTCAGGTCCCCCGTTTCCCTCTGGAGAGAAGAAAGAAGCTTCGCGGCTTCCACCTCGAGGTTCGCCGCCTTGATGGCCATGACCTGCTTCATGTCGCGCTGAAGGAAAAGATGACGTCTGAAACCTGGAAACTGATTCCACGGTGAAATCTTGCCTTTCTCCGTCACTTCCTGAGAAGAGAGGGCATAAAGGAGAGGATCGTCGATCCCTTGGTCACGAATGTGCGCCTCAAAGGTTGCTGCAGCCCGATTGAGCTCATTGTAGCCGCTCTCCGGCTGCTTTGCTTGAAAAAGCAGGTCGATTTTGTTCATGACAAAGATAAAATTCTGTTTGGCCTTGGGAGCGCCTTGCAGGAATTCATAGAAACGCCGGTCACCATATTTCTCCAGGGAAGTGACCCAAACAAGAAGATCCAGGTGCTCCATGAAATGGAGCACCCCGTCACGGTGTTCCCCCATGAGACTGTCGAAGTCGGGCAAATCGCACAGGAGCACCTGTTTGACGGCATTTTCGTTGTGGTTGATCACATGCCGGGGCAGGTTTTCCAACTCAAGGGCGGGAAGGGGGCCTGCCTCTTCGTGCTTGTAAATCAGAACGTGGTCCGTGTGGGGTCTTCTGTGGCTTGTAGAAGCGATTTTTGCACCTGCGAGGGCGTTCATGAGAGTTGATTTTCCAACGCCCGTGCCCCCCAAAATGCCTATGGTGAGAAAGCTTGCCTGAACAGCGGAAAGCTTTTGATCCATCTCTGCAAGGCTTTTTAGAAAAGCCTCTTTTTCCTGCGTTGAGAATGAAAAAAGAGCCTCTCTTTGAATCAGATCCTTAAACCGATCCAACGCTTCCTGAATCCGGGGGATGGTGTTTGTCATCTTTCATTCCTTGCTAAGAAGGGAGATCTGCCGGTTGAGTTCCTGGAGACGTTGTTTTGCCTCAGCGGGCACAAGAAGGGATTGGAGACACTGCTCATAGCGCTCCTTTTGAGCGTGAATCACGGAAAGGAGCCCCTTCCGGTACCGATCTGCGAGCTCCCGGGTGACCTTCTGGATCTCATGAAAAGCGAACAGTTCGACAGTGCCTTTGGTGACAAAAGGCGCAAGAGCCGAGCCCAGAAGCGCATCCAGAATCGTGAATCCTCCCCCAACGGCAACTTCAAGGGAAACAATCATGATTCCCCAGAGAATGGACGTGCTGTAAATGCCCCAGCGCTTTGTTCTCGGCAAGCTCGCGGCCAGGCTTTCAAATCTCTTCTCCAGCCACGCATCCAGTTCGTCCTGGGCCTTCCAGACCCGATCCTTGACCTCCTCAGGGGTGAGGCTGATGCCGGGTTCCCGAAGCTTTTTAAACAGGGGCGCTTTCTCGTGCACCGGCGAGAGCTTCTCAAAAACACGATCATTGAATTTCTCCACAGCGGTCCGGATGGGGACCATGTCGATTTTCCGGCGCACGGTGCGGAGTTCTTCTCTGTATTTCTCTGCATTCTTTTTTTCTGCGAGACCGAGAAATCTGAGGGGGAGGAGCAGGGTTTCTCTGATCAACCGACGCGGTTTGGCCAGCACGTCGTATTTCGAAAAAAGCCTTCGGATCTCCCCTTTGACGGCCTCCTGGTTTTTTGAGGAGAAGCTTTTCTTCTGCTCGCTCACGAACTCCTCTGAGCTCTGCTCTTCCAGGCGTTGCAGGGTTTTCAACCATTCCCCGGCTGCCCCGTGCTCCTTGTCCACAAGCGCCGTGAGACGCTCCAGTTTGTCCTGAAGAGCCTTCTTGCGCCATGAAAGCATCCTTTTTCGAATCTTCGGCATCTGCGCTTTGGAAAGCTCTTTCAGAATAAAAGCCTGAAAATCATGGAAGGCAGGGTTATGGGCAATAGCCTGGGAAGGCTGGTTCAAAGCATAGGGGAAAAGCCAGATGCGATCAGCCGTTAAAGAGACATTCGCTCCCCGAAGGAGCGACAGGACATCCTCTCCGGTTGAAGCTTCCCCCGCCTTGTTGAGGATGAAATAGCAGAGCCTTTTTTCTCTCAGGACTTTGAGCAGGAAACGATAAGGCACCTCATCGGCGTACTTTTCCTGACTGGCCACAAAGATCACCGCGTCACTGAGCTGGTAGAGGTTTCCAGCGACCATGCGATTGGCCGGATCCACACTGTCAAGATCCGGTGTATCAGCCAGGATGATATGGGAGAAATCCTCCCTGCTGTGTTCCAGCACAAGGAGGCGGCCGCTGAACCCGCCTGTCGGATTGGTATCGGCGTCGGAGGCCGGCCTCACCATCATTTCCATTTCCGGGAAAGGGATGGCTTCTTGAAGGCGACAGCCCGCATGAGCGTAAAGGATGGGGCCCCTTGTCTTGGGACGTTCCACGCCGGTTTCACTCAGGGGTCTGCCGCAAAGCACATTGAAAAGGGTGGATTTCCCCGTGCCTGTGCCGCCGAGCAAAACCACCCAAAGAGCCGGGACCTGATTCTTGAAATGGAAAACCTCAAGGTGGATGAAAATGCTTTCCGACAGGAGGGATATCTCCCCCCACTCTTCGATCAACCCGGGGCTGCGAATGGACCGGAGGGAAAGCCCAAGAAGCTTTATATCACCGACTGCCGGTTGTGCTATCATGGTTCGCACTATAGGTAAAAGCCCGGGACCTGTCAAAACCAAAAGCTTTGAATATGGATATGGAAAGGGTTAACATTCTTTATTCGTCTGAATGGAAAGGGAGGATAGCATGTCAAAAGCTGTTTCTACACTTCTGCGGGTCGCAGCGGTCGCAAGCTTGCTCCTCATTCCGGGATGCGCCGGTTTGGGCAAGACCCTCGAGGCCCCTCGCGTGAGTCTTGCCGATGTGCGGATCCAGGAAATGAAAGGCCTGGAGAACATCGTTCACATCGACCTTCGCGTCTTCAATACGAATGATATCCCTCTCACGGTCCGGGGAATCGATTGCGACCTGACCATGAACGGAAAAAGGCTGGCCACAGGCGTATCCAGAGTCGAGCGGGAAATCCCCGCCTACGGCACCACCGTGATCCCCGTGACCCTTTACTCTTCGGTGGTTGATCTCCTCAGAGGGTTGATGGGTCTTCAGAACAAGGAAAAGGTCAAATTCGGCCTGACCGGCAAGCTCAGGGTCGAGGGAGGGGTCTGGATGCCGTCGGCCATCCCTTTCAACGCAGAAAGCGAGCTTTCTCTCGATGCTTTGAACAAGCCGAGATGAAAGCCGATGCGTATAGCCATTGCGTCCAGTGAGAAGGGAAATCCTCCAGAGCACACCAGGTTTTACAAGAACTTTCCCAACGGGGCGATCTCAATTCCCGAGGCGGTAAGGATTTCACGGATTTTCCCGGTCAGCGCGACCGCCGTGGGATTATCGCCGTGCACGCAGATCGTATCGGCCGCCAATTCGATCTGTGTGCCGTCCCTTGCCTCCACTTTCCCCTTTTTGACCAGCTTGAGAATTCTCGAAGCGGCAAGATCCTGATCATGGATGACGGCTCCGGGCTCTTTCCTGGAGACCAAAGATCCGTCGGGATTGTAAGCCCTGTCGCCGAAGAACTCGAAGGCGATGCGGATCCCATGCCTCGCGCCTATGCTCAACAGGTCCTCTCTGTTTGTACCGGCAAGGACCACCAGGATCAGAGAGGGGTCTATTCGCGAAAGCACTTCGGCCACGGCATCCCATATGGCGGTATTTCGAACGGCCATGTTATAGAGTGCGCCATGGGGCTTCACGTGCTGGAGGCTCAGGCCTTCCATGGCTGCAAAGGCCTGGAGTGCTCCCACCTGGTAAGCGATGTAGTCTTTGATTTCTTCGAGGGAGGCCTCTATGTTGCGGCGGCCGAACCCGAGCAGGTCGGGAAAGCCGGGGTGGGCGCCCGGTGCGACCTCATGTTTTTTGGCCAGAGCCATGGTTTTCCTCATCACCGCAGGGTCGCCTGCGTGGAAGCCGCAGGCAATGTTGGCCGAACTGATCAGGGGGATGACCGCGTCATCCATGCCGAGTGTGTAATGGCCGAAGCTTTCTCCAACATCGGAATTGAGATCGATCTTGTTCTGAGTTCTCATCCCTACCTCCTGATTTATCAAAAAAGGACTCCAGCCTCAGAATTGCATGCGTTCTTAAAAAGTCGCACGGTGTTTTTCCGTTCATGGTTCGATACCTCACCACGAACGGAAAATCAAATACTTACACTTGTGCAAAACCGTTCGCCCTGAGGTATCGAAGGGTGAACGCGACTATTTAGGAGTTCATCAAAATTGCATGCGCACCGGAAGAGGGGAGGCCTTGTCCGCAATTCTCCGAAGGTTTTCTTCCTCCCCTTTGAGGATGTCCAGGAGCATCAATGCCTCGCAGGCGCTAAAAAACATGGGTCTCCTTTTGCCGCCGGCGATTTCCATGCCCTCCTCAGTCATGCGAAGCACGAATTTCTCCCTCATTTTTTTCTCGGACATGATCACACGCAGCCCCCGTGCTCTTCCGGCCATCATTTTTCATTAGGCAACAAAAAACAACAAAATAGGTATCAGTTTAGCTGTTTCAAAAACCTCTGAGGGTCATGGCTCTGTTTCTTGAGCGACTGGCGGGAAGGCGCCGTCTTTTCATGGTTTATCTATGGGGGAAACCCCTGGCCCCGAGCGAACGCGAGGGGAACAGCGGGAGGGGGCAAAACTCCCCCGTAGATAAACCGTAGAAAAGACCAGCCCGGGAGCCTTGGAGCGAAAGAAAAAGAGCCATGAGCCTCAATCACAGTTTCATAGAGCTAAAGTGATACCAAAATAGATCAACCCCCTTTCGAAATCAATGCATGTCTTTTGGAATCTTGCAATTGTCTCCACAAAAGGATAATAGAGGAGTCTCTTCTTACTGAACAGGAAGTTGACAAAGAGCGGTCATGGAGGAGAGTCGATTCTTGAACGGGCAAAGTTGCTGCAGGGGCATGCTCAGGGGTAGGGGATGGGGTGTTTTTCTCTGCCTCACAGGGGCCCTGACCTTCTGGTCCTGCAGCACCCTTTCAGCTTCCTACAGGCTCGGCAAGAGGACCGTCGGCACCGCTGTGGGCATTGCCGCGGGGGCTGCCGGTGTCGGCGTGGGAACGGCAAAGCTGGCGTACAAGATCGGAGAGTTTTCCTTCAAGGTCGTCATGGCGCCCCTTGACTGGGCTCTGACTCACGAGGAAATCGACTCCATCGACGGGTTGCCGCCCAAAGAGGCGATCAAGCAGGACCGGGTCAAGAATGCGCCCTATATCGTCCACGGCAAACGCTATGTCCCCATGTCCGTGGAGGCTTCAAAGACCTACCGGGAAGTGGGAATCGCTTCCTGGTACGGGTATGAAACGTGGCGTAAGCCCGGAGGCCGCATGACGGCCAACGGCGAGGTCTTTGACCCAAACGGGCTGAATGCGGCCCACAAGTTCCTTCCCCTGCCGACCCATGTGAGGGTCACGAACCTGGAGAACCGGCGATCCATTGTTCTCCGGGTGAACGATCGCGGGCCTTTTGTCCAAGGCCGCATCATTGACCTCAGTTCCGGCGCAGCCGAGAGACTGGGCTTTCACGGGCAGGGTACGGCCAGGGTGCTTGTGGAGACCATTCCTGTGGAAGGATAATGATCCCATGAAGAGAATCAACCCGGACTATGTAGCGGCTGTCAGAAAAATCGTGAATTCATGCCCCTATTTCATGCTCCTCTCGATGGATATCAAAGATCTGGGGTGGGGGGAATCCAGACTGGAAATCCTGGTCCAGGAAAAGCACCTGCAACCCTTCGGGATTGTTCACGGCGGCGTCTTTGGCTCTCTTATTGATGCCGCCGCCTTTTGGGCCGCATACTCCCAGATCCCCGGGGACGTGGGAATGACGACCGTGGAGATGAAGATCAACTACCTGGCCCCCATCAGCGCAGGACGAATGGTCGCCACAGGCAGGGGCATCCGGATCGGAAAAACCCTGTGCCTGGCCGATGCCTCCATCCACAACGAAAGCGGTGTGCTGCTGGCCCATGGGACGGCCACCATGATGATCCTCAAGGACTTGAAGATCCAGGGGCCGTCGGCGTGGCCGCCCAAGTACCTCCCCTAGGGTCCCTCCGGAAACCCTGAGTTTCCGGAGGGAGTGTTCAGCGTTCAGTGTTCAGGGTTCAGCCTTGCTGAATCAGCTTTGGCGGATTTCATGGAGAGGGGTATATGAAGGGAATCAAAGCGAACCATTACAAAATTCACCTGGCGCCGGACCTCAAGCAGTTCATGTTTGAAGGAAGGGTGGAAGTTTACTTGGAGGCTTCAGAACCGACCGAGGCGGTGTCTCTGAACGCCCTGGACCTTGCTATTTGGAACTGCCAAGTTCTTGTTGGAAGAGAGCTCCAAAGCTGCCCCTTTGCCTTTGATCCCAAGAAAGAGGCGCTGACCCTTTTTCTACCGGAGCACATGCAAGGTGAGATCGCCCTTTCCGTCGCCTACACGGGGAAGATCAACAACAAGATGGCCGGCTTTTACAGGAGCCGGTACCTGGTGGAAGGGAAGGAGCGCTTCATGGCCGTCACCCAGTTTGAAGAGAGTGACGCCCGACGGGCCTTTCCGTGCATGGATCATCCCGCGGCCAAAGCGACCTTTGACGTGGAAATGGTCATTGACGCGGACAAATCCGCCATCTCCAACATGCCCATCGAGGAAGAAAAGAGTCTTGACAAGGGAGGCAAATGGCTCAAGTTTCAACGCACACCCAGAATGTCCACCTACCTTCTTTTCTTCGGTGTGGGCGACTTCGAGTTTATGGAAGACCCCGGTGCTGTGCTCATCCGGGCCGCCGCCGCTCCCGGCATGGTCCATCAGGCGCAATTCAGCTTGGCTTTCTGCAGAAAGGCCCTCGCTTTTGCCGAGGAGTATTACGGCGTCCGGTACCCGTTGCCCAAACTCGATCTTGTGGCCATTGCCGATTTCGCAGCAGGGGCCATGGAAAACTGGGGCGCTATGACATTCAGGGAAAACCTGCTTCTCCACGATCCTGAGACGACCTCCAGGGCCGGAGAAGAAAGAATCTGTGAGGTCCTGGCCCATGAGCTGGCCCATCAGTGGTTCGGGGACTTGGTGACGCCTGCGGACTGGAAATACCTCTGGCTCAACGAGAGCTTTGCCACCTATTTCGGTTACCGCATCGTGGATCAGTATTATCCCGAATGGGATGTGTGGGAACAATTCCTTCAGGGCCAGACGGCAACGGCCCTGGAACGGGACGGGCTTTGCGAGAACTTCCCCATTGAGATTCCGGGCGGAGAGCACGTGGTCATCAATGTGAGCACCGCTCCTATCATTTATAACAAAGGAGGGAGCATCCTCAGACAGGTGGAAGGGTATGTGGGAAGCGATCATTTCAGAAAAGGCCTGAGCCGGTATTTGAAAACCCATGCCTACGATTGCGCCACCAGCCATGATTTTTGGGAAGCCCTTGGGGCAGTCTCGTCCAAGCCGGTGGCCGGGATGATGGAAAACTGGATCGGCCAGCCGGGATTTCCCCTGGTGGAGGTGCGAAGAGAAGGGGAGACGCTGATCCTCTCTCAGCAGAGGTTTACCTATTTGCCGCGACCATCCGATCAGGCATGGTTGATCCCCGTATCGGTGCGCCTTTTCTATGAGAACGGAACAAGCAAGGTGATCGAGACACTGATGGCGAAGAGCACCTTGACCCTTGAATTGGAAAAGGGTGTGAGGGCCTACAAGCTCAATGACGATCAGCGCGGATTCTACAGGGTCAAGTATGCAGACAAGAAAAACCTGCAAGCCCTTGAGAAGTTGGTTCGCGAAAAGACCCTCGGGCCGGTGGATCGGTGGAGCCTTCAGAACGATCTCTATGCCCTGGTGAAAAAAGGAGATGCGGATCTTGATATCTATCTGGCTTTCCTGGCTCATTACGTGAACGAAGAGGCCTTCCTTCCCCTGATCAGCATAGCGGTGAATCTTCACCATGCCTACGTGGTTTCAGGGAGCGGACGCAAAAACGAGATCGCTTCTTTTGGTGCCGATCTATGGGGAAATGTGCTTGATAGAATCGGTCGCGAGCCCGGGGAAGGGGAGCGACACACCACGGCTGTTTTGAGGGATCAACTTCTGTGGCACGCGGTTTTGTATGGGTCGGAAGAGGCGGCAGGCTTTGCGCGCCTTGGGTTCTCCAGCCTCCTCGAGGGGCGGAAGGTCCACCCGGATATCATGAGAAGTTTGATGCAGGCCGGGGCTTTTCTCGGAGGAGCGGAGGCTTTTCAGTGGCTCACGGAGCATTTTCAGGCCTCTCAGAGCGAGCACGAGCGAATGAATATCCTGGCCGCCCTGGGCTGCTTCAAACAAAATGCGGTCCTTGAACAGGTGCAGGCGTTCATTCTCGATAAGGTGCCGGACAGGAACAAATCCCTGGCTGTGGGCGCGCTGGCGGAGAACGTCCATGCCATCCCTTGCCTGTGGGAATGGTACCTTTCAAACCAGACGCGTTTCGAGGCTTTTCATCCCGTCCATTATGAACGGGTGTTGGCTGCGGTCATTCCTTACGGCGGCTTGGGCAAAGAAGACGAGGTGAAGACCTTCTTCAACGATTCCATGAAAAAAAGCGACAAAGCAAAGGATGTGATCAAGCTGTCCCTGGAGAGGCTGGAGATCCACTCAAGGATGCGCAAGGCTCTCAATGGCTGAACATGAATCACGCTGGTGTCGTGTACCGCAAGTTCCCCGACTTAAATGTCATTTCGAAGGTCGTGAGAAATCTAAGTTTTCAGGATAGTTAAAAGATCTCTCCCTTCGGTCGAGATGACATGTTCATAAGGAAAGACTCCTTTAGATGCTTGATTTAGCTCGATCCTCAGCGAAAGCTGCGAGAGACTATGGGCGGAGGGCATGATCCCGAAAGTGGCCATTGGAAATATATTCCCTGATCGCGAGAAAACGAAGTCCTTTGCTCGGGAGCACGGGTTTTCAGGAATCGAGTGGTCCTTTGACCTGGAGACGCTTCCCCGCACCCCTGCCCACGAATCGGAATGGGTAAAACGCGTCATGGCTCTCAGGCCTTTTGAGGTGCGTTTCCACTGTCCTTTTTACCAGGTCGATTTAGGGCACGATGACCCGGATGAAGCAAGAGCGGCAGACAGCCTCTTCCGGCATATCATTCGCCTTGTTACCAAGGCAGAGGGGAAATACCTCACCCTTCACGTAGGGTTGGGTCACAACTCCACGGAAACCCTTTCATGGGAAAGAACCATCCGGAACTTGCACCGTCTCGTGCAATACGGGACGGAGCGGCAGGTCATCGTCTGTCTTGAAAACCTGGCATGGGGTTGGACCGGCAGGCCTCACCTTTTCGAAAAGCTCATCCGAAAGAGCGGAGCGGGAGTGACATTCGACATCGGCCATGCCTATGTCTGTGAATCGGTGGTCAGCCGCCAGTACACGATTGAGGACTTCGTGGCTCCCCATCCGCACAGGGTTTTCAATGCCCATGTCTATCATACCGAAATATCGGGGGTGGGCCATGTGCCGCCCGAGGGGCCGGATGACTTGAGAAGCCGCCTCTCCCTTCTGGAAAAAATCAATTGTCCCTGGTGGGTCATCGAGATTCGCGAACCGGAGGCTCTATTGTTGACCAAAGGGGTCATCGACGCCTATTTGGCAGAGCACCAATCGCAGGCCGGTCAAGAACAGAGGCTCGCTTAAAAGCACCTTGGCGAAGATCTAAAATTTTGGAGTGCAGGCTTGAACCCGTCGTCAGATTTCTTGAGATTCATGTTTTGACGGTATTTCTTGCACCGGGGGTAAAATGACCTATTTTTCATCTTCCATCACAGGTTGTTTTCGTCTATCGGTACTTGTCCCGCCATAGCCCTGAGTTTATCGAATGGGCGACGGCGGATCTCCCGATAGACGAAAAGAGAGAAACACCTCTGTGTCCTCTGTGCCTCTGTGGTGAAATCTTATTTCCGGCAACCATGAAGCAGGACGGCATGAAGATCATACTTATTCTTCTGGACGGTCTGGGAGATAGGGCCTACAGGATTCTCGATTATCGAACGCCCCTTCAGGCGGCCGTCACACCCAATCTTGACCGCATCGCATCCCTCGGGAGCAACGGCCTCTTTCATGCCGCATCCCCGGGCCTGTGCCTTCCCAGTGAAACCGCCCATTACCTGATGTTCGGATATGACGTGCAGGAATTCCCGGGTCGGGGTCTTCTGGAAGCGGTGGGGTATCACATTCCTTTTGAAGAGGCCGACGTGATCAGCCTGGCCCACTTTTCCTGCATTGAGTGGAAAGGAGACCTGCCGCTCCTCACCCACAGTCGAAGGGACATCAAGGGCGACGCGGCTGAACTGAGCCGCCTCTACGCCTGTCTCACGCCCTATGAAGCCGAAGGTGTGCGCCTCCGGCTTCACCAGGCCCATGTCAATGACGCGGTGCTGGTAATGAGCGGGGAGGTCTCTCCTTTTGTGTGCGATCCGGACCCCATGATCATCGGCCGGCCCATGGCGGAGATCCAGCCTCTGAGGGAGAACCCGGAACCCGAGAAAGCGGCACGGACGGCGAGGGTTTTGAATCGCTACCTGAGCCACTGCCACAGAGTTCTCAGGGATCATGAGATCAATCGCACGCGCCAAGCGGAGAATCAGGCGCCCGCCAATTTCATTGCCATTCAGAGGTGTGGACGCCGCATCCGGCACGGGTCTTTTCAGGAACGGTGGGATTTGGCGCCCATGCTTATCGGCTCGGGCGCTGTGTACGCGGGGCTGGCCCGGGAACTGGGCATGACCTTTGTGGAAAGGAAGGACGGGGAAGATCCCGGGAAGGATCTGCGGGAAAGAATTGGTGTTGCGCTGGCAGACCGGGAGCATGATTTTATCCACGTCCACACCAAGGCGCCGGACGAAGCGGCCCACTCGGGGGACCCGCTCAAGAAGGTGAAGGCGATAGCATCTCTGGATCAGGGCCTGGGCGGCCTGGTGAAAGCCCTCGAACAAAGAGATGACCTGCTTGTGGCTGTCACCGCAGACCATTCCACGGCCAGCGTATCGGGGCTGATCCATTCAGGCGAGCCTGTGCCTGTGACGATCGCAGGTGCGGGGGTGAGGCGGGATAAGGTTATCGCTTTTGACGAGGTGAACGGGTCAACCGGGTGTCTCGGGTTTCTCAGGGGCAAGGAGCTCTTGCTCATGCTGCTCAACTATGGGGATCGCTCTTCCTTGCTCGGCCACCGCCTGTCATCCGAGGAAAAGTTTTTCGTGCCGAAAACCTACCGGCCTTTTAAATTAACGGACGAATAGGTGCCGCACGTCAGACCCTCTTCGGGCAACCAAAAAGCCTATAGCATGGTTAACAGCCCTGCTGATTAGAAACACTGGAGGTCTTTGACTAAATTTGCAATACTCTGATGGCGTTTTATTATCAGGCAAAACTGTAAAAAAAATCTTCAATGAGAATTTCCCCTCCCTTGGTGGGAGGGGCTAGGGGAGGGGCGCCCCCACCTTCCCTCCCCCATCAAGGGGGAGGAGGCATTGTTCAAGCTTTCTCAAACTGGGCAGTCAAGTGCCCCTTTTGAGGTAACTTCCTGATGACTCCCGCTCTGCGGGTGGAGCCTCGCTAAAGAGGCAACCGGAGAATTGATTGATGACTGCAAAACCCACCTATGAGCAGTTGAAACAAAGAATCGAGACGCTTGAAAAGGAATCCATCAAGCGCATGCAGGCGGAGGAGAGGTTCACTCAGGCCTTGAAAGACGCGGACCTGCAGAAGGAAAAGTTCAGGACCGTAGTGAACCATTCTCCATTCGGCATCGCGCTCATTGCAAAGGGTGGGGCCTTTACCCATATCAATCCCAAGTTCAAAGATCTGTTCGGTTATGATGAAATGGACATCCCGAGCGGCAAGGAGTGGTTCAGGAAAGCCTTTCCGGATCCCGAATACCGCCATGAGGTGATTGCCGCGTGGATTAACGACACGCAGGGCGCAGGCATTGGAGAACAGCGTCCCCGTGTGTTCACCGTGAACTGCAAGGGCGGGGAGAAAAAGATCGTGAACTTCATCTCCGTGATGCTGACCACCGGCGAGAATATCGTGGCCTGTGAAGACGTCACCGAGCGAAAGGTTTCGGAAGAAGCGCTGCGCCGGAGCGAGCGCCGCATGGGGCAAATCATCGAGTTTTTGCCTGACGCCGCTTTTGTGATTGACACTCAGGGCAAGGTCACAGCCTGGAACAGGGTCATGGAGTCGCTGACCGGCATCAAAGCTTCGGATATGCTGGGAAAGGGCGACTACGCCTATGCCGTGCCCTTTTATGGCCGACCCAGGCCTGGTTTGATCGACCTGGCGATTAAGCATGATGAAAAAATTGCGCGCACCTACGAAAACTTCAGAAAAGAAGGCAATCGTTTGGTATCCGAAAAATATCTGCCTGATTTTCGGGGCCGAGGACCGACCTGGCTTTGGAACACCGCCTCCCCGCTGTACGATCCCGAAGGAAAAATTGTAGGCGCCATCGAATCCATTCGCGATATTACGGTCCGGAAAAAGGCGGAACTTGCCCTGAAACGGAGACTCGACTACGAGCGGGCCGCAGCCGTTTCCATGCGACTTTTGGTCGAGCCTTCAGACATGCATGAGCAGTTGCAGAGCGTCCTCGAAACCCTGTGCCGGACCGTGGGGGCCGGCAGGGTCTATATTTTCCGGAACGAGGAGAGCCCCACATCGGGTCTTTGTATGAGCCAGGTCCACGAAGCGGTTTCAGAGGGCATCACCCCGCAGATACAAAATCCTCATTTGCAACATCTACCCTATAGTGAAGGGGCGCCTTCGCTTCTACCCGTGCTGCAGGCCCGGAAGCCCTTTGTTCACATCGTGGACCAACTCGACGGGCCGGAACGGTCGATTTTGGAGGAACAGGGCATCCTTTCCATCCTGATTCTGCCCATTTTCAGCGGTCCGGTTTTATGGGGGTTCATCGGGTTCGACGACTGCGTTGCGGCCCAGCGCTGGCATGAGGATGACATCAACCTCCTCCAGGTTGTGGCCGACGGGATCGGAGCCGCCGTCCTGCGCGAGCGTTCCGAGAAGGCGCTGCGGGAGAGTGAGGAGAAATATCGAACCATCCTCGAGAACATCGAGGATGGCTATTATGAAGTGGACATTGCCGGCTATTTGACCTTCTTCAATGAGGCGGCCTGTCGACTTGTGGGGTATTCTCAAGATGAATTGACGGGCATGAACAACCGGCGCTTCACCGATGAGGAGAATGCCAAGAAAATCTACAGGACCTTCAACGAAGTTTACAGAACAGGGGTGCCCGCCAAGGGCTTTGACTGGGAGATTGTTCGAAAAGACGGGACAAAGCGATCGATTGAAACCTCGGTGTCTTTAATCAGGGATGACTCCGGTCAGCCGAGGGGGTTTCGGGGCATTATTCGCGACATTACCGAGCGAAAGGAACTGGAGACCCAGCTTCGCCAGGCCCAGAAGATGGAGGCCATAGGCACCCTGGCCGGGGGCATTGCCCATGATTTCAACAATCTGCTCCAGGCCATCAGCGGATACACGCAACTGCTCCTCTGGGGGAAGAGCGCGGATGATCCGGGCGCCCATGAGCTCAAGGAAATAGAAAAAGCCGCCGGCCGGGCAGCCGCGCTGATCCGGCAGCTCCTGGCCTTCAGCCGCAAGGTGGAAGGGGAACGCCGGCCCGTCGACTTAAACCGGGAAATCATGGATATTGAAAAGGTGCTCAGGCGGACCATTCCCAAAATGATCGATATCGAGATTTCTTTGAGCGAGGACCTTCGGAGCGTTCACGCCGACCCTATTCAGATGGAGCAGATTCTGCTGAATCTGGGGAGCAACGCTGCGGACGCCATGCCGGAAGGGGGAAAATTGATGCTTGAAACCGGCAACGCGTCATTGGACGAGGAATACTGCCGCAATCATCTTGGGGCGGTGCCGGGGGAATATGTTCTTCTGAAGGTCACGGACACGGGTCACGGCATGGATCAAGAAACACTGAAGCATATCTTCGAACCCTTTTTCACAACCAAGGAAATCGGGAAGGGGACCGGCCTGGGCCTTGCTTCCGTTTACGGCATCGTCAAGAGCCACGGCGGATACATTATGTGTTACAGCGAAATAGGACACGGAACCACCTTTAACATTTACCTGCCTGCTATTGCAGAATTGAGTGGTGAGGCTCAAAAACCGGCTGATAGGGTCTCGCCCCAAGGGGGGAGTGAAACCATTCTTGTCGTTGACGATGAATTGTCCATCAGGGAATTTGCGAAGCGGATCCTCCAGCGTTTCGGCTATCAGGTATTGCTTGCTCGGAGTGGGGAAGAGGCCCTGGAGATTTACAAAGGGAGAAAGGATGACATCGGCCTGGTGCTTCTGGATCTTGGCATGCCCGGCATAGGAGGCTATACATGCCTGCGCGAGCTGCTTAAAATCGACCCTTCCTTGCAGGTCATGATCGCCAGCGGATATGCGATCGACAACAGGATGAAGGGGATCCTGCAGTCGGGTGCGGCCGGGTATATCGGCAAGCCCTATCAGTTCAGGGAGTTGCTGGCCAAGGTGAGGGCTGTCTTGGATGAAAGGAAAACAAAGATTCTTTGAGGAAAACGAACCCATATATCAGCCATGAATCACTCTCAATATCTCGGCTATCTTTCCCGCGATGATCCGCTCTACGGATACCTGACTCACGACATCCTGCCCCAAACAGAATTTCATGGGGCCGGCCCTGATTTCAAAGTGTACGGGCTCCAAGCCAGCAATCACGTCTACATTTATGAAGAGACCCGGAGCCAAACCCGAGTTATCGGCAAGTTCTTCGGCGACGTGCCGGGCCGTTCGCAGCAAGCGGCACGGCATCTCATGGAGCGGGAGTTCAACAACCTGCATTACCTGCGAAGTCTGGGTTTGAACGGCTATCCCCACTACATCTCCCGCCCATTGGGAAAGAACGAAAACTTGAATTGCATCCTGGTGGTGGAATTTTGCTATGGGAGCGCACTGGACAACCTCATCGTCAAAGCGATCCGGGAAGGCGCTCACGATGTCTTATATCAGAAGCTCACGTCCCTTGCCTATTTCCTGGCCGTCATGCACAACCGCACCGCCATGAACACCAACGTGGAATTCCGGAAAGAGTGTTCTTACTTTGACAAAATCGTGAGCCGGTTGACGGGCCATCAGTATCTGAGGGCCAAAGAAGCACAAGCGCTCCATTGGCTCAAAGACCGGTGGGCGGAGAAGTCCTGTATGTGGGAGGACCGGCAGGTCATTGTCCATGGAGACGTTACGCCGAACAATCTGCTCTTCGGCGACGGGCTGTGGGTGATTGTCATCGATCTTGAGCGGATGAAAAATTCGGACAGGGTCTTTGACCTGGGCCGATTGGCCGGGGAGTTGAAGCATTTCTTCATGCAATACACTGGAAACGGCGCCCTGGCCGAACCTTTTATCGGGCACTTTCTTTGGGAGTACGCCTGTCATTTCCCGGACCGCGATCGTGCTTTTGCCTCCATTACCTTGCGGGTCCCTTTTTATATGGGACTCAATCTGCTCCGCATCGCCCGCAATTCCTGGGTCCCCCCGGAGCATCGCAGGCACCTGATAAGAGAAGCCGTTAAAATTCTAAGGGGATAGGAAGATGAGCATAAAAGGCATCCTTTTCGACCTTTATGGAACCCTCATTGATATTGAGACCGACGAGTCCATGGAGGAGATCTATCGTGGTGTGGCGCATTTCCTCACGTACCAGGGAGTTTACATGCATCGATGGGAGCTCAGCGATATCTACTACGAGATCCTGAAAGAACAAAAAGAGCAAAGCTCCGAGAAATACCCCGAGATCAACGTGGAATCTATCTGGGAAGCTTTTCTGGAACAGCGCGGGGTCGAGGAATCTCTTGCACGCAAGGCGTTGCCAAGAATGCTGGCGCAGCTTTTTCGCGGGATTTCCCGCAAACGCCTAAAGCTTTATCCTTCCGTGAAAACCGTGCTGGATGAATTGAAAGCGGCCTATCGTTTGGCGATCATCTCCGATGCCCAGCCCTGCTATGCCCTGCCAGAGATGCGAGCCATGTCCATTGAGGGCTATTTCGATCCCATCATCATCTCGGCCGATTTCGGGTATCGAAAACCGGACGAGCGGCTCATGCAAAGAGCCTTGTCGATCATGTCCCTCACTCCGAGCGAGGTCGTCTTTGTGGGCAATGACATGTACCGGGACATTTACGGCGCATCGCGGCTGGGCATCAAGACCATCCATTTTCTCTCGAACCAGGGAGCAGAATCCTACGAGGATATTACTCCCGATTACGTGGCCGCAACTTTCAAGGAGGTCCTGACGGGGTTGGAGGCTTTGTCCCAAGATACGCCTTTGAGTCCTGAGCGAATGCGGAAGGCTGAGCATCCTTAGCGCTGCGCTCAGTTCCGAAGATATGGTGGCCGCATCGAGCTCTTGTGAGGTCGCTCCTACAGGGAAATGGCGCCTCCCGTAGAAGGAACAGTCAATACTATTTCGAGACGGTTCATAAATTCACATCAATCCGAGCCCCGATGTGCCTTGTTGACAGGCCGATGGATTGAGCGCAGAATGCGCGCGAACAAGAACTAAGGAACAGGCGGAGAAATGGAGAATTTCATCGGTGCCCTTGACCAGGGCACGACGAGCACGCGATTCATTCTTTTTGATTGGAACGGCCGGATCGTCGGTGCAGAGCAGAAGGAGCATAGGCAGATCTTCCCAAAACCGGGGTGGGTGGAGCACGATCCCCTTGAACTGTGGCGCAACACAGAGCACGTCATTCGGGGCGCCTTGGCCGGAGCAGGGATCAAAGGCTCGCAAGTGGCCGCTATCGGGGTTGCGAACCAGCGTGAAACCACGGTGGTGTGGGACAAAAACACGGGGAAGCCCTATTGCCATGCCGTTGTGTGGCAGTGCACCCGGAGCGATGAAATCTGTCGGAACCTGATCGACCATTATGGGCAGGAAGGCTTCATAGGCAAGACAGGCCTTCCGATTGCAAGCTATTTTTCAGGCCCCAAGCTTCGGTGGCTCCTGGAGAATGTTCCGGAAGCAGCCCATGGGGCCCGAAATGGCAATGCTCTGTTTGGAACGGTGGAGACGTGGCTCATCTGGCGGCTTACAGGCGGACCCAAAGGCGGCGTGCACGTCACGGATGTGACCAATGCAAGCCGCACCCTGTTGATGGATCTGGAAACGCTCGAATGGGATGAGGACATCCTCCGGGCTTTGAATATTCCCGGGGCTATACTGCCCAGGATTGTGCCTTCCAGCGACAAAAGCATTTGGGGGGCCACTTTGAAGGAAGGGCCTCTTGAGCATCCGGTGCCTGTGTGCGGCGCACTGGGCGATCAGCAGGCGGCCCTGGTGGGCCAAACGTGCTTTGAGCGCGGAGAGGCCAAGAATACTTATGGGACCGGTTGTTTTCTCCTGTTGAACACCGGTACGGTTCGCGTTCGTTCCCATCACGGATTGATCACGACCGTGGGGTACAGAATCGACTCGCAAGACCCGGTGTATTGCCTGGAAGGGTCCATAGCCGTGGCCGGCGCCCTCGTTCAATGGTTGCGGGACAACCTGGGGATCATCGCCAAGGCGCCGGACATCGAAGCATTGGCCGGGAGCGTCGAAGACAACGGAGGGGCCTACTTCGTTCCGGCCTTCTCAGGGCTCTTTGCTCCTTATTGGCGTGCGGATGCACGAGGGGTGATCGCAGGGCTCACGCGCTTTGTAAACAAGGGACATATTGCTCGGGCCGTGCTCGAAGCGAGCGCCTTTCAGACACGAGATATTGTGGAGAGCATGAACAGGGACTCGGGCGTCGCGCTGCAAAGCCTCAAGGTCGACGGCGGCATGGTTTACAATGACCTTCTCATGCAGTTCCAGGCGGACATGCTGAAGGTGCCGGTGATCCGCCCCGCCGTTGGGGAGACAACGGCGCTGGGAGCGGCCTACGCTGCGGGACTCGCCGTCGGGTTCTGGCCGGACCTTGAGAGTCTTCGCCGGAACTGGTCTGTGGATAAGATATGGCTCCCCGCCATGTCAGAAGAGGAAAGAGAAAAGAAATACGGTGAGTGGAAAAAAGCCGTTGAAAGAACCTTCGGCTGGGTTGAACGGTCATGAGCACCCCTCCGGACCGATCACGGGCCAAGACAGAAAAGTCTTTCCGGGGGGGGAAACGTGGTCGGCATCCTTCTCGAAAAGAGGATCGCCTTCGGCCATGTCATTTTGCGGATCATCAGCACGAAAAGCGGTAAAGAAATCGCCGAGAGAATCAGGAGAACCGGGCATGCGGTGACAGCCTTTCAGGGGGAAGGACTCTCCGGGCCGGTCACGATGCTCTATGTCGTGTGTCTAAGAAAAGAACAAAGCGAGGTGGTGCGCGCAAAAATTAGCGATAAAATCCTCAGGGGACAACAATGCAGCGTCAGCCTAACTGAATGTGAGGCTTTGAAACGCCGCAGCTCGGAGTTGGATTCAAGCCAAGGTTGTGATCTCCCTGTTGCAGGCGAGGAGACGGGGTCTGTCAGAAAAGACGACTTCCATTTTGTCACAGGAAGCACTTATCACGATCCCCATGCCAAAGGTCTTGTGGTCGATCACATCGTCATCCTTAAATGATCCTGACATTCTGTAGGGCAACGGCTTCTTTTCTTTGAACTTCTGAGCAAGTGTTTCAAAGGTCTTTGTCAAATCCACTTCCCGGGTGAAAATACTCTTTTTAGAAGTTCTCTTGGTTGCCTTTTTCTTCTCAGGATGATACTTGTGCTCGCTTCCACAGGTAAGACACTGTACCCTTTCGACAATTCCCGCCGCGTTGTTGGCGACAACGACGTGGTTAAGCTCCATATTGCATTTCGTGCACTTTGTGATCACGTTCTCAGAAACAGGTGTCCGGTCCTTATCTTTTGTCATGTGTGCTCCTTTGCCTTTGCATAGCCCATGAATGACAAAGGCAAGGTTGAAACGCCCTGCCTTGAAATCTTGATTGGGAACCCGAGGTGCCGCTGTGCGTGCATCCGAGGAACCCTGTGTGAGTATCGCATAAACTCCCTTTTCTAGATTATAACCTTTTGAGGCCAGGAGCTGGGAGCCCCTAGCCGTCACATGGTTTGTTTGATAAGTGTTGAAGTTACGCGTATGGTCAAAACTAGCAACGAATTAGATAAAGTCAATAGGCCAGGCGTTGAAAATAGGCGCTCCCTGTAAGAATTTTCGGCAAAATAAACGCTGGTCAGCACAAACAATCGGCCGCTTTCTATTCAACCTCTCGATACGGAGACGAACTCAAGGGAGGAAACTGACAGGATTGTCGGTCTGCGGGTTCTCAGGTTGCAATGAAATGACACATGGCGCATAACCGAAAACCGTAACCACGCCCAAGCGTTTCAGAATCCGGGGCCCGGTGATCCGGCGAGACCGGCGACCTTGTCAGGAATTACAACCCCTTCTTCTCAAACCACCAGAAAAGCGCAAGGCCTCCCACCACGAAGAGGGGGATGATCACCCAGTGGCTGACACCAAGGATCTGGGGGATCGTGATCTTGCCCAGGTTTCCCCACGTGAGGACGGTCGTCTTGAGAACCGGGTAAGCCTCGGCATAGAGGGCTGCGCCGCCAAGCATGCCCAGGATGCCCCAAAGGGCGTCCCAACGGCCTTCTCCAAGAGCGCCGGCCGACGTGCCCGGGCAGTAGCCCAGCATGCCCCAACCGAGGCCGAAGATGAGGCCGCCCAGGATGTTTCCGCCCAGAACGGTTGATTTGAGCGAGAGTTTTGCAAGCCCCAGATCGTTCAGGAGATAGACGCCCACCATCCCCACAAGGATGCTGGAGAACATGAATTTCACGATCGTCATGTCCATGAGGCGGAGGGCCCCCAGTTGCTTGTCATATCTCAGGACCCGCGCTTTTTGGAGCAGGAAACCGAAGAGAATACCCGTGATGAGCCCAAATAGAAGCATCTTCATGGTTTGTCATCCTTTCAGAAAAGAAATTCTATCCACAGATTCCGCCGATGAACGCAGATTAACGGCAACGCAAATGGCGTGAACGGGAGATGTCGAATCCTTGAAATCTGTGCAATCTGCGGATGTAATGTATTTTCATCTTTCCCATATTCGCCATCTTTCATGCCGGAATCGTAAGGAAGGCGGAAGTTGTGCGAAGGCGGCCGGTTCTGTGGTGAGCCTGGCCTTATGGTGCGCCGGCTGATTTGTAAAGAACCCTGGCCATGATAATCCCGCCCACGAAAAAGCAGATCACGGCAATAAGACCGCTCACCGTAAGCTGAAGCGAACCGCTCAGCCCGTGACCGCTCGGTCACCCGTCGGCAAGGCGCGCTCCGAACATGGCGATCAGGCCTCCGGCAAAAGCAACGAAGGCCCGGAGCGCCGTGCCCGATCCGAATCGGCTCTCCCACATGTCCGGCACCGCTTTCCACCGGAATGTACCGGAGCTTACGGCGGCAATCAAAGCGCCGATGAAGATTCCCACGACAAACATCCATTGCCAGTCGATCGTGGGCGTCTGCTTGATGAAGTACTCCATCTTGGCCACTCGCTCGGAAGCAAAGATCTTTTCAATCAGACCGGCGGAGCGGACAAAGGTGGTGGAGGCCCCAAAGTACTTGCCGGCAAACCATACAGAGAGCACGAGGACAAGCCCGCTCAGGGCGCCGGCAAGATAGGGACTCCAGGATCGTTTGTCGCCGAAATCACGCATGGCAAGTCCCTCCTGGTTCGTGGTTTTCATGATTCGCTCTTTCGGGCATAAGGCTAACCCGATGCCGGTATGATTGTAAAGAGGAAATCGACCCTTCAGGAGAGGGCTTGCCTTGACAGTTTGAGACGTAAGCCCTATTATTTTCAATAAAATTCGGGCCAATCCATGGTATTATTCGTGGAGGAGAAACAACCCCCAAGGCGGGAAAGGATGAATCAGTCGGAAGACTCACAAAAGGCGAAGAAGAGGCCGAGAATTCATATTCGGGAGATGGAACTCGATGACCTCGCAGCGGTTTTCCACATGGGTGAAAAACTTTTCACGGCTCAGGAAGCGCCCAATTTGTACAGGACCTGGGACGAATATGAACTCATTGAGCTTTTTTACGCGGATTCCGAATTGTGCATTGTGGCCGAGGCGGATGAACGAATTGTTGGGTTTGCGCTGGGGACGACCATTGAAAAAGAACGATCCGCCTGGAAATACGGGCACCTTGTGTGGCTGGGGATTTTGCCTGAATTCCAGCGGAGCGGCCTGGGTGAACGGATTTTCACCCATCTCAAAGAGGTGATGGCCAAAAGAGGTGTTCGCATGCTGGTGGTGGACACGGAAGCAGACAACCTGCAAGCCCTGAGGTTTTTCCGAAAGATGGGATTTGGAAAGCCTCAGGAGCATATTTACCTGAGCCTGAACCTATCCGGCCAAAAGCGAGGGACCGTTGAAAAGAACCACCAGACCCGGACGAACGGCAAGCCATGAGCAAGAGACCCCTGCAGGTCAATGAAAAGCGTCTTCGGAGGCTGCTCAAGCGCCTTTTGGATATTTACAGCCCTTCAGGGAAAGAAGAGGACGTCGTCGATTATCTTCACACCTACATGAAGCGCCACGGGTTGCCTGTAATCCGCCAGGACGTCGATGAACACCGTCAAAATCTCATTGTTCCCCTTTCAGGCCCTGAAGCAGAGGTCGCGTTTATCGGCCATGTGGACACGGTCTCAGCCTACGAGCTTGAAGATTTCGGCGCGGAAGAAAAAGGAGACGTGATCAAAGGTCTTGGGGCCGCGGATATGAAGGGAGCCTGTGCGGCCATGATCGAGGCTTTCACGTGCCTCCTTGAGCAGGGCACGACCGAAGCTCCCCTGGCGCTTGCCCTTGTGGTCGGTGAGGAGGAAAAAGGGGACGGGGCCGAGGAACTGGTCAAGGAATATCACTTTCCGTGGGCCATCATCGGAGAACCTACGGACCTGAAGCCCTGCCTCAAGCACTACGGATACCTGGAGATTCGATTGAACACCCGGGGGCGACGCCTGCATGCCTCTTTGGCCAGAAAGGGCGGCAATGCGGTTGAGCTCATGCTGAAAATCCTGCTTCGTTTATCGCGGTATCTGGAGCAGGAAAGCAGGGGGCTGATTTACAACATCCGGGACCTTTACAGTTCCGGAGGAGGTTTTATCGTCCCGGACGGATGTGAAGCGTGGGTGGATGTCCACCTCCCGCCCACGGCCCCGGTATCGGAGATCGCCCTCGAGATCGAAGAACTCATTGCGAGGGAACGCAAGGAGGTCCCTTCTATCGAGGCCTCCATCCAATTTGCCATGGTCCATTCAGGGTATGAGCTTCCTGAAAGGGGACGGGTGATCGAGGCTCTCAAAGCAAGTTTTTCAGATCACGCCCTTGCGTGGGAACCCCTGGCTTTTCCCAGCCATTCCGATGCCAATCAGCTTTGGATGGCCGGCGTGAAGCCGATTATTCTGGGTTGCGGGCGCTTGGAGAAGGCCCATTCACCGGATGAAGACGTTTCTTTTCAGCAGGTGCTCGGCGCGGCGGAGATTTATTATCAGACGGCGGCACGAATTGCGGCTAAAGAAAAGGAGAGATAAATGAAAACCAACCAGGCCGTGATGGCTTTTTCCCAGAGTGAAAAGATCAAGGTGGGACTCATTTGGGCGTCCCAGATCCTTGAATTTATGGGGGGCCTGCCGGGGGAGCAGAAAATAGGCGCCCAAAAATCGGCCCTGGCCCTGATGCGAATGGTGGCTCAGGAGACATCGCTTGCCAAAGCGCTCACAGGGCATGAAGATTGGACGGTTGCGGAAAGCTACATGGATAAGGCGCTGGTCATGCTGGAATCAGGGGTTGAAGAAGAGGCGATGCTCCAGGTCGCAAGGGCTTTGAGCAAGGTGACCAATGTGGGCCAGCAAGCCATGTCGCAACTCCAGGACGCCGGCCTCTTATGAGGAAAACAGAAGACCAACCGCAGAGATCGCAAAGAGCGCAGAGTTCTTAAAAAGGTTCACCACAGAGACACTGAGGCCACAGAGGAATTCAAATCTTTCATTTGCCGGGAGGTACCGGCAAATGAAAGGGTGTTACTAATCCGGACAGGGATAAATGGAGGGATGATCATGCAAATACTGGTTCTTTACTATTCCAAAGGAGGAAACACCCGCAAGCTTGCGGAAAAGATCGCAGAAGGCGTAGAGCAGGCGGAAGGGGTGAAGGCCTTGCTCAAAGGCACGGACGAAGTGAGCCAGGATGATTTCCTGGCTTCCGACGGCGTCATTGCAGGCTCTCCGGTCTATTTCGGCGTTATGGCCGCGGAACTCAAAAAGGTGTTCGACGAGTTTGTGGGCGTAAGGAAGAGAATGGAGGGCAAGGTGGGCGCTGCTTTTGCCACATCAGCCGATCCGAGCGGGGGCAAGGAGACCACGATGATGTCCATCATCCAGGCCCTCCTGATTTATGGCATGGTCATCGTGGGGGACCCCATGGCCGCCACAGGCCACTACGGCGTTTCCTGCGTGGGCGCTCCGGATCAAAAGGTGGGAGAAAACGCTGCCAAGCTGGGGCGAAGGGTGGCGGAAACGGCCAAAAAGCTGCGGTCTTGAGAAGTTAGGTGCTTCACCATTGGAGGGAACCAATCTTGGAACAGGATAGGATAAGGGAATTGCTCCTTCACGTGCAGGGCGGCGAGATTTCCGTTGACGAGGCTTTGCAGAAACTCAAAGACCTGCCCTTCGAGGATATCGGCGTTGCCTGCATCGACCATCACCGGAGCCTGAGAAGGGGGCTTTCCGAGGTCATCTACGGGCAAGGAAAAGAGGTGGAGGATATCCTGGCCATCATGGAAAAAATGCTGGCCAGAGGGGAGAACCTCCTGGTGACCCGGCTTTCCAAAGACAAGGTTGCGCCCATTCAGGCGAAATACCCGCAGAGCCTCTACTATCCCAAGGCCGGAGTCCTCACCCTCATCCAGAAGGCGCCCAAAATAAAGGGGAAGGGCGCCATCCTGGTGATCAGCGCAGGCACCTCCGATATTCCGGTAGCCGAGGAAGCGGCCGTCACCGCTCGCTTCATGGGAAACGAGGTGGACGTGGTCTATGACCTGGGCGTTTCCGGCCTCCACCGGGTGCTGAGCCACAGGGAAAGATTGTCGGCCGCCTCGGTCATCATCGTGGTTGCCGGCATGGAAGGGGCGCTTCCAAGCGTCGTGGGCGGATTGGTGGATAAACCCGTGATCGCCGTTCCGACAAGCGTGGGTTACGGCGCCAGCTTCGGGGGCATCGCGGCCTTGCTCGGCATGCTCAATTCCTGCGCTTCGGGCGTCACGGTGGTCAACATCGACAACGGGTTCGGCGCAGGGTATGCCGCAAGCCTGATCAACCGCCGGAGCGACGGATCCTGAGCACTTCCTGCCTGATATGCGAAAAGCTTTCCCGCTGATCGCCGTTCCAGCAAGGCAGGAGCGTGTTGTTGTGAAACAAAGGCTCGGCGGCAAGGTCGTACTCGGAGCAGGATACGGCTTTGTCCCATAAGGATGTGTGAGGGATGGGCGAATATTCCGCAAGATAGGGTGAGGCTCCTGCACGATCCACGAAACGCACGGAGTCTTCCACGGATTCTGCGGACTGTTCCGGAAGCCCTGCCAAAATGTAAACGCCGATTTGTCTCTTGGAAAAACCTGCGGCCCCGAGGTTCAGGACCGCTTTTTCAAAATCCCCTGCCGAGACCTTGCCGTCCAATTGGCGATGAAGGCCCATGTCCGATGTTTCAAAGCCAAGGCGAATGGTTTGAAAACCGGAAGCATGCAGAAGCCTTGCAACAGAAGGGGTGAGTTCACGGACATGAAGCGCGTTCGGCGTATGAAAGCGGAGGGCGCGCTTTTGTCTCACCACCTCTTCGAGCACTACCTTGAGGTGCGATTCAAATCCCGCGAGTAGCGCATCGTCATAAAAGGCGAAATCCTTGACTCCCCAATTTGCCTGCCAGTAAAGGATTTCATCCAGGACCTGGAGAGGATCTTTCCTGGAAAGGTGGGGGTTGAGAAAAGGGCTCGCACAGTATAGACAACGAAAAGGGCACCCGATGGACGTTTGGAGACACACGGAATCGATCCCATGGAGCAGGTCAAAGGCAGGATAAGGATGAGGTGCTGCCGATGGGGTCGCCGCGTCAATGCCGAGTTTCCGGAGAAGTTCCAGGAGGGCTGAAAAATCCTGAGAACCTGCGGTCGTCACCACTTCGTCGGCCCCGGATACCCGAAGCGCATGCTTCCTGCACAGCCGCGCATAAAGGCCTCCGAGCAGGACAGGCGTTTCAGGATGGATTTCTTTGGCCAGCCTGACAGCCTCCAGGACGCCGGGGTACCAGTAGGTCATCAGGGAAGTCACCAGGATTGCAGAGGGTCTTTCCACAGCCCTGAGTTCTTCCACAAAGAGTTGTCTGTCCATGCCGTATCGGCTATAAGATCTGGGGACATGCTTGAGGTCCGGGGGTTTCGGCACGCTTTGCCTGAAAAACTTGCCGGTCCCGTAAGCCCGGCGCAAAGGCCGGATAAGGGAAGGGCTTGCAGCCATTCCCGGATGATGGATGTCCAGACAATCTATAAGGTGAATGCGAAAGCCTCTGTTTCTTAAGAAACCGGCAAGGGTGAGGAGGCCGAGAGGCTTTGACCAGAGGTCATAGGCCGCAAAGTCGTAGATCCAGGGATTGATGAGGATAAGGGTCATTGGTCATTAAGCATTGGACATTGGTCATTGAGCATTGTGCATTGAGCAATGATAAATGACAAATGATAAATGACCGGAGGTGATCCATGAGGGCGGTTGTGCAAAGGGTGAAAAGGGCTCGCGTGGAGGTGGGCGGAAGAACCGTGGGCGAAGTGGGGAATGGCTTGCTCGTCTTCCTGGGCGTTGGCCACAACGACACGGAAATACAGGGAGAGTTCCTGGCGAACAAAATCGCTCACCTGCGGATCTTTTCCGACAAGCAGGGGTTGATGAATCGCTCCGTGATCGAGGTGGAGGGGGGCATGCTGGTGGTGTCCCAGTTCACGTTGTGGGGGGATTGCCGGAAGGGCCGGAGACCTTCCTTCATCCGGGCCGCCCCTCCGGACAAGGCCAGGGCCCTGTACGAGCATTTCATGCGCCATCTTCGGGGAATGGGATTGGCCGTGGCCGCCGGGGAGTTTCAGGAAATGATGGACGTCCACCTGGTCAATGACGGCCCTGTGACCCTGTTGCTGGATACTGAAAAAACCTTTTAATCCTTTTCAAGAATAGGGGTTTCTTCTACAATGGTTTCGGAGGTGAACTCAAGCAAAATGGACGGGAAAACAGCGCAATCAAGACTCCAGGGAATCCTGTCGGGGAGCAAGGCCGGAAAATCCTCCCGTGGCACAGGCGGCGGGGGATCATCTTATTACCGTGAGCACGGAGATACAGGGGAAGGCATGGGGAGCCCTGAGAGCGGCAGGCCGATCGAGCCCGAAGGGGCGAGGGTGAGCGGCATCGCTCGCCTGAAATGGGTTTTCTTTGTTTTGGCCCTGCTCTATGTTCTGATCTCCGCCTATCACGGCCTGGTCCTCATGAGCATGGGCCGGTATCTTGTTGTGGCCCATCCGCCGGAAAAGTCCGATCTCATCGTTTGCCTTGGGGGCGGGAATGTGGAGCGGGGCCTTGCTGCGGCCGATGCTTACCGAAGAGGTTTGGCTCCTCATGTTTTCGTGGCCAGGGAGATCATCCCCGACGGTTATGACATCCTGAAGCAAAGAGGCGTCTTCTATCCGGAGAGCAGAGACTTGATGATCCTGATGCTGAAGGAATTGGGTGTTCCCGAGTCTGCGATTCTTACCCGTGACACCCCCTCTGAGAGCACGGTCATGGAGGCGGGTCTCGTGAGAAAACTCGTCCGTGAGAAAAACTACCGCTCCCTTATTTTGGTCACCTCTCCCACCCACAGCAGGCGGGCCTTTCTTGCGTTTAAAAAGGCGATGGCAGGGGATGAGGTCTCCATTCTGGTGATTCCCTCTTCCTACTCCAAGTACGATCCCGAGGCATGGTGGAAGAATCCCAAGCAGCTCCGGGAAGTCCTGCTGGAGTATCAGAAGCTCGTCTATTATTTCTTCAAAGGGTATCTCTGATAGGTGAGGCGGTCAGAGGGCAATCTGATTCTCCGGCAGTTCACACGCGGGTTTTTTGACTCGGCATTTTGAGTGTTCAGTGTTCAGAGTTCAGGGGGCAAGGACGATTAGACGAGATTCTGCGGGGAGGGTTGCGGGCGGTTTTGACCCCTCAGTCGGAGTCTTTTGTACCGCATGTGTGCAACGATTTTTCCTGAACACTGAACGCTGAACACTCGCCTCATGCCTTAGGGCATTGAAACACCGATCAACGGTGATTCAAAACCCAATCGGGGTTTGAGCTGCAGTAACCTCTGAACCCTGAACCCTGGCCGCTTTTTGCGCGAGTTATTTCCCCAGGCAGAATCGGCTGAAAATCCGGTCGAGAACGTCCTCCGGGGTGGTCTCGCCGCCGATTTCTCCGAAGGCGGCCAGGGCCTCGTTCATGTCCGCGGCAACCATCTCCAGGGGCATTTCCTGCTCCAGGTTCTGTGCGGCCCTTGCAAAATGGCGGTAAGCCTTTTCCAAGGCCTGTGTTTGCCTCACATTGGGCGCCATGAGATGATCGGGGAAGGGCTTTTCGTCTGAAAGAACAAGCGTCCGGATGGCCCGGCGAAGCCCCTCAATGCCGTCCCCGGTGAGAGCGGAGATGCCGGCCAGGGGAAGCCCGGCGAGGGCCTCATTCAAGTCCTCCCGGTCGATTTTCGAAGGCAGGTCGATTTTGTTGAGAACCACGAGGGCGGGCCTTTTCCGGACCTCTGTGAGGATGTCCCTGTCGATTTCGTTCAAAGGGCGGCTCCTGTCGATGATCAGCAGGATGAGTTCCGCTTCCTCCATTTTCCTGCGGGTTCGCTCCATCCCCTTTTTTTCCAGGGTTCCTTTCCCCCGCCTGAATCCTGCCGTGTCCATGAGCCGGAGGGGAAGACCCTGGATGTAGAGCGTGGATTCGACCACGTCTCTTGTGGTTCCTGGAATTGCGCTGACCAGGGCGCGCTCCTCATTGAGAAGACGGTTGAGAAGGCTCGACTTGCCGGCATTCACCCGGCCCACGATCGCCGTGCCGATGCCCTGAATCCAGATTTTGCTCTGGCCGTGAGCGGCGATGAGTTCCTGAAGAGGCTTGATCAGGTTTGCGTCGATCTCGTCGGCGTCAGGCAGCGCAGACGGATCTTCATCGGGATAGTCGATGAGCACTTCGGTGCGGGCAAGAAAATCCAGACCCCTTTGTCTGAGACGCTCCACCTCGATCCGCAAAGAGCCTTTCATGTGATTTGCGGCAAGACGCAGGCCCTTTTCGGATTGGGCATGAATCAGGTCCATCATCGCTTCGGCCTGACTGAGGTCGATTCGCCCGTGCATGAACGCGCGAAAAGTGAACTCGCCGGGTTCGGCCAGGCGGGCTCCTAGCTTGACCACGATTTCCAGGATGCGTGAAAGAAGCAGGTAACCGCTGTGGGTGTTGATCTCCACCACGTCTTCCCGCGTGTAGCTGCGGGGCGCCGCCATGAAGGAGAGAAGAACTTCATCCACGGCCCCTCCTGTCTCAGGGTCGTGGAGGCAGCCGAGATAAAGGCGGTGACTCTGAAAGGCGGCGATGGGTTTTTTGGGTTTGAATATCTTCCGGAGAATGGCTTTTGCATCAGGGCCGCTGATGCGCACAATGCCGATGCCCGCCACACCCAAAGGCGTGGAAATGGCGGCGATGGTGTCGGTGTTTGAAGGGTCGAAAGGCATACAGAGACGGTACACGGCGCACGGTACACGGCGCAAAAAGCAAGGAGCATAGAGCCAAGAACGAAAAGCCCGGAGCCGCTTTTGCTCCGGGTTTGTTCAGCCGCCCCTTACTTGTTCTTTGGAAGGATCACCACCTTTTTCAGCAGGCCTTCGCCTCTGCTCCTCGTTTCCAGCTCGCCGTCCTCCTTGAGTGCAAGATGCACAAGCCGCCGATCATGAGGGTTCAGGGGATTGGTCGTGACGGGTTTCTTGATCCTTTTCGCTTTTTCTCCCATTTTCAATGCGAGCTGGGTGATGGAATCCGCTCTTCTCTGTCTGTAGTTTTCCGAGTCAATGACCAGGTGGATCTTTTTGTCGAGTGCTTTGTTGACGATTTTCGTAACGATGTATTGCAGGGCATCCAGAGTTTCCCCTTTTCGGCCGATGAGCAGACCGGAGCGGTCCCCGACGATCGTCAGGTTCACCTTGCCGTCGATTCGATCCGAGCGGATGGTCGCCTCGACCGGGATAAGGGAGAGAATTTTCTCCAATGCCTGTTGAGCCACGAGGAGTTCATCGGTTTCTTGGTGCGCAGGTGCGCTCTTGAGGGTCACTTTGATTCTGGCTTTTCTTCCTCCGATCAGTCCGAAGATCCCGGCCGAACCGGGCTCGATGATATCAACATTCAACTCCTCTGCAGGGACGTTTAAGTTGCGGGCGGCATTTTCAATGGCCTCTTCGGTTGATTTTCCTTCGAACTCGTAGGTATTCATTTCCATGATCGTCCTCCGATGGCTACGCTGATCCTTTGATGATGCGGTACTGTTGGCCGATGGAGAGCACGTTGTTGACCAGCCAGTAGAGCACCAGACCAGAGGGAAAATTAATGAACATGACCGTGAAGATGATGGGCAGAAACAACATGATCTTGGCCTGGGTGGGGTCGCCCGGGGTGGGAGTCATTTTTTGCTGGATAAACATGGAGGCTCCCATCAAGAGCGTGAGAACGGGTATTCCATAGGGAGGCGACATGAAGGGGATCTCAAAGGGAAACCGGAAGAGCCGGTCAGGGGCCGACAGGTCGTTGATCCACAGGAAGAAAGGAGCATGCCTCAACTCAATGGAAACGCCCAGAACCCTGAAGAGGGCAAAAAAAACGGGGATCTGGATGATCATGGGCAGGCATCCCCCCATGGGGTTCACCTTATAGGTTTTGTAAAGCCCCATCATTTCCCTGTTCATCTGTTCCTTGTTGTTTTTGTATTTTTCGCGGATTTTGGCCATGAGGGGTTGAAGCTTTTGCATTTCCTTCATGGATTTGTAACTCTTGTGGGTCAGAGGCCAAAACAGGATCTTGATGACGATGGTGAGCAGAATAATGGCGATGCCGTAGTTGTGAAAATAGCCGTTGAAAAAACGCAAGGTATAGAGGAGGGGTTTGGCAATAATGTCGGTCCAACCGAAGTTGATGGCTTTCTCAAGATCTTTGCCCGCTTCTTTCAGAAGGCCCAGATCCCTGGGGCCGAGGAAAAGGGTGAGCCGGGATGTGATCCGACCGCCGGGAACCAGAGCCTCGGTGGGTCCCATCCAGACGCCTTCTACGATCATGGTCGGAAGCACCCTTGCCACAAAGCGGCCTTGGGGGGCGGCGTCGGGGATGACGGCGGCCATGAAATAATCTTGCTGGTAAGCCAGCCAGCGAAAGGGGCCTGAAAAGGCTTTTTCTTCTTTTTGCAGTTTGCCGGGATCGATTTCTTCGATCCTCCCTTCCTTCAGGAAAGACAGGCCGACGAAGGAGTAATAGCTGGCCTTTTCTTTGGGAGGCAGGTTGGCGAGCCGAGCCTTCATGTTTCCTTCTATGGAGCGTTCGGATCGGTTGACGTAGTCCAGCGTGAGTTCAATGAGATAGCGGTTCGGGTCAAACAAAAAGGACTTGCGGATGGAGACTCCCGAGGGCGTGACGGCCGTGAAAACCAGGTCTCTGGGTGCGGACCACGGATCAAGGGAAAAACCTATCTCGCTGGGTTTGAAGATGATGGGCGACTCCCCTTCTTTGTAAAGGGGACCAAAAGAGACCTGGATTAAATCCACGCCTTCGTGGGCCAGTTCGACCAGGGGGGAGTCCGCTTCGGTGGTCAAACGATACTTCTTCAGCTTGAAGCTTCTTAACGCAGGTCCTGCATTGGTGAAAACAGCCCGGTACAGGGGGGTGTCGACGGTGACTTCCCTTTCTCTCTCCTCCGAGCCGGCCGGCTCGGGCGCACGGTCCCTGCTTGCAGGCAAGGGACGGGCCGGCACAGGAGAAGGGGAAAGCTTTCTCTGCGGCTCTTCTTCTATGAGCTGGGGCTCTGTCCTTTGCTCCGGTTGAGGGGAAAAGAAAACAGACCAGAGAATGAGTACAAGCAAGGAAAGAGCGAATGCGACAATTGTCCTTTTATCCATGGGTAGAACCTAAAGCTCACTGAGAAATTGTGTTGCTTCCACGAAAGGGAAATCCGGCTATAGGAGCGGATCATATCCTCCCGGGTGCATAGGGTGGCACTTAAAGATCCTCAGCACTGATAGGAAGCCTCCCTTGAAAACACCATACCTCTTGATGGCTGACCGGGCATAGGTAGAGCAGGTGGGATAAAACCGGCAGGAGGGCCCAAGAAGGGGTGATATTAGGTATTGATAAAACGCGATCAGACCGATCGGGATATACCTAAAGGGGTGCACCAGACTTCTTATCCACGAAAAAACCAACGAGTTCCTCTCTCACCTTCCAAAAATCAAGGTCGCCCGCCCCTTTTTTTGCTGCGATCAGGATATCGCAGCCCGGGGGGAAAAAAGCCCTGTGAAGTCGATAGACCTCTCGAATAAGACGCCTCGTTCTGTTTCTTGCGACTGCCTTGCCTACCCTTTTGCTCGTGGTGATCCCCAGCCTTGAATGAGCCAGCCCGGTCTTGCGAAAAAACATCGCAAAGTGTGCCGTATGGTGTTTCCTCCCCTCGCGATTTAATTTGACAAAATCGGCTCTATTTAATACTCTTTCACACTTAGGGAATGAGAAAGCACGCATAACCATAAGGCTTAAAGCGTTTTGGGAAGACTCCTAAACGGTCAGTCGCTTTCGTCTCTTGGCTCTTCTTCTTTTGAGGACCTTTACGCCCCCGGTCGAGCTCATCCTGGCCCTGAAACCATGAGTGCGCGCCCGTCTAATATTGCTCGGCTGAAATGTTCTTTTCATAGCGTCACACGATATCCATTTCTAAAAGAATGTGAAAAGAGTTATATAGACAAAGCCCTGGCGCTTTGTCAAGATCTTAGTAAAGTTTTTACCGGAAAGTCCTTCCGGTGGCTCCATTTTGAAAGGAGACCGCCATGCTGCTGGATCCTCTGCTAGGCCTTTTTTCCAAAGATCTGGCCATCGATCTGGGCACTGCGAACACGCTGGTTTATTCCAAGGGCAAAGGCATTGTCTTGAGAGAGCCCTCTGTGGTGGCGGTCAGACAAGACGGTAAGGGGGGCAGCAGGGTACTGGCCGTAGGCAGAGAAGCGAAAATGATGCTGGGCCGGACTCCGGGCAACATCGAGGCCATCCGGCCGATAAAGGACGGCGTCATCGCGGATTTCGAAATCGCCGAAGCCATGTTGCGCCATTTTATTCAGAAAGTGCACAAACGCACGATGTTGCTGAGACCCCGCATTATCGTTTGTGTGCCCTCGGGGATCACTCCGGTGGAGAAAAGGGCGGTGAGGGACTCGGCTGAATCGGCGGGGGCCAGGGAAGTCTATTTGATGGAAGAGCCCATGGCGGCGGCCATTGGCGCAGGTTTGCCGATCATGGAGCCGAAAGCCAGTATGATCGTTGATATCGGCGGCGGCACCACGGAAGTGGCGGTGATTTCGCTGGCCGGGATCGTGTACAGCAAGTCCGTGCGCGCGGCCGGAGACAAGATGGACGAGGCCATCGTGCAGTACATCAAGCGAAAGTACAATTTCCTGGTCGGGCTGACCACGGCCGAAATGATTAAAATCACCATCGGAAACGCCTACCCTGCGGACCACGTGGAGACGATGGAAGTGAAGGGTCGCGATCTGGTCTCAGGGACCCCCAAGATCCTGACCATCGATTCCGATGAAGCGAGGCAATCGCTTTCGGATCTGATTGAGACGATCGTGGGAGCGGTTCGCATCGCCCTGGAGCAAACGCCCCCTGAGCTGGCCGCAGATATCGTGGACACGGGCATTATGTTGACCGGGGGAGGATCGCTCCTCAATAACCTGGATGTGCTCTTGAGAAAAGAAACAAAATTGCCCATCCATGTCGCTGAAGATCCTCTGTCTGCCGTGGCGCTCGGCTCCGGCAAGGCCCTGGATGATATCCATCTTTTAAGCGAGGTCGCCATCAAGTAACCTTTAGCCTTGGATCGAGGTCATTGCTGAATCTGCGTCGGATCAAAACATATTGGATTTATATTGCATTCCTGTTTATCGCCTTTGCGCTCATCTCCGCCAACGTGGGCAAAAGACGAACGTGGGGACCTGCCGAACAGCTTATCGTTGAGGGAACCGCACCGCTCCAGAATTTTGTCTCAAAGACGATCAACGCCGTGGAAGGCATCTGGCTGAAGTACTTCGCCCTGATCAACGTGCGGGAAGAAAACAAAGCATTGAAGAAGGAGATCGACCTTCTTCGAATGCAGAGCGCACGGTATCGCGAGATGGCGGCCGCCTCAAAAAGGCTTCAGGATTTTCCCCGGTTCAAGGAGACGATTCCCTGGCCTGTCATGGAAGCCCAGGTGATCGGCCGGGACCCCTCAGGATGGTTTGAATCGGTGATCATCGACAAGGGCAAGAGCTCCGGGCTTAAAATGAACATGCCTGTGGTGGATGCCAGGGGCGTGGTGGGACGCCTTGTCTCCATGTCCTCCAACTACAGCAAAGTGTTGCTCATCATCGATCAAAACAGCGCGGTTGACTGCCTTGTCCAGCGTTCGCGGGAAAAAGGCATCGTCAAAGGCCTTTCCGCAGGCCTGTGCAAGCTTGACTATGTGGTCAGGGCAGGGGATGTGACGATGGGGGACATGGTGGTGACTTCGGGCATGGACCGGGTGTTTCCAAAGGGACTTCCGGTGGGCGAGGTGGTGGAGGTCCAGGATATGCCCTGGGAGTTCTTCAGGAATGTCAAGGTGAAACCCATGGTGGATTTCTCGAAGCTGGAGGATGTCCTGGTCATTATGAAGGAGGATCCGCTATTCGACAGGACCGAAGAAAAGGAATAGCCATAACCGCTCTGGCTTGGCTCGTGGGGATCTTGCAGGTCCTGTTCAAAGGCAGCTTTATGGCCGGAATGGGATCCTATTTTCTTGACATTGATCTGGTCACCGTGATGATAGGATATTTGTTGGTCCACTCGGGAAGGCCGGGGGCCTGCGTTTATGCTTTTTTTCTCGGGATGCTCGTGGATTTGTTCGCTGCAGGCGTGCCTGGGCTCTTCACGCTTCTCTATATGCTGGTTTTCTTGACCATTGAGTCGGGATCCCGGTTCTTTGATCTGCAAACCATCAAAGGACCCATGATTCTCGTCTTTGTCGGGGCTTTTATCAGACAGTTGTGCCTGGTGGGTCTGCTGGATATTTTTGCATACCAGGTGCATTTTTCCTCCTCCCTTTTTCTGGGCTGTGCCGTTTCAGCGGCCGTCACGGGTCTGATAGCGCCTTTTGTGTTCGCCCTTTTCGATTGGATCAAAACGGCCTGGCTGGGTCAAGAGAGGGAAAGCGCGTGAAGAAATCTTGCGATCAGGGAAGGGGCGTAATCAGTCGGGGAGGGCGGCTTTGAGATTTTCCGGCTTTGAGCAGGCTTCCATCGAAGTCTTCAGCATGCGCCTAAAGATCGTGATCGTCCTTGCGGTTGTGACCTTCGGCGCACTCATTTTGAGACTTTGGATGTTGCAGGTGGTGCAGGGCCCTGACTACAGGGTCCAGTCCGAGAACAACCGCATCCAACTTCAGGACATCCCGCCTTTCAGGGGAATGATCTTCGACCGGAACGGAGAGTTATTGGTCGACAACCGTCCCTCTTTTGACCTTTTCCTGGTGCCGGAGGATATCCAAAACCGTAGGAATCTGGCGGAGATCATGGGCCGGCTGATAGGGCTCGATGCCGGGCATGTCATTGAAAAACTGGCAGGGGAATCTTCCCGGTACGGTTTCAGGCCCATCCCGATCAAAAAAAACCTTTCCCGCGAGGAGTTGGCAGTCATGGAAGCCAACTTCTTCAATCTGCCGGGAGTGACCATCCAGGTTAAGCCCCGTCGCCACTATGTGATGAACGACTTTGCTTCTCATTTGATCGGGTACCTTGGAGAAATCAGCGACAGGCAATTGAAGAGCGGCCGTTATGAGGACGGCAGACCCGGCGATCTGATCGGCCAGTTCGGTGTGGAAAGAATCTGGCAAAAGGAATTGCAGGGAATGAGAGGCGGGGAACAGGTGGAAGTGGATGCGGCCGGTCGCAGATTGGCGGTATTATCGAGAAAATCGCCGGTTGCAGGGGAAAATCTCGCGCTCACTCTGGATAAGAACCTCCAGCTTGCGGCTGAAAAGGCGCTTTCCGGCAAGAAAGGGGCGATTGTGGCCATGAACCCCATGAACGGCGAGATCCTGGCCATGGCCAGCGCTCCTTCCTATGACCCCAATATGTTTATCGAAGGCCTGGACCGAGCGGAATGGACCAGGCTCACCACAGGCAAGGATTTCCCCTTGCAGAACCGGGCCATCCAGGGGCAGTACCCTCCCGCCTCGGTCTTCAAGATCGTCATGGCCTTGGCCGGGCTGGAAGAGGGGCTCATTGATCCGGAAGATCAGGTATTCTGCGGCGGCAGTTTCAAGCTCGGAGATCACTCCTTCCGATGCTGGAGGAAGCAGGGGCACGGCAGAGTGAATTTGCACCAGGCCTTGGTGGAATCCTGTGACGTCTATTTCTATACATTGGGCAGGCGCCTTGGGGTGGATAAGATCGCCCAGTACGCCAAAATGTGTGGACTGGGTCGGGCCTCCGGTTTTGAGCTGGGTTCTGAAAAAGAGGGCCTCGTCCCCACCAGTGAGTGGAAGTTGGGGCGATTCGGCATTCCCTGGCAGCCGGGTGAAACCATTTCAACCTCGATCGGTCAGAGTTTCGTGCTGGTTACTCCTATTCAGATGGCGCGACTTATGGGCGCTTTTTTTAACGGCGGCATCCTATATGAACCAAGGGTCGTCAAGTGGGTCGGCAAGGAGGGTAAAGAAATCTACCGGTTCACGCCTCGCCAGGGGGGAAAGATCAAGGCCAAGGAAGAACATCTGGCCCTGATCAGGGAGGCGCTTATCGGCGCCGTCAATGAGCCTCGGGGGACGGGTTCGAGATCCAAGATCAAGGAAGGAACCGTGGCCGGAAAGACCGGCACCGCCCAGGTCATCTCCCTTGAGAGGGAGAAGGCCTTTGGGAAAGAGGATGAGATCCCTCCGGAATTCAAAGACCACGCCTGGTTCGTCGCCCTTGCCACGGCAGAGAACCCGGTGCTGGCCATTGCCGTGCTTGTGGAAAACGGCGGCGGCGGTGGAGCCGCTGCGGCGCCTATCGCAGGTGAATTGATCAAGGCCTATCTGGCTGGAGCCCAGGGGACCCGGGTTGCGGCCCGGAGGGACCCGGCGGAATAATGGGTTCCCGGAGCAAAAGGCATGTTTGATCGACGGCTCATACAAAACTTCGACTGGACCCTCCTCCTCCTTCTTGTGCTCATTGCAAGTGTCAGTGTCCTCAATCTTTACAGCGCCACCTATCCGATCCGAGGGGCAGGGGGCTCGCAGATCTTCATGAAGCAGATCTACTGGTTCGTCATCGGGTTCATGGTCCTCCTCGCGATGACGACCTTTGATTACCATCACCTGGAAAGACTCGCTTACCCTTTGTACTTCTTCGCCTTGTTGCTCCTCGTGATTGTTTTTTTCCTGGGAGAAGTGCGCTCAGGGTCTCAGCGGTGGATCAGCTTCGGGGGAGTCTCGTTTCAGCCCTCGGAACTCATGAAGATCTGCATGGTCTTGGCTCTCGCCAAATTCTTCAATGACCACGCCCATCTCAGCGAGTATCGGTTGAGGGATTTGTGGCTGCCCTTTCTGCTCATGGCCGTTGCGGCCCTCCTCATCCTCAAACAACCGGATCTTGGAACGGCCTTGCTCCTCCTCATCGTTTCTTTTTCCATCATTCTCTTTGCAAAAATGAGATGGCGCTCCCTTCTTATCCTGGTGTTTTGCACGGCCTCCTCCGTTCCCTTTCTCTGGATAAGCTTGAAGGCATACCAGCAAAGGCGCATCCTCACTTTTCTAAACCCGAATCTGGACCCATTGGGCGCCGGCTACCATATTAACCAGTCCAAAATCGCAATCGGGTCCGGTCTTCTGTGGGGGAAAGGTTTTTTGCAGGGCACCCAAACCAGGCTCCACTTCCTCCCGGAACGACACACGGACTTTGCGTTTTCGGTCCTGGCCGAGGAGTGGGGATTCGTGGGGGCGTTGATCTTGCTGTTGCTCTATCTTGCCGTGATTCTCTGGGGAATCAACATTGCACGCAGTTCAAAGGATCGTTTCGGGGCCATGATCGCCGTCGGCGTGGCGGCCATCGTATTCTGGCAGACGGCGATTAACGTGAGCATGACAATAGGATTGCTTCCCGTGGTGGGCATTCCCCTGGTGATGATCAGCTACGGCGGCTCGTCCATCGTTTCAACCATGATCGGCATGGGGCTGTTGATGAATATCAGTATGCGCAGATTCATGTTTCAATGACAGGTTTGCCCCCGATTTTTGCTTGCAATGGGATTTTGTATGTGATATCGAGACCCATTCCAATTCGGAACACCGGCGATGAAAAAGAAAGATGAGATGAACGCCTTTCTCGGCAGAAACACGGAATTCGACGGAAAACTCTCTTTTACAGGGAGTGTTCGCGTTGACGGGAGATTCAAAGGGGAAATTTCGGGGGAAGGAACGCTGATCGTCGGGGACGCTGCCACGGTTCAAGCCGATGTTCGCGTTTCTCATCTCATCATCAGCGGAGAGATCCGGGGGAGCCTTTTTGCCGGGGAAAGAATAGAAATCCACGCTCCGGGCAAGGTGTTCGGAAACATCCAGGCGCCGATTATCGTCATGGATGAAGGGGTCATTTTTGACGGCGAGTGCCGGATGTCGGCGGCGGGCAAGCTGCAGGACGAAAACGAAGCGACCCAAACGTGACGGCTTAAAAATTTTGCGGAATCGGTCAAAAAAGTTTTGACAAGGTGAAGCTTTTTCTTATAAAAGCCATACGCTAGCGAGAAGGATAGGGGGCTATGCTGAAAATTGATTACACCCTGTTCGTGCAAATCGCCAATTTCCTTTTCCTTCTAATCATTCTCAACCTGATTCTTTACAGACCCATTCGGAACGTGCTGCGCAAGAGGCGGACTGAAATGGAAGCCCTTGAGAGCGGTATCGATGATTTGGAGGATCAGGCGGCCGATCTGACCTATGATCTGGATGAAAACGTGGCCGTAGCCAGGCGAGAGGGGTCGGCGATGAAGGAAAGCATCCGATCTCTCGGGATCGAGGAGGAAAAGGGATTGGTGCAGGAGGCCTCGAACACGGCAGGAGACATGATCAGTCAGGCCAGGGAAGAGATGGAACGCAAACTGGCCGCGGCTCGTCAATCCCTTGAAAACGAGCTTGCGGCTTTTTCAAAAGAGCTGGCGGAGAAACTCCTCGGGAGGCGTGTCTGATGGCCAGGCGGCGTTACCGTCCTAAACGGTCTTTTGTTTTTCTCTTGCTGGCGCTTGCAGGCATCCTCTTCTTCTGCGGCCTTGCCCTGGCAGCCGGAGATGCGGCTCATGGCCAGGATCGAAGCGCGGATCTCAAAGACCTCTTTTACCGAATCGTCAACTTTTCCCTTCTGGTGATCATCCTTTTTGTGGCCCTGAAAAAGGTTGGGATCAAGCAGTTCTTTGTGTCGCGAGGCGAGGAGATCCAAAAGAAACTTGTGGAACTGAACAAGAACAAAGAGGAAGCGGAAAAGAAATACCGGGAACTGGAGAAGCGCCTCCAGGAGTTCGACAAACACAAGGAAGATGTCCTCGAGCAGTTCAGGGCCGAAGGCCTGGTTGAAAAAGAGAGAATCGTGGCCGAGGCGAGACTCAGGGTGAATCAGATAATTGAGGATGCTGAAGCCGCCATCGGTCAGGAAATGAAGGAGGCCAGGGAACGCCTCAAGTCGGATGTGGCGGCTCTGACCACCCGGAAGGCGGAAGAGATTCTCCTAAAAGAGATGACGGAAAAAGACCAAAACAAGTTGGTAAATGACTTCATAGAAAGGGTGGGCAAAGGGCATTGATCACGTCAAGGGTTTCAAAAAGGTACGCGAAGGCCTTGCTGAGCCTTGGAAAGGAAGACGGCCAATACCAGCAATACGGCAAAGAGCTGCAGGAGTTTTCGTCCTTTTTTCAGCAGAACATGGAATTTGCGCAGGCGGTCTCCAATCCTGTTTTCGACCTGGAGGATCGCAAAAGGATTTTGAACCTTATTTTTCAAAAGGCTCTTTATTCCGCAACGGTAAAGAACTTTCTGAATCTGCTTCTCGACAAGAACCGGCTTAGCGGGATTGCCGGCATCTATGTCTTCTATGAGAAGTTGATGGACGAGGTTGCCAATGTGGCCCGCGCTGAAGTGATCACGCCGAAGCCTCTTAATGAGGACGCCAGAAAGCGGCTCGAAACAGTGCTTGAAGAGTTGACTTCCCGAAAGATACGCATGGAAACCAAGGAGGATGATACCCTGATCGGGGGGATCGTCGTCAAGATCGGCGACCTGGTCTTGGATGGAAGCATCAAGGCCCAATTAAAGGGGCTCAAAGAATCACTGAAAAGGGGTGAATATAGATAATGGAAATCAGAGCAGAAGAGATCAGCCGGGTTATCAGAAACCAGATTAAGGACTATGAGCAGAAGATCGAGATGAGCGAGACAGGGACGGTTCTGTCCGTTGGGGACGGCATCGCCCGCGTCTATGGCGTGGAAAACGCCATGGCCATGGAGATGCTTGAGTTCCCGGGCGGCATCTTCGGCCTTTGCCTTAACCTGGAGGAGGACAATGTGGGTGTCGCCATTATGGGGGATGACACCAAGATCAAAGAAGGGGATGTGGTCAAGCGGACCGGCCGGATCGCGGAGATTCCGGTGGGAGATGCGGTCCTCGGCCGCGTCATCGACGCGGTGGGAAACCCCCTTGACGGCAAAGGTCCCATCGAAGCCACGGAATACCGCAGGATCGAGATGGTGGCGCCGGGGGTCATCGCCAGGCAACCGGTGAAGGAACCCATGTTCACCGGAATCAAAGCGATCGACGCCATGACGCCGATCGGCAGAGGCCAGCGGGAGCTGATCATCGGCGACAGGCAGATCGGGAAAACGGCGATCGGCGTCGATGCCATCATCAACCAGAAGGACTCGAAAATCTTTTGCATCTATGTGGCCGTGGGACAGAAGAAATCCACCGTGGCCCAGGTGGTGGATGTGCTCCGAAGGCACGGCGCCATGGAGTACACCACGGTGGTCGCCGCGTGCGCCAGCGACCCGGCCACCCAGCAGTATATCGCCCCTTACGCCGGCTGCGCCATCGGCGAATATTACCGGGATAGGGGACAGCACGCGCTGATTATCTACGATGATCTTTCCAAGCAGGCCGTCGCATACCGTCAGGTCTCCCTGCTCCTGAGAAGACCGCCTGGACGTGAAGCCTTTCCGGGTGACATTTTCTACAACCACTCGAGGCTGCTTGAGCGGGCCGCCAAGCTGAACGACGAGCTCGGCGGCGGATCGTTGACGGCTCTGCCGATCATCGAAACCCAGGCCGGCGACGTTTCCGCCTACATCCCCACCAACGTGATTTCCATTACCGACGGACAGGTCTATCTGGAACCCGGCTTGTTCTTCTCGGGCATCAGGCCGGCCATCAACGTGGGATTGTCCGTATCCCGGGTGGGCGGCTCGGCCCAGACCAAAGCCATGAGAAAGGTCGCAGGGTCCCTTCGCCTTGACATGGCCCAGTTCCGGGAACTGGAAGCCTTCTCCCAATTCGGCAGCGACCTGGACAAATCCACCCAGCGACAGCTCAACCGCGGCCGGAGACTCTTGGAAGTGTTGAAACAACCCCAGTACCAGCCCATGTCCGCAGAAAAGCAGATCATGATCCTGGCCGCCGGGACCTATGGATACCTGGATGAGTGGCCCGTGGATGCTGTCAGCGCCTACGAGAAGCAGATGATCGAATTCATGGAGGCCAAGCACGGCGATATCCTGAGCGAGGTCAAGGAAAAGGGGCAAATCAGCGATGACCTGGAGGCCAAGATCAAGAAGGCGCTCGATGAGTTTAAGACCATCTTTCAGCCTGCCTAGAACCGTTGCGGAGAGGATGAAAGGAATTTATGGCAACCTTAAGAGATATCCAGAACAAGATCGCAGCCGTTAAGAAAACCAAGCAGATCACCCGGGCCATGAACATGGTGGCGGCAGCCAGGCTGCGGAGCACCCAGTCAAGAATGGAAAATTTCGAGCCCTATGCCCGCAAGTTTGCCGAGGTTCTCGGGAACCTGGCCGGCCGAATCGATCGCGACGTCCACCCCCTGCTTACGAGAAAGGAAACGGTTTCCAGGCTGGAACTTATTCATTTTACGGCGGACCGCGGCCTTTGCGGCAGTTTTAACATGAACCTCATTCTGCGCGGCGAGAAGTGGCTCAAGGAACAGTCGGAAAAGGGCATGGCGTGCAAGATGACGGTGGTGGGCAAAAAAGGAAGGGACTTCTTCCGAAAGACCGGTCGCGACATGATCCGGGATTACACCAATATCTACGGTTCGGTGGATATCTCTTTTGTCAACAAGATGACTTCCGAGTTCACCGCCAGGTTCCTGGCCAATGAAGTGGATGAAGTCTACATGATCTATTCCCGCTTTGTGAGCGTTGCAAAGCAGGTGCCCACGTTGCTTAAGCTTCTTCCGATTGAGCCGCCCAAGGTAGAAGAAACTCAGGAGGCCAGAGCGGAATACCTCTATGAACCCTCGGCGGATGCCTTGCTTATCGAGCTGTTGCCGAAGCATATCAGCATCCAAATCCTGAATGCTTTTTTGCAGCAGGAAACCAGCGAACACGCCGCCCGCATGGCCGCCATGGACAACGCAACCAAGAACTGCTCGGACATGATCGGGCACCTGACCCTGGTTTACAACAAGGCCAGGCAGGCCGCGATCACGGCGGAACTCATGGATATCGTAGGCGGGGCCGAGGCTCTCAGGAATGCATGACAGAAATCGTTGTAATCAGTACATTCAGTACATACAGGAGGTCTTAGTCAAACTATGAGTGATGGGAAAGTAATCCAGGTTACGGGACCTGTAGTGGACGTGGAGTTTCCGGAAGGCGACCTGCCCCTGATTTTCACGGCGCTGGCCATTTCAAACCCTACCATCGACGATACGCCGGATAACCTCGTCGTGGAAGTGGCCCTGCACTTGGGCGATAATGTGGTGAGAACGATTGCCATGGACACGACCGACGGTCTGGTCCGCGGCATGAAGGTCAAGAACACGGGGCAACAAATCATGATGCCCTCGGGGCAGCCTATTCTGGGCCGCGTTCTGAATGTTGTGGGCAGGCCGGTGGACGGTCTCGGGCCGGTCAATGCAACGGAGTTTTTGCCCATCCATCGCCATGCCCCTGCTTTTGTGGAGCAGGATACCTCGGTGAAGGTGCTTGAAACCGGGGTTAAGGTGATCGACCTCCTGGTTCCTTTTCCTCGCGGCGGCAAGATGGGCATGTTCGGCGGGGCAGGCGTGGGCAAGACCGTGGTCATGATGGAAATGATTCACAACATTGCCATGGAGCACGGCGGAATCAGCGTTTTTGCCGGTGTGGGCGAGAGAACCAGGGAAGGGAACGATCTTTACCTGGAAATGAAGGAGTCGGGCGTCATCAACAAAGCGGCCCTGATCTACGGCCAGATGACGGAACCGCCCGGCGCCCGCGCCAGGGTAGCCCTCTCCGCGCTCACTGCGGCTGAATACTACCGGGATGAACAGGGCCAGGATGTGCTGCTCTTCATTGACAACATCTTTCGCTTTACCCAGGCAGGCTCGGAAGTCTCGGCCTTGCTGGGCCGGATTCCCTCCGCCGTGGGGTATCAGCCGACCCTGGGTACGGACCTCGGAGAACTTCAGGAGAGAATCACGTCAACCACCAAAGGATCGATCACCTCGGTGCAGTGCGTTTATGTGCCGGCAGACGACCTGACGGACCCGGCCCCGGCCACCACCTTCGCCCACCTTGACGGGACCGTGGTGCTTTCAAGACCGATTGCGGAGCTGGGCATTTATCCGGCCGTGGACCCTCTGGATTCCACCTCCAGGATTCTCGACCCCAACATTGTCGGAGAAGAACACTACCGGGTGGCGCGACAGACACAGCAAATCCTTCAAAAATACAAGGACCTCCAGGATATTATCGCCATTCTGGGCATGGACGAGCTATCCGACGAAGACAAATTGACCGTAGCCAGGGCCAGGAGAATCCAGCGTTTTCTGTCGCAGCCCTTCAATGTGGCGGAGGCCTTCACCGGGAGAAAAGGCCGATACGTTTCCGTGGCCGAGACCGTCCGAGGTTTCCGGGAAATCATTGAAGGCAAGCATGACGACCTTCCCGAAGCGGCCTTCTACATGGTGGGCTCTATTGACGAGGCCAAGGAACAGGGTGAAAAAATGGCTGCAGCAGGATAAAAGAGGAAACTGAAAAGCAATGGATAAAGTCAATCTGGAAGTGGTGACACCCGCCAGGGTGGTCCTGAGGCGGGAGGTGGATATGGTGGTGTTGCCCGGCTCCGAAGGAGAATTCGGGGTCCTGCCCGGGCATATGGCTTTTCTCTCAGGCATCCTGCCCGGCGAATTGCGATACACGGCAGGCTCGGAGAAAGGCTACGTGTCCTTGAGTTCGGGTTTTGCCGAAGTGTTCGACAACAAAGTCTCGGTGCTCGTGGATGCGGCTGAGAAGGCCGGTGATATCGATCTTGAAAGAGCCAAGAGAGCCATTGAAAGGGCAAAGGAACGACTCAGCCAGGATCGGTCCAAAAAGGAAATCGATTTTTCCAGGGCTGACAGCGCCATAAGACGGGCCATGGTGCGGCTCAAGATAGCTGCGAAGGCTGAACACAATTAACCTCTTGAGAATTTGGGGTTTTTGGTGAAAAAAGACAAGCACGGTGCTTGTCTTTTTTATTGACTTTCTGCCATCTCAAGATAAAATCATTTTTTGTAACATTTTAGCTTTTTGAAAGAGACAGAAGCATCCAGCATGGGGGTCCCTCTCAAAACTGCAAAACGAAGAGAATGATTGTGGAGAGCAATATGCAAACAGGAGAGGAAAAGGATCAGTTTGAGGTTCTTGAAAGCAAGGTGGATTCCCTGATTCGATTCGCAAGTTCCCTGAAGAAGGAAAAAGAATCGCTTCTGGAAAAACTCAGCATTCAGGAGGAGAAGATCGCAGACCTGTCCGGGGAGGTGGAAAACCTCAGGGCCGGAAGGGACAAAGCGAAACAAAGGGTTGTATTTTTGCTGGAAAAACTTGATCAAATTAATTTAACAAGTTGAGTTTCATGGAAATATCGATTATGATCTTTTCAGGGTTCTGAATGAAGGAGCGCGTGGATTGACACAGCCTGTTAAAATCAGAATCCGAAATCAGGAATATCTTCTGCAGGGCGATGACCGGGAGGAGCGGATCCTCCGGCTCGCTCAATACGTGAATGAAAAGCTTAAGGAGGTTGAAGAGAACACGGAGGGTTTATCAGAGAAGAAGGCAGCAATTTTGGCGGCCCTGAACATTGCGAGCGATTATTTTCAGTTGATCGAGAAAAGGGATGAATTGCTGTCCGATATTCGTGAACGAACCCGGGCTCTGATTCAAACCATAGATTCAACGATGTCCTGGGTCGAACAGGGCGGTGTAAGGAGCTCCCGGCCGAAAAGTAAACCAAAGAGCCTGGCTGAAACGGAAATGTCCATTCAAGAAAGAGGACTTCAGCATATACGCAAACTGTAAAACACGATGTTCATGCTATGCAGATACGAATGAAAAAGCCTGATGTTTTGCCCTCAGTATTCAATTGGACGGATGGAAGTCTTTTATGTCCGCTGAGGTTTATAAGGCTGAGTCCTTTCAAGCCCTCTTCCTTGGTTTAACCGCCTGATTGCATTCCTGATCGCCTTCCTTCCGGCAGCGATACGCTTCGGTGGCGCTCCACGCTCTTCACCATCCAAACCAATGGGTGTCTTATGACAACAACATGGCTGACATTGCTGGGAGCCCTATTTGCAGGCCTTCTTCTCGGCCTCCTGATCGGTTTCTGGGGACGAAAAAGGGTCGTGGAAAAACAGTACGACTCCATCCGAAACTATTCGAAAAAAATCATTAACGAAGCTCACAAGCGGTCAAAGGCCCTAAAAAAGGAGGCGGCTATCCGGGCTAAAGACACTGTCTTTCAGATGAAGCTCGAGTTCGAGAAAGAGACCAAGGAAAAAAAAGAGCAACTCCTGGCGCAAGAAAGAAGGCTTTTCCACAAGGAGGAAAGCCTTGATAAGAAAATCGAGCAGTATGAACAAAAGGAAAAAAAGCTCCTGAAAAAGGAAAAGGACTTTGAAGTTGTTGAGGAGGACCTCCGGAGCAAACAGCGGCAGCTTGAAGATCTTCTTGCGGCCCGGCAAAAAGAGCTGGAAAGGGTGGCCGGGATTTCCAGCGAAGAGGCCAAGGCGCTTCTCATAAGCTCCATGGAAGAGGAAGCCAAGCACGAGGCGGCAAAAATTATCCGAAGGATTGAAACAGAAGCCAGGGAATCGGCTCAGAGAAAGGCGGAAGAAATCCTGGCTCTTGCCGTCAAGCGATATGCCGGGGACTATGTGGCGGAGAAAACCGTATCCGTGGTAACGCTTCCCAATGAGGAGATGAAGGGCCGTATCATCGGCCGGGAGGGTCGGAACATCCGGGCCATTGAGGCGGCGACCGGGATTGATGTGATTATCGATGATACGCCGGAGGCCGTCATCCTGTCCGGATTCAATCCGGTGCGGCGCGAGGTCGCCAAGATCGCGCTGGAAAGATTGATCGACGACGGCAGGATTCATCCCGCCCGAATCGAGGAAATCGTTGAAAAGGTCAGCAAAGAAATCGAAATCAGCATCAAGGAGGCCGGGGAGCAGGCCGCCTTTGACCTCGGGGTGCACGGAATCGACCAGGAACTCATCAAACTGGTGGGTCGCCTGAAGTATCGCTCCAGCTTTGCCCAGAACGTGCTTCAACACTCTCGTGAAGTGGCTTTTATCTGCGGCGTCATGGCCTCTGAATTGGGAATGAACGTTAAGCAAGCCAAGAGAGCCGGCCTTCTTCACGATATCGGCAAGGCCGTTGACCACGAGGTGGAAGGGCCTCATGCGATCATCGGCGCCGAGCTTGCAAAGAAGTACGGGGAAACCATCCAGGTCATCCATGCGATTGCAGCCCACCATGAAGAGGTCCCGCCGGATTCTGTTCTCGCCGTGCTCGTCCAGGCGGCGGACACGCTTTCGGGCGCCCGTCCCGGTGCACGGCAGGAAATGCTTGAATCCTATGTGAAGCGCCTCAATGACCTGGAAAAGATCGCCACGTCCTTTGAAGGGGTGACTAAATCCTATGCAATCCAGGCGGGCCGCGAGATCAGAATCATGGTGGAAGGAAAAATCGTGGATGACGATCATGCCTTTGTGATCTGCCGGGACGTGGCCAAGAAAATCGAAAAAGAGCTAACGTACCCCGGGCAGATCAAGGTGACCGTGATTCGGGAGGTCCGGGCGGTCGACTATGCCAAGTAGCTTTTGAAGGAGGAGATCACCCCGTGGAGAAGATCTTCTACAACAAAGAAGGGGAAGCGGTCGCTTATCTTGCGGAAGATTACCGAGGGACCATCTACCTGTGGGACGGCTTGGCCGTTGCCTACCTCTTTGAGGAGAACCATATTTACGGCATCAACGGAAAACATCTGGGCTGGCTCAAGGACGAAGTGATCTACGACAACGACGGGGCAAGAGTCGGATTTACCTCGAGCACCTCGCCTGTATCCATCGCAAAGACCAGGCCAAAGGGGGAAAAGGCTCCTGTGGATGAAGTCAGAACCCGATGGAGCGCACCGCCCTTTCCCAAGCTCAGCTTTCAAGCGGCCGATCAGGATTTGGCGGAGTTCCTGGAGCAGGGGCGGGTGAGCAGCCACTTGGATTCAGGCTCTCAGCAAGGGTAGCTTCACCCCCCGGACATTCTGTGAAAACGCCCCCATTGCCGACGGACCCCCCTTCGCCGAACCTTTTCTTCACCAAGAGGTGATCATGCAGCAGGAAGTGGTTTACCTTGTAGACGGAAGCTCTTACGTGCATCGAGCCTACCATGCCATCCGAAACCTCTCCAATTCCAAAGGCCTTCCCACAAATGCAATTTTTGGTTTTTCAAGAATGATCCTCAAGCTTTTGGATGAGAAAAAGCCCTCTTATATGGCCGTTGTTCTGGATGCGAAAGGGCCGAACTTCAGGCACGAGATTTACAGGGAATACAAAGCAAACAGGCCTCCCATGCCTGAAGATCTTCAGGTTCAGATCCCTTACATTAAGAAGGTCCTCGATGGCCTGAACGTGAAGGTTCTTGAAAGGCAAGGCTATGAAGCAGATGACGTGATCGGCACGCTGGCGAGGGTGGGGGAAGAGAAGGGCTTTGGCATCATTGTCATCTCGGGAGACAAGGACTTTCGACAGATCCTGTCTCCGGCCGTTGCCCTCTGGGACACCATGAAAGACAGCCGCCTGGACTATGATACCTTGATAAAGAAATATGGTTTGACCCCCCGGCAGATCATTGATGTCATGGGTCTTTCCGGAGATGTCTCGGATAACATCCCCGGGGTCCGAGGCGTTGGGGAGAAGACCGCTCTGGATCTTGTCAGGCAATTCGGTTCTCTGGAAGAGGTGCTGCACCGAGCGGATGACGTGAAAAGAGAGCGGCTCAGAGAAAACCTGAAGCAAGACCGGGAAAAGGCTCTTCTCAGCAAGAAACTGGTGATCATCGACAGGTTCGTGCCGCTGGCAGAGACCATGGAAGATCTCAGGGTCGGCATTCCCGACAGTGGGAAACTGGCGGAAATATTCGGTGACCTGGAATTCCGGGATCTGTACGACCGCTTCTCCCAGCACATTGAGGCGGTGGACAAGAACTACCGTCTCATCCTCTCCGGGGAGGAGCTTGAGGAATTGGCAAAGACGATAAGAGAAAAACGGATCATGGCCATAGCGGTCAAGACCACGGACGAGGATCCGTTGCGCTCCGAGCCGGTGGGCCTTGCCTTTTCCTGGGAAGAAAACCAGGGCGCCTACCTCCCTCTTGCCCATGCCTACGCAGGGGCGCCGCATCAGCCGGCCAAGGAGGAAGTGCTTGGCCTTCTCAGGGGCGCTCTGGAAGATGACAAGATTGCCAAAGTGAGCCGGAACAGCAAGCGGGACGCCCTGTTGCTGAGGCGTTGCGGCATCGAGCTGAAGGGTGTCGGCTTTGATACGACGATCGCCTCCTATGTGATCAATCCAGGGCTCAGGCAGCATGATCTTGGATCGTCGGTCCAGCGCTTTTTCAACCATAAGATGGCCGCGGATCAAGCCTTGACGGGCAAGGGGCTGCGCCACTTCGGAGAGCTGGACTTGGACAGGGCCATGGCCAGTGCATGCGAAGAGACGGAGATGGTTCTCCGGCTGCGGGGAGTGATGGACGAAGCGCTTGCGGCGGAAATGAACCGGGATCTTTTTTACAACGTGGAAATGAAGCTTGTCCCGGTCCTCGTGGACATGGAGTGGGCCGGGATCAAGGTGGACATTGCCTTTTTCCAGGATCTTGCGCGCCGGTACTCGGAACAGATGATCGCCATGGAAAAGGAAATTTATGATGAGGCGGGCATGGTGTTCAACATCCAGTCTCCCCAGCAGCTCGGGTTTGTTCTTTTCGAAAAACTTAAACTTCCCACCCAGAAGAAGACCGGCAAAACCGGGGCGTACTCCACGGATGTGAAGGTCCTGAAAAAGCTCGCGGCCCTGCCCTTCAAGATCCCCGGACTTCTCCTGCGCTACCGAACCCTGGCGAAGCTCAAGTCCACCTATCTGGATGCCCTGGTGAGCATGGTCCATCCGGACACGGGCCGAATTCACACGTCTTTCAACCAGACGGTCGCGGCCACGGGGCGACTGAGCAGCAGCAACCCCAACCTCCAGAACATCCCGGCGAGAAGCGAAGAGGGCCGGGAGATTCGAAAAGGCTTTGTGGCCGAAGAGGGACACCATCTTCTTTCAGCGGATTACAGCCAGATCGAACTCCGGGTGTTCGCCCATTTCTCTAAAGATCCTGCCTTTGTGGAAGCTTTCAGGAGGGAGGAAGACGTTCACAGCCGCACGGCTTCAGAGATGCTGGGCGTGCCCCTTCACGCGGTGACCCAAGACCAGCGAAGGGTCGCCAAAGCCATCAACTTCGGCATCATTTACGGCATGGGACCTCAGAAGTTGAGTGAAGAGCTGGGGATCGATCTGAGCGTTGCCAAAACCTACATCGCCGCCTATAACAGGCGATACGAGGGGGTCGTTGGATACAAAGACAAGACCCTTGAGTCGGCAAAGCAAAAGGGATATGTGAGCACCCTTTTTCATCGGCGAAGGTATCTGCCCGATATCAACCACAACAATCGGATGATTCGCGGGGAAGCCGAACGCATGGCTGTCAACACCCCTATTCAAGGGACGGCGGCCGACCTCATCAAGATGGCCATGATCAAGATCCATGAAAGGCTGAAGCAAGAGCGCTTGAGGACGAAAATGCTCCTCCAGGTGCATGACGAGCTGGTTTTTGAGGCGCCGGAAGAGGAGGGAGAAAGGGTCGGTCTGCTGGTCAAAGAGGAGATGGAGGGGGTGCATGCACTGGATGTCCCCCTGAAGGTGGAGATCAAGACAGGAAAAAACTGGGATGAAGCGCACTAGGAACCGTTCAATTTCTACGAATGAAGTGTTAAGATGCCGGGAGTTTATAAGTTCAGAGACACTGGGGGTGCCGACATCATGACCCACGTATTCGGCCCTGTACCCTCAAGACGCCTGGGGCTTTCCCTGGGCGTGGATCTCATTCCACCCAAGACCTGCTCCTATGACTGCTTGTACTGCCAGGTCGGGAAAACCACCTGTCTGAGTGCCGAGCCCCGGGCTTTTGTGCCCCTGGAAGCGGTCATGAAAGAGCTGAAGCAGAGCCTGGAACGAATCACTCCGGATGTGGTCACCTTTTCCGGCTCCGGAGAGCCCACGCTCCATTCGGGAATCGGGGAAGCCATCGCTATTGTGAAGGCATGGAGCGATTTGAGAGTGGCGGTGTTGACCAACGGGTCCCTGCTCTGGAGGGAAGAGGTCAGGGAAAGACTGCTGGCCGCGGACGTGATCATGCCTACCCTGAGCACCGTGAACGAAGCCACCTACAGGAAGATTCATCGGCCTCACCCGGATCTCATGCTTTCTCGCGTGATCCAGGGGCTCAAGACCTTGAGGAAGGCTTACAAAGGCGAGCTTGACGTGGAGGTCGTGCTGCTGGCCGGCCTCAATGACAGTCCTGAGGAACTGGCCGGGTTGAAGAAGGTTCTGGCGGATATCAGCCCGGACAGAATTCAACTCAACACCGTGGTCCGTCCCCCTGCAGATGCCCGGGCCCTCTGCCTTGACAGGGAGAAGATGGAAGAGGTAAAAACCTTCTTTGGTGAAAAAGCGGAGATCATCGCATTTATTGCGCCCAAGCAGCGGGATCAGCATTATGAGTCCCTGAGCGCGGCCGTCATGGAAATGGCCAAGAGGAGGCCCGTGAGGGCCGTGGATGTCGGCCATGTGCTCGGTCTTTCCACAGAGGAAGGTGAAAGTCTGATCAAGGGGCTGGTCGTGAAAGGACATCTTCGATCTCAAGTTCATCAGGGTGAAACCTATTATATGTCGGGCGAGTGAGGCGGAAGAAAAGGCCATGGCTGAAGGATACTTCATCGGGGTCGACGCAGGGTCGGTCAGTGTCAACGGAATCGTGATCAACCAGGATCGAGAGATCGTTTATGAGGCGCCTTACAAAAGACACATGGGGCGGGTGGAGGATGAGGTGATCGCTCTGCTCCAGGATCTTTGCAGGCGATTGGGTGAAGAACAGATCCTGGCGGTTGCGTTCACCGGAAATCACGGTCAAAAAATCAGTGAGCGAATCGGCGGTTTTTTCGAGTTTGAAACCATCAGTCAGGTGCTGGGCGCTTTGTATCTTAAGCCCGACACGCGCAGCATCATCAGCATGGGCGGCCAGGACACCGCCCTTCTTCAGATCCACCACAGCCGGGACAACTGGGAACTCGAATATTTCAACACCAACGGGCCGTGCGCTTCGGGGACAGGGTCTTTTATCGACCAGCAGGCCCAGCGCCTGGCCACCTCGATCTACAGTGCGGAGAAAGATGCATCGCAGGAGCGGATCGAAGAGATCCTGCCGGCCTTCATCAAGCTGGGGCTCAAGAGCGATAAACCCGCCCATGTGGCCTGCCGCTGCACGGTTTTCACCAAGTCGGACATGATCCACCTCCAGAACAAAGGCGAGCGACTCGAAGACATCATCTACGGCCTTCACGTGGGCAATGCTCGAAACTACATCAGCACCATTGTGTCCAATCGCATCCTGGAGGAACCGATTCTCTTTATCGGCGGCCTTTCCCTCAATGAACTTCAGGTGCGCTCTTTCAGGTCCTATTTCCCCAACCTGGTCGTTCCGGAGCACAGCACTTCAACAGGGGCTCTGGGCGTGGCCTTGTTTGCTCTTGAGTCGGGAATCAAGAACCGGCCCGACCCGGAGAGCTTGCGAAAAGGGGACGCAGGCAGCCTTGTTGATTTACCCACCGCTCGAAAACTTCAGATTCGATCGACCTTCTTCCCTGAGGACAACGAGGTCAAGAAGGTGGGAGGGCATAGGAAGACCCCTGTATTCCTGGGGATCGACATCGGTTCCACCACCACCAAATATGCCCTGATGAATGAGGAGCGGCAGATCATTCATAAGAGTTACGTTCATACGCAAGGCAAGCCCATTGAAGTGACCCAGCGACTGCTGAAGAAAATCTCCGATGAGATGGGAGGCAAGATCGAGATCCTGGGTGTGGCCACCACAGGCTCGGGAAGAAATGTGGTGGGTGATTTTCTCAATGCGGACCTCATCATCGACGAGATTACGGCCCACGCCAGAGGCGCCGTGGAGATCGAGCCGACCGTGGACACCATCTTTGAGATCGGGGGTCAGGACTCCAAGTACATCTCCATCGCCAATGCCAACCCCCTTGACTTTGACATGAACAAGGTGTGTGCCGCGGGAACGGGCAGCTTCCTTCATGAGCTGGCCAACAAGTACGGCATCAACATTGTCGGTGAATTCCAGGACGTGGCCTTATCCTCGGAGCGGCCGGTGAAACTGGCGGAGCGATGCACCGTGTTCATGGAATCCGATCTTGTCTCTTATCATCAAAAAGGCGTTCCCAGGGATGACCTCATCGGAGGGTTGTGCTATGCCATTGTGCATAACTATCTGAACCGGGTTGTGGGCAAGCGAAGGGTCGGGCAAAAGGTCATGTTTCTTGGGGGGCCTTCTCTGAACAAGGGGGTTGTGGCTGCTTTTGAGGATGTCCTCGGTCGGGGGCTGATCGTTCCCAAGCACCGGGAGGTGCTCGGCGCCTATGGCGCCGCCATCAGCCTGCAGGAAAGAATGGCTGCAGACGGCAGGTCCGGGAGCGCCTTCAGAGGCCTGGCCAGTGCAATCCACGATCAAATGGATTTTGTCGAGAAGGTTTGCACCGCCGATCCGAACTGTCACAACCGGTGCAAGCTCAAGATCTATGACTTTGACGGCCGGCGAAGCATCTGGGGGGGCGAGTGCGGTCGCTATGACCTGATTCGAAGCAAGGGGCGCAAGCAGGAAAACCTTTTCAAGGTGAGGGAGGAAATCTGGGAAAGGTACCTGCTCGGGGTTTGCGAGGATTTTAAGGGAGATGCTCTGCCCGAAGTCGACGGCCGGCCCACGGTGGGAATGCAAAGGTCTCTCTATACCCTTCAGACAGGGGTTTTGTGGGCCCACTTCTTTGATCGACTCGGGTTCAGGCTGGTTCTCAGCCCTCCGACCAACAGCCATATCGTAGCGGCGGGCATCGAATCCATGACGGCGGAGACCTGCTTCCCCGTCAAGGTTTCCCACGGCCATGTGAAGGAGATTGCAGGAAAGACGGCCTATCTTTTCCTCCCTTCCATCATCACCATGCCGACCCCTAAAGAGCAGGAGGCCGGGTTTTATTGCCCCCTGGTTCAGGCCAACCAATACATGGTCCGTGCGGCCCTTGGGCTGGATAGAAAGGCCGTGCTCAGCCCGACCATCCACCTCAAGCATGACCTTCCTACATTGGCCCTGGAGATGGCCGAGCAAATCTCGGAGCGGCTCGGGAAGAGCCGGAGACAAATCAGGGAGGCCCTAAAATATGCCTGGCAGCGGCAGGGGGAATTCCAGAGTGAGCTGCACAACAAGGGCAAGGAGATCCTGGAAGCCCATGACCCCGCAATACCGCTCGTGGTCGTCACCGGCAGACCTTACAATCTATATGACGAGAGGCTCAATCTGCGCCTTGGACAGAATATGGCCAAGATCGGCATGGCGGCCATTCCCATGGATTTCATCGATGTGTCCAACGTGGACCTGAGCGATTTCTCCAACATGTACTGGGGTCAAGGCGCCCAAATTCTGCGCACGGCCAAGTTCATCAAAAGGTCGCCTTATCTTTTCGGCCTCCACATGACGAATTTCAGTTGTGGAGCGGATTCTTTTATCGAGCACTTTTACCGCTTCATCATGGGGGACAAGCCCTATTTGATCCTTGAGTTGGATGAGCACAGCGCCGTGGCCGGCATGATGACCCGGTTGGAGGCCTTCAAGAACGTGATAGAAAATACCCTGATAAAACAAAACACCGACATTGAAAAAAGGGTGCGGGTTTCGAACTGAGGTGAAGATGCACGCGGACAAAGAGAGTCAGACCTTTGGATCTTTTTCAGAAAAGGTGGGCCGGTTCAGGCTCAAGGGGAAGATCTTTCTGATTCCCCAGATGAACCGGATCGGCGCTCACCTCCTGGCCGGAACCTTCAGAAGTTTCGGCATCCATGCCCTGGTCATGGACACCTACAAGGGGCTTGACCTGGGCAAGGAATTCACTTCAGGAAAGGAGTGCTTCCCGTGCCAGGTTACGACCGGCGACATCCTGCTCTACATGCAAAAGGAAAAAGAAAAACTGGGTCAGGCCTTTGACGCCCGGAATTATATCTACTTCATGCCCGAGGCTGAAGGCCCTTGCCGGTTCGGCATGTACAACAAGCACCAGCGAATTGTGCTCGACTCTTTTCCCGGGCTTGAGAACCTGAAAATCGGCTCTCTCACCTCCAAAAACTCCTATTCCCTGGACGGCATGCTGGACCGGGAGCAAACACGCAGCTTCCGAAAGGCCGGCTACTTCTCCGTGGTGGCGGCGGACGTGCTGGACAGGCTCCTGTGGAGGATTCGGCCA
>Ga0209498_1000050_pt1 | contig 62734 bp, 56 predicted proteins | sample WalLakDeSediment_FD_184131 | JGI IMG/M metagenome (GOLD analysis project Ga0209498, IMG submission 184131) | Lake sediment microbial communities from Walker lake, Nevada to study Microbial Dark Matter (Phase II) - Walker Lake 11/02/13 Deep... | ecosystem: Environmental > Aquatic > Freshwater >... | reverse complement strand
GAGAAACTTAAAGAACGAGAACACGATAAAAAAGCCCGCCATAAAGTAGCGCATCCAGTGGTGCCATGAAAAAGTTCTTTCCTGGTAAGATGCCAGCGCTGCCACGCCTGAAACAAAAAGGAATATGAGCACCAGGGGTTTGTAGGTTTCCCAAATGGATGTCGTTTCCTCTTCAGGTATTGTGGGTGTTTTGGAATGTTTTTCTTCGGATGAAGCAGTATTGTCAGCAACTTCGGTTATGCGGTACTCACCGGCATCGGACAGGAGCTTGTCCAGCTGTTTGCGATCGGGCTTGCGGTCGGCCTGCACTTTTGCCCTACCCTCGTGGTGGCTTACTTCCACAGAAAGCACATCGGGATGTTTGAGGAATGCGCTTTTTACTTTGGCAGCACATCCCCCGCAGGTCATTCCAGATAGGGTGTAGGTGATGTTCATAGGAAAAAAAATTAAGATTTGGTTTCACGCAAAAAGCACAAAGGGGGGCAAAGGACGCAAAGGCAATCGGGCACTTTGCGTTTACCTTTGCTTTCCTTGCAGTAAAAAAGGGTTATTTATTGCAGCAGCTACTCCGGCTTTTCATCAGTTGCCCGGTTTTATCGCTGTCAGGACGCTCATAATGGCAGCATGCCGGAAGCCCTTTATATACTTCATCTTTGGCACGAACTTTATCTGTGTCGTGGCCTGCTTCGGCAATTTTTTTGTGCACATCGTCCAGACTCACTTTTTCAGTATCGTATTCGATGGTGAGTATTTTTGTTTCCCGGTTCCAATCGGCAGTTGTAACGCCATCAACACTATTTGCAGCATTCTCAATGCGCGTTTCACACATGCCGCAGGCACCATAAACTTTGAATTCGGCTTTTTGATTACCGCTGAATCCAAGCAGGGGAATTAGGAATGTGGTTAAAAAAAGAAGGATTTTCATAATAGAAAAATTTAAGGTTTAACAATACATTGTTTAAAACTTAAAATTACATCCCGAAAAGGGTTTTTCTTTTACACTCTGCCGGGAAAAAACTGTAAAATTTACAGTTTGTCAAGGGGGCTGCGGTTTTTTATGAGAAGCCGGCGAAACTGCCCCGGGGTCATACCGGTAACTTTCTTAAACTGATTGGTAAGGTAAGCAGCACTGCTGTATCCCATACGGTATGAAATTTCAGAGAGGGTCAGCTCATCGTAAAACAGCAGTTCTTTAGCCTTTTCCACTTTTTGCCTGATGATGTATTGCTCAATGGTGATGCCTTCAACTGCCGTAAACAGGTTGCTGATGTAGTTGTATTCGTATTGCAGGTCCGCTGCAATGATTTCCGACCAGTTGTTGCGCAGTTCGTCATCATTGTGGTGAATTTTCTCAATCACAATGGTTTTTACCCGCTCAATCAGCCTGCTCTTTTTATCGTCAATGATTTCGAACCCAATGTTACGTAAGGCCGATTTCAGCTTCTCCATGACATGGGACTCGGGCTCTGCTTCCTGGAACTTCATCTGCCCAAGGCTGATGTCCGCATTACGAATGCCCAGCTTTTCTGCTTCGCTTTTTACAGCCAGAATACAACGCTGGCATACCATGTTTTTTATGAAAAGCTGCATTTCCCTTTGGATATATTAATTAAATAACAATGGAAAATATATCTTTGTTCAGATAAGAGCTTGTCAGCCAGCTTGATAATAGTATGGCCCCTTCCGTGCAGCCTGCAATACCAAGGCGCTATCACCTGAGAGATGACTAACAGGGAGGTTTTGAGAAATTTTTTTTGAAAAGTTCTGGATCTGTAAAAAGACCGAAGCCGGCAGTTGGAAGCCGAAGAAGACCTTTTTTTTAAAAAAAATATTAATAGCAAATCGGCCGACTTAAGTTGTTCCTAAATCCTTTTTTTGCATTCTTACCCTCCTTTTTTGCAGGTAAAATCCTCAATTTGTTTTTGAAATTTGTGATGAAGTAAATTAATTGTTCATTAAAAATTTAAATCATGAAGACGAAAAACAAAAACCTTTATTTTTTACCTCTTTGGGTAATATTCTCTGTTTTCTTTATTGCTGCTTGTTCTACAGATAAAATGGATGAGCTGGAAACAGATGTGAATTTAAGCAAAGCCACAGGTGCCGAAAGCATTGACCTTAAGCAAGGCCCTGCCCAGAGCCAGATGCTGGCGCAAATCAGGGCAGCCACTGCCAGGTATCAGAGTTTGGAAGTTGCCGCTGCTGATGGGTATATGTTCGACCCGCATTGTGCGGAGCATCCCGAATTTGGAGGTATGGGGCACCATGCCATTAATGGAGAAAGGATTGGACCATTTGTGAATCATACGGAGCCTGGTGTGCTGGTGTATGAACCCACCCGAAACGGAAGGTACAGGCTGGTGGCCGTTGAATATCTTGTTCCGGCCGAGCCTTGGGATGCCATGAACGATGGTCCGCCTATGCTTGGTGAAATAGCATTTGATGACCACCGGGAAATCATTTTTGTAGAAAATGAATTTGGCGAACTGGTTCCGGTCAATGCAAAGGGTGGGCCTCCTTTCCCGCATTACCAGCTGCACGTTTGGGTATGGAAGCACAATCCGAATGGAATGTATTTTCCCTTTAATCCAACAGTGAATTGCGGATTTGCTGTGCCTATGGTAATGGATTAAGTTACTGAAAGGAATTTTTTCTGCAATTCAGTTGCCCGGGCATTTCTTTAAGTTTTATGTTTTTTTAATTCGGTGGTTTGAGCCATTTGATTCATTCCACCGGATTTTTATTTAAAAGAATTTGGTTTTCAATGCAATATTAGCTATATTTAAACAACTGTTTATTATCTTTTTAAGCAAATTTACTGATTTTGCCTGACGGAATCGAAAAACAATGACCTTATGACAACCCAGGTTATACACGAAAGGGCCTCTGGAGCCAACAATTTGTTGGATTTTGCCAGTTGCATAAGTGTTAGGAAACTAGACAGGCGACATTGCCAAATTCATGACCCAAAAAATTACCAGATTCTTTGGCTGGAAAGTGGGGTGAAAAAAATTGCAGTTGATGCTAAAGAGCTTGAATCCTATCCGTATTCCATTATTTTTCTTTATCCCGGAAAAGAAGTTCGCCTTCGTTTCGATTGCTCCCCACCTAAAGGATGGATTTTAAAATTCTCTTATGCATATTTTAAACAGCAATATCTTAATGGGCTTCATATTCAATATGCTGATATTTTCTTAACATCGGGAGAAGTACCGCGTATAGTGTTGAGTCCTAAAATCGGAGACCGGATCAACTCCCTGGCCGAAATGATTGCCGAGGTGATGCAATCCAATATTCCGAACAAAGAACTTGCTGCCTCATCACTCCTTAAAACCCTGCTGGTTTATTGCGACAGCAAATGCAATCTGCGGGTAACGGCAGAGAGCAACAACCATTACCTCGATATTGTGAGCAGATTTAAGCACCTGGTTTCACAAAATCTGAACTCCTGCCATAGTGTTTCTGAATACGCTGAGATGATGCATGTATCACCCAAATATCTCAACAATGTGGTGAAAGAAGTGATGGGTGTTACGGCCAAGTATGTAATCAGCGAGCAGCTGCTTCTGAGGTCTTGCCGCGACCTGAGGTTTTCCAATTTACCCATTAAGGAAATCGCAATACAACTGGGCTTTTCAGAGCCTGAACATTTCAGTAACTTCTTTAAGAAGAATATTGGCAGCTCACCCCTGGCTTACCGGCAGCAATAGTTGTTAAGGGTGCTAAAATTCAGAGGTAAAATAGAAATTGATTTCAGGATATGCTTCTCTTGCAATTTTGAGCTGCCATTCGCTTTCAGCAAGGAACACGGGTCGGTTTTCCTTGTCGAGGGCAATATTATGCCCCCTTGTTGAATTGAATTTTTTGAGCATTTCATTATTCTTTGAGGTAAACCAGCAGGCTTTAAACAGGTTCATATGGTGGAAGGAGCAAGTGGCCCCGTACTCGTGAAGAAGCCTGAACTGAATGACTTCAAACTGCAATTCCCCCACCGTTCCGATAATTTTTGTATTTCCTGGCTGCTTTATAAACAGCTGGGCAACCCCTTCATCGGTAAGCTGCCTGATACCTTTTTCCAGTTGCTTGGTTTTCATGGGGTCGCGGTTTACCACTTCCTTAAAAATTTCCGGCGAGAAGCTCGGGATACCCTGGAATGTAAGGAGCTCGCCTTCGGTGAGGGTGTCGCCAATTTTGAAATTGCCTGTGTCATAAAGCCCGACCACATCGCCGGGGAAAGCCTCGTCGATAATGCTTTTGTCACGGGCCATAAAGCTGGTGGGACTTGGAAAGCGCAATTTTTTATCGAGCCGGGTATGATAGTAAAACTTGTTTCGTTCGAATGTGCCCGATACGATACGGCAAAAGGCGATCCTGTTGCGGTGGTTGGGATCGAGGTTGGCGTGAATCTTAAAAATGAATCCTGAGAATTCTTTTTCCTCCGGTTTGACTTCCCGTATGTCGGTTTGGCGGGGCAATGGGGCAGGGGCTATGCGAATAAAAGTGTCGAGCAATTCCTTTACACCGAAATTATTTATTGCACTTCCGAAAAATACGGGTGCAAGGTAAGCTTCTTTATACAAACCCTCATTAAATGGTTCGTAGAGATCTTCAATATACTCTACTTCTTCTATCAGTTTTTCTGCCGCTTCTTTGCCTATACGTTCCTGAAGGGTTTTGTCATTGAGGTTGTAAACCGTCATGGCCTCATCCTTTATTTTTGTTTTGCTCGCGGAAAAAAACTTAATTTGTTTGTTGAGCAGGTCATAGACCCCTTGAAATGTTTGCCCTATCCCAATAGGCCAGGTGAGTGGACGGGTGTGTATATTCAGTTCTTTTTCAATCTCTTCCAGAAGAAAGAAAGGGTCTTGCCCCTCGCGGTCCAGCTTGTTTATAAAAATGATAACCGGTGTATGACGCAGCCTGCAAACTTCCATCAGCTTGCGGGTTTGTTCTTCAACCCCTTTCACACAGTCTATCACCATTATTACGCTGTCAACGGCAGTAAGGGTCCGGTAGGTGTCTTCTGCGAAGTCTTTGTGGCCGGGGGTATCGAGGATGTTAATCTTGTGCTCATTGTATTCAAAACCCATCACGGACGTTGCAACAGAAATACCACGCTGCTTTTCTATTTCCATGAAATCGGAGGTGGCCGTTTTGGTGATCTTGTTGCTCTTTACCGCACCAGCCGTTTGTATGGCGCCTCCGAAAAGCAAAAGCTTCTCCGTAAGGGTGGTTTTTCCGGCATCAGGATGACTAATGATGCCAAATGTTCTTCTTCTTGCTATTTCTTTCTTCAATGCTACTATCGATAACAGCCTGTTCCGATTTTTCGGCAGACCTTTTTAAAAACCCAATTCAGAAATAAAAACCTGGCAAACAACCGGGAGGAGACAGGATGCTTCCCGGAGGGAAGTTCATGGTGGGGAAATCCGGAAAAATTTACCTGAATATTTCATAATGAGGCGCAAAGGTAGGCGTTTTTTTGAAACGATGGCCTGCCACCTAAACTTGTTTTTTTGTGCATTAATTCCTTTCCCAGCCTGATACCATTTGATATTTTCCGTCGCTTGATTCTGATATTTTGGCGGTCCACTCATAGGTAGTTGGCCATTGTCTGAATGTTTTTACCACCCGGTACATAAACCTGAGCGAGAGCTTGTTGGGACGTGGTTGCCAGCCACCTGAAGGAATCATCTTTACAAGTATTTCATTTTCGGATTTTTCGATGCTGTAAATGCCTGTAATTAGGCCAGTGCTTGGGTGAGCTTCGATTTCGAACCGGCCGTTTGTCGAATAATTGTCGGGCAAAACGGCAATATTTGGAAAGCCCGGTTCAAATCGAAGTTGTATAGGGAAAGTCTCATTTTTCCGGGTGACAGACTTTATGGCGGGTGTTTCGTTGTTCCAATCCAGCATAATTAAGTGGTGTTCTGAAACTATTTGTATACAGCCTTCGGTGGCTTTTAGTCCTGGCAGTTCACCCTTAAAAGCCGGATTCAGGGTTGCTATTAGTGGTTCAGGGCTGTAACGTATAAAATACATTTTGCGGCCATCCATGGGCACAGGCATCTGGTCAGGCTGGTGTGCCGTTCCGGCAATGGATACCAATACCTCTGTATGTTTCTTTCTGACGAAGTAAAAGTCGTGCAGCAATACCAGTGGCATGGCTGATGGATTCTCGGCAACTGAGCCCATTGGAGCAAGCAACCCGAAAGGTTTGCGCTTTTTGGGATGGCTCTCATTTATCCTTAGTGCCACGGTCCGGTAATGAAGATCATTGAACTCATAAAATGCCTGCACACCTGACTCAGTGATTTCAAAATAGGCATCCTTCATTTCACGTTCCATCATGTTTGCCAGTCCCTTTCCTGCAATATCATATTTTTCAGGGTCCAGTTTAAGCCCCGGCTGGTGATAAACATCCACCTTGCCATCAATTCGCCAACCTATTATAAGATGGCCTGAACCATTAATGGTATCATTAAAAACCTGGGGCTCAAAACCAATGTAGAGACTGTCAGGGTCTTTCTCAAAGTTTATGAGCAGCAGTCGCTCCATGGGATCCACATCGATATGGAAAGGGATGACAAAATTTATAGATTTTTCTGTATCAAGTTCTGAAAGCCTGTTTTTGGGCACTTCTTGGGTACAAGCGGTAAGGGCCGATGCCCCAACTAGGCAAAACAGCATGGCCAATATTGTATTTTTCTTTTTCATAATTGCTAATTGATTTTTCTGAGATCACTTTTGATTCTCCAATTGGAAATTTTTATGCAAAGAAATACCAAAAATAATTTTCGGCCGGCTCATTTCTTTTGGAAAAAGGTCTCACTTTCGTGGAAAAGAAAAAAAAGGGGTGCTCAATTTTTTGAGACCTACGGGAATGTCCCTATTAATAGGCTTCTTTGGAACTTAAAGTTTTGAAAAGGGCAGGTGGTATTTCCCAATAATCAAGGTTTTATTTTTTTCGGAAGGTACCAGCTTAAAACCAGGATGATGGCGGCAGTGATTGCCGTTGTGGGCTGCATCCAAGAAACATAACCAATAATGGCCAATTGCACTGCAAGCCATGAAAAGACTACCAAAACGCTCAGGAATGCTGCCTTGCGATCAAGCCGGGAACGGGTAAACACTGCAATGGAGGCAAAAAGAGAAACACCGCCCACCACGGAAAAAAGGATTAGGCTTGGGATGAAGTAACTGCTGAAAGGGCTGCCTTCTAATAGCTCAAGGGGGACACCTTCAGCCCCAGCCATTCCATAATAGCCTCCGCCAAAAGCATTTAGCGCCAAGAAGGCCAGCAGTGCACCAAGAAAAAACCGGACAAACTTCCGGCCTGAATATGAAGTTGGACTTGTTTTCATAAATTAAAAAAAGGTTATTAGAACCAGTTATTGAATGATGGTGAATTTCTTTCCATCGGCCTTGCACATAGCTTTTACCAGGCGTTTTCCCGACATAATGCCGGTTGGAAGTCCGCCGCCGGGCTCCACCCACTGACCGCACATGTAAAAGTTTTTCAACCCTGGAAGCTCCTGCAGCATTTTTTTCATCAGCACACCCGAATTTTCCGGGGTGATCATCCAGCCTTCGAAACTTCCCTGCCAGTTGCCTGTGTAACGCTCGAAGGTCAAAGGGGTGGAAACATCGGTCATTTCAACCTGTCCGGAAATGCCGGGAAAGCGTTGTTCGAGCGACTCAACGATTTGGCTGGCGACTTCCTGCTTTTTTGCATGGTAAGCATCCTGGTCGAGCGATTTCCAGAAATCATAACTGCTTGGCAGCATGATGGCAATGGTGGTTTTTCCGGCGGGAGCCATGGATGGATCGTGGTTGAAAATATGCACGGGCAGCCAGGTTCTTTCCAGACCCGCAATGTTCACCGGGTTTTTTAGTTTAAAACTGATACCCGAAATGGACAGGGGTTCGTTTTCGAATGTGCGGTTTACGCCCAGGCCAATATAAATTAGGGGCGGAAAAATCTTCCATTTCTTAAATGGTTTAAAAGTTCTTTCATCACCGAATTTACCATCGAGCATTTTGAAAATGGTAGCGTACCCATCGGCCGCAGAAATTACCTTGCCGGCAAAGTGTTCTTCCCCGTTCTGGAGTTTTACCCCATATGCCCGGCCTTCCTTAGTCAGAATCGTTTCCACCCGTCGCTTGTAGTGAATCACCCCACCTAGTTCTTTGTATCTGGCTTCCAGGGCTTCCGACATGGGCATGGAACCGCCCAGCGGATAACCCGCATTTTTGTTGTTCATATATGCAAAGGTGAATAGCATGAAGAACATGGAAAACTCCGGGAACCACATTTCCTTAAAGGCCTGGCGAAGCAGGGGGTCTTGGAAGCGGGAGGAGAATTCTTCGGCCGATGTATTGAGCCAGCGTTTTAGCAATGCACTTTTGGTCATAAAAGTCCACATGACCTTCAGTCCTGTTTTCATTCGCTGGAAACCGGGCAGCTTTGTTGAAGGCGGATCAATGAGCGTCATCAGCCTGATACTACGGGTGAAATCTTTTATAGGTTCAGCATCGGCGGGTGATAGCTCCAGCAAATGCTGCTCAAGCTTGTCAAGGTTGGTGTATAAAATCACTTTGCGGCCATCGGTATGCTCGAACCTGCAGTACTCATCCATGTCGATAATTTTCAGGCCCTGGGCAACACCCACTTCTTCCCACATATCGTGCATGCCGCTTTTGGGAGAGGATCCAACCAGCCAGTGGATACAACCATCGATAGTAAATCCCTTGCGCTTCCAGGCCGTGCACAATCCGCCGGGTTTGTCATGCAATTCAAATATTTCGGTCTGGTAACCGTTCATTTGAGCATAAATGCCGGCGCCCAGACCGGCAAAACCAGCACCTATTATGATGACTGATTTTGACCTGTTTTCGTTGTTCATTTTGCTGCAATTTCGATTTATACCAACAAATTTAAACTGATTTTGAGTTGATTATTTTTGTAAACTAAAAATTAAAATTAAACAACTATTTGGGTTAAAAATTTATATTTATCCGAAGGGTCGCATGTGATAATTTATAAAGATTCTAAATAGGGCCTTAATCTGTTTAAAAACAACACCTTGGTCCGTTATTTAGACAGATTTTAAATTAAATCGGGCTTATCTGTTTGGAATTCAATTTAATAGTCTTGAAATTTAGTTATAATTTTGTCTGGCAAACGTCAATGTATATAAATGTTTGCATATGTTGTTGATTTGCTGCTAATCATTTCTATATGAAGACATCACGCAGGCAATTTATTAAAACTTCATCCCTGTATGCAGGGGGGCTTGCCATGGCGGCCCCAGGGCTTAAGGCCGCATCGGGTTTTCTGAAAAATCTGGGCGGGAACGCTGAAGGCCTTTCGCGCACCCCAACCTATTGCGAAATATGTTTTTGGCAGTGTGCTGGCTGGGTTTACAAGGATGATGACGACCGGATTCAGAAGATCATCGGCAACGATGATGACCCCCATTGCAACGGAAGGCTTTGTCCGCGAGGAACTGGCGGAGTGGGAATGTATCATGATGAGGATCGCCTTAAGACCCCGCTTATTAGGAGGACGGTTGATGGCAAGCAGGTTTTCGAAGAAGCCACTTGGGAAGAAGCTCTCGATTTCATTGCTGAAAAAATGAAGTCGGTTGCTGCAGAGTTTGGTCCTGAATGCGTAGTGCTGTTTACCCATGGCTCCGGGGGTGCCCATCTGGGTCATATGCTTAAGGCCTTTGGTTCGCAATCCATCTCTGCCCCATCGTTTGCCCAGTGCCGCGGCCCGCGCGAAGTGGCCTTTCTAACCACTTTTGGCGATATCGTTTATTCTCCGGAAAGGACGGATATTCGCGATTCTCGCTGTCTTGTTTTTATTGGCTATCATCTGGGAGAAAATATGCACAATGGGCAGGTGCAGGAGATGTCTGATGCCATCGACAAGGGTGCCACTATTATTACAGTTGATCCAAGATTCTCTGTGGCCGCCAGCAAGTCGAAGTACTGGCTGCCCATAAAACCTGCGACAGACATGGCGCTTCTTTTGTCATGGATAAATGTTTTGATCGAAAATGGCTGGTACGACAAGGAATATGTTGAAAAATACACTTTTGGTTTTGAACAGCTTCGCGAACATGTGAAGCAATATACCCCCGAGTGGGCTTATGGCATTACCACCATCGATCCGAATGTGATCAGGCGCACTGCCAAGGAAATGTTTGATGCAGCGCCTGCTGTTATTGTGCATCCAGGTCGTCACACCACCTGGTATGGCGATGACACCCAGCGCCTGAGGGCGGTAGCCATTCTGAATGCCATTCTGGGATCATGGGGTAGGAGAGGTGGCTTTTATTTTCCTGACAGGGTTCAGTTCCCTGAATATCCAACACCACCTTACCCGATTCCTAATCGGTTACCTACCGAAGCCTATGCCGGAAAATATAACCTGGCCAACGAAGTAGTAAGTAATGGTATTTGCGACGCGACCATACCCTCGGTAGGGTCGGAGTGTAATTTCAAGGTATGGCTGGTAAATGGCACCAACCTGATGCTTGCACTTCCTGATCAAAGGAAAACCCTTGAGGCCATCCAAGCGCTTGAACTCATGGTGGTGATCGACACCATGCCGGTAGAAATTACCGGTTATGCAGATGTGGTGCTTCCCGAATGTACGTTCCTTGAACGCTATGATATGGTCAGGGTTTCGAGACACCGCGAACCAACCCTCGCTCTTCGGATGCCGGCGGCCCAGCCTAAATACAATTCAAAGCCCGGTGACTGGATTGCCAGGGAGCTTGGGATACGTCTTGGCCTGGAAGCTTATTTTCCGTGGAAGGACATGGAAGAGCAACTTGACTGGCAACTGAAGCAAGTGGGGTCTTCCCTCGAGGAAATGAAAAGAATTGGGGTGAAGAAATTTCCCAGGCAATACGATGACCTTTACCTGCATGAAGACGAGGACTTTTTCTTCAATACCAATACCGGAAAAATTGAATTGTACTCAACCGATATGGAAGAAGAAGGTTTCCCGCCATTACCGGTTTACACCGAGCATGAGCAGCCGCCTGAGGGGTTTTACCGCCTCAACTATGGCAGGGCACCCATGCATACTTTCGGGCGTACGGCTAACAACCCCAACCTTACCGATTTGATGGATGAGAACACCCTTTGGGTGAACCCTAAAGTGGCAAATCTTTGGGGTCTCGAAAACGACCAGTACATAAAGCTCAGAAACCAGGACGGCATTGTTTCCACATTCTCGATTAAGGTTAGAATAACCGAACGCATTCGTTGGGACAGCGTTTACATGGTGCATGGCTTTGGGCATGACAATAAGAAAATGACCCGTGCCCACGGAAGAGGAATCAATGACACCGAGCTGGTCACTAATGTTAAAATTGACCCTGTGATGGGAGGTACCGGAATGCGAAGCAATTTTGTGACGTTTGTTTTTGAGAACGAAAACGCAGGAAAGGAGGTTGAAGCATGAGGTATGCAATGGCTGTAGATACTAAAAAATGCGTGGGTTGCAGCGACTGTGTGGTTGCCTGCCAGACCGAAAATAATGTGCCCATTGGTTATTGCCGCGACTGGATCGTTGAAGTGACCGATGGCACTTACCCGCAACTGGAAATTGAGATTCGTTCGGAGCGTTGCAATCATTGCGAGAACGCACCTTGTGTGCGTTGCTGCCCTACAGGTGCCAGTCATTACAGTGATGGAGGCACGGTGCTTGTTAAAAAGTATCATTGCATTGGATGCGGCGCATGCATTGCATCTTGCCCTTACGATGCCCGCTTTCCGCATCCCGATGGTTACGTGGATAAGTGTACCTTTTGCCTCGATAACAGGGTGAAGAAGGGTATGGACCCAGCATGTGTGAGTGTTTGCCCAACCAAGTGCATGTATTTTGGCGACCTCGACGATCCGCGCAGCCCCGTTTCCCAGATTTTGAAAAAGAGAAAATTCAAAACCCTGATACCAGAGGCCGGCACAAAGCCGCATTTGTATTTTCTGATTTAATCTTTGTCAGATAGATTCTTAAACGACGAAATTTCGAAATTGAAATGAGAGAGGAAATCATTACCAGCGGGCGCATGAACCCCATGATAGATCCGCAGCTGCATATCTGGCACTGGCATATCCCCCTTTATCTGTTTCTGGGCGGGCTTGCAGCCGGCATCCTTTTCTTCGCTGCCTTATACACCAATTCTTGGTAAGGAAAAGAATATCCTACGGCTGTTAAAATCGCACCATTTATTACACCTTTTTTGCTGATCATTGGTCTTATAGCCCTGTTTTTCGACCTGAATCACAAAATGTATTTCTGGCGGCTTTATACCACCATAAGGCTCGAGTCGCCCATGTCGTGGGGCGCCTGGACGCTCATGGTGGTTACGCCCATTTCGTTCATTTGGTGCGCACTGAACATAAAAGAGATCTTTCCGCGTTGGGACTGGAAATTTAAGGTTATGTACGACCTTGATGCGTTTTTCCGTAAGCACCTGATCACCATGTCGTGGATTCTGCTCATCTTTTCCCTTATTCTGGGCATGTACACTGGCATCCTTTTTTCGGCTTTCAATGCCCGTCCGCTCTGGAATACTTCTATTCTCGGGCCTTTATTCCTTACTTCAGGCTTATCGACTGGCGCGGCCGCAATTATCCTGATGAGTAAGTCGCATGAAGAGCGATTGCGGTTTGCACGCATTGATATTATGCTGATTGGAATTGAAATGTTCCTGATCGTGCACATGTTTATGGGCTTTCTGGCAAGTACTCAGGTACATATTGAGGCGGCCTCCCTTTTCCTGGGTGGACCATACACTACTGCCTTCTGGCTCTTTGTATTTACATTGGGTTTGGCAGTTCCTGCAATTCTTGAAGTGCTGGAATTGCGAAAATTTAAGGTTCCCTTTATGATAGCTCCCATTCTGGTGTTGATGGGCGGCCTGTTATTTCGTTTTATTATTGCCTATGCCGGACAGGCCAGCCGTTGGCTTTATTAACAAAAAATCAACTTTAACCATAATTTGCCATGAGCGAAATAAGAAAAACAAAGTATATGAATCCATACCTGGCAGGGGTTTTGCTGGGCCTGGTCGTTCTATCTGCCAACCTGATCTCGGGCCGTGGTCTGGGTGCCAGCGGGGCAGTAAAAAGCGCCATTGTTGCTACTGTTGATGTAGTAGCTCCAGCACATGCCGAATCATCAGAGTATTATGTAATGGCTACCGGAACCCATGGTAACCCGTTGAATAACTGGCTTGTTTACCAGATGCTAGGTGTATTGGTTGGTGCCTTTTTGAGTGGGGTACTGGCGCGCAGGCTTAAATGGAAAATAGAGCACAGCCCAAAGATTACCTCCAAAACGCGCCTGATGTTTGCCCTTGCTGGAGGTGTTTTGTTTGGCTTTGGTTCCCAGCTTGGGAGGGGATGCACCTCTGGGGCTGCACTAAGCGGAATGGCCGTTTTCTCGTTGGGTGGTTTCATTACCATGGCGGCTATTTTCGGCACTGCTTTCGGGCTGGCCTACTTTTTCCGTAAACTCTGGATTTAATACGAACCAATCAAACATCTTATCATATGGCTCCTTTTGTTGTATACGACATAATATCAGAAAACACCAACTTATTGCTGGCGTTTTTTATCGGGATTGGCTTCGGTTTTATCCTTGAGCAGGCCGGGTTTTCTTCAAGTCGCAAACTGGCAGGCGTTTTTTACGGTTACGATACCGTTGTGTTAAAGGTGTTTTTCACCGCGGCCATTGTGGCCATGCTTGGGCTTTTGTTTTTTAGCCTTTTTGGCTGGGTTGATATGAGCCTGATCTATGTAAACGAAACCTACCTGTATTCAGCCATTGTGGGTGGGGTGATTATGGGCGCAGGCTTTATCATGGGCGGCTACTGCCCCGGAACAAGCTTCTGTGCTGCCACCATTGGAAAGATTGATGCCATTGTTTTCATTGGGGGAATGTTTCTGGGCGTCTTTATTTTTGGTGAAGGATATCCGCTATGGAAAAACCTTTATATGGCAGAATTTATGGGCTTTCCAAAGATCAGTGAATACTTCAGTTTAAGCGAAGGAATTTTCGTACTTTTAGTAATCGTGGCTGCTGTGCTTATGTTTTGGGGCGCAGAATGGGCCGAAAAGAAATTTCCCCGCGAAGAGTACTAAACAGAGAAAAATTGAATTATGAAAAAGTTTCAGTTTACACCGCGTCAAATGCTTTCAGTGATCATCTTGTCACTTGGGATTATCATTGCTGCTGTGCCAAAGGATACCACTACGCCTTATAAACTCACAGCTGAGCAGATACTTGATGAAATGAAAAGCGGCACGCAGTATCTTCATCCCGACCTGATCGCTCAAATGTTGGTGGAGGGTGATCCAACCCTGCAATTGATCGATGTTCGCCCTGCGAGCGAGTTTGAAAAGTATCATCTTCCTGGGGCCATAAATATTCCCTTCGACGATCTGCTTTCGCCCGAGCACCAGTATATGCTAAACCAGGGCGTGATGATGAACGTGCTATATGCCAACGGCACTACTCGGGCAAATGAGGCCTGGATGCTGATCAGGCAACTTGGTTACGACAATAACTATGTGCTTACCGGTGGCTTGAATTACTGGGTTGAAACCATTCTGAATCCGCAGGCCCCTGCAGCTACCAGTCCGGATGACGAGTTTGCACGTTATGATTTTCGTAAGGCCGCCAGTGGTGCGCTGGGTGGAGGGGCAGTGGCTCCTGCTGAACAAGGAAGTACAACACCAGTAGCTATTCCAAGGCCAAGGCCTCAGCAGAAAAAACAAGCCGTACAGGGCGGTTGTTCCTGATAAACCGTTTTCCCTTTTTGTACTTTATTTGGTTTTGCCTGCCGGCGAGAAGGAGGCAATGTTGATTTTCTCCAGGATGGTGCTGGCAATTTCATCAACAGTTTCCTTAGAAACATTAAAAACATAAACATCGCCCAGATTCCATTTTCGGATCACGGGTTTTAATAGGCTTTCCCTCACAATCCATAAGTGGGGAAAGCCACTGTTTTTTATCACAACTTCCAAGGCAGGGGCCCAGCCCTGATCGTTGATTTCCAGGGGTCCGATCTCATCAACAACCAGAAAGTCATTGTCTTGCTTCAGGCTTTCGAGGATGATTTCCCGGCCAAATTCAATCCCTTGCTCATCGAAAAAAAAGCGCCCAACCCTAACTTTTTCCTTGCCGGGCTCGAAAGAACAAAGTTTTCGATCAATACCGGTTTGAATGTCCAATAATGAATACGCTTCACGGTTTTGGTCGTTGGTATTACCCACCGAAAAAAAGCCGGCAGGACTTAATCCTCCTTGCTTCAGCTTTTCAACCACTTGCATGGCAAAATTGGTTTTCCCTTCATTAATTTTTCCTGTAAGGACAAATACCATTGGACGGTTTTTTCCCATAAGGGAAAACATTTCTAGTAGCGATTGAGAGCGTTTCAGCATGGCATGTGTCATTTTTCTGAAACCAAGTATTTTTCTGGTTTGCAAGGAGAATTCCTCCATAATGCCCGGCAGGGCTGCAAAAGAAAGTTCAAGCGATTCGTAAAGGTTCTGCAAGCCGCGCGAATAAAGCAGGTTCTTTATCACCGGGTTTTTCAGTTCTATGCTTATGGCCGTAAACCCGCCAAGCAAGACCAGCGCCCGCAGGCTCATTTTTGCCCCGACCACAAGCCCTTCCGTTTTGACAGCTTCCTGCAATGAAAACCCCTGCCAGAAAACCGCAGAAAATAAAATGATAAAACCAAGCTGTAGCCATAATCCAGGCTTTTTCAGATAGCGCATATTTTGTCCATAACGCCAGTAGGTGAAAAGGAGCCAGAAAAAAGAAAAAATGGCGGAATTTTTAAGGCTTGAATAACTTATTACCAGCATACCCACAATCAGCATAAAGAAAGCTATGAAAAGCAGGGGCAAGGAATGCTGACGCTTTTTGGAATGACGAAACAGATCGCTTTTTGCCTGGCTTTGAACTGTGGAGACAAGGTTTTCTTTTTCATGGGTCTTGAGATACCTTTGACCTGTGCGATAGCCTAAGATGCCGGCAAAAGCTCCGCTTAAGAGATAAATTGCCGAAAGAATCCAAAGCAGATTTGAAGGAGAAAGGGTTTCGAGACGCAGTTGACGAGTGGCAAAAAGGGTCATGTTTTCAAGCAGCCTGACAAAATCCCAGCCATATAGTATTAAAAGTGTCGCAGCCTTCTGCACCAGTGCACTGAAAACAGCCAGTGCGCCTCCAAGGCCATAAGCAACAGGGTTTTTCCCTGCCAGCCTTATTGCCATTTCGAGGATAAGCGCTTCAGAAAGAATGCCTATCATTGGCCCAAGAATAATGGCACTTGGCGAGATGGATTTCATAAGGGCGCAGATTAATCCTGCCCGCCAAATAATCCCGTTCTCGCGCCAAAGGTGAAAAAAGGAAATGATAAGAAAAACGGTTATGAAGGAAAGCGTAGTGCCAGCCAATGGAATCTTCAGGTTGTGTAGCAAGCTGCCAATTATGATCTCTATGGTAGCCCACAAACTCCCCACCACGGCGGCCTTCAACCATTTATCCGACAAATGTTTCTGCGGGAAGAATTCCATGGGAAAAGCTTGGATAATCGGTGGAAATTAAAGTTTCAAAGGTAGTCATTTGCTCAAGGTTTGAGGAAATCAGGCTGCCAGGATAAAATCCTTTCCTTCCTCGAAGCCCAGGGCAGTAAAATGCTCGCGGATAGCTTTTCCAACACCACGACGGGCAATGAAGTTAATGAGGAACCAGGGTTCTGGGTGGGTGATTTCAGGTATGCGAATGAAATTAACCTGGCGGTTGGGGCGTTTTTTCACGTCAGTGAATCCGAAAACTTCCACCCCAAGCTCTTGCAGCATGGCGGCTCTTTTGCGGCCAATGCGGCTGCTGCCACAAACAACGATCTTTTTCCCGGAAAGGACATTGCGTTTGATCCACTTCGACAGGTATTCGCATTTCACCTGGAAAAAAGCTTCACGCGAATAGTTCTCATGCGTTCGCGTTAACCGCTCCGAATGGTCGTTCCAGGTAAGCAGTGGCTCTGGTATTTTGAAAAATCGAACGCCCTGATCCATCCATCTGAGCCACAACTCGTAATCTTCGGGTACAGGCCGGGTACTGTAGGGGCCGAACTTTTCTAACAGTTCCTTTCGGAACATGATGGTGGGGTGGGCGATGGTTGACTCGATAAAGCGATACAGAGAATGATCTTCAGGGCTTATAATGCTGTTTTGCCAGTCAACAAAAATGGAAAAGCCTTCGCTGCCAGGGATATTTGTTTTAAAGGTAGTTTGTGAGCAAACCACATCAATCTGTGGGTTATTCTCCAGAAAACCAAATTGTTTACTTAGCCTTTCAGGCAGCGAAATGTCATCGGCGTCCATGCGGGCAATAAATGGCGATTGAGATTGCGCCAAACCAGCGTTAAGGGCATGGGCAATGCCTTGTTTTGGCTCGTGCAGCAGCTTTTTCCTGAGGTCTTTTTCAACCCATTTTTGGGCAATTTCAAGGCCTTCGGGGTTGGCATTGTTGCTGATCAGCAGCAATTGCCAGTGCGGAAAAGTTTGTTGGGAAATGCTTTCTATGGCCTGGTCAAACTCGCCTCCAACATTGAAAAACGGGAGCAAAATGGTAACCAGGGTTGGTGTTTCGGGCATGCTTTGCTGTTTGCCTGCAAAGGTAATCAAACCATTGAGGGGTTTTTTGTATTTTTGCACCATGAATAATTCTCCGGAAAAAACGCAGCTTAAAGCGCTAATTGTTAAAAAGATGGTACAGGTTGAGGATCTGATAAAAGAACTCGAAGACCTGACACGCCCTATTGCTCCCGATGTGGCCATTGGCCGTGTTTCGCGAATGGACGCCATAAACAACAAAAGCGTGAATGAAGCCGCCCTGCGCCAGGCAAGGGATAAGCTGCAGGGGCTGCAACATGCGCTCGACAACATCGACAAAACATCCTTCGGCGTTTGTTCCCGGTGCGGAACAGAAATTCCAATGGGCCGAATCCTTATTATGCCCGAAAGCCCCAAATGTATCCGGTGTTCGTAAATATTTTCCGGATATTTCAATCAGTTTATAAAGCTTAATTATTTCTGCAGTATTTCTGGTGGCTGCAAATCAAATAAAAATGAGTTTAAAAGAAGAAAAAGAATTCCTTGATGTAGTCAGGGAAAAACTGAATAATACCCTTTTGCAGATTGATGAACGGGTGAAAAATCAAGCCCGTGAATTGCATGAAACGAAAAAATACCTTTATGAAAACAAGGCAGGTATGGACCATGTGGAAAAGGTGTCAGTGCGACAATCTGTTACCCAAGGGGCACTCCTTGGCGAAGGGGCTGTTAAGAAAAGGAAGCAAATACAGAAACTTTTTGAATCTCCGTATTTTGGCCGGATCGACTTTTCAGAAAAAGGCCAGCATGACAGCATTCCATTGTACATTGGGGTTCATTCATTTTTTGATGAATCAACTGGCGCAAACCTGATTCACGATTGGCGGGCTCCCATATCGAGCATGTTTTATGACTTTGAGCTGGGTGAGGCATTTTACCTTGCCCCGGCCGGCAAGGTAGAGGGAAACATTTCGCTGAAGCGTCAATACCGCATCAGGCGGGGAAAGATGGAATACATGCTCGAAAACGCTTCCAACGTGTATGATGAGTTGTTGCAACAAGAACTCAGCAGGGCTTCCGATAATAAAATGAAGAATATTGTGGCCACCATTCAACGTGACCAGAACCCGATAGTGCGGAATGAAACTTCGCGCGTGCTGATTATACAGGGCGTGGCCGGCTCGGGTAAAACCTCCATTGCCCTGCACCGGATTGCATTCCTGTTATACAGATTCAAGGATACCATTTCGGCCGACAATATCCTGATCATTTCACCAAACAAGGTTTTTGCCGATTATATTGCCAACGTGCTTCCCGAACTTGGCGAAGAGAAAATTCCAGAAATGGGCATGGAGGAGCTGGCAGCCAAGGTGCTAGACAAATATCAGTTTCAGACTTTTTTTGAACAGATTGTTTTATTGCTGGAAAAAAATGATAAAGGACTCAGGGATCGTATACAGTTTAAATCTTCGGCCGAGTTGTTGACAAAGCTTGATCAGTACCTGGTGTACATCAATAATGAATATTTTGTGCCTGCCGATATTGTGGTGAGCAGAAGCCCTGTTCCCGCATGGTTTATTAAGGAAAAGTTTGAATCCTTTCACCGCTTGCCCTTAATGAAAAGGTTTGCTTTTATTGCCCAAGCCATTGAAGACAATATCCGGTATTACTACAAAAAGGATGTATCACCGGCTGAAAGAAAGGAAATTCTTTCGGAAGTCACAAAAATGTTCAGGATCACCAACCTCCGCTTGCTTTACAAGGATTTTTACGCTTGGTTGGGCAGGCCTGAGCTGCTGAAAATGACCGCCCGGTCAAAATACGAATATGCTGATGTTTTCCCTTTGATTTATCTAAAACTCAGATTAGAAGGTTATCAGGCTTTTGAAAATGTGAAACATTTGCTGGTCGATGAAATGCAGGATTACAGTCCGGTGCAGTATGCAGTTCTTTCCAGGTTATTTCCCTGCAACAAAACTATACTGGGCGATGCCAATCAGAAAGTAAGCATTCTTGGTTCTTCAACAGCAGAGGCCATTAAAGGAATTTTGCAGGACGCGGATGTGGTAAAATTGCGCCGAAGCTATCGCTCCACCTTCGAAATCACCAGTTTTGCCCAGCAAATACTTCCTGACAGCGACCTGATTGCCATGGAACGGCATGGGGAAAAGCCGCTTTTACAAGGGTATCCCAACGAAATGGAAGAGGTCCGGTCTGTTAGTGAACACATCAAAAATTTTAAAAAGACAGGGTATCATTCAATGGGCCTGATCTGCAAAACACCACAACAGGCTGACTGGCTCTACGAACAAATAAATGGGGTTCGTGCTTCTGTAACCAAAATAACTGATCAAAGTGCTGCCTACACTAGCGGAATCGTAATAACTACCGTTCATTTATCAAAGGGACTGGAATTCGATAAGGTAATTGTTCCATTTATAACTTCTCAAAACTACAAAACAGAACTGGATAAACACTTGCTCTATATTGCTTGCACGCGGGCTATGCATCAGCTCGAGCTCAGTTATTCAAAAACGCCCAGCAAGTTTATTGCCAGTTTCTCAAAGTAATCCCGCCCTTTCAGCCCGGATTTTGTCTCTTTCACCCGCAATCTTGTCAGGTTCAGCATGTTTGAAGGGCTGGTTGCAATAGTTAAGTATTAACTTTGCGTGATGTTTAAAACCGACAACCTTTTTAAGCGGCTCTTTCGCCTTTCACTTTACACATCACTGCTTCTGGCCGTGGTGAGTGTTACACCGTTTTTCTCGCTGCAAAAGGAACTGCCTCCCGCTTTCTATATCTTTTTTATTGTTAGTCTTTACCTGACGGTTTTTGTCATTTGGCAGATCAATATTCTGCTGGTTTTTCTTTATGATAAATACAAAGTGAAGCACGAATGGCTCTGGACCCGCTACTTGCTGAGCTCTGTGCTGAGTATCACGGTGGCCGGATTGCTGATCCATGGCTTTCACTCCATACCCATGGCTGAAAAGATCAGGATTGCATCCGACCTGACAGATAGTCAACAAAACAACTGGTATTCCACAGTTTTTTCCACTTTCTTCATTAACCTTTTTGTGGTGTTTATTCAGGAAGTTGTGCTGCTTCGCGAAAAGAAGGCCAAAATTGAACTCGAAAATGCCCGCCTGAAAATTGAAAACGCCGAAGCCATTAATCAGCAGCTCAAGCAGCATATTCACCCGCACTTTCTGTTCAACTCCATGAGCGTGCTAAAGTCGCTGATCAACAAAAATCCTGACCTGGCCGAGGAGTATATTATCAGATTGTCGGATTTCCTGCGGGTCTCTATTTCGTCGAGCGAAGCCAATTTGGTAAAGCTCAGCGACGAATATAAGTTGTGCCTTGATTTCCTTGAAATGCAGAAGATCCGTTTCGGAAAGGCCGTGGAGTTTTCTTTCGACATTCCAGAGGAAAAACTCAGCACAGGATACGTTCCCGGTTTTTCGCTGCAGGTGTTACTCGAAAATGCCGTTAAGCATAATATCCTTACGGAACATTCTCCCCTGAAAATCGAAGTGGGTTGTCAAAATGGCTGGCTCTCAGTTGCAAACAATATTCAGAAAAAATTGTCGGTGGAGCATTCTACCAAGCTTGGATTGGCAAACCTGTCGGACCGCTACCGTATTATCTCTGGACACGACATAAAAGTGGAAGAGACTGAGAGCCAATTCAGAGTGTTTATAAAAATTCTTGCCAATGAAAGTCCTGATTATTGAGGATGAACTGCATACTGCCAACGATCTGGCTGCCACCATACAGAAAGTGAACCCCGCCATTCAGATCGTTGCTATACTCAAGTCGGTAAAGGAATCGGTGGATTTTTTTTATCAGAATACAGAGAAAATTGACCTGATTTTTTCTGACATACAGCTGGGCGATGGATTGAGTTTTGAAATTTTCAAGAAAGTAAACACGCACACGCCTGTTATCTTTTGTACGGCTTATGATGAATATGCGCTGAATGCCTTCAAGGTTAACAGCATACACTATATGCTCAAACCGTTCAACATCAAAACGGTGAAGGAAGCACTGGATAAGTTCAACGACCTGAAAGTCAATATGTCGCCCGACCTGCCATCGTACCAGGCGATAATCAGCCTTCTTAACGAGCGCAAAACAACCACTTCGGTGCTGGTGTATCAGGGCGACCGGATTTTGCCCGTGAGGCTCGAGGAGGTTGCCCTGTTTTATGTTAGGGATGATGCCACCCGCATATTAACTTTCGACAACCAGCATTATGTGCTCAACAAGACCCTTGAAGAGACCGAAAAGCTAGCAGGGGGAGACTTTTTCAGGGCCAGCCGGCAGTACTTAATCAACCGAAAGGCCATAAAGGACAGTTCGCAGTATTTTGCCCGCAAACTGGCCATTAACCTTACGGTGTCTTTTGCTGAAAAAATTACGGTAAGTAAAACCAAAGTGGCAGAATATTTGCGATGGCTGGCCGGCAATTAAGATTTTTTATGTGCCGTTCAACCCCGCTTTTGTCCACTTCAGCTCCCAGTTGGGAAAAATGGAAAATCGATTGAATAATTTTGCCGGCATTTTGTTAGGAGTAACGAGTTTTTTTAAATAACCGTCATAAAATGAAGAAGCGTTTCTTAAAAAAGTATTTTGCATTTGTCATGGCTTTTCTTGCCTTATCCATCCCGGGCATTGCCCAGGATCCTTTGCATTTTAGCCTCGAGGGTGCGCGCAGGCATGCGCTGGAGTACAACAAGACCGTGGTAAATGCCGGCCTTTCAACCCAGGAAGCCCAGGCCCGTCTGTGGGAAGCCATTGCAAATGGCCTGCCCCAGATCAGTGCCACCATGGACTACAGCAACTTCTTTGGCTCTAAAGCCTCGCTGCCAGGTTTTGAAATCGAGTTTAATCCTACCAGCAATCTTGGCGTTTCGGTGGGTCAGCTAATTTTCAGCGGCAACTACATTGTGGGCATACAAATGGCCAAACTTTACCAGGAAGTTACTCAAACCAGTCTCGAAAAAACCGAGCTCGACATTATTCAGCAGGTCTCCCAGGCCTATTATCTGGTGCTGATTTCTCAGCAATCGAAAGAGCTGGTAGAGGGCAACCTGACAAATATGCGCGATATCCTTGAAAAGACTCGTACCATGGTTTATGCAGGTGTGGCTGAAGAACTCGACTACGACCAGCTGGCCGTGCAGGTGTCTATGCTCAACAACAGCCTGCGGTCGGCCGAGCGCCAGCTCGAAATGGCCTACAACATGCTGCGCGTGCAAATGGGCCTCTCGGCCGAAACACAAATTGTGCTTACCGACAAGCTCGAAGACATTGCCCTGGGCAGCGATTTTTCGGCCATGCTGGCTAAATCATTCTCGTTGCAAAACAATCCCGATTTCAGGCTCTTGGAGTTGCAAACCGGACTGGCCGAAAAGCAGGTAAACATGGAAAGGGCCGCCTATCTGCCGAACCTTACGGGTTTTTATAGCTATACCGAAAAACTGCTCAAACCCGAGCTCGACTTTAACCCAAAGCACGTCATTGGGCTCAATATGAATATTCCAATCTTTTCGAGCGGTGTGCGCCGGGCCAAAGTTAACCAGGCGCGCATTAACCTGGAAATGACACAGAACCAGCAGGAGCTGGTAGCCGATCAGCTACTTATTCAGGAAAGACAGCTTCGCTACAACCTCAACAATGCCATTGAACAATACGAAAGCGAAGTGGCCAACCTTGAGGTAGCCCGCAGGGTAAACCGCAATATTAGCAACAAATACGGACAGGGCATGGTCTCAAGTCTCGACCTGATTACTGCAAACAGCAACTACCTGCAGGCCGAAGGCAGCTATATCAATGCCATTTTTCAGCTGCTGGAAGCCAGCCTGTCGCTCAACAAACTGCTCAATACTTTTTAAAGGGTTGTAAGGGTTTTTTCTGAATATAAACGACTGAAACAAGAAATTTTTTGAAAATGTAACGAGCATGATTCGTTTAACAAAGTGCGGATGAAAATTTATCATGCAAGTCCAATCCCACCAAAAATTAAAATGATCAACGGATGAAAATTAACAGAGTTTTAAAGGTCATAATGATTGTTCCGTTTGCAGGATTTATATTTTCCGGTTGTTCTTCTTCCGGTAGCCAAAGCGAAGCCACTGCAGGACAGGAAGCCGAGGAGCGCCAGGAAGTGGTAAGGGTGCAGGAACTTTCTGTCGAACAGATTTCGCGAACAGCCACTTATACTGCTCACTTGCATGCATTCAGGGAAGTGCACCTTGCGTCGGCTTCGCCCGGCCGCATCGAACGCATTATGGTTGAAGCCGGCGACCGCTTTGCCGAAGGTCGCCTGCTGGTAGAAATGGATCAGACCCAACTCAGACAGGCCGAGATTCAGCTTAGCAGCCTCGAAGTGGACTATCGCAGGCTTGACACATTGCGCAAGGCAGGAAGTATTTCGCAGCAGCAATACGACCAGGTAAAAACCCAATACGACCTGGCCAGGTCGAACGTACAGTTTCTACGTGAGAATACCAGGCTGCTTGCTCCCTTTTCGGGCGTGGTGTCGGGCAAGTATTTCGAAAACGGCGAAATGTTTTCCGGAGCCCCCAATACCCAGGCTGGCAAGGCGGCCATTCTTTCGCTGGTGCAGACTAGCAGGCTGAAGGCCATGGTAAACCTGGCAGAACGCTTTTATCCGCATGTAAAAGCCGGATCGCAAGTAAAGATTACCACCGATGTTTTTCCCGGCGAGGTGTTTACCGGAACTGTATCGATGGTCTATCCCACCATTGATGCATCTACACGCTCGTTCAAAATTGAGATTATCGTTCCAAACGCACAGGAAAAACTTCGTCCAGGCATGTTTGCCAGGGCTAGTCTCGAACTTGGGCAGGCTGAAGCCTTTTTGGTGCCTGCAATCTCTATCCTTAAGCTTCAAGGCTCAAATGAACGCTACATCTTCCTCGTGGAAAACGGCAGGGCCAAAAGGGTGTCTATTGAACTGGGCGACCGCTACGACGATAGGGTAGAGTTGATCTCTGACCAGGTTTCTCCGGGCGACCGGATCATTATTGCCGGACAGGCCAGGCTGGTTGATGGTGTCCGCGTTAGCGTGCAGTAATATTCATGGGTATTAAAAAACTGATTTGCAGAATTAATTATTTTTTAAAATGAGTATATACAAAAATGCAGTCAACAAGCCAATTACGACACTGATGGTTTTCATCGGTCTGATCGTAATGGGTATTTATTCGTTGATATACATGCCCGTGGATTTGTTCCCAGAGATGGACCCTCCCTTTATTTCGGTCATTACAAGCTACCCGGGTGCCAACGCCAGCGACATAGAGGTAAATATTACACGTCCCATGGAAGATTCTTTCAACCGCATCGACAACCTGAAAGAGATCACTTCTACCAGCAGCGACAACCTGTCCATCATATTTCTTGAGTTTGAGTGGGAAACCGACCTCAATGAGGCTTCTTCCGAAATACGCGATGCCCTCGACATACTTTATGACTATCTGCCCGACGGGGTGAGCAGGCCCACCATTTTTAAGTTCGACCTAAGCATGATGCCCATTGCCTTGTTTGCCGTTACGGCCAGCGACAGCTACCAGGGCCTGGAAAAAATTCTTGACGAAGTCATCATAAATCCAATCAACCGTATCGATGGAATTGGCTCGGTGATGATGATCGGCGCCCCTCAGCGCAGGGTATACGTGGAAGCCGACCCGGTAAAACTCGAGGCCTATAACCTTTCAATTGAGCAGATAGGAAATGTGATTCAGGCCGAAAACCTGAATGTACCCTCCGGTCGCATCAAAATGGGTCAAATGGACTATCAGCTTAGGGTTGAAGGCGAAGTGCGTGAAAGCAGGGAGCTTATGGACCTGGTGGTAGGTCACTTTCAGGGCGGCTCGGTGTATCTGAAAGACGTGGCCAATGTTCGTGATACCCTTCGCGATGTAACACTTGACTCCCGAATCATGGGAAGTCAAGGTGTGCGCCTTATGGTAATGAAACAGTCGGGTGCCAATACTGTGCGGGTGGCCAACGAAGTGAGGGATGCCATCAATGAGTTGAAAAATGAACTGCCCCCTGATGTAAAAATCATGGAGGTAATGGACTCCTCGGTTTTTATCAGGGATTCGGTAAAAAACTTGACGCAAACCATGCTTTGGGCACTATTTTTCGTTGTCCTGGTTGTGCTGTTCTTTCTTGGGAAATGGAGAGCCACTTTTATAGTAGTGCTTACCATCCCTATATCGCTCATCGTTTCGTTTATCTATCTCTTCATAACCGGTGGCTCTGTTAATATTATATCGCTGGCTTCGCTTTCCATAGCCTTGGGTATGGTGGTTGATGATGCCATAGTGGTGCTCGAAAACATTACCAGACACGTGGAACGCGGCACCAGTCCGCGCGAGGCTGCCATTTATGCCACCAACGAGGTGTGGCTCTCGGTAATTATTACCACCCTGGTTATTGTGGCGGTTTTTTTTCCGTTGACCCTGGTAGGTGGTATGACCGGTGTACTGTTTAAGCAGTTGGGCTGGATCGTGAGTATTACGGTGGTAACCTCAACCGCTGCTGCCATTACGCTTACACCCATGCTTTCTTCCAAACTGCTGGGACTAAAGACCAAACGACTGGTTTCCGTTGGCACGGTCCACGACCGTGTAATAAATCCTTTACTTAACTGGTTCGAAGGGTTTTATGAAAAAACCCTGCGGGTAGCTTTGGTCAACAAGCTGGTGGTGGTGGTGGTGGCAGTGATTATTTTTGCGGGCTCGCTTTTTTTGGTGCGTTTTGTAAGTACCGAGTTTATTCCTGAGTCCGACGAAGGCCAGCTCTCCGTGGAGGTGGAACTGACCACCGGCCTTAGGGTAGAAGAAACCATGAAGATTGCTATAAAACTGGAAGATATCATTCGCGAACGCTATCCCGAGGTCGATCGTTTTGCGCTTACTGCAGGTTCTGACGATCAGGGTGGTATGGCTGGCCTTTTTGGGCAGTCAGGTTCAAATATGATCAGCCTGGTGATGCGATTGATGCCAATCGGCGAGCGTGACCGCTCAGTTTGGGTGATTGCTGATGATCTCAGGCGACAACTGGAACAGGTTCCCGAAATAGTTGAATATACGGTTTCAACCGGAGGTAGCGGTGGCTTTGGCGGTTCAACCGTTGATGTGGAGGTCTTTGGCTACGACTTTGAGTCGACCAGCCGTTTGGCCCGCGAACTCAGAGAAAAGATCGACACCATTCCAGGTGCGGAAGACGTGAAAATTAGCCGCAAGGACGACCGTCCGGAATTGCAGGTGGTGCTCGACAGAAAGAAGCTTGCCGAAAACGGCTTGAACACCGCCATGGTTTCTGCAGCCCTGCGCAACAGGGTGGCTGGCATGACCGCTTCCATTTTCAGGGAAGAAGGCGAAGAATATGAAATCATTGTAAGGTACAGCGAAGAGTTTCGTAATACCATATCTGACCTGGAAGCCTTTACCGTCACAAATCCCATGGGCCAACGGGTGAAACTTGGCGAGCTGGGTGAAGTGAAGGAATACTGGAACCCGCCAAACATTCAGCGAAAAGGCCGTGAAAGGGTGGTTACAGTTTCAGCTGTACCATCTGGCATAGCCCTTGGCGACCTGGCTCAGCAAATCAATGCTATTGTTGACGATACCGAAGTGCCGCCTGGTGTCATGGTAAAAGTGGGAGGCGCTTTTGAAGATATGGTAGATTCGTTTTTGGACCTGGGCCTGTTACTGCTCATCAGCCTTATCCTGGTATTCCTGGTCATGGCTTCGCAGTTCGAGTCGTTCATTACGCCCTTTGTCATCATGTTCTCCATACCCTTCTCATTCACTGGGGTTATCCTGGCACTGCTCATTACCAATACCACCTTAAGTGTAATTGCCGGTCTGGGCGCAGTGCTGCTTATAGGTATTGTGGTTAAAAACGGTATCGTACTAATTGACTACATCAACCTTATGCGCGACCGCGGGCATGCGCTCAACGAAGCGATAGCCCTTTCGGGAAGACTTCGTCTGCGTCCGGTACTTATGACGGCCCTGACTACTATTCTCGCCATGCTGCCAATGGCGCTTAGTAGGGGCGAAGGCTCCGAAATATGGAGCCCCATGGGTATCTCCCTGATCGGTGGCCTGATTTTCTCTACCTTTGTCACCATGGTACTTGTGCCTGTGGTATATAGCATGGTTTCGCGACGTGGCGAACGCGACAAAATGAGGAAGGTAAGGGAAAAGTTCACATTTTTAAATGAAGAAAACAATTTGCCAATATGAAAGCAGTTATGATCATATTCAACCAGGCCAACAGCGAGAGGGTTGAATTTATTTTCGATAAGCTTGAAATTAGGGGGTTTTCCTGGTGGAACGACGTGCAGGGCAGAGGCTCTGATACCGGTGAGCCACGGAGAGGCACCCACACCTGGCCCGAACTTAACTCGGCAGCTTTTGTTGTGTTGCCAGAAGACAAAGTGGATCCCTTGCTGAATTACATTAAAAAACTCGATGAGCTGAATAAAGAAGTGGGCGTGAGAGCCTTTGTTATGAACGTTGAAAAAACATATTAAACGATGAGTATTTCAAAACTTGCAGAGATACACCCGGATGCAGTAATTGGAAAGGATGTGAGTGTTGAAGCCTTTGTCAGAATCGACAAGGACGTGATTATTGGTGAGGGCACCTGGATTGGTACCGGAGCAAGCATTTATCCCGGGGCACGCATTGGGAGAAACTGCAAAATTTATCCCGGAGCCGTAATAGCCGGAACGCCTCAGGACCTGAAATTCAGGGGCGAATATTCTACTGCCGAAATAGGCGATTATACCTCGGTAAGGGAATATTCCACCATTAGCCGTGGTACGGCCAGCAAGGGCGTTACACGTGTGGGGAGCCATTCGTTGCTGATGGCCTATTCACACGTGGGACACGACTCGGAAGTGGGCAACTATTGCGTGATTGCCAATGGGGTGCAGATTGCCGGCGAGGTGGTAATCGACGACTGGGTAGTGATCGGAGGCCTGAGCGCAGTGCACCAGTTTTGCCGCGTGGGTGCCCATGCCATGGTTTCGGGTATGACCGGCATTTTGTCCGACGTAGCCCCTTACACCAAAGTGTTTGGCGTGCCTGCCCATTTTGTGGGGGTAAATGCCATCGGCCTCAAACGCCGCGGGTTTGACAACGAGCAGATTCACCGCATTCAGGATGTGTACAGAGTTGTTTATCAGGGGGGCATGAACGTTTCTCAAGCACTGGAATATCTTGAGATTAACCTGCCCGCTTCCGACGAAAAGGAGTTTATCAGCAGTTTTATACGCAACTCAGAGCGGGGTATCATTAAAACCGTTGGAGCAAATGAAGCTGTTCCTGAAGTTAATTCCAAATTCAGGAAGTTTACAAAATAGCTCCATTTTAGGAAAATCCTGTTGCTAAAACGGCCAAAAAATTGGTAACAGCAGGAAAACCAGCGCCATGACTATCAGTGAAAGCGGAAGACCGAGTTTAATGTAATCGGTAAACTTATAACCACCTGGCCCCATTACCAGCAGGTTAGCCGGGTGTGATATTGGGCTGAGGAAACTTCCTGCCGCAGCAATGGAAATGGCCATCATAAGGCTGTGTGGCGAAATGCTGAAACTTTCAGCTGCCTGCAATACCACTGGCGACATGATGACCACCAGGGCGGCAGGCGGTATTGCAAGGGTTGCTAAAATGGTAAGCACGTAAAGGCCGGCCATAACGCCCCAGGGCCCGAAATGCCCTACCGTTTCCACCACTCCTTCTGCCAAAAGGGCTGCTGCGCCGGTTTGTTGCATGGCCGCCCCCAGGGGAAGCAATCCGGCTATCAAAAAAACCGATCGCCATTCGATGGCCCTGTAAGCTTCTTCCATTTTCAAGCAGCCGGTTAAAACCATAAAGGCTATGCCGATTACGGCCATTATGGCCAGTGGTATCAGCCCCAGAAGTACCGGCATCAGAATGCCCAACATGACCAAAGTGGCCGTAAGCGCTTTGTGGGTTCTCAAAGGTTGCGACATGGTGTCGGTAAGCAGGATGAAATCAGGCTCACTACCGATCAGTTCCAGTTTTTCGCGTTTGCCATAAAGGAGCAGCGCTTCGCCAAATCGCATTGGAAGGTTGTGCAGGTTGGTGCGGTAAGCGCGCCCTTCACGCCAAATTGCCAACACCGTAAGTCCATATTTTTTCCTGAAGTTTATCTCTCTCAGGGTTTTCCCTGCAAGCAGTGAACGGGGCGCCAGCACAACCTCGGCCATTAGTACATCCGGTGTTTCAAGGCTTTGTGCAGCGGGGCTGTGCTCATCTGAAATTTCAATGTCGATAAGACCGTGAAGCAAGGGCAGGTCTTTTATGTTGCCCTGCACCAACAGCCGGTCGGCCGGTTTGAACTTTTCTCCGGGCTTGGGCATAAGGAGCTGCTGGCCTTCCCTGATAATACCAAGCACCGTCAGGCCAAATGCTTCACCAAGCTGGGTTTCGGCAATAGCCATATCGAAGAGCTCCACATCTTCGGTGATTTCCATTATGAAAAGTGCATCATGCAAAAGGTATTTACCGGTTATTTCACTGGTTTTGAGTTCAAGCAGCGCTTCAATGTGGCCAGCTTTTTCAAGCGCTTCCATTTCTTCAGCAGGTCCGTGCAATAATAAAATGTCGCCTGGCCGAATTTCTTCCTTTTTCAGGTCATTTCCGATGATTACAGTACCTCTCTTCAGGGCAATAATATTTACCTTCACTAGTTTCTGAAAGCTATGGCTTGTTGCGCAAAGCCCTGCAAGCGGCGAGTTTTCCGTAACCACCCCTTCGAAAAAATCGAGATCGGACAGATTGATGGTTGATGGATCAATGCCCGTCTGCTCTGGAAGCATGATCTTCCAATCTTTCAGTGCTTTAATGGCATCGAGCCTTCCCTGAACAAATAGCATGTCATTGGCCCGGAGCAATGTATCGGGCCCGGGGTCAAGGATAGTTCCGCCACCATGCCTTTTCACTGACAATACGTTAATTCCGAGGGCAGCACGCAACCGGCTTTCGACAAGAGTCTTTCCGGCCAGTTCAGAGCTGTCCCTGATTTTCATCATGAAGGTTCTGCCTTCCAGTTCGTATGAGGTCGATAGTGCTTTCTTCCCGGTAACGGGCCCATTTTGCGCCACATCCTTTTTTGGCAGCAAATGCCTGCCAATAAAGGCAACAAACAGTATGCCGCCAAACATCACGCCCATTCCTACAGGGGTGAAATCGAACAGTTGAAAAGGCTCAAGGCCAGCATCTTGTAAGGCAAAGCTGACGAGCAGGTTGGGCGGTGTTCCTATGAGTGTGGTGAGGCCCCCAAGCAGGCTGCCATAGGCCAGTGGCATGAGCAGGCGCGAAGGTGGACGCCGGGTTGAACGTGCAATGTCCATCACCACCGGAAGCATTAGAACAGCTACTCCAATGTTGTTCATTACGGCCGAGAGCAGCCCGGAAGTGAGCATAATGACTATGATCATTCTGGGTTCGTTATTTCCGGCCATTTTAAGCACTTGCCGGCCAATGATACGTGCCACCCCCGTTTGGGACAGGGCCGCGCTTAAAATAAACATAGCCCATACCGTTACAACGGCCGGATTGCTGAAACCCGAAAGCGCTTCGGCCGGGGTAACCAAGCCGGTTAAAGCCAGACTGCCCAAAACCAGCAAAGCCACGATATCCATGCGAATCCAGCCACTGAAGAAAAAGGTAAGGGCTGTGATAATAATTAAAAAAACCAGGATTATGTCAAGAGTCATAATATACTTATTTCTCGCGGCGGATAAAGTTACTTTATATTCGGCAAATTTGTTAAATTAGTGGTTGAAAAGCCTGGTTTCGAAATGCAATTTTTTCTTTTTACATCGATTCTTTTTGTACAGGCCAAAATACAAACCATAAATTTAATCAGAGGAAGCGTATGAAAGCAATGGTTATAAATCAGTTTGGAGGTCTGGAGCAGCTTGCCTTGCAAGAAGTTGCCATGCCGGCCCCAGGGTCAGGTCAAGTGTTAATCCGCGTCCATGCTGCTGGCTTGAATCCGGTCGATTACAAAATTCGCAATGGATCGATGAAACTTATTGTCGGAAGGAAATTCCCGCGAATTCTGGGTCAGGATGTGGCAGGTGTGGTTGAGCAGGCAGGGAAAAGCTCAAAATTCAGGCCGGGCGACAAGGTGTATGGTATGCTTGGTTATCAGGGTGGGGGATATGCCGAGTTTTTGGCCGTGAATGAAAGTCAGCTGGCCCCGGTTCCCGAAAACATAAGTATGGCCGAAGCGGCAGCAACCCCTTTGGGATCCATCACCTCCTACCAGTCCTTCAAAATTGCGGGAGGTATCAAAGCCGGTACAAAAGTACTGATTAATGGCGCTTCGGGCGGTGTTGGAACGTTTGCCGTTCAGATTGCAAAAGCCTTGGGAGCTCATGTTACCGCAGTTTGTAGTAAAAGGAATACGGAGTTTGTCAGAAGCCTTGGCGCAGACCGGGTGATTGACTACACCGCGGAAGATTTCACAAATCTCGAACCTGAATTCGAAATTGTTTTTGATGCCGTAGCAAAAAGTTCTTTTAAAAAGAGCAAAAAAATATTGGTTAAAGACGGTGCGTTTATTTCGACGCTGCCCAACAATGGCCTGTTCTTTTTCCAGTTTACCAATTTCTTGCGCAGCAAAAAAGCTTATTTCAGTGCAATAAAACCCAGGGGAGAGGACCTTATGGTGGTCTCTGATCTTATAGCGAAAGGCCTGGTAAAGGTGCATGTTGAAAAAATCTTTCCACTGCAGGAAGCGGCCAAAGCACATGAGCTTATTGAAACCGAAAGAGTAAGGGGAAAACTTGTGCTGGAGGTTTTATCCTGAGAAGGTTTGCTGTTCAGGGTGTTTTGCCCTATGGTTGCTCCAAAGGAGGTTCCTGAATCCTGGTTTTGTGATGATTTGAAACAATATAGTCGTACCTTTATATGGGTATTGTCAAAGGTGAAATTAAATTCTCTGGCAATGCTAAAACAATACCCGTAACTTTTTATGGAAACAGTGGTCAAATTTGCACAAAATAAGGATCTTGATTTTAAAAAGACCCTGCATAGCCGGGTCAATGCGTATTTTACCCAAAGTGGGCTTTCGAAAAATCACAACCCCGCCATGCTGGTTAAAACAGTGGTTATGCTGTCGCTTTACATCGTACCATTTGTGTTAATCCTCACTTTGAGCATCCCATTTTGGCTGGTATTGATCCTTTTTCTGATCATGGGTGTGGGCATTGCAGGTATTGGAATGTCGGTAATGCACGATGGAAACCATTTCGGCTATTCTAAAAATCACCGGGTTAACCGCATTGTTGGATTAGCCATGAACCTGTTGGGCGCTGATGCCTATAACTGGAAAATAAAACACAATAAACTGCATCATGTTTTTACCAACATCTATGGCAAGGATGAGGACATTAACAGTAGGGTTATTCTTAGGTTTGCCTTCGGTTCTCCATTAAAAAAATACCATAAGTACCAGTATCTGTATGCTTGGTTTTTCTATGCTTTAATGAGCCTGTCGATGATGTTTGGCGATATCTCCAAACGGATTAATAACCGTAAAAGGGGATTAACCAATATTTCGCTGCCTGCATTCCGGCGCTCCATGTTCTGGTTGATAGTTTCTAAAATCGTATATTTTGGGGTGATTATTGGCTTGCCAATTTTACTTACTGATCTTTTGTGGTGGCAAGTCTTGCTTGGATTTTTGCTGATGCACTTGGTAGCCGGTACCATTATGAGTGTGGTTTTTCAAATGGCCCACGTAGTAGAAGGCCCGGCACAAGCAATTCCTGATGAAGAAGGTAGAATAAACGACTCTTTGATAGTGCACCAGTTGAAATCAACGGCCGATTTTTCAAAGGGCAATAAAATTCTTTCATGGTATGTTGGTGGACTCAATTACCAGGTTGAACATCACCTTTACCCAAAGATCTGTCATGTGCATTATCCGGCCATTTCCAAAATTGTTGAAGCCACCACCCGGGAGTTCAATATCCCGTATTATGTGTATGATACTTTCTGGGATGCCCTGCGCGCGCACATCAAAACCTTAAAAAGGCTTGGACATGAGGTCCACAAGGTCCCCGCTTAGGGGTCAAAAAAAGGAGGGGAAATAATTCCCCACCCTTTTTTCGAAACAATAAATTGATTTGTCCGCAGATTTTATTGGATAATTGAAACCCGTTTGGCAAAGATTCCTGTCTTGGTTTCAACTTGGATAATGTATAGCCCTTCCTTAAGTTGGCTAATGTCAATAACCACGCTTTTGTCATGCAGAATTTCCTTGTCGAAGGCAAGCTGCCCCACCAGATTGAAAATTGCAACCCGTTTTATGAATTCTGATTCAATGGTAAGTTCGTTTTTAGCCGGGTTGGGATAAATCAGTAGTTGCTGCTGGCTTGAAACCGGGCCAATGCCCACTGTGGTGATATCAATACAATCGGAAGTGGCCGTGCAGCCCTGCCAGCTTACCTCCACGGCATAAGAGCCATTCTGTGTAGCGGAAAAACTTTGGCCGGTCTCCCCGTCAATGGGTGTATTATTGTTGTTGCAATCTACCCACTGGTAAGTTGCACCAGCTTGGTTTGCGGTGATGGTCAGGCTATTCACGCTAACAGAAACGTCAACGGCAATTACCGTAAGATTCAGCACAACAGTAGAGTCACATCCGTGGATGGAGTTGAAAACTTCGGTGTACACTCCTGGGTCTGTAAGATTTTGTGTGCCGAAGGTGTAGGTGTCGCCGTTGCAGATGGTTTCAGCATCGGTGGTGTTAAACACCGGGAAAACCGTAACCAGAACGCTTTCTGCAGCTTCCGCTGCACACCCAAATTCATTGGTGACTACTACCGAGTATTCTGCTGTTGTACCGGCATTTATTCCGGGAGTGGTTCCGCCCCCAGTCCATTGATAGGTTGTGTAAACGTCAGGAACTGAAAGATAGACGGTTTGTCCATCGCAAATCTCAGTGGGGCCTTCTGCTGTAATGACAGGCGGAACGGGCAGGGGATGGATGACGATTTCGTGGATGACGGAAGCGCTGCAGCCTCCTGGATTTACAATGGTCAGTTTTACCTCGTACGTACCGGGTGTAGTAAAAGTGTGGGTAATATTTCCTGCAGTGGTATAATCAACGCTGCCGTTATTTTCGATATCCCAGGCGTAGTTGGCCCCAGACTCCACATCTTCCGACTGATCGGTAAAGGTGACTTCCTGACTTGCGCAGGCATTTTGGTAGCTGAACCCGGGTTGTGGATACACACAACTCTGAATAGTGAACCAACGTGCTTCAGCAATCCCCCAAGTACCGGCTTCATTCTGGAAACGGAAAAACAGCAAGTGTTCTCCTTCAGGCAAATCTCCAAGGGGGATGTTTTCATTCAATGTAATGGAACTTGCGGAAGAAAAGTCTACTGGGATTCCTCCTCCCGTTCCCGGATCCTGATCGAAAAAATATTCAGCTGCCGCAAGTAATGGAGGAGGCTCTATTTCCGCAGGGTTTGCAATATACAAGGTACGTCCTTCAGAGAGGCTCCAGCGCCCAAGGTTGTCTCTGAAACGAATGAAGACGTGATGAAAGCCCGGCTCCAAACTTTCTGTTGTCAATTCTATCGTAAGGTTTTGCGTATCCTTGTCAAAAAGAATAGGGATGCCATTGCCAATGCCGGGGTCTTCGTCAAAGAAATATTCGGCATCGGCCAGCATCGGTGTGACTGGCTGGTCGGCAGGCGGCTGCACATAAATGGTTCGTCCTTCGGCAATCCCCCATTGGCCAGATTCATTTCTGAAACGAATGAAGAGGTGGTGGAATCCTGGTGAAAGACCGCTTATCGGTATAAGGGTGGAAAGATCAATCTCATTACCCGTTGCAACGCTGATTGGCGTTCCATTGCCAGGACCGGGATCGGTATCAAAAAAATATTCGCAATGACTTAGGAGGGCAGGGGGGTCCAGCTCCATTGGTTGTTGTATGTATACTGTTCTGCCTTCGGCAATGCTCCATATATTACTGGCATTTTTGAACCGTATGAACAGTTGGTGGAAGCCTGGAGAAAGGCCTTGGGTGGAGATATTGAAGGTGGAATTCACCTCTCCTCCGGCCGTTATGCTCAGGGCCGTTCCATTCCCAACCCCGGGATCGGTGTTGAAAAAGTACTCGGCTTGGGTTAGATTTTGTGCCACACTGCCCGCCCCAAGCAGCATAAACAAACAAAAAATCCCTGTTTTTAGAAATTTCATGATTTCATTCCTTTTTGAGGTTATGAGATCAGAATTGGCTTTTGCCTTCCACCTCAACCTGGAGGGTTCCGTTCTCGGGTAAGACCGAATTGAGAATGTTCATGCTTACTACCTGGGGAATAGGCGGTACGGGGCTGGTTTGGTAGGGGATTGGTCCACCAGAGGGGAACGGAAATGCTCCGCCGTATATGCCAATATTTGTTCCATCGGTACCGGCACCAACTCCGGGCGATCCTGCTGCAAGGAGGTAATTATGGTTGTAATTGAAAACGAAATCTGGGGCATTCACAAATAATGGGTTAACGTTTTCGAAATTGTTTTGCCCGGTGTTATTGTTGTAAATAAAGGAAGTTTGATTGCCCCCAAAAGAGATATTGTTGTTGAAGGTGCAATAATTACAACCGCCCGTTGACAAACCCCAAACAATATTGTTGGTTACCACGGCATATTCAACACTAGCAAAAATATTGCTGCTTGGACTGTTTCTGAGAAAGATATTGTTTGAAACCACCACTGAAGTGCTGTTAAAACCTGAAAGATACTGGGTAATAAAATTATTGAAAACTAAAATGTTTGTAGAATTGCTGCCTGAGGATACGTAATTCAGGATATTGTTTTTTATGACCCAATTGTTTATGGTGCGACTACCCAAGCCAATGGTTCCAATTCTATTTAAAGTGATGGTAATATTATTAATGTTGTTGCTGTTACAGCTAATGCCCGATAAATCGAAGCCCATAATCAGTGTGCCGCTGGGATTAGTCGTAGTACCCATGGATAAAGTGATTGTACTCAATTGGGTTTTAAATTGAAACTGGTTGTTGGGATTGTAGCCAGCCCCAATCAGGGTGAGTTGTTTTGAAACAGTAACACTTCCGTAATTGCTAGTAGAACCACTGACGTAAATGGTGTCGCCAGGGCTTGCAGCATCAATAGCTGCTTGCAGGCTGGTAAATTGCCCGGGGCTGTTTTGATTGTTGCTCACGGTATGTACCGTTGCATTTGCACTGAATCCAATAACCAGGAGTGCAATGAAAAAAGAAATGGTAAACTTTTTCATGATGTTTGGCTTTAAGTTGGATTAGGGTAAATTGGTAGGACTTGATGTGCAATTTATTATAAAATATAATTAAATCCAAATCATAGCAGAAAAAAAGAACCAATAATGGAGTAAAATATTTAATTCATCATCAAAAAGTAAATATTTAATGAAATGCATTGGTATATGTATAAAGGTTCATTCAAGCCATGACAATTGAGCTGTCAGGTTATTAAACAGGGAAGAATAAAGAAAAGAAACGTAAAGCGGAAGTTACTTTTTGAGCCCCTCTATGGCGTGCGAAAACCAAGTGTTTAGTCCGCCCCAGCGAAGGTAAAGCTGCAGGCTGTCGGTACCAGAAAAACCACCATGGCAATAAAAGGTGGGAAAATTGTCTAGTTGACCGTCTTTTGTAACAACCAATGTTACGGAGCTATTTGGCAGGTATTGAATTATGATCTCATCCAGCGCTTCTCCGTAGCTGATAGAACCAGCGTATTCTCGGGTTTCAGAATTGGTTTCTGGCGGATCGCCCGCAGTAAAGGAATAGATCGCTACCTCAAAATCCCATTGACCGAGGAATTTGTCGCGATAATCAGCGGGCTCTTTTTCTCCGCATGATTTTAATAGCATTGAAAAAAGTAAAAAAGGTAAGATAAGGAACAAAGGCCAATACGTTCCTTTTTTCCAAAAAGAGAAAAAATAACATTGAGTTGTAGGCTTCGTTATGTTTTCCTTAGAAATCATGTAAACTTTTTAAACAGCAGCAGAATCGCCATTACCGCAACCAGGAGCATGCCAACTGCAGAAGCAATGACAATAGTTTGATAATCGGCCTGCCGCTTAATGATAATTCCGCCGAAAGCCCAGATTACGGCAATGGCCAGGTAAGGATTGTTTAGGCGGTACATGGTGGCTATGGTTATGAGGGCGCCGGTTGCAATCAGCAGAATGGTCCATACTTCGGCCGAAATGCCCAAGCCTCCCCAGTTTATACTAACCAGCAGGGTGGTAACATTGGCAATGGTGGCAATGCAAATCCAGCCCAGGTAAATACCAAAGGCAAGTTTGGTAATGCTGAAAGGCATCCCTGAAAGTTGTTGATTGATGTAAATCAGACTGGCAAGCAAACCAAGCATAATGAGCACCGATAATCCCGTGCGCTCGTAGTGCCATGCAAGAATCCAAAGCCCGTTAAAAACCGAACTGATAACAAAAGCCCAGCCAATTGAAGAAACAAGTTTTTGGTTATCTGACTTTTGCTGAACAATTATAAAAACAAGGATAAGCAGGTAAATAAGACCCCAAATAGAGAAGGTAATTCCGGCAGGAGTAAACAGGTTTGGATACTGATCAGAAAGCTGCCCGGTGGTTTTTCCGCCTAGGGGAAGGGCATTTGCCAGGTAATTCATGGTAATCATGAAAGCGAAAGCAAGCAGGTTCAAATATTTCATAAAGATTAGAATTTAGCTAATAAAAGTACTTAATTTTCACGTATCTGTAGTTTGATTCGCAATTGGGATAATTAATTTTAAATTTTCTGGCCCGCAATAAATGAATCTATTTTCTGCCTAATTTTGCATATGCAAAGGGCCCTTCAAAATACCGCAACCTTGCTTCTTTTAGCGTTTTTCTGCTTGAAGGCAGGTTTCTTTCCTGTTACCCCTTGTGAACCAGTATTTCCATTCTCGGGCCAGAATACCATTAGCCCGCTTTATCCGCCTTTAGGCAGCATTGCCCTTCCTTTACATGATTCCAATGGGGCATTAGCTAATTATTTCCACGAAAGTTTAAAGCCGGCTTCCAATCAGACCGAAACGACTGAATGGTATTCTGTTATTTTGCCCGGTGCAGCCAATTTGATTATTCCCGGCCTAAATAATACCCTGGCAGCGACCAGGTACATTTCTCTAAGCCTGGAAACCTTCCTTGTCATTTTTCCCTTTCACGCTTTCTGGTAATTCCATTTACTTCTCTTGCCTCCGGTAGCAGCAGTTCGTTGGTGCCGTAAATTTTTATTGTTTATTTTATAAAACCAGAAGAAAATGGACTTAACTGTAATCATTACAGGGCTGTTATTGACTGCCCTTTTTGTAGTGCCTTTTATATATATTGCAAAATCGAAAAATCAGGACACAAGTCAGCAGGAAAAGCAACGTCAGCAACCTGATAGTCATACTATTCATTCAAAGGCTTCAGTAGCCAAAGTCAAAAAGCATTAGGCGCTTGCCAGAAATCAAAAATCAAATGTTACTTTTGCGGGGTGAAAAGGCAGGTGCTTTTTTACCCCGTTTTTAAATTTTAAATTTTGATATGAACTTAACACTATTGGTACTTGCCGCCGGAAAAGGCAGCCGCTACGGTGGAATGAAACAACTCGACAGGGTTGGGCCCTCGGGCGAAACGATTATGGATTATTCGGTTTACGACGCTATAAAAGCAGGTTTTAATAAAGTGGTTTTTGTTATTCGCCGCAGTTTCGAACAGGAATTCCGTGAAGTATTTGTTGACCGCCTGAGAGATAAAATACGGGTAGAACTGGCTTTTCAGGAAATGGATAACCTGCCTATGGATATCCATTATTCGCCCGAGCGGGAGAAACCTTGGGGCACAGGCCATGCCATTTGGGTGGCCCGCCACCTGATCAATGAGCCGTTTGCTGTCATAAACGCCGACGATTTTTATGGGTACAGCGCCTACGAAACTATGGCGAGGTATCTGAAAAACAACATCTCTAAAAACCAGGGCCTTTATGCCATGGCAGGATATCTGCTTGAAAACACCCTTTCAGAACACGGACAGGTGGCCCGCGGGGTTTGTAAGGTCGATGACAACGGCTTTCTCCACCATGTGAAGGAACACAACGCTATTCGACGCCTGGAGGATGGCCGCATTGTAAGCGAAGAAAAAGAAAAATTCACCACCCTTAACTCCGATGAAATAGTTTCTATGAATTTTTGGGGATTTGGTACAGACCTGTTTGCTCAACTGGAGGAGAAGCTGCTGTTTTTCATGAAGGTGAACGCAAATGACCTGATGGCTGAATTCTTTATCCCAAAAGTGGTAGATGAGCTTGTGAGCAAAGGAAAGGTAAAAGTAAGGGTCCTGCCCTGCGACGCCTCCTGGTTTGGGGTAACCTATCGCGAAGACAAGGAAAAAGTGATGGAATCTATTCGCAGCATGGTCGATTCGGGGGCTTATCCAGACAAGCTGTGGGCCTAGTTCTCCTTGCCAGTAAGGCTTCATAAACATTTTCACATGCTTGTTGTTTAAATTTAGTTTTTTACTAATTTTAGGCAACAAGCTTTTCTTATGATCGAAACCCAGCTTCACGGACAGGTGGCTTTGATGAGCCTTTTTCAATTTAGGAGCGCCAATCGTTTTTGGGCTATGCGCCAAATGGCAGTGTTGCCCCCCAGACTAAAAGTTTTTCCCGGCTTGCAGTTTTTTAAAGTGCTGGGCACAGGTGCCGGGCTGGGCTATAGTTCGCGTCCTAATTTAAATCAGTGGGGGCTGCTTACAGTATGGCCTTCGCTTGAAGCTGCCCTTGATTTTTATGGAAACTCCCCGGTGATGGACCAGTACCGGCTCAAAAGCATTGAAGACTTTTCAGTGTTATTGCGCCCCATTAAATCTAGGGGGCAGTGGTCGGGCAATCCCGCTTTTGAGCCTCAGCCATTGCTTGAGGAGCCTTTTCCAATTGCCGTGCTTACACGTGCGCGCCTCAAGCTGCATTTTATTATTCCTTTCTGGAAAAGAGTAGGAGGGGTGAGCCGTTCACAAAAAGAATACAACGGTCAGTTGTTTAGCCAAGGTGTGGGTGAGCGGCCCTGGCTTCATCAGGCTACCTTCAGCATCTGGAAAAGCCAGGAGGCAATGGAGCAGTTTGCCTATGGAAAGAACAGCAAACACATCGAAGCGGTAAAAATTACCCGTCAGCTAAAAGGGTTTAAGGAAGAATTGTATTCCCGTTTTCAGGTGATTGGACACAGGGGTACTATCGAAGGGCGCAACCCACTAGCACAAATAAAAACCCCCTCTTTGCTCTAAAGAGGGGGTTCTTAAAAAAGTTTCTTCGGCTTCTATTACGCTAGGCGTACATTCACAGCGTTTAGGCCTTTTTTACCTTCTTGAAGTTCGAAAGTAACCTCATCTGCTTCGCGCACTTTGTCGATCAGACCGGTTGCGTGTACGAAATACTCTTTTTCTGATTCTGAATCTTTAATAAATCCAAATCCTTTAAGTTCGTTGAAGAACTTTACTGTTCCAGTTTTCATAAATGTAATTGTGATTTTTGTTAATGTGCATTGAAATACGCGAAAAAGAGGTTGAAGCTGTTCTGAAAGGAAAGAATCAAGGAGTCTGTTAAGCGGAGATCAATACAACGGTGTTAATGAATTCGACGCAAAGTTAATATATTTTTTTTACCTCGCAGTATTAATTTGAAATATTTTTTCATATATAACTTATTGCATATATGAAAATTACTTATTAGGGGCGAAAAGGTTGGGATTACCCGAAATGGCTGCTCCAATGGCAGTGCAGTATTCGGCGTGTTTGGGCACATGAAATTTTACGCTGTAAAGTCTCCCTAGTTCAGTAAAAGTCTTTTGTGCCTGGTGAATGTTTACCAACTTGCCGCTAAGCACAATGTCACTATCTTTCTGTGCCCGTGCGGCAAAAATGGCCAGCATGCCAATAACCTGAAACACCATGGTAAGAATTCCCCTTGTAATATCGTTTTTGGTAGCCTGATCGGTCATCTTGCCAAAATTGGATGCCGTAAGATTGTTGGGCAGGTTGCCTACCTCGGTGCGCGAAATATCGCCCACGCTTAGGTCTACATGATCAGGTTTGCCTGTACGCGAGGTTTCAATAATATTTTCGAAACTGGTAAGGTTAACCATGGCTTTTGAAAGGCCCAGAATCGTTCCACCGCCCACACCAGTGCCTCCGAGGTGCTGAATGCAGCCCTGGTTAGCCTTTACGAAGGCGGTGCCCGTGCCCATACTTACAATAATGGCTTTTTTCAGACCAGATAAAAATAGCCCTCCGTAGCCCAGTGCCCTGAACTCTTCAATTTTTTCAACCGATAGCCCCAGCAGCTGGTTGCCAACAAACGAGGCTCCCACTCCGGTCATAATCACTTTGTCGATGTCGGTAAGGCTCAGCTTGTTTACCGAAAGAAACTTGCCCAGGGCGCCAGAAGCAGACGCAATGGGGTCGTTGGCCTCAACCGTCAGTGGATCGATGATTTTTCCATTTTTAAACCCAACAATCTTTGTGGTGCTTCCACCAATGTCTATTCCTATGGTCATTTTGTTTGGTTTTTTGCAAATCTAAGGTTTTTGAACCGAATTTTGGCCTGTGAGCTTAAATGCCGATCTCAACCTGGAACATTATGTTGAAGAAATCCTTTTCCGAAAAAACTTCCCACTGGTCTTTCTGATAAGATAAGTTAAGCTGTGCTTTATTACGGTGTTTCTGAAGGTAGCGGGTCAGGCCGAGGGTATAAATATCGCTCTTTGCCTCCAGATATCTGAGTTCTTCATGCCGGTTCACCCTGGTATATCGGCCCGCAATCTCCCAATTTGAAGGAAACACATAGCTTAGCTGGGTGTTGATCCCGTTTCCGGTAAGCACATAGGGCGAAGGTAGCGGACTCAGTAGCCCGGAGTTTCGGCTTACATCGCGGTTTGCATATTCGGCCTGCACGGCCCATCCCTGGTATTTTGCAATCATATCCACGAAAACAGTAGAAATGTCGGTCGGCTCCTCCATAAACTTTCCCCGCTGCCCGGCCGTTTTTACCGCCTTGTTGTTAAACGAATACGAAGCGCCAACCGATACTTTCGGCTTGGTTTCCCGCTCCAGATCGCCTTCCGAGAAGTCGCCATCGCTAATGAAATCGCCCAGCGGCAGCAGCTCCATACGCATAGTGTAGGCAAGGCCATTGTCTGTGCGCTGGATGTTGCGCCCCTCGCCGGTGCTGATGGCGCCTTTCAGGTTGTAATAAAAGTTGCCCAGGTTGTTGTTGTAATAGGCAAAAAGTCCAAAATCGCGGTCAATATTGAAAACGGCATTGACCAGTGAGCGGTCGGTAAACTGCTGTTGGCCGCTCGAGGTAACCCGCTGCCTGTTGCCGGGCAGCTTACCCTGCCCTATACCTATGTAGAAATGCTTGTTGAGGTTGTAAAACACCATAGCATCACGCACCACTCCCGGGAAGCCCGTATTGTCCCAGTCCTGATCGCCTCTTGAAAAACTAAGCTGCATATAATAGGTGAGCTTAGAGGTTCCCAAAAAACCATCGAAACGCAAACGGAGGCGCCTCACGTTAGCTTCAAACTGATCGGGACTTATGTCAGAACCCGAAACGGTGGTCAAGCCAATACGGTTTTGTATCCTGAACCTTAGGTTGAGCCCAAAAGTGGAGTCTGGGGCAAAAAATCCAAGGCCCTTGTCGAAACTGATTACCGCACGTTCGTCAACCTCAGTTTGTGCAGCGGCCAGCAAGGCAAAAAGAATCAACACAAAACCCAGCAAAAATTTTCTAAGCATAGTAAAAAAATGGGAAAAGATTATTTTGCAGAAATACTCTTGGCCAGCAGATCGGCAATGTGCAGGGTTTCAATGGGGAGCTTATGTTTTTTTATGTAGCCATCGAGGTGCATCAGGCACGAAGCCTCGGTTGATACAATGTATTGCGCCCCGGTGTCAAGGGCGTTTTTAACCTTTTGTTCGGCCATGGCCGTGCTTATGGCCTCGTGCTTTACGGCAAAAGTGCCACCAAATCCGCAGCAAACCTCACGGTCATTCAACTCAATCAGTTCGAGGCCTTCAATTTGGGCCAGCAGCCTGTGCGGTTCGTCTTTCAGCCCGTATTCGCGCAAAGCCGCACAAGAGTCGTGAAAAGTGATCTTGGCATCAAAGCGTCCACCCAGGTTCTCCAATTTGGCCACATTAACCAGGAAGTCAGTAAATTCAAAAATTTTCCTGCCAAGGTATTTGTTCTCGTTATGCTGTGCTGAGTTGTCAAACATTTGCGGGTAGTAATTCTTAACCATGCCAATGCAGGAAGCCGAGGGCCCTACCACATATTTATATTGCGCAAAGTCGTGGATAAACTTTTCGGCCACATGCTTTGCCTCGTCGTGGTAACCTGCGTTGAAGGCCACCTGCCCGCAGCAGGTCTGCTGGGGGTTGTAAAGGGCTTTTACCCTGGCATGCTTCAGCACGGCAACCATGCTCATGCCCGTTTCCGGAAAAAGCTGATCGATAAAACAGGGAATGAATATTCCAACTTCCATGGCTTTGGCTTTAGGGCACAAAATTAATCAAAGGCGGGCAGTTTGTCTCGCTTTCGCGGAAAAACTATTTGCTGCGTTGGCGGTGGGCCTCAGAAAGCATTATGCCTGCCGCAACCGAAACATTGAGCGAGGCAATATTTCCCTTCATGGGAATAGATAAGGACTCATCGGCCATTTTCAATATCGAAAAGGAAATACCCTTGTCTTCCGAACCCATTATGATGGCAAGCGGTCCATTAAGGTCGGCTTCAAAAACCGACGTGCTTGTTTTCTCTGTGGCGGCTACTACCTTTATTCCGCTTTCTTTCAAAAAGGCAATGGTTTCCAGTATGTTGCCCTCGCGGCAAACGGGCAGTCGTGATAGAGCCCCTGCCGATGTTTTTATGGCATCGGCATTTACAGGGGCGCTGCCCTTGTCGGGAATAACAATAGCATGGGCACCAAAACATTCGGCTGTACGAGCTATGGCGCCAAGGTTGCGTACGTCGGTCACCCGGTCAAGCAGCACCAGCAAAGGCAACTCGCCCTGCTCATAGACCATGGGCAGCAACTCCTGCAGGGGCTGATAGCTAATGAGCGAAATGTAGGCTATTACGCCCTGGTGATTTTTGCGGGTAACCCGGTTGAGCTTTTCAATGGGTACCATTTGGAAGGGAATCTTGTCGCGACGAATGATTTGATAAAGTTGTTGGTAATTTTCGCCGCTCAGACCTTGCTGCAGAAGCACCTTCTCGGGCCTTTCGCCATTTTCTAGCGCTTCGAGCAGGGGGCGGATGCCAAAAATAAAATTTTCCAAAGTATATGGGTTTTAGCTTTGTTTTCCTGTGAAAGGGATAATAATCTGCAAATTTCGTAAAAATTATCAGAAAAGGCTTACAAAGCCAATATGGACTTTTGCATTTCGAAATGCCAGAGGCGTTTCAGGGCCTTTCCCCATGGCATAATAAACCGAAAGGATGCCTGGAGCGGTTTCGAGGGTAATGCCCAATGCAGCACCCCAGGGCCAGCCACTTAACCAGTTATCGTTTAGCTGGCGCTCAAACCAGGCGGCGTTCAACAGCAGGCTGAAAAAGGAATTCTCGCCGGTAAAGTAACGCAGCTCGCCGGACATAATCCCGTAAAAAGAAGCCAGTAAAGACTCCTCGTCAAAGCCTTTCAGACTTCGGAAACCCCCGATACGGAAAAGCTCGTTCTCAAAAAGTTGCTTGCCGCTCAGTCCTTGCGAGCGCACCTGAACCACAAGGCTGCTTCGCGGGGTCAGCACAAAACGGTTCTCGGCTTCCAGCTCGAGGGCATACTGCGTTTGTTTCAATGCAATGTCTTCGTAAATAAACGCAGGCAGGCTGCTGTTTTTTTTAATAATTTTATTGCCAGCGGCCAGCGATATTCTTGCTCCGCGGCCTTCCCGCAAGTTGGCCAGAAATCCTGGGCTGTAAATGGCTGCTTCAATGCCGTAAAGGGCGGTGCGCGAATCGATTTGCGCTGGCGGCGCCACAATGTTTGCATAGCGGCTGGTGCTTAGCAACTGGGTGCTTTGCAGGTCGGCAAACACAGAAACCTGCCAGCGGCGCGGGCTTTGCCAGGTAAAAGCGGGTCGTTGCCTCAGGCTCAGGTAGGAGGTGTCCTGCTTGTGGAGCGAAAACAACATGGAGGTGGTTAGCGGGGTGGATAAAAGGTAGGGATAGGCTCCTTCGAGCACCAAACGCTGGGTGCCTTGCCCCATGCCCTGCCAGTTCATCGAAAGGCGCTCGCCCCGTTCGAAAATATTGACGAGCAAAAGGTTGAGCTGGCCAGTCAGTTGCAGACGATTGTTGTCGAGGGGGTTGCTCGAAACCCCTGCAATGCCATCGAAGCGATTGGCAGGCTGCCTTCTTACCGGTATTGTGAGTGTGGCTGTTCCGGGTGTAAACTGCAGGGTCGGTTCCCCGGCCAACCTTAAAAACGGCAGATCCGATAAGCGGCCGGCAGCCCCGCGGGCTTTTTCTTCACTGTAGGCAAGACCAGCCCTAATGCCAGTGTGCCCTGCAATAAATCCGGGCGAGAGACTTAGGTTACCAGATAGCTCAAGGGTGTCGAAAACAATAAAAAACGATGGATCGATAGCTAGTACTGCTTTCAGTGTGTGACCTTCCTGCTGCAAGCTGTCAGCAATAATGCTGGCAAAAGGATAGCCGTGGTTTTCGTACCAGCCTACAATCTGCTCCCTTATTTCTTGGTAACGGGCATAAGGTAATGCCTTGCCTGCAAAATACGGCTCGATTCGGAGGATTAGCAATGCTTCCCGGCTGATGTTGGTATTGCGCAGCTGCCACTTAAACATAGGGCCGGTGTCAACCACTGCTGTGAAACCTGCACTGTCAGGAAGAAGATCCTGCAAAGTAGCATTCAGAAATCCTGCATCAAACACTTTGAGCATTAGCGCGTCAAGGCCTTTCTGCAATGAAAGGCTGTCGGGAAAATATCGTGGACTTTCGAAATCCTGAGGAAGGGTTTGGGCATTATCTGCACTTGTTATGCTGAGCCTGAGAAGGTCCTGTCCCTGAGTGGCCAGGGCTGACAAAAGAAGTATGATCAGCAAAGCACGTCGCATTGCGGGTCAGTTGTCGAGTCGCCAGTCGATGGGTGCTATGCCCTGCGCTGTCAGTAGCTCGTTGGTTTTGGAGAAGTGTCGGCATCCAAAGAAGCCGCGTGAGGCCGAAAGGGGAGAAGGGTGGGGGGCTTTCAGTACATGATGTTGCGTGGTGTCGATCAGGGCTTGCTTGGCTCCGGCATAGTTGCCCCAGAGCAGGAAAACCAGTCCCGATCTTTTTTCCGATAAGGCCCTGATGGCTGCATCGGTGAATCTTTCCCAGCCTTTGTTCTGGTGCGAGCCGGCCTGGTGCGCCCTCACGGTGAGCGTGGCGTTTAATAGCAATACACCCTGATCGGCCCACTTTTCGAGGTTGCCATGGGCAGGTGGAGCAATGCCCAGATCTGTTTCAATTTCCTTGAAGATATTGATGAGCGAAGGGGGTTTGGCTACGCCACTGTTAACCGAAAAACACAGCCCGTGTGCCTGACCGGGGCCATGGTAGGGGTCCTGCCCAAGCATAACTACCTTCACTTTGTGGAATGGGGTGTGGTTGAAGGCCGCAAAGATCATCGATCCGGGCGGGAAAACCGTAAACTTTTTTTTCTCCTCCACCAAAAATGCTTTCAGGGCCTGAAAATATGGTGCGCCAAATTCACCGGCCAGCGCCTCTTTCCAGCTTTCTTCAATCAGGGGACTAACGGACTTGTCGCTCATGGTTTCAAGATTGTATTTCGTTCTGCTGGATTTTTACAAAGCTGGCCAATTCCCTCAGATCTAGTCCGCCAAAATTGCCAGAGCTCATAAACAGGAAGCAGGCCTCCTTGCGGGCAAGGCTTTCCAGCCGGATGAGAAGTTTTGAAGTGTCGGTAATAACTTCCAGCCCTTTTTTATTAAAGGCCTGGCGCACAGTCTCAGGGTCGAGTTCGGGCAGTTTTTTCATTTCAAGCGCGTGGGGACTGAAAAATACTATGGCAACATCGGCAGCGTCCATGGCGCCTTCATACTGATGGAGAAAACCCTGGTTGAGGCTGCTGAAGGTGTGCAGTTCCATACAAGCCACCAGGGTTTTTTCTGGGTATTGCTCTTTAGCGGCAGCCGTGGTGGCTTTAAGCTTTGAAGGAGCATGGGCAAAGTCGCGAAAAATGACCGTGCCATTCTGTTCAAACACTTTTTCAAGCCGGTTGCTGGCTCCTTTAAATGTGGCCATGGCCTCAAAAAACATTTCGTTGCTAACTCCCAGTTGCTCGCAAACCAGTCGGGCGCCGTTGATGTTCATCAAATTGTGTCGTCCAAACACTTGCAGGGGGTGTTTCTCATGCCCCGAGATGTAATAGGTTTTACCGTCTCGGATCTCATATTCGGGCAGCCCGTAAGGATACAGGTTCAGGCTGGGATTAACTTCTTCCTGGCACAGCTGGTTTACCACCAGATCTTCCTGGCAATAAATCAACTTGCCGTTTTCTTCTGTCACCCTAATAAACTGCCTGAACTGTTCCACATAGTTTTCAAAAGTAGGGAACACATTGATGTGGTCCCAGGCAATACCGCTAAGCAACGCAATGTGCGGCTTGTAGAGGTGGAATTTGGGTCTTCGGTCGATGGGCGAACTAAGGTATTCGTCACCTTCCATAATCATGAAAGGGGCTTTATCAGTAAGCCTCACCATTACCTCAAAGCCTTCGAGTTGCGCCCCAACCATATAATCGGTGTCTATTTTATGGTATTGCAGCACGTGAAGAATCATGGAGGTAATGGTGGTTTTGCCGTGGCTGCCACCAATTACCACGCGGGTTTTGTCCCTCGCCTGCTCATAAAGAAACTCCGGGTAGGAGAAAATGGGCAGCCCCAGCTCTTTTGCCCGGCCCAGTTCTGGGTTGTCGGCCCTTGCATGCATGCCCAGGATTATTGCATCAAGGTCCGCATGCAATTTTTCGGGAAACCAGCCCAAAGCCTTGGGCAGCAATCCGTAATTTTGAAGTCGCCGTCGCGAAGGATCGAAAATCTCGTCGTCGGAGCCGGTAACACGGTAACCTTTTTTATGCAGGGCAATGGCCAGGTTGTGCATGGCGCTGCCCCCAATGGCAATGAAATGCACGTTCATGGGGCAAGTGATTTTGTGTGGTGTGTAAAGTTAGTTTTTTTTGATAAAACCCGCGCCTGCCTGCCTTTTTGTTGACCGGTCTGAAAATTATGCAGGGATTTTTATCTTTGCAAATTGCAACACTTTAGCCGTTTTTGGGTTATTAAGCTTAGTGTAATTTCTATATTTTGAATTATGAACCTGTTTCCTATCATAGCCGAGCATTTTAAAATGGATGGGGGAGCCTGCTTTGGGGTGGTGCCCAAAACTATCTGGCAAAAATTTCTTCCTGCCGACGAAAACAACCTGGTGAAGCTATCTTCGCGATGTTTACTGGCCGACACTGGCAGCCGTATTATACTTGTAGACACCGGTATGGGCAATAAGCAAAGCGAAAAGTACTTTAGCTATTTTCACCGCTTTGGCGAAGAAAACCTGGAATCCTCCTTCCACAAATATGGTTATACCTTCGATCAGGTAACCGATGTAATTCTTACCCACCTGCATTTTGACCATGTGGGCGGGGCGGTTAAAAGGGGAGAGCAGGAAGATACCTTTCAGGCTGTTTTTCCCAATGCAAATTACTATGTAAGCAAGGCGCAGTGGGACTGGGCCATGGAAGCCAACCCTCGCGAAAAAGCTTCGTATTTTCCTGAAAATTATTTGCCCCTATTTAAAAATGGCCAGCTCGAGTTCATACACGAAGAAGGTCCATTCTGCGAAGGGGTGCAGCTAGAGATAAAAAACGGGCATACCCGCGGACTCATTGTGCCAATTTTCGATTATAAAGGCCGCAAGGTGGTGTTCACCGGCGACTTTATTGCCCAGGTACACAACCTGCCTATGCCTTATGTGCCCGGCTTCGATGTGGAGCCCTTGGTGTCGATGAAAGAAAAAGAAGAATTCCTCGAAAGAGCTTTGGATAATGATTACGTGCTTTGCTTTCAGCACGACCATTTCAACGAATGCTGCAGCCTGGCACGCACCGATAAGGGCATACGTCAGAAGGATGTTTTTACGCTTGCTGATTTATAACCATACAAATATGAAAGAGAAAGCCTCACACTATCACGAACAATTTTCTGGCCTGACGGCAGAAGAGATGCTGCAAAAAGCGCTCGATTGGCATTCTGCGAAAGCGGTATTCAGCAGCAGCCTGGGTGCCGAAGACCAGGTGATTACCCATATGCTGATGCAGGTCGATAAAAATGCCCCAATCTTTACGCTCGATACCGGCCGCATGTTTCCCGAAACCTATGAATTGATTGAAAAGACCGAAGCACGCTACGGTTTCAGGATTCAGGTATTTTTTCCCGATTACAAGGCCGTAGAGCAAATGGTGCAGACCCGTGGTGTCAACCTTTTTTACCACAGCATCGAAAATCGCAAGATGTGCTGCCATATCCGCAAAATTGAACCCCTGAAGCGTGCTCTAAAAGGTAAGGAGGTGTGGATCACCGGCCTTAGGCGCGAGCAGTCGCCCACACGCCAGGATATGCAATATGCCGAATGGGATCCGGCAAACCGCATCATTAAGGTAAACCCTTTGCTCGACTGGACTGAACAGCAGGTTTGGAGCTATATTCGCGAAAACAAAATACCATACAACACCCTGCACGACAAGGGCTTTGCCAGCATTGGATGCCAGCCCTGCACACGTGCCGTGGAACCCGGTGAGGATGTGCGCGCCGGACGCTGGTGGTGGGAAAATCCAGACACCAAGGAATGTGGATTGCATAAATGAAAGAAAAGTTTGCCAAGTGTTGCTTTTGCCATTACTTTTGCATTTTCCGATTTTTTAAAATATAACCAAATTGGGCAATAACGGTAAAAAGGATCTTTACCACATTTCAGACGATAAAAACCTGGCTGAAGAAACGGAGCGTTACAAAATTTTGTTTCAGAAAGCACCCTTGGTTCAATTGTTGGTAAATCCCTGCAACTTTGCAATACTCGACGCTAACCGCGCAGCTGCAACTCTTTACGGGCGCGAGGACTCCGTTTCTCTTATCGGACAAGACCTGCTTGAGCTGCACCCCTGGCAGGCCGACTTGCTGAAGCAAAGCCTTAAAGAAGCCCTGAAACAAGGCGAAAGCCATTTTTCTTTTACCTTCGACAGCATTGCCAACGGCCCTGTTGACGTGGCCTTTTTTGCCGGTAAAATTGCCCTGGGAAAAAGCGAGCTGCTTTTTGTAAACATTCAGGATATAACCAGCACCAAAAAAGCCGAAAGGATACTGACCCTGAAAAATACCGAGCTGCAAAAAACCAATGCCGAACTCGACCATTTTGTATACAGCACTTCGCACGAACTGAGGGCGCCGCTGGTATCTGTGCTGGGACTGATTAACCTGCTCGAAACCGAGACCGATGAACGTGAGCAGGTTATGTATGTCAAGCTGATGAAAGAAAGCATTCATAAGCTCGATCTGATTATCCACGATATTATCGATTATTCGCGCAATGCCCGTTTTGAGGTGAAGGTATCGCCCATCGATTTTGATTTCTTGCTGGAAAAAACCATCAATAACCTGCAATACCTTCCCGAAGTCGGAAAAATTGATTTACGCTTGAAAGTGAGAAACGACGGAATGTTCTTTTCTGACAAGCGCAGGGTAGAGGTGATCCTGAGTAATTTGGTTTCGAATAGTTTAAAATTTTATAACCCTGAAACGGATCAACCCTTGGTGGAGGTGCTGGTGCAGACAAATCCTCGGCAAGCCCTCATCCGCGTGGAGGATAACGGCCGGGGTATCCCGGAAACACACCTTCCACGAATATTCGAGATGTTCTTCCGTGGCTATGAACAAAGCACTGGCAGCGGCATTGGGCTTTATATTGTGAAGGAAATTGTGGAGAAGCTCAATGGCAGCATACAGGTAGAGTCGACCGAAGGACAGGGCACTGTGTTTACCGTAAAAATTCCTAATCACCCTCAAACCAAATGACACAATGGCTGTTAAAAACCTCCTGCTAATTGACGACAGCGACATTGACAACATGGTAAACCGCAAAATGGTGGAGAAAAGTCAGTTTGCCGAAAATATCACGATCAGAAAAAGTGCCCGGGCAGGGCTGGAATATCTTAACGACATTTTATCCACTAACTCCGCGTTGCTTCCCGAGCTGATCTTTCTTGACATTCGCATGCCCGATATGGATGGCTTTGGCTTCCTCGAGTCCTTCCAACATCTGAATCCGGTTATCAGACAGCACTGCAAAATAGCCATGCTTTCCTCCTCTATCGATGCCGACGATTACCGCCGCGCCATCGAAAACCCCTTTGTGGTGAGGTTTGTGAACAAGCCCCTTACGGTTAAAGCCCTGCAGGAAATTAAGCTCTGAACCTTTCTTTGGATTTCCTTTCTGATTTTTGAAAAACCACTACCCGTTCTTTAACCCGGGTGTTTTACGTGGCAATAAATGGTTGTTTTTGCCCTTGCGCAGAAAGGGCCGCTATAGCTATATTTGAAACCTGTAAATGGCAAAACACCATTCCTGCATGAGCAAATACCGTATGATTGTCAGTCCGCTTGCACCCGAAGGCTACCTGGTAAAACTGGTCAGCCTGAAAGGAGTTGTGGCTAAAACGGTGTTTTATGGGAAAAGCATGGAGATTCCCAGTATTGACAAACTAATTAGCAAATATGCCGGAACGTTGCAGACAAACTCTGTTTGACCGACCGTTAATGCAAAAAAAAAGACTGCCAAAACAAAGCAGTCTTTTTTATAAATAGAAAGCGACCCAAGGCGTGTGCCTTTCTAACTCTGATACCTCCCCTTTCAGATCAAAACTACCCGGAAAAACTACTAATTCAAAGTTTGTCCGACAAGTTGAATGTTAATAACCCCCGGGTTGATTTTGATAACGGAAATTCCGGAGAACTCCGCCGCTAAGGTTCCGCCCGGGTCGCTTATTTCTTTGTAATCCAGCCTTTCAAAAAACGTAAATAGTTCCAAAAGAATATGTATCAAAGTTAATGCTTCCATTATGATGGTACAATTCGTTTATTTACTAAAATTTGTATTAGTAAATACCCTTATGTTTTGGGACTTAAACAATTGATCAAAAATACCTTGTGTTTTCAATATTAAGTAGTTATGAAATTTCTCCTTATAGTATTCACTCCAGAAATCTATCAAAAAAAAGGAGTGAGGATTTGTTGTTTTTTAGCTGTTTTTTTTCGGCAAAATTTCGTTAAACACAGTGGTTCCTCCGTCCACTTTAATAATTGATCCGGTGATCCATGTCGATTTGTCTGAAAGCAGAAAATGAACCATCTGTGCTATGTCCTCCGGTTTGCCAATTCGGCCAATAGGGTATTTGGGTTCGGATCTTTCCAGCATTTTGCGGTACATCTCCTCGCTGGGCACCACCTTGCTGTCCAGGTGTAAATTGGTTTCCACCAGCCCGGGGTTAACGGCGTTTACCCTGATCTTGTAAGGACCCAGCTCGCCTGCCAGAAACTCGGTAAGCATATCCACGCCGGCCTTCGACACCGAGTATGCAATGCTGCGGCCAGGTACGCGCGAGGCAATGGACGAAATGTTAACTATCGAGGCCCCTGAGGATTTCTTCAATAGGGGTAAAAGCGTCTGGGTTAGCAAATACGGGGCATTGAGGTTAATGTCGAGGTTTTCTTTCCACAGGTCAAAGCCAATATCCTGTATGCCACCTGCCGTAAGCATCCCCGCATTGTTTACCAATCCGTGCAGCTTGCCGTATTTCTCGTTCAGCATTTTAAAAAGCCTCTGACAGTGGGCGGGCTGGCTAACATCGCCTGTAATGAAGTCTACTTCACCCTCCAGCCCCGGTCTTTCTTTCAGCGCCCTGTCGATCTTGGCCTGGCTGCGACTAAGCGAAATCACCTGGTAGCCACCTTCTTTTGTGAGAAGATCTGCAATGGCCAGCCCAATACCTGAACTTCCGCCGGTTACTAAAACATTTTTCATAATATTAACTTTTTGTCAAATATCGGCAATTCGGAGCACGATTTTGCCAAATTGCGACTGATTTTGCATGTGGTCAAAGGCGGCTTGCACATCCTCCATGGAAAAAACCCTGTCAACAATTGGGGTGACAATAAATTCAGTCACAAATGACAGCATTTGTTCAAAATCGGTAGACGATCCCATGGTAGTGCCCAATATAGAAGCCTGCTTCCAGAAAAGTCTTGCCGGAATAAGTTCAGGAATTTTCCCGGCGGTGCCGCCAAAATTTACAATCTTTCCACCGGTCCTTAGCAGGTCTATGAGTTGAAGGAATTCAGGCCCGCCAGCACTGTCAATAACCAGGTCGAAGCCTTCGGGTTCCATTTCAAGCAGTTGATCGGTCCAGTTTTCAGTATTGTATAATACGCCATTAATTGCACCCAATGAAACAGCTTGCTGAATTTTTTTTTGCGAACTGCTGGTTACATATACCATTGCTCCTGCCCTAACCCCGAATGAGAGCAAAAAGCTGGCAACACCTCCGCCAATTCCTGTGATTAGGACTTTTTCGCCTCGTTTGAGGCCTCCCCGGTAAAACATAGCGCGGTAGGCTGTGATACCGGCAAGGGGCAGTGCGGCTGCTTTTTCAAAACTCAGACCAATTGGAATGGGATAAACATTTTCTGCCGGCACACAGATATATTCTGAAAAAGTACCTTGTGTGGGCATTCCAAGGATCTGAAAATCTTTACTATGGCCTTGGCGCCGCGGGCCCCAATGCAAAGATGGATTGATAACCACTTTGTTGCCAAGGATTTCTTCGGAAACACCGGCTCCAACTGATTCTACAATCCCTGCACCATCAGAACCCAAAACGCTGGGATATTCTTTCATGAAATATTTTCCCTGCTTTATCCAAAGGTCACGATGATTTAGGGCTGCTGCTGCAATCCTTACAAGTACTTCACCTTCCTTGGGTTCGGGCTTTTTAATATCTTCCAGGAAGAACGCCCCGCCTAACTCTTTTAAAACAATCGCCTTCATACTTTTATTTTTTTATTAAACAATTTTGCACAAGTTATGTTTCTTCAATTTTTAAGTGTGAATTGAAACATATTAAAATGTTTTCTAATTTTGAAATAATAAAAGGTTCTTTTTATTTTAATATTTATATTTAATTTCATGAGAAAATTTGTTGTTTTGGTGTTTCTGTTCCCTGGTTTTGGGGCGTTTGCACAGCAAGACACCACTGCGGTAAGCCATTGGAAATACGATGGATTCTTCAGCCAACAGCTCAACCAGGTTTCATTCACCAACTGGGCGGCTGGAGGTGAGAACAGCTTTGCATCAACTAGTATTGCCGTGTTGGGTGCCAATTATGCCAAAGACAAGAACACCTGGGAAAACAAGTTGGACCTGGCGTATGGTATCATAAAAATACAGGACACCCCCATGCGTAAGAACGAGGATAAAATTGATTTCCTTTCGAAATACGGTCGTAAGGTTTCTGACAAACTCAGTGCAGCAGCCCTGGTGAATTTTCGCAGCCAATTCGATACTGGGTACAAATACCCCAACGACAGTGTGGTGGTTTCTCGCTTCATGGCTCCGGGATATCTTCTGGTATCGCTTGGTTTCGACTATAAGCCTGTTGAGTATTTATCCATCTTTTTCTCGCCGGCCACCGGGAAATTTACTTTCGTTCTTGACGATGATCTGGCAGCTATTGGTGCATACGGCGTTGATCCCGGAAAAAACCTGAGACCTGAATTTGGGGCTTTGGCATCAATAACTTTTGCCAAAGATATTTTTGAAAACGTTAATCTGACTGCCAAAATCGACCTTTTTAACAACTACACCGATGCTGAAAAAAGCAACCGGAAAAATACCGATGTAAACTGGGAAACCAGGCTTAACATGAAGGTAAACAGGTTTATCACCGCCAGTATGGGTTTTAATTTGATCTATGATCACAACATTCCTATTGTTGTTGGAGAAACGCCCTCGGGTGATCCGATTACTGGCCCAAGAACGCAGTTTAAACAATTGTTCGGTATTGGTCTGTCGTACAACTTTAAGAAATAAGCTCATGGGGTGACTGTAATACTCACCGGGTGACTCCAAGTCACCTGGTGAGTGTTTTTACTTCCGACTTCTGATTTCCGACTTCCGTCTACTTAATAAACATCAACTCTCTGTACTTAGGCAGGGGCCATAACTGGTCTTCTACCAGGATTTCGAGCTTATCGATGTGGTAACGAATTTCTTCCATCAGGGGCTTTACATTGTTGCAGTATGCCCTTGCGCAGGCAGGCATGTCTTCGGTCTGATTGGCTATTTTTCGCTCCGAGATCATTTGGCTAACCATAGTACGGATTTGGGTAATGTGTTCCGAGATCTTTAAAATAGAATGCATTTGCAGGTCAGAATGCTCCTTAAACAGAGGCGGTGACAGCACATCCTTCAGGCCTTTCACGTTTTCGATCAGTACATTTTGGTAGCGGATGGCAGCCGGAATAATGTGGTTTCCGGAAAGGTCGGCCAGAACCCTCGACTCTATTTGCAAAACCTTAGCGTAATTTTCGAGCCTTATTTCATAACGGGCATGCAGTTCTTTTTCCGTGAAGATATTGTTCTTTCCGAAAAGATCGAGGGTGCTTTTTGAGATGTACGATTCCAGAGCTTCCGGCGTGTTTTTCAGGTTGGGAAGGCCGCGCCGGGCAGCTTCATCTACCCACTCCTGGCTGTAGCCATTGCCTTCAAACAGAATGTTCTTCGATTCGCGAATATATTTTCTAAGCACCCTGAAAATGGCTTCATCCTTCTCAATGCCTTTTTCCATGCTGCGGTCAACCTCTGCCTTGAATTGTTTCAGCTGATCGGCCAGTATAGTGTTCAGCACGATCATGGAGGGGCCGCAATTGGCCGCTGATCCAACGGCCCGGAATTCAAACTTGTTGCCCGTAAAGGCCATGGGAGAGGTGCGGTTGCGGTCGGTATTGTCGATAATAATCCTAGGAATCTTCCCGATATTCAGTTTCAACTCGGTCTTCTCATCCGGTGTCATTTTTCGGTCTTTCACTTTCTTCTCAATTTCGTCAAGCACCCTGGTAAGCTGGCGACCGATAAACATGGAAATAATGGCAGGCGGGGCTTCGTTTGCACCAAGCCGGTGGTCATTTCCGGCTGAGGCAATGGCCCCTCTTAATAGGGCAGCGTGTTCATTGACTGCCTTAATGATATTGATAAAGAAAGTTAGAAACAGCAGGTTGGTTTTCGGGGTGTGGCCCGGGCTGAGCAGGTTCTTGCCTGTATTGGTGGCCAGCGACCAGTTGTTGTGTTTACCACTGCCGTTCACCCCTTCAAAGGGTTTTTCGTGAAACAGTACCCGGAAGCGATGCTTGCGGGCGATCTTGTCCATGATCACCATGATGAGCTGGTTGTGGTCGATAGCGATATTAACCTCTTCGTAAACAGGAGCCAATTCAAACTGGTTTGGTGCCACTTCGTTATGGCGGGTTTTTACCGGAATGCCCAGTTTCCATGCTTCAACCTCAAATTCTTTCATAAAAGCCGCCACGCGATGGGGAATGGCACCGAAGTAGTGGTCTTCGAGCTGCTGACCCCTTGCGGGAATATGACCAGTAAGGGTTCGGCCAGTCATAACCAAGTCGGGGCGGGCAAAATACAGGGATTCATCCACCAGGAAGTACTCCTGCTCCCAGCCAAGGGTGGGATAAACTTTTGTAATGTTGCGGTCGAAGAGCTGACACACTTCCACAGCTACCTGGTCCATAAGAGCCATGGTCTTTAGCAGGGGCGTTTTAAAGTCGAGGGCTTCGCCGGTATAGGCAATAAATATGGTGGGGATGCAAAGGGTGCCATCCATGATAAAGGCAGGGGAGGAGGGGTCCCAAGCTGAATAGCCGCGGGCTTCGAAGGTGTTGCGCAGTCCACCGCTGGGGAAACTGCTGGCATCGGGCTCCTGCTGCACCAGCTGCGTGCCATCGAACTGCTCAATGGTGAGGTTGGGTTCCACCGGGCTGAAAAAGGCATCGTGCTTTTCAGCGGTGGCACCATTCAATGGTAAGAACCAGTGGGTGTAATGGCTGGCGCCTTTGCTAATGGCCCAGGCCTTCATAGCAGAAGCCACCTGATCTGAAATGCGGGGATCGATCTGCCCCGACTTGTCGATGGCTTCAGTAAGTTGTCTGAATACATCCTCTGGAAGGTACTCACGCATAACAAGGCGCGAGAAAACGTTGGAGCCAAAATATTCCGATACTTTTGGCGAAATATTCACGGCTTCGGGAAAAGGGCGGGATACCGCCGATTGCAATGCGTTAATACGGTGTGTCATTTAAAAATGTTTTATATTTCCAAAAGTACACCTAAAAAATGAGGGGTAGGTTAAAAAAACATTAACTTTTTCAACAAAATGTTGATAAAAAAAGGGGGGTGTTTAAAAAAACAATAGTTTTCAAGAAATATGACTGGCCATTTCTATCACCTGATCTGCCTTTTCGTCCATTGCAAGATTGCCATCAATCCAGTGAATGTGCATGCCCTGTCTTTCCATACGCCTGAACCAGGTCATTTGGCGTTTGGCAAATTGGTGGATGGCCGTGTTGAGGATTCTGAACATTTCGTCGTAGGAAATTTCACCGGTAACGTATTGGGTTAAAATCCGGTATTCAAGGCCGTAAAATTTCAGTTGTTCGGGTTTAAGGCCGGTACTGAGCAGGCGGTTGATCTCATCGAGCATGCCCGCTTCAAGACGACGGCTTAGCCTTTCTGTAATGCGCTGGCGGATTACCGACCGTTCGAAGTGAATGCCAAAAATAATGGGTTTGAACACCGGGTAGCCAGTTTTTTTTGTGGGTTGTTTTTTCTGATGGGTTTCAATCTCTACGGCCCTGATCAGGCGCTCCCTGTCGTTAGTGTCGGTGGTGTTGTGCAAGGGGCGGTATTGGGCAAGCAGCTGTGAAAGTTCTTCATTGGTAAGCAATTGAAGGCTCTCGCGAAGTTTGGGGTCAGGCTCAACTTTTTGCAGGGTGTAGCCCTTGAGTGCGGCATCGATGTAAAGCCCTGTGCCACCACACAAAATGGCTTGCTTCTGTCTTTTTTTAATATGGTAATAGGCTTTCACAAAATCCTGCTGAAACTCGAACACGTTGTATTCGTAGCCAGGGTCAACAATATCCACCAGGTGATAGGGAACCAGCAAGTCGCCCACCATAAAATCGTGCAAGTCCTTGCCCGTGCCGACATCCATGCCCCGGTAAACCTGGCGGGAGTCAGCGCTTATAACCTCACCCTCGCATTTTGCGGCCACGCAGGCAGCCAGACGTGTTTTGCCAGTGGCGGTTGGGCCGGCAATTACGATAAGGAGATTGGAATCGGGGAGGCTCATGGACGGTCGTTTTCCTGAAAAACTTGTTCTTTCTCCACTAAAAAACGACGAATGCCGTCAAGCATTTCAATGGAGGAGGTATGAAAATTAAGACTTTCAATGACCTCTAACCCAAATTTAACAAAAAAATCCGTGAAAAACGCATCGAGGAAAGCTAAAAGGTTCTCTTCATCACGGTAAGAAAACTGTCCTTGCTGGTATTTCAAAAACTGCAATATTCTTAATCCATCTAACTTATGATGGCAGGCTTTTACAAATTTTGAAACGTTTTTGTGGTTTTGCCGCAGGGGTTCAAAAATGTCGTCTTCCCCAAACTGATGGTTCAGGAAGGCGGTCATTGGGGTTTCCTGCTTTTTTTCTAGTAACCTGGGAAACACCTTATAGGTATTTTCAACCTGGTTGAAAAGCCTATAATCGTATATCGGGTAACTGTCCCAGTTTCCAATACTGCCTTTGATAAGGGCCGGGCCCGTGCCGAAAAATACACGGTCAGAATACCTGGTGCCCGGAAAAACGGTGCTGGTGTTGAAGTTGGCAATCCAGCCTGCTTTGCGAAGCTTTTGCAAAAGATAAAAGTCTTCGCCGCTCTTTTTGGCGGTCATGCCGCCGATCTTGCGGTAGGCGCTCACGGGCAGCGCAATGGCCGAGCCCAGGGCCGTAAATGAATAAGGTGAGCCAATACGCCACATGTTAATGGCGTAATGCCGCATGTAAATCTCGTAGCGTAGCATGGCCCGGTCGAGGGTTTCATCTCCGGTAAGTCGGTGATAGTATGGGTTTGAAAGAGCCACGGCCGTGGGAAAGCGCTCAAAGACCTTCTCAATCGAAGTAAGGTAATCGGGCTCAATAAGCGTGTCGGCATCCAGACTTACAATAACATCCTCGGGTTGAGCCACCTTGTTTATGGTGTCCATGATTACCTTTCGTGCCTGGCCCACGCCAAGAGCCTTGCCTTTCCAACCAAATCCATGGCTGCTGTGGTCTATAATGTGAAGGTTTTCCCAGCCCAGGTTTTGAAGAAAGGAGAGGGTTTGCCGGTTGTCTTCGCAAACCGCCAGCTTCTCCGCATCATCCCACCAGGATTCCGGCTGATTCACACACACCCACACCTGGAAATTGTCGTGCTGCTGCCTTTTAAGGCATTCCATGGTTTGCGGCAGAAAGGCCGCTTCGTTCATGGCAGGCAGGGCAACATGCAGGGTGCGGCTGGCAGGCATGAAAAAAAAGTTTAAACGCTTTTCTTTGACCGCTTGCGCTCGTGCTCATCTAAAATGACCTTGCGCATGCGGATGTGCTTGGGCGTGAATTCCACGTATTCGTCCTCGCGGATATATTCGAGGGCTTCTTCCATTGAGAATTTAATGGCAGGGGTAATGCTGGCCTTATCGTCTGAGCCAGAGGCCCTCACGTTGGTCAGCTTTTTGGTTTTGATAACGTTAATCAGCAGGTCGTCCTGCCGGGTGTTTTCGCCGATAAGCTGCCCAGCGTATATTTCCTCACCCGGGTCGATAAAGAACTTGCCGCGATCCTGCAGCTTGTCGATAGAGTAGGCAATGGCGGTACCTATTTCCATGGCTATGAGGGCACCGTTGCGGCGCACCCCAAATTCACCCTTGTATGGTTCGTAACCTTTGAGGCGATGCGCCATGATGGCTTCACCTTCGGTAAGGGTAAGCATGTTGTTGCGCAAGCCGATCAAACCGCGAGAGGGGACTTCAAACTCAAGCTCTGTGCGGTCGTTTTTCTGTTCCATATTGATCATTTCGCCCTTGCGTTGCGACACCAGTTCTATGACCTTGCCTGTGAAGGCATCGGGCACATGCACGGTGAGGTACTCGATGGGCTCATGCTTTTTGCCATCAATCTCCTTTATGATCACCTGTGGCTGGCCCACCTGTAGCTCGTATCCTTCGCGGCGCATGGTTTCAATCAGAATTGACAGGTGCAAAATGCCACGTCCGTAGACCACATAGGCGTCGGGACTGCCCGATTCTTTAACCTTCAGGGCCAGATTTTTCTCTGTTTCGCGGAAAAGGCGGTCGCGCAAGTGGCGACTGGTAACAAACTTTCCATCGCGCCCGAAAAAGGGCGAGTTGTTGATGGTAAACAGCATGCTCATGGTGGGCTCGTCGATGGCAATGGCCTTGATGGCTTCGGGGTTTTCAAAATCGGCTACGGTGTCGCCAATCTCAAAATCTTCGATTCCAAGAATAGCGCATATCTCGCCGGCATAAATGGGGGTCTTGATCTTTTCCTTGCCCAGGCCTTCGAAGACGTACAACTCCTTAATACGCGACTTTTGGATGGTGCCGTCGCGCTTAACCAGCGAAACCTGCTGGTTCTGCTCGAGGGTGCCGCGTGTGAGCCTGCCCACGGCGATACGCCCAACGTATGAGCTGTAATCGAGCGAGGTGATTTGCATCTGTGTGGTACCTATGGCGGGCACGGCCGGAGGGATGTGCTCCAGAATCACATCGAGCAGAGGTAAGATATCGGTTGTTGGCTTTGTCCAGTCGTCGGACATCCAACCGCCTTTGGCCGAGCCGTATATCGTTGGGAAGTTTAGCTGGTCTTCGGTGGCGTTGAGGCTGAACATCAAGTCGAATACCTTCTCCTGCACCAGCCCTGGGTCGCAGTTGGGCTTGTCAACCTTATTGATTACCACTATGGGCTTCTTTTCAAGCAAAATGGCTTTTTCCAGCACAAATCGGGTTTGGGGCATAGGGCCTTCAAAGGCATCCACGATAAGCAGCACCCCGTCGGCCATGTTGAGCACACGCTCTACTTCGCCGCCAAAGTCGGCGTGGCCGGGCGTGTCAATAATATTTATCTTGGTGTCTTTATAGCGTACCGAGCAGTTTTTGGCAAGGATGGTGATGCCGCGTTCGCGCTCCAGGTCGTTGCTGTCGAGGATCAGGTCGCCTGTATCCTGGTTGTCGCGAAAAAGTTTTACTTGGTGAAGAATGCGGTCTACAAGGGTGGTTTTGCCATGATCGACGTGGGCGATAATGGCGATGTTGCGTATTTCTGTCATTGATGATTTTTAGGGCTGCAAAGGTAGTAAAAAAGTTTGGAGTTTGAGGTTCAAAGTTCAAAGTTCAAGGTTCAAGGTTCAAGGGTTTTACTCCACGCTAATAATCATAAATCACCATTCATAACTCATAAATAAGAAAAGCCGGCCTGCAAAATGCAAAACCGGCTTTTTTTTTGGCCCTCTGCCCTCTGCCTAAATTTCTTCCGGGTTATTTTTCTTCATGAAAATGGAAGTGATTAGGGACATTACAAAGCCAATAAAGGTGTAATTGAAAATTGTTGAAAATGCCATAAACCCAGGTTTCATTAACCGCTGAGAAATGCTAAGAGCCATATCGAGTTCTGAATCGGTGATATTTGGGTTGGCATCAATCATTTTTTGTTCGGCTGCCTCA
>Ga0209498_1000049_pt1 | contig 63091 bp, 52 predicted proteins | sample WalLakDeSediment_FD_184131 | JGI IMG/M metagenome (GOLD analysis project Ga0209498, IMG submission 184131) | Lake sediment microbial communities from Walker lake, Nevada to study Microbial Dark Matter (Phase II) - Walker Lake 11/02/13 Deep... | ecosystem: Environmental > Aquatic > Freshwater >... | reverse complement strand
CTGCAGGGTATCGCCGGCACCGGCCTCCAGGGTATCGCCGGTACTGGCCTGCAGGGCATCGCGGGCACCGGCCTGCAGGGTATCGCCGGCACCGGCCTCCAGGGTATCGCGGGCACCGGCCTGCAGGGCATCGCGGGCACCGGCCTCCAGGGTATCGCCGGTACTGGCCTCCAGGGTATCGCCGGTACTGGCCTCCAGGGTATCGCGGGCACCGGCCTGCAGGGCATCGCGGGCACCGGCCTGCAGGGTGGGCGATTACCCGTTGTGGCCTACGGGCCAGTTGAAGAAATACTTGAGGACGGGTATGTCGTTTTGGGCCAGTTCGTGGCCCTCGTCAACGAGACTCCGCCAACCCCGCTCGCTGTTGGTGATGTCGTGGTAGTTTTCGGGCTAGTCTCGGAAAATGGCCTGGTATCAGATCAGATTGTCAGGCTCGACGAGGTTTCTATTGATGGAAGTTCTCCTGTCTTTGTCGCGGGACTTGTTGGCGACACCAACCCCCAACATGGCGAGATTACCATCGGCAACCTTACCGTTCAGATTGGGGCCGCTGGGGTAAATCCTGAAGCATTCCAAGTGCAGCCTGGCCAGTACGTGGAGGTTTTTGGCCTTCGTTTTGGTGGTCTTGTAGTGGCTGAATCGGTTGCACTAGGTGTCGCCGTAGACGAGTAAATGTCGTAAGCCATAGGCCAGAAAAACAATGGCGCCCGTAATCCGGGCGCCATTTTTTTATCCTTGAATTTCTTACGGGCCTAGGAATGGCCTCTCACGCTCCTCCTCAAGCAAACGAACGCGGCATGAGGTGGCTCATCCAATGCCTGCGCATGCCCTCTGCAGAGACCTAGCGCCTTCCAACATTCAGCACCAGCAATGAATAGACAGGAACGAACAGAAGATCTCGGCTTCTCTCAGGCTGCTTCGTCAGGCATCTCGAAATAGTAAACTCCGACTCCATATCTCAGACGCCGATCCTGTGCAACCTGCTGTTCATCTCTCGCGTGGGTTTCCAACCAGTTATCAACAGACTCCAAGTAGCCATACCCTTTAGTGGCTACAACGTCCTTAAGTGCACGCACATCTTTCGGGTCTACTCTGTCGCTCCATGCCCGAAACTCGAACAAGCGCTTTCCTGAATCCACTTGCTCCATATTGGTCACGATGGTCTGGGCCAAATCGTGCAGACACTCTCCGAAACGCTGTACTTGGTAAACGTCAATCCCGCCAGGCGAATACTGCCGCTTCAAGGCTTTCCAAACACCAGGCCGAACCTCTCTGATACACCCCGCCCTAATGAGTTCCTTCAACATCGCACCAGGAGGGACGTCTCCGCCAACCTCCTTAACCAGTTCCGAGAACGACTCACGATTATCTTGGGCTTCGAACGGGAGCCACTTTGGTGAACCTTTTTGCCCAATGTAACGCTGATTAGTGAACCACCTAGCCATAACGGTTACTGGCTTACTCAAAGTAGGATTAGGCTCCCAGTCCTCGATCTCCAGACGATCACGAAGCTTTCGTATTTCTTTGCGGTTCAATCCGGTCATCACCGAAACTCGTGACATGTTGGTTCTTCGCCCTCTGAGGCCATAGTCGTCACTAGCCACTTGGACAAAGGCCAATTTGCTGATCTCAGCAAACTCCCTATAGCCAATACCGTTCTTCAGTAGGAACCGTGCAATTGGGACCATGAAATGTCGACACGCTTTGAGCGCGGTTGCCTTTATCGAGGAACTCATCAAAAGCGTCTCCGGGGTCGAACGGTATCAGGGAGATTTGGCTTGCATGGTCTGAGCCAAATATTAATTAACCAAGAAGCTCCAAAAGCCCTGCCTCATCCAGCACAGCCACACCCAGTTGCTGTGCCTTCCTGAGCTTGGAGCCGGGTTCCGTCCCTGCCACTACGTAATCGGTCTTTGTAGACACGCTGCCGGTAACTTTGCCCCCCAGTTTCTCGATGTGCTCACGCGCCTCGTCACGCGTCATCGAGTCCAGGGTGCCAGTCAGCACAAAAACCTTGCCCGCAAGGGGCAGTTGAACACTAGCAGATACTTCGAGGGGCCAATTCACACCATGGCTGCGCAATGCAGCAATAACCTTGAGATTGTCCATCTGGCGGAAGAATTCGTGGACATGCTGCGCCACAATCGGCCCTACGTCAGGCACGACTTCGAGCTCATCCTGCTCCGATTGCGAAAGGAGTTCAATATCGCCAAAGTGGCGCGCCAGATTTGCCGCTGTGACTTCACCAACTTCAGGGATCCCGAGTGCAAAAAGGAATCTTGATAGCGTGGTCTTTTTGCTGCGTTGAATTGCAGCCACTAGATTTGCTGCGGATTTCTCGCCCATTCGCTCGAGGCCCGCAAGCTGGTCTGCCTTGAGGGCATAAATGTCTGCGGGGGTGTGCACCGCCTGCCCTTCGACGCCATTTTCGACGAGTTGCTCAATAAGCTTGGCGCCGAGGCCTTCAATATCCATCGCGCGCCGTGAAGCAAAATGGCACAATTTTTCCTTGCGTTGAGCCGGACAGAACAGTCCCCCTGAGCAGCGGGCGACCGCCTGCCCTTCTGGCCGAACGACATCCGATCCGCACACGGGACACTTGGCGGGCATCCTGATGCGCCGGGAGTGCCTTCCGCGACGCTCGTGCACGACGCGAACGACCTCGGGAATGACATCACCCGCCCGGCGGACGATCACCGTATCTCCAATCCGCACATCCTTGCGCTCGATTTCATCCATGTTGTGGAGCGTCGCATTGCTGACCGTTACGCCCCCAACGAAAACGGGCTCGAGACGGGCCACGGGCGTGAGGGCGCCCGTGCGTCCAACCTGGAAATCGACTCCTCGAAGGGTGGTCGTGACTTCCTGGGCGGGAAACTTGAATGCGATCGCCCAGCGCGGCGCCCGCGACACGAAACCGAGCGCCTTCTGCAAATCGGTTCGATCCACCTTCAGTACTATTCCATCGATCTCGTAAGGCAGCGCATCCCGCTGCTCGGAGATGTGGTCGTAGTATTGCTGGCAGCCTTCCACGCCTTGCACGAGCCGGCTTATGGGAGACACGCGCACGCCCCAATCCTTAAGCTGGTACAGAATCTCGCTGTGTCGGACCGGTAGGGCCCCATCCTCGAAGTGGCCAACGCCGTAGGCAAAAAACTCCAGCGGGCGAGCAGCGGCTATCCGCGGATCGAGCTGCCTGAGCGTCCCGGCCGCAGCATTGCGGGGATTGACGAATGTCTTTGCGCCCTCTGTTGCAAGCCGCGCGTTTAGCTCAGCAAAGCCAGCCTTGGGCATATAGACTTCGCCGCGAACCTCAAGCAGGGCCGGGAGCCTGCTCCCACGCAGCTTCAGCGGTATCGACTCGATGGTCCGGACGTTGTGACTGATCTCCTCACCCGTCTGACCATCGCCCCGGGTTGCTCCGCGGACGAGGCGCCCATTCTCATAGAGCAGGCTGACCGCCGTCCCATCGAGCTTGGTTTCCGCTGAATACTCTACGGGCTCATCCGTCTTGAGACGTTCCCGGATGCGCCGATCGAAAGCGACCAACTCCTCCGATGAAAAGGCATTGTCCAGCGACAGCATCGGCGCCAGGTGCCGGACTTCCGTGAATCCTGCCACCGGGGCGCCCCCTACGCGGTTTGTCGGGGAGTCTTCCGAGCTGAGCTCGGGGTGCGCCGCTTCCAGCGCCTGCAGTTCGCGAAACATGCGGTCGTACTCGGCGTCCGGAATCTCCGGATCATCGAGCACGTAGTAGCGGTAGTTGTGGCGTTCGAGCTGGTTGCGCAATTCGGCCACGCGCGCCGCAGCCCGAGACTGCGCAGCATTCACGGCAGCTCTCCAGGCCCCCCAACGCCGGAGCCGCCACTCAGCTTGCTACGCCGTTGATATTCAACCACCTGCTCTCGCAGCCAGCCAGCCTGTTGCATCGTCAGGGCATTGCCCTTGTCATCCAGGACATCCGCATCGAGGCGCTCCGCAAGGCGACGCGCACAGGTAAACATACCGTCCAGCGCTGTCAGTGGCTCCCTGGGCCCGGGGAGAACCATGAACATGGAGACGCCGGGACAACGCAGCTCGTGCATTTTCTCGATCTCGAAGCTGCCGGGCTCAACCAGGCTCGCCACGAGGAAGCGGCTGCGCCTGCGCTCATCGAGCGAATGGAAAGCGCCGAAGCGGCCATACTCCAGCCCTTCCGCCGAAAAGGCCTTGACGAGGTCGGAGCCATCGAAGCCGGCCGGCTGTCGCGCGCGCAGGCGCAACGCAACGATCAATTGCTCACCCTCGGGCGGGATCTCCGGCGCCTCCACCTCGAGCGGATCGTGTTGCTCCGACGCGCGAACGGGATCTTCATCCAGCTCGATCTCGGGCAGCGATTCCGCACTCGCGTTACCGCTGCGCCAGGACTCGAAGCGTTCTCCAAAGCCCGGCTCGCGACGCCATGGATCAGCGTCACCCCTGGAGCGATCTCGACGACTCCAGATGTATACCCCCACGATGAGGGCAAGGCCGATGGCCGTAAGTATCCAGCGAAGCTCAGGCACTGTCGCGGTTCTCCTTGCCAGCTAGCCGGCCACCATCCGGACGGCTTCATCGATATCCACGGCAACCAGCCGGGACACACCCGGCTCGTGCATGGTCACGCCGGTGAGTTGATTGACCATTTCCATCGTGGTCTTGTTGTGCGTGATGATGATGAACTGCACCTTCTCGGACATCGTTTTGACTATATCGCAGAAACGAGCGACATTCGCGTCGTCGAGCGGCGCATCCACCTCGTCGAGCATGCAGAATGGCGCCGGGTTGAGCTGGAAAATGGCAAACACCAGCGCTACGGCGGTGAGGGCTTTCTCCCCGCCTGACATGAGATGGATGGTGCTGATCCGCTTGCCGGGGGGGCGTGCCATCACTGCAACGCCGGCCTCCAGCAGGTCCTCCGATTCAAGCTGGAGGTAGGCGTGTCCGCCGCCAAACAGCCGCGGGAAGAGCTCCTGCATGCCCACATTGACGCGATCGAACGTCTCCTTGAAGCGCGTCCGCGTCTCCCGATCGATTCGCCGGATCGCATTCTCGAGCGTGCTGAGCGCGTCATTCAGGTCGGCAAGCTGCGCATCCAGGTAGCCCTTCCGCTCGGTCTGCTCCCTGAGCTCGTCGATGGACGCAAGATTGATCGGGCCCAGCCGCTCGATCCGTCCGGAGAGTTGCGCGAGTCGCTCGTCCCAGGCAGTCGCATTGGCTTCATCGGGCAGCTCGCCACGCAGGCTCTCCAGCTCAAACCCGGTCGCAACGAACTGCTCGGTGGCGGTCTGTAATCGCACGCTTACCTCGCGCGCCGTGAGGCGCAGACCCTCGAGGGCCTGGCGGACCTCATCGACCCCTTCGCTGCGCAACGCGCGCTGCTCCTGCATCTCACGCAGCCCGGCCTCGAGCGCCTGAACCTTGCGCCGCGCCTCCGCGAGCTGCTCCTCGATTTCTACCCGCTGCGCCAGCAGGTCCTCGAGCGCCTGCTGCCGCTCAGCGATCGGTTCCACGCCCGCCTCCAGCTGCCATTCAAGTTCCTGCTTGCGCGCCGAGAAGCGCGCCATCTGCTCCTGGAAGCGTTGCATGCTCAGGCCGGCCGAATCGAGGCTTGAGCGCCGGGACTCAACGCGAATGGCGATTTCCTGGGCCGCGGCACGGGCACTGCGCGCCTTCTCGCGCGCATCCTGCAACCCACTCAGCAATTGCTCTCGCTCACGCTCGAGGCCCTGCCGGCGGCCCTCGAAGCCACCCATGAGCTCGATGCCTTCCTGCAGCCGACCACGGCTCTGGCGAATCGCCGCGTCAGCCTCCGCAAGGTGCGCCTCGACCTCCACGGCCTCCCGCTCGAGCGCGTTCAGCCGATTGGCTGCCTGTTCCATGCGCGAGCGCGCAGTCTGCAGGGTGGCCTGGAGTCCAGCGGCGGCGCGGTGCGCTTCGGCAGCCTGTTGGCGCACTTCCTCGCGGGACGCCTCAAGCATCGCGAGCCGCGAACGAATCTCCTCGTGCCGGGCAGAGAGCTCCTCGACTTCATACGCGGCGCCGCCAATCGAGGCGCGCAGTTCCCTGATTTCCTGCTCACGCGCAAGCACCCCGGAGTGCGGATCCTCGGCACGGTTAACGCGCAGCCAGTTGGCGCCGAGCCAGATTCCGTCGCGCGTGATCACCGACTCGCCGGCGCCGAGCGCGATTCTCTTGGCCAGCGCGGCGCCAAGATTCTCGACTGCGTATACGCCGCTCAGCAAGGCTGCGGCCCCGAGCGCGCCGTCCACCCGGTGTGCAAGCATGGCGTCGTCGGAGGTCGATGACCCGGCGGCTGCCATCTCCACAAAACTTGCAGCGCCGTGGGTCAGGCTGTCCAGGGCCAGCGCCACGTCATCGAGGCCCTCGACGCAGACGGCCTCCAGGTAATTGCCGAGCACCGTCTCCACCGCGGTCTCCCAGCCCGGCTCCACCGAGAGTTTCTCAGCTAACCGTGGTCGTTCCGCGAGCCCCTGGCCTCCGAGCCATTCGGCTACCCTGCTGCCACGGCGGCCGAGGGCCGCCTCCTGCAGCGCTTCAAGGGAAGCCAGCGTGCCGCGCAAGGTCTGCAGGGCGCTGCGGCCCTCGTCGAGCTGGGCGACCAGCCGCTGGTCCTCCGTGCGCAAGGCCGCGATCTCGTCGCGCACCGCGACGTCGCGTACCTGAGTGTTCTGCTCAAGCTCCCGGGCGCGCCCCAGCTCGAGCTCGAGCGCACCCAGGTCCTCGTCACCAGCCTCGGCCGCCAATCTCGCGCGTTCCTCTTGCAGGCGCTTGTGGCGCTCTGCCATGCGGGCGATCTGGCCATCCAGCTGCTCGATGCGCGCCCGCTCGACCTCCACAGTCTCGCGGGCGTCACTGGCTTCCCTGTTGAAGCTCTCCCAGCCCGACTGCCAGTCCTGCATCGCCTGTTCGGCAACGCGCAGCGCCTCCGCCGACGTCGCCTCTGCGTCGCGCGCGGCCTCCAGTTCGGGGCCGAGCGTGCCCAACGCGCGGTTCAGCTCCGCCAGGAGGTCAGCATCGCGATCGATGTGCTGCCGAATGTCCAGGAGGCCTTGTTCGGACTGCTCCAGTTCCTGGCCCTGCCGGTGCCGCAGCTCCCTGGCGTGCTGGATCGCCTGTTCCAGGCGACCGATTTCGGCACCGATCCGGTAATACTCTCCCTGTACGGAATTGAGCGCTTCACTGTCCTCGCGGTGGCGCTCGCGCGCCGCCTCCAGTTCGGCCTCGACCCGCCGCAGCTCCGCAAGCGCCGCCTGCAACCCGGTCTCCCGCTCCCCCAGCGCAGCCTTCTGCGACGCTTCCTCGCTCTCCAGGCCGGCGAGCCGCAGCACGAGAAGTTCGGCCTCGAGCCGTCGCTCCTCCGCCTTCATTTCGCGGTAACGCTCGGCCGTGCGTGCCTGCCTTTGCAGGTGACGAATCTGCTTCTCGACCTCGTCCCGCAGGTCATTGAGTCGGTCGAGGTTTTCCCGCGTGTGCCGGATACGGGTCTCGGTCTCGCGCCTGCGTTCCTTGTATTTCGAAATGCCGGCGGCTTCCTCGAGGTACATCCTGAGTTCTTCCGGCTTGGCTTCGATCAATCGCGAGATCATCCCCTGCTCGATGATCGCGTAGCTGCGCGGACCAAGCCCGGTGCCTAGGAACAGCCCGGTAATGTCCTTGCGGCGGCAGCGCGCCCCGTTCAGGAAATAGTTGGAGGTGCCGTCCCGCGACAACACGCGGCGGGCAGAGATTTCGGAAAAACTTGCGTACTGGCCCCCGATCTCGCCATCCGCGTTATCGAAGACGAGCTCGATGGCCGCCGTGCCGACGGGCTTGCGGGCGCTGGAGCCGTTGAAAATGACATCCGCCATGGAATCTCCGCGCAGGTGCTTCGCGGAGCTTTCGCCCATCACCCAGCGAACGGCGTCGATGACGTTCGATTTGCCACAGCCGTTCGGCCCGACGACACCGATCAGGTTGCTGGGAAACCGGATCGTGGTCGGATCGACAAATGACTTGAATCCAGCCAGCTTGATCTTGCTGAGACGCATGCAGGGATTATTTCCGGGGAATCATCAGGAAGGTGAACAACGTAACCGCGCTAGTGTAAAGTAAATCACCTTCTTTTCCAGCCGGCGCCCCACCAGCGAAAAGCCCTTGTGGGGACGCTTTGCCACAGGAGTCCTGCATTGCAAGACCTGCACGCGCTGGGCGCCCAGATGGCGCCCAACAGGGATCTGGAAACATTTCCCAACCCTGCGCCCGAGACGGATTACACGATCCGGATCCGCATTCCGGAGTTCACCTGCCTGTGCCCAAAGACCGGTCAGCCCGATTTCGCTGAGATCCTGCTGGAATACGTGCCCGACCAGCGCTGCGTCGAGCTGAAGTCGCTGAAACTCTACATGTGGAGTTTCCGCGACGAGGGGGCCTTTCACGAGGCGGTCACCAACCAGATGCTGGCGGACCTGCGCGAGCGGCTCGATCCACGCTTCATCCGGGTGAGCGCCGACTTCAATGTCCGGGGCGGGATCTACACCTCGGTGGTGGCAGAACACCGGCAGGAGGGCTGGGATTCACCGCATCCGGTCAGGCTCCCCTGAAAAGCACGGCAACCGCGTGCAATGCGCATTATCGGGACTGGACTCCAAGGCCGAAACGGGCTAAAAAGCGCAGCTTGTATTGTCGACCGGCGCGACCCTTGAAGGGAGTGGCGCGGTTGTTATCACCGAACCGAATTTCGCCATCCGCCGGGAGGCAATGATGCCCGCGAGCAAGAGCAGCAAGAAGAAAACACCCACCACCAGGTCCGGGACCGCGGGCAAGGGCGCGTCGCGCACGAAGGGCCCTGCCAGCAAGAAACCTGCTGCGAAGAAAACCGCCGCCAAGAAAGCGCCGGCCAAGAAGGCCGCGGTGAAGAAGGCCCCCACCAAGACAACTCCGCTCAAGAAGGCCCCGGCAAAGAAGGTGCCGGCCAAGAAGACCCCGGCCAAGAAGGCGCCTGCGAAGACCGCCCCGGCCAAGAAGGCGCCTGCGAAGACCGCCCCGGCCAAGAAGGCGCCTGCGAAGACCGCCCCGGCCAAGAAGGCGCCGGCTCAGAAGCCGCTGGCCAGGCCGAAAGCGCCGGCCAAGAAGGCGGTGCCAGCCAGACCGGTCGCGAAGAAGGCAGCGGCGAAGCGCGCTCCTGCCAAGCCGGCGGTCCCGGCCAAGAAGAAGCTGCTTGCGGCAAAGAAGCCGCTGGCCATCAAGCCGGAACAGCCGGAGCCCGCGTTCGCCTTCTCCGGGCCGCTCAAGGCGTTCAAGCCTTACCAGCCAGGCCCTAATGAGGAGTACATGAGCGAAGGCATGCGCGGACACTTCCGCCAGATCCTGCTCGCGTGGCAGCAGGAGTTGATGGAGGAAGTCGACCGGACCGTTCACCACATGAAGGACGAAGCGGCCAACTTTCCCGATCCGAACGACCGGGCGACGCAGGAGTCCGAGTTCGGCCTGGAGTTGCGCACCCGCGACCGCGAGCGGAAGCTCCTCAAGAAGATCGAGCAGGCGCTGGCCCGCATCGAGGACGGCACCTATGGCTTCTGCTCCGAGACCGGCGAGGAGATTGGCCTGCGGCGCCTCGAGGCACGTCCGGTGGCGACCCTGACCGTAGAGGCCCAGGAGCGCCGAGAGCTTGCCGAAAAGCAGTACCGGGACCGGGACGACCGCTGATTCGCCACAGTCTCGCGGGGTGATGTCCAGCGCCCCTGGCTTGCGGTACCGAGGGCGGTTTGCGCCCTCACCCACGGGTCCGTTGCACCTGGGTTCCTTGGTGGCGGCAGCCGGCAGCTGGCTGGACGCCCGCGCGGCGGGTGGCGAGTGGCTCGTGCGCATCGAGGACCTCGACCCCCCGCGGGAACCACCCGGCGCGGCCGACGAGATCCTTCGGGCACTCGACGCTTTCGAGCTGGGATGGGATGGCGAGGTGTTGTTCCAGAGTCGCCGCCTGGACGTCTACGAGGCGATCCTGGCCGACCTCATCTACTCAGGCTGGGCCTACCCCTGCGTATGCAGCCGGAAGACCATTGAGGCAGCCAATCGGCTGCGCGGGCGTCCCGGGGAGCGCCGCTACCCGGGAACATGTCGTGCGCTGGCGTCCCCGGCGCCGCGCAAGACGCGCATTCTCAGGGTGCGGACCACTCCAGAGCCCATCTCCGTCCCTGACAGGCTGCAAGGCACATTTACGCAGTCGCCGGAGACAGAGGCGGGCGACTTTGTCCTGCGCAGACGGGAGGGCTACATCGCCTACCAGCTTGCAGTGGTGGTCGATGATGCCCTGCAGCGGGTTACTGACGTTGTACGCGGCATCGACCTGCTCGACTCCACGCCGCGGCAGCTGTGGCTGCAGCATCTGCTGGGATACAACACGCCCAGATACATGCACTTGCCGGTTGTCTCCGGGCCCGGTGGTGAGAAACTAAGCAAACAGACCGGGGCGGCGCCGCTGAACCTGCGGCAGGCGGGCGAAACGGCCTGGCGCGTCCTCGCCCTCCTCGGGCAAGCCCCGCCGGCGGATCTGCGCGGCGCACGGCCCGCGGACATCTGGGCCTGGGGGGCCGCCAACTGGCGCCCGCAGCAACTCGCGGGCACCCGCAGCATCCCGGCCACCTGAATACTTTGGCTGCGGTGCAAAAATCGTTTATCTTTAGCAAAAGTGCACCGCGTCAATCCATCCCGGAGCGCGCCACAGGGCGACCATGAACGGAAGCAGGTTATGAGCGAGCCACGCATTATCAAGAAGTATCCGAACCGCCGCCTCTACGACACCGAGGAGAGCCGCTACATAACCTTGGCCGATATCAAGCGGCTGGTCGTGGAGAAGGTCGACTTCGTCGTGGTCGAGAAAAAGACCGGCAAGGACATCACTCGCAGCATCATGCTCCAGGTCATCAGCGAGCAGGAGCAAAGCGGCGAGCCGATCATGAGCCGGGATTTCCTGTCACAGATCATCCGCTCCTATGGCAGCGCCATGCAGGGGATGGTGGGCGGCTATCTCGACCAGAGCCTGCGCCTGTTCATGGGCCAGCAGCAGCAGCTCAGGGAGCGGGTCAAGGAGGTCGTCGGCGTGGATCCGGTCGGCATGGTGGCCGGCATCGCCCAGAAGAACTACCAGCGCTGGAAGGCTCTGCAGGAAGATATCTTCAGGAACTTCGCGGCCTCGCGGCACGAGAGCGAGGACGGCGAAAGCGATTCCCGTTCCAAGCCCTCCCGCGGCGGCAGGCGCTGATCCGGCGCCGGCTCCCGGCGTCAAGACTGAGTCCAGATTCCGTTGACAAGGGACAGTGACCCTGATATTGTGCATCGCGTCAATTGATGCATTGCATCATCCCTTGACGACTCCTCCAATTGGTCGCTTCTTGCGTCCACTTGAACCCCCGCCACTCGCGGGGGTTTTTTTTATGCCCTGCACCGGACCAGGGGTAAGAAAAAGGGCGGATGCCTCCCGGCACCCGCCCTCCCGTCTTTCCGATGGAGCCTTGCTTCAGGTCGCGCCCACGTCCCGCATACTGAGACGGATGCGACCCTGCCGGTCGACCTCCAGGACCTTCACGCGCACCGCATCCCCTTCCTTCAGCTTGTCGCTGACGCGCTCGACGCGCTCGTCGGAGATCTGCGAGATGTGCACCAGCCCGTCCTTGCCGGGCAGGATGGTCACGAATGCGCCGAAGTCCATCAGGCGGGCCACCTTGCCGTCGTAGACCTGGCCGACCTCGACATCCGCCGTGATCAGGTCGATCCGGCGCCGGGCCTCTCGCCCGGAGTCACCGTCAACCGACGCGATTCGAATGGTGCCGTCATTGTCGATGTCGATCGTGGCGCCGGTTTCCTCGGTGATCTGGCGGATCACGGAGCCGCCCTTGCCGATGACCTCGCGGATCTTCTCCGGGTCGATCTTGAAGGCCATGATGGTCGGCGCCCAGTCGGACATCTTCTCGCGCGGCTTAGAGATCACGTCGTTCATCTCGCCGAGGATGTGCAGCCGGGCATCCCGCGCCTGCGCCAGCGCATCGAACATGATCTCGCGCGTGATGCCCTCGATCTTGATGTCCATCTGCAGGGCAGTGACGCCCTCGCTGGTACCGGCCACCTTGAAATCCATATCGCCGAGATGATCCTCGTCCCCGAGGATATCGGTCAGCACCGCGTAGCGCTCACCGTCCTTGACGAGCCCCATCGCCACCCCGGCGACAGGTGCCTTCACGGGCACGCCGGCATCCATCAGGGCGAGGCTGGCTCCGCAGACGGAGGCCATCGAGCTCGAGCCGTTGGACTCGGTCACCTCGGACACGACGCGCAGCACGTACGGAAATTCACTCATTTCCGGCAGCACGGCCTGAATCGCGCGCCGCGCCAGCTTGCCGTGCCCGATCTCGCGCCGCTTCGGCCCCAGCTGGAAGCTGGTCTCGCCGACGCAGTACGGCGGGAAGTTGTAGTGGAGCATGAAGGGCTCGCGGAACTCGCCCGACAGCGCGTCGATGATCTGGGCATCGCGGCCGGTGCCCAGCGTCGTGACGACCAGGGCCTGCGTCTCGCCGCGGGTGAACAGCGCGGAGCCGTGTGTCCTGGGCAGAACCCCGGTGCGCACCTGGATCGGGCGCACGGTGCGGGTGTCGCGACCATCGATGCGCGGATGACCGCTGGTGACGCGTCCGCGGACGACCCGGCTTTCCAGCGCATTGAGCGCAGCCTTGACCTGGTCAGGCGTCCAGCGGGGGTCCTCCCCTCCGTTCAGCTTTTCCTTGGCCGCGGACTTGATCTCGTCGACCCGGGCGTAGCGCTCCTGCTTGACGGTGATCTGGTAGGCCTCGTTGAGCGCGGCCTCTGCCTCGGCGGCGACCGCAGCGCCGAGCTCGTCGTCGGACGGCGGCGGCACCCAGTCCCACGCCGGCTTGCCGGCCTCGGCCTTGAGCTCGTTGATAGCGTCGATGGCGACCTGCATCTGCTCGTGGCCGAACATCACGGCGCCGAGCATGACCTCCTCGTTGAGGATCTTCGCTTCCGATTCCACCATCAACACCGCACGCGATGTCCCGGCGACCACCAGGTCAAGCTTCGACTCGGCCAGCTGGGTGCTCGTCGGGTTGAGCACATACTCGCCGTTGATGTAACCAACGCGCGCGCCGCCGATCGGCCCATTGAAGGGTATGCCGGACAGGACGAGCGCCGCGGAAGCGCCGATAAGCGAGGGGATGTCAGGATCGATGTCCGGGTTCGCGGACAAAACCGTCGCGATCACCTGGACTTCGTTGTAGAAACCCTTCGGGAACAGCGGACGGATCGGGCGATCGATCAGCCGGCACGTCAGCGTCTCCTTCTCGGAGGGGCGACCCTCGCGCTTGAAGAATCCGCCGGGGATCCGGCCGGCTGCATAGGTCTTTTCCTGATAGTTGACGGTCAGGGGCATGAAGTTCTGCCCCTCGCCTGCGTACTTGCGGCCGACCGCGGTGACGAGCACCACAGTGTCGGACATGCTGACCATGACCGCGGCGTCCGCCTGGCGAGCGATCTCGCCGGTCTCGATGGTGACCGTATGGGCGCCGTACTGGAAGGATTTCTTGAATGAAGTCAGATTCACGTTCTTCGCCTATTGTCTGCCGGTCCCCATGACCGGACTTTGGGGATCCTCAGCGACGCAGGCCGAGGCGGGAAATGATGTCCTGGTAGCGGTCGGCATCCTTGCGCTTCAGATAATCGAGAAGCTGGCGACGCTGGTTGACCAGCTTGAGCAGGCCGCGCCGGGAATGGTGGTCCTTCTTGTGCGTACCGAAATGCTCGGTGAGCTCGCTGATGCGGGCGGACAGCAATGCCACCTGCACCTCCGGGGAGCCCGTATCGGCATTGCCGCGGCCGTACTCCTTGATGATGTCTTTCTTCTGCTCGACAGACAGAGGCATTGGATATCTCCTGAAAACCTTCTCTTTAATGTCCCTTTGACAAGCCCGCAATTGTATCGTGATGGACCACGATCGAACAAGCCTGCCACCCTTAAAATTCCTTTATCTTCGACGCCTTAGCTAAGCATCCGCCGTGGCCAGCAGGCGCTTCGCGCGCAGTCCGCCTTCCGCGCCGCGCGCGCCGACACCGATGAAGCCGTGTGCGCCATAGACCCTGACCAGTCCGGCCTCGCCGCCCTCGGGCAACTCGACCGTCTGCCCCTGCATCAAGCGCCCCGCGTCTTCCGCTCCCAGCGTCACGACGGCGAGGGCCGCGAGCGCGCTGTCGATGGGCAGGATGACTTCGCAGAGGCGTTCCGGACCCTGTTCCGCAAGGCGCTCCAGCGCCTCGAGGGTGAACATTTCGCTTGCCGCATAAGGTCCGGCCGCATGGCGCCGGAGCGCCGCCACGTGGGCGCAACTCCCTGCTGCATGGGCGATATCCTCTACCAGGGTCCGCACGTAGGTCCCCTTGGAGCAGGACACGTCGAGCGCGAACGACGGCGGGGACCAGTCCTCCAGTTCGAGCTTGTAAATCTCCACCTCGCGCGCCCTCCGCTCGACCGATTCTCCACGCCGCGCCTTGCGGTAGAGCCGCTCTCCGCCCTGTTTCAGCGCCGAGTACATCGGTGGCACCTGCGCGATCGGGCCGCGAAAGCCGGCCAGCGCGGCCGCGAAAGCTTCCATGTCAAGGTGCTCCCAGGCACAGCGCTCAACGACCTCCCCCTCCCGGTCTCCGGTCGAGGTGCGCGTGCCCAGGTGTCCCTTGACCTTGTAACCCTTGGCTGAGTCGAGCAGGTACCCGGAAAACCGCGTGGCCTGGCCGAGGCAGATCGGCAGGAGACCGCTGGCCAATGGATCCAGGCTCCCCGTGTGCCCCGCCCTGGGAGACCCGAACAGGCGCCGGACCCTCTGCAGCGCGACGTTCGAGGACAACCCTACCGGCTTATCGAGGAGCACCACGCCGTCGGGCCCGCCAGCGCGTTGCCGGCGGGTCGCGGTCGGTAAGTCAGTCATCGTTGCCCGGCCTCTCCTTGTCGGATTCGACCGCGCGGTTGATCAGGTCTGACAGCCGTGAACCTCGCTCGAGGCTCTCGTCGTGGCGGAAATGAAGCGCCGGCACCTGGCGGATGTACATGGCGCGACCGAGCTTGCCGCGGATCAGGCCGGCGGCGCGCGCCAGCGCGGTGGCCGCGGGTGCGGGATCGGCGTCCGGGTCGAGCAGGCTGAACCAGACAGTCGCGTGCGAAAGGTCGCGCGAGACGTCCACAGCCGTCACGCTGACCCCGTGTACGCGGGGGTCCTTCACATCCCGCAACAGGATCTCGCTCAGCAGGCGCTGCATTTGTTCGCCTATCCGGCGGCTGCGCGTGAACTCCCTCGGCATCAGCTTTGCTGGAAGGTACGAGCGATCTCGATGCGCTCGAAGCACTCGATCTGATCCCCGGGACGGATATCCGTGTAGTTGCGCACGCCGATGCCGCACTCCGTGCCGGACCTGACCTCGTTGACGTCATCCTTGAAGCGGCGCAGCGATTCCAGCGCGCCCTCGAAGATCACCACGTTGTCGCGCAACACGCGAATCGGGTTGTTGCGCTTCACGGTGCCCTCGGTGATCAGGCAGCCGGCCACCTGGCCGAACTTCGGCGAGCTGAACACCTCCCGCACCTCGGCGATGCCGACGATCTGCTCGCGGATCTCCGGGGACAACAGCCCGACGATCGCCGCCTTCACGTCGTCGATGGCCTCATAGATGATGCTGTAGTAGCGCACATCCACGCCCGTTTCCTTGACCACGCTGCGGGCGGAGGAATCGGCGCGAACATTGAAGCCGATGATGATTGCACCAGAAGCAGCGGCGAGGTTCACGTCGGATTCCGTGATGCCGCCCACGTTGCTGCCGATTACCTTGACCTTGACCTCATCCGAGGAGAGGCGGGTCATCGCATCGCGCAACGCCTCGGCGCTGCCCTGCACGTCGGCCTTGATCAGGAGCTGCACGGCGCTCGCGCTACCCTCCTCCATCTGGGTAAAGACGTCCTCAAGCTTGGAAGCCTGCTGCTTCGCGAGCTTCACGTCGCGGAACTTGCCTTGGCGGTGCAATGCCACTTCACGCGCCTTGCGCTCGTCGGGCAGGACCACTACATCGTCCCCCGCCATCGGCGTGCCAGAAAGGCCCAGCACCTGCACCGGCGTCGACGGACCAGCCTCCTTGAGCGGTTTGCCGTGCTCGTTGAACATGGCGCGAACGCGGCCATACTCGCGACCCGCCAGCAACGCGTCGCCGGCGCGCAGCGTGCCTTGCTGGACGAGCACGGTCGCCACCGCGCCCCGGCCCTTCTCAAGGCTGGACTCGATGACCACGCCCTTCGCGGGGCCGCTTGCAACCGCGGTCAACTCGAGCACCTCGGCCTGCAGGGCCACGGATTCCAGCAATGCGTCAATGCCTTCGCCGGTATGAGCCGAGACGTTGACGAACTGCGTATCGCCGCCCCATTCCTCGGGCATGACTTCGTACTGCGCGAGCTCGCTCTTCACGCGCTCCGGATCAGCGCCGTGCTTGTCGATCTTGTTGACGGCCACCACGATCGGCACGCCGGCCGCGCGCGCATGCTGGACAGCCTCCACGGTCTGCGGCATCACGCCGTCATCGGCGGCAACCACGAGAATGACGACGTCCGTCGCCTGCGCGCCGCGAGCACGCATTGCTGTGAAAGCCGCGTGACCGGGGGTGTCCAGGAACGTGATTCGTCCCTTGGGCGATTCCACCACGTAGGCGCCGATGTGCTGGGTTATGCCGCCGGCCTCGCCTGCAGCCACGCGGCTGCGGCGGATATAGTCGAGCAAGGAGGTCTTGCCGTGGTCGACATGGCCCATGATCGTGACCACGGGCCAGCGGGCCTGGACCTCGCCAGCCCCGCGGGAGGCCTCCTCGACGACCTCCTCGATCTGGTTCTCGCGGAGGATCCTGGGCGTGTGGCCCATCTCCTCCACGACGATGACCGCGGTATCCCTGTCGATGACCTGGTTGATGGTGACCATCGCGCCCATGCCCATCATGGTCTTGATGACCTCCGTGGCCTTGACAGCCATCTTCTGGGCCAGCTCGGCGACCGTGATCGTCTCGGGGATCGCAACCTCGCGCTTGACCGGCGCCGTCGGGCGCTCGAAACCCTGCCGCTCGATCTGGGTGCCACCTGCACGGCGGCCGCCCGCGGCGCGCTTGCGTCGGCGTCCCGACTTATCGCCCGCGACATGCAGTTCCTTGCGGCCGTATTTCGTGCCTGAGGCGTCCTCCGCACCCGCTCTGCGAGGCGCGGCCCGATCGGCCTCCCTGCGCTTGCGATCCTCGTCCGAGCTGCGTTTCCGCGCTTCGGCGAGCACGCGCGCCTCGTCCTCGGCGATGCGGCGGGCTTCGTCCTCGACCTTCCTGCGCGCATCCTCCTCGGCACGAGCACGAGCTTCCTCGTCGGCCTGGCGACGTTTTTCTTCGTCCTCGCGGAGTTTCTGCTCTTCCTCGGTACTGCGACGCGCAGCTTCCTCGACGAGGCGCTTCGCCTCGTCCTCGGCCTCCCGCTGCCGGTCGAGCTCCTCCTGCTGCTGGCGAGCCTCTTCCTCGAGCACATCGCGCTTGATGTAAGTGCGCTTCTTGCGGACTTCGACGTTGACGGTCCGCGCCCGGCCCTGGCCTACCGGCTGGCGCAGCTCGCTTTGCGTCTTGCGCTTCAGGGTGATCTTGCGCGGGGTCACGGTCGGCGCCTCGCGGCCGTGACTCTCCCGAAGGAAAGTCAACAACTCGAGTTTTGCCTCGTCGCTGATTCTGTCCTCCGCTCCCTTGACCGGGATACCAGCCTCTTCCAGCTGCGACAACAGCCGGTCTACAGGGACCTTCAGGACATCAGCGAACTGGGCAACAGTAACGTCGGCCATATGCATTAGAACCTCATGTTCAGCCGTTCTCTTCGGCGCTCTCGAACCAGTGGGCGCGGGCGGCCATGATGAGCTTGCCGGCACGTTCGGGATCCAGGCCCTCGACGTCCTCGAGGTCGTCCGTCGCCTGGTCAGCCAGGTCCTCGCGGGTCCGGATGCCGCGGCTCGCCAGCGCGAAGGCCAGGCCCCGGTCCATGCCCTCGAGCTCGAGCAGGTCATCGGCCGGCTCGGCCTGGTCCAGCTTCTCTTCCTTGACGATCGCCTGCGTGATCAGCACGTCGCGCGCCCGATTCCGCAGTTCCTCGACCATGTCCTCGTCGAACTCCTCGATTGTGAGCAGCTCGGACGTCGGCACGTAGGCGATTTCCTCGATGCTGGAGAAGCCCTCCTGCACAAGGATCACCGCGACCTCTTCGTCCACGTCCAGCTGCGTCTTGAACGCGTCGATCAGCGTTCGCGATTCGGTTTCGCTCTTCTCTTCCGCCTCGGTCGCCGTCATCACGTTGAGTTCCCAGCCGCTCAGCTCGCTCGCGAGCCGCACGTTCTGGCCGCCCCGCCCGATGGCCTGCGACAGCTTCTCCTCGTCTACGGCGACATCCATGCTGTGCGCCTCCTCGTCCACGACGATAGAGACCACCTCGGCCGGCGACATGGCGTTGATCACGAACTGCGCGGGGTTGTCGTCCCACGGAATGATGTCCACCCGTTCCCCGGCGAGCTCGTTGGAGACCGCCTGCACTCGCGAGCCGCGCATGCCGACACAGGCGCCAATCGGATCGATGCGCTGATCCATGCTCTTGACCGCGATCTTGGCCCTGTGCCCGGGGTCGCGGGCCGCGCCGAGGATCTTGATGAGACCCTGGCCGACCTCCGGCACCTCGAGGCGAAACAGCTCGATGATGAACTCCGGGGCCGTGCGGGACAGGAAGATCTGCGGCCCGCGCGGCTCGGAACGGACCTCGCGCAGGAAGCCCTTGATCCGGTCCTGCGTGCGCACCGCCTCGCGGGGAATCATCTCCTCGCGGGCGATGAAGCCCTCGGCATTGCCGCCGAGGTCGATGAACACCCCGTTCCGGTCGACGCGCTTGACGATGCCGCCAATGAGCGTCCCGACCCGGTCCCTGAACTCCTCAACCACCTGCGCGCGCTCGGCCTCGCGCACCTTCTGCACGACGACCTGCTTCGCGGTCTGGGCGACGATCCTGCCGGTAGGCGTCACCTCGAGAGGTTCCTCGACGAAGCCGCCGACCTCGGCGTTCGGGTTGATGTCGAGGGCGTCCTCGAGCCTGAGCTCTCTGCTGGGCGTCTCCAGCTCGGAGGAGTCGTCCGCGAACACCGTCCAGCGGCGGAACGTGCTCAGGACACCGGTCTTGCGGTCCATCGAGACGCGCGTGTCGATATCTTCCCCGAACTGCTTGCGCGCAGCGGTGGCCAGCGCCATCTCGAGGGCCTCGAAAATGATCTCTTTGTCGAGTTCCTTTTCGGCGGACACCTGTTCGATAACCTGCAGGATTTCCTTGTTCATTTCAGTTGACCCGATCCCCAGGACTTAGAACTCCGGCACCAGCCGGGCAGATTCAATCTCAGACAGCGGCAGGGAAATCCCTTCGCCATCCACCTCAATTTCCAGCACGCCATCCGCTACGTCGCGAATGCGCCCCTTGTAGCGCCTGCGCCCGGGACGACCCGCCGCGAGCACCATCTTCACCAGGCGCCCCGTCTGGCGACGGAAATGCTCTTCCGTCCGCAGCGGGCGGTCGAGGCCGGGCGACGAGACCTCGAGCACGTAGTGATCGTGAATCGGATCCTCCACGTCCAGCACTCCGCTGACCCGGTGGCTGACCCGCTCGCAGTCGTCGAGCCCGATCCCGTCGTCGCTGTCGATGTAAATTCTCAAGGTCCCCGAGCCTCCGGGCGCAGGCGTGTCGAGCTCGACCAGCTCGTACCCCAGCGCCTCGATCTCGGGCGACAACAACTCCAGCAATGTATCTTTGAGCGTCACGGCCCTGCCAAACAAAAAATGGGCCCTGCGGCCCACCTGTCAGCCTCCTACCGAGGCCATTTCCCGACCCCTTTAGGGGCCGGATAAAGAAAAAGCCCCAGCGGGGCCTTTTCCGGCGAAAAGCTTGGTAGCGGGGGCAGGATTCGAACCTGCGACCTTCGGGTTATGAGCCCGACGAGCTGCCAGACTGCTCCACCCCGCATCCGCAGACCGCGTATTTTACGTAGCGCATTGCGGCAGTGCAAGGGGCAAGGCGATATTAGCTCAATGCGCGTACGCAGAGCGCGATCAGCGTCTGGGGGAAAATGCCCAGCGCCAGCACCAGCAAGCCGTTCAGGCTGAGCACGACCCGCAGGTCCTGGCGAGCAACCAGGGGGTTCTCGTCGGTGGCCGCATCGAAGTACATCAGCTTGACGATGCGAAGGTAGTAGAAGGCGCCGACCACCGAGAACAGGACGCCCGCGACCGCCAGCCAGGTGCGCCCCACCTCGACGACCGCGGCCAGCACTGCGAACTTGGCATAGAAACCGAGCAACGGCGGCACGCCGGCCATGCTGAACATGACGATCAGCATGATGCCTGCGAACCATGGGCTGCGGGCGTTGAGGCCACGGAAGTCATCGATCGAATCGGCCTCGAAGCCCCGCCGGCTGAGCAGGATAATCATGCCGAAGGCGGCGCCGGACATGATCACGTAAGCCAGCGTGTAGTACAGGGCCGCCTCGTACCCGGCCGCCGTTCCGGCGAGGATGCCGAGCAGGATGAAGCCGACATGCGAGATGGTCGAGTACGCCAGCATGCGCTTCAGGTTGGTCTGCGCGATCGCGACGATGTTGCCGATCGCCATGGAGAGCACGGCGAGCACGACCAGCATTCCCGACCAGCTGGGCTGCAGCGCGCCGAGGCCCTCCGCCAGGACCCGGAAGATCATTGCGAAAGACGCGATCTTGGCGGCGGTGCCGATGAACAACGTGACCGGGGTGATTGCCCCCTGGTAGACGTCGGGCAGCCACATGTGGAACGGCACCGCCCCGAGCTTGAAGGCCACGCCGACCAGGATGAACGACAGCGCGACAAGGACCGGGATGCTGAGGGGATCGAGGTCCGCGGCCCTGCGCGCGACCTCGCCCAGGTCGAAGGTGCCGGTGACGCCGTAAAGGATCGAGGTGCCGTACAGGAAGCAGCCGGTGGCGATGGCCCCAAGGATGAAATACTTCATCGCTGCCTCGGCCGACATCGGGCTGTCCCGATTGAAAGCGACCATGGCATAGAGCGACAGAGACATGAGCTCCAGGCCGAGATACATGCTCAGCATGCTGTGGGCGGAGATCATCATGAAGATGCCGAGCGTCGCGAAGAGCCCGAGAACGTAAAACTCGCCCTGGAACAGCTCACGCTCGAGCAGGTAATCGCGCGAATAGATGAACGCAACCGCGACGACCACGCAGCTGAACAGCTTGAGAAGCTGGGACAACGGATCGGCAACGAACAGCCCGCCCAGCGTGACGACCCGCGCCTCCGGCGCCGTGAGCAGCAGGCAGGCCGCCGTTCCCAGCAGCGCCAGGAGCGACAACCAGTAGGTTACGACCCGGTTGCGATCCGGCAGGAAGAGGTCCGCGAGCAGCACTACACAGCCCGCGCACAGCAGGAAGATTTCAGCGCTTGCCGGGACGAATGAGCTCATGCCGTTCATAGCTTGGACTGCACCACGTGGTCCGCGAGACCCTGCAGGGTCGCCGCCATCGCGTCAATGAGAGGGGCCGGCCAGACGCCGAGCAGCAGCACCGCCGCGGCGAGGATGGCCAGCACGAGAAACTCGCGGCGCCCGATATCCGCCAGCGCCGCGACCTGCTCGTTGGCGACCTCGCCATACAGTACCCGCTTGACCATCCAGAGGGTGTAGGCCGCGCCGAGCACCAGCGTCGTGCCGGCCAAGGCCGCGTACCAGAAGCTGGCCTTGAAGCTGGCGAGGATCACGAGGAACTCGCCGACGAAGCCCGAGGTGCCGGGCAGGCCGGCGTTCGCCATGGCAAACAGCACCAGGAACGCTGCGAACTTCGGCATCGTGTTGGCGACGCCGCCATAGGCTGAAATCTCCCGGCTGTGCATGCGGTCGTAGAGCACTCCGACGCAGAGGAACAACGCGCCGGAGATCAGGCCGTGGGAAACCATCTGGATCATGCCGCCCTGCAGCCCCATGACGATCCCGTCCGCCGCACCGGTATTCTCGATAATTCGCCAGGCGATGAAGAAACCGAGCGTCACGAAGCCCATGTGGGCGATCGACGAGTAGGCGATCAGCTTCTTCATGTCGTTCTGCGCCAGGGCGACAAAGCCGATGTAGACGATGCCGACCAGCGAGAGCCCGATCATGAGCCAGTCGAGCGCCTGGCTGGCATCCGGCGTGATCGGCAGGCTGAAGCGCAGGAAGCCGTAGCCGCCCATCTTCAGCATGATTGCCGCCAGGATCACGGAGCCGCCGGTCGGCGCCTCCACGTGCGCATCCGGCAACCAGGTATGAACCGGCCACATCGGCACCTTGACGGCGAATGCGGCGAGGAAAGCGAGGAAGATCAGGGTCTGCTCGGTCATGCCTAGCGGGTGCGCGTGCAGCGCCAGGAGGTCGTAGCTGCCCGCCTCGAAACGCAGGTAGATGAGCGAGACCAGCATGAACACGGAGCCGAGGAACGTGTACAGGAAAAACTTCAGGGTCGCGTAGACGCGGCGCGCCCCGCCCCAGATGCCGATGATGATGAACATCGGAATCAGCATCGCTTCCCAGAACACGTAGAACAACAGCGCGTCGAGTGCCGCGAACACGCCGATCATCATGCCCTCGAGAATGAGAAACGCAGCGAAATACTGGGCCGGGCGATTCTTGATGACGTCCCAGCCGGCGATCACCACGAGCACCGTGATGAACGTGGTCAACAGGATCAGCGGCATCGAGATCCCGTCCACACCCAGGTGGTACCAGGCGTCGAAAGCCGGAATCCACGCGGTACGTTCCGTGAATTGCATGGCGGCCGTGTTCGGGTCGAACCGTTGCCACAACGGAAGGCTCGCAACAAAAGTCAGGACTGAAACTGCCAGCGTCAGCCGGCGGGCGAGCGCGGCGCGCTGGTCGCCGACCGCCAGGACCGCAAGTCCACCCAGGATGGGCAACCAGATGAGGATGCTGAGGAGCGGGAGATCTGTCGGCATGCCGCGCTCCTACCCTCTCGCCCCGGAGGTCACGAGCCAGCCGATCATCAGCGCCAGGCCGAGGAACATCGCGAAGGCGTAGTGATACAGGTAGCCGGTCTGCAGGCGCCGCACTACGCCGGACAGCCATCCCACGGCGCGCGCGCTGCCATTGACGAAAAAGCCATCGATCACCGCGGTGTCCCCGGCACGCCACAACAGGCTGCCCGCCCGCAGTGCGAGCGGCGCGAGGACACGCTCGTTCAGCGCGTCGAAGTAGTACTTCTGCTCCAGCACACGATGGACGCCAGCCAGCCGGGCGGCGATCTGTCCGGAGATCTCGGGACGATGCAGGTAGAGGAACCAGGCAGTGACGACGCCCGCGAGGGCGAGCCACAGCGCCGGCGTCACCAGCGCATGCGCCAGCATCGCGCCCGGACTGGCCGTGCCGCCCGCCGCGAGGGCCGCCAGCGTGTCACGGGCAGGCGAGACGTGAATCGCGTCACCGAAGAAGCCGCCGAACAGCAGGGCCTCCATCGCCAGCCAGCCGACGACCACGGACGGAACGGCGAGCAACACCAGGGGGCCAGTCACGACGGCCGGAGGATCGTGCAGGTGGCTGCGAGTGTGCCCGTCGAAGCGCTCCGGACCATGGAATACCAGGAAAAACATCCGAAAGCTGTACAGCGCGGTGATGAAGACGCCGATCAGCACGCAGGCATACGCATAGCCCGCACCGGGCAACTCGGCGAGGTGTACCGCCTCGATAATCGCGTCCTTCGAGAAGAACCCGGAGAACCCCGGAAAGCCGATCAGCGCCAGCGAGCCCAGCAGCGCCGTCCAGTAGGTGATGGGCAGGTAGCGCTTCAACCCGCCCATCTTGCGGATGTCCTGCTCATGATGCATCGCGATAATCACGCTGCCAGCGGCCAGGAACAGGAGCGCCTTGAAGAAGGCGTGCGTGGCGAGATGGAATATCCCGGCCGCATACGCCGAGGCGCCAAGCGCGACAGTCATGTAGCCGAGCTGCGACAGCGTCGAGTACGCGACCACGCGCTTGATGTCGTTCTGCACGAGGCCCAGCAAACCCATGAACAATGCAGTCGTCGCGCCGATGACCAGCACGAACGACAATGCCGTCGTGGAAAGCTCGAACAGCGGCGACATGCGCGCCACCATAAAGATCCCGGCGGTGACCATCGTCGCGGCGTGGATGAGTGCCGAGATCGGGGTCGGACCCTCCATGGAGTCGGGCAACCAGACATGCAGCGGCACCTGCGCGGATTTTCCCATCGCGCCGATGAACAGCAGGATGCAGATCAGCGTCATCGCGGACCAGGAGGCGCCCGCGAAAATCTCGACCTGGGCGCCGGACAGCTCGGGGGCGCGCTCGAAAACCGTGGCGTAATCGAGGCTGCCGAACCAGAACAGCACCGCGCCGATGCCCAGCAGAAAGCCGAAATCCCCGACCCGGTTCACCAGGAACGCCTTCATGTTCGCGTGCACCGCCGAGGGTTTCTTGAACCAGAAGCCGATCAGCAGGTAGCTCACCAGGCCCACGGCCTCCCAGCCGAAGAACAGCTGCAGGAAGTTGTTCGCCATCACGAGCATCAGCATCGCGAACGTGAACAGGGATATGTAGCTGAAGAAGCGCTGGTAGCCGGGATCTTCGTGCATGTAGCCGATGGTGTAGACATGCACGCACAGCGACACGAAGGTGACAACGGTCATCATCAGCGCGGTCAGGCGGTCGACCAGGAAGCCGATTTCCATGCGCACACCGTCCACCACGGCCCACTCGTACACCATGCCGTTGTAGGGCGCAATGCTGCCGGCCACCAGGCCCCAGAGCGTCCAGGCGGACAATGCGAACGAGATCGCGACGCCGAGAATCGTGACGCTGTGCGCCCCGGCGCGCCCGATCTGCCGGCCGAACAGGCCGGCGATGACGGCTGCCAGCAGCGGTGCGAGGACGATGGTGAGATAGACGCTTTCCATGCCTCAGCCCTTCATGGAGTCCAGGTCTTCGACCTGGACGCTGCGCCGGCTGCGGAACAGGACGACCAGGATGGCGAGGCCGATCGCCGCCTCGGCGGCTGCCACGGTCAGGATGAAGAACACGAAAACCTGGCCCGCGATATCGCCGAGAAAGCGGGACATGATGATGAAATTGAAATTCACCGCGAGCAGCATCAGCTCCACGCACATCAGCAGCAGGATGACGTTGCGCCGATTGATGAAAATGCCGGCAATGGCAAGGCTGAACAGCAACGCCGCGAGGGTCAGGTAGTGCGGCAAGCCGATCATTCGTCTTTCTCCGCGTCCATCCGCACCAGCCTGACGCGGTCCTCGCGCCGCGCCGCGACCTGTCGGGAGATATCCTGGACCTTGATGCCGGGCCGGCTCCGCATGGTGAGCGTGATCGCCGCGACGATCGCCACCAGCAGCAACACGGCGGCCGCCTCGAAGGCATACACGTAGTCCGTGTAGAGAACCGCGCCGAGCGCCTCGGTGTTGCTGTAGTCGGCCGCTGCGCGCGGCGGCGGCTCGAGCATGCTCAGTTCATTGGGTCCGCTCCAGACCACCACGCCCAGCATCGCCACCACCAGCGCGACCACCAGCATCCCGAGCGGCGCGTAGCGCGTGAAACCGCCACGCAACCTGTCCGCATCGACATCCAGCATCATCACGACGAACAGGAACAACACCATGACCGCGCCGACATACACGAGCACCAGCACGATGCCGAGGAACTCCGCCTCCAGCAGGATCCACAGGAACGCGCTGGCGAAAAAACTCAGCACGAGGAACATCGCCGAGTGGACGGCGTTCCGCGACGTGATGACCCCGATCGCGGCACCCACCAGCACCGCGCCGAAAAAGTAAAAAATGACTGCCTCGATCACCTTGGTTCCCTAGCGATAGCCCGCGTCCGCGTCCTTGTCCGCGGCGATCATGGTCTCGTACTTGTCCCCGATCGCCAGCAGCTTTTCCTTGGTCATGATGTTTTCGCCGGGGTTTTCCATGTGGTACTCGTGAATGCGTGTTTCCACGATCGAATCCACGGGACACGCCTCCTCGCAGAAGCCGCAATAGATGCACTTGAAGAGGTCGATGTCATAGCGGGTGGTGCGGCGGAGGCCGTTCTCACCGACGTCGCTCTCGATCGTGATGGCCAGCGCGGGGCAAACTGCCTCGCAGAGCTTGCAGGCGATGCAGCGCTCTTCCCCGTTGGGGTATCGGCGCAGCGCATGCAGACCGCGAAAGCGCGGCGACTGGGGGGTCTTTTCCTCGGGATAAAAGACGGTGAACTTTGGCCGGAAAAGGTTCCGGAACGTCAGCGCGAGACCCGCGCGGAGCTCGGTAAGGAACAGTGTCTTGGCCAAATTGCGTAGCGCGTTCATCAGCTGAACCAGGGTCCGACCTTAAACCAGACCATCGCGCCCTCGACAAAGAGCCAGATGATGGTGAGCGGGATGAAAACCTTCCAACCTAGACGCATGATCTGATCGTAGCGGTAACGTGGGAACGTCGCGCGAAACCAGAGGAAGCAGAATAGGAAGAGCGAGGTCTTGAGGGCGAACCAGAAGAAGCCGGGCGCGGCCAGGAAAGTCCCATCCAGGCCGGGAATACCCTGGAACGGCGACAGCCAGCCGCCAAGGAAGAAGATGGTGGCCAGGCCGGCGATCAGCACCATGTTGGCGTACTCCGCCAGGAAGAACACGGCGAACGCCATCCCCGAATATTCGACATGGAAGCCGGCGACGATTTCCGACTCGCCTTCGGCGACGTCGAACGGCGCGCGATTAGTTTCCGCAACGCCCGAAATGAAGTAGATCAGGAACAGCGGCAGCAACGGCAGCCAGAACCAGTGCAGCACGCTGCCCTGCTGCGCGCGCACGATCTCGCCGAGGTTCAGGCTGCCCCCGGCCATCAGCACGCCCACCAGTGCGAAACCCATGGCTATCTCGTAGGCGACGATCTGCGCTGCGGAGCGCATCGCGCCCAGCAGCGCATACTTGGAGTTGGAGGCCCAGCCCGCAAGGATGATGCCGTACACTCCCATCGATGTCAGGGCGAGCACGTAAAGCACGCCCGCGTTGATGTCGGCCAGGACGAATTCCGGGCTCAACGGAATCACGGCCCAGGTCGCGAATGCCGGGACGATCGCCAGCAGCGGCGCAACGACGAACAGGAATCGGCTGGACTTGGCCGGGACCACGATCTCCTTGAGCAGCAGTTTCAGCACGTCCGCGAACGGCTGCAGCAGGCCCCTCGGTCCCACTCGATTGGGCCCGATGCGATTCTGCATCCAGCCGATGACCTTGCGCTCGGCGAGCGTCAGGTACGCGACCGTCAGGATCAGCGGGACGACCACCACGAGCACTTGCAGCGTCACCAGAAGGGTGCGCTGCAGGTTCTCAGGCAAGCCGTACCACGTCTCGATCACGGCCAACGCCTCCCGCCCTCGAGGGCCTCGCGCGTCTCCTGCAGCGGGCGCGACCGGCGCAACAGCATGTCGGTCGCGTACATCCCGGGCTCTGTCAGCTCCCCCTCGTGGCGCAACGAAACACCGCGCAAGGGGAGTTCCTCGACCGCGTGCCGACCGGCCGCCAGGCGCCCCTCGAGCTCTGCCCAGACGTCCTCCGAGGACAGGTGCTCGAAACCGTCCAGCTCGAGCTGGTTGCCAAGCACGCGCATGACCTTCCAGGCCGGGCGCGCCTCGCCCACTGGACGCGCAGAGCCGGCGAAGCGCTGCTGGCGGCCCTCGCAGTTCACGAATGTCCCGGAGGTTTCGTATGCGGTTCCGACCGGCAGCAGCACGCTCGCATAGCGTTTCATTTCGGCGCTGGCATAGGACGTCAGACAGGCGACGAAGCCTGCATTCGCGAGGGCCTCGAGGGCCGCGGGACCGGCTGCGCTATCGAGCTCGGGCTCACAGGCCAGAAGCACCAGCGCATCGAGTCCGCCAGACAGCATGCGTGCCGAATTCAGGCCGGGATTCGCGCGCGGCTGACCGCCGACATCGCGGTGCGGCAATACACCCGCCAGGCTCGCGCCCGCGGAGTTGGCGCCCGCGGTGAGATACCCGAGCGTGGCGCCGGTCCGGCGGCACAATGCGGTGGCAAGCACCCGCAAATCGCCAAGACCCGGGTGACGTTCTGCAAGCAGCCCAAGCCAGACGGCGCGCTTGCCCTCGCCCGCGAGCGCCTCAGCCATCAGGCGCTGTTCGTCGCTGGGCCGTAAATCGCGCAAAGCGTCCGCCAACGACGCCGGCAAGTCGTCGAAGTCGCCGCCGCAGGCGGCCGCAAGCACCCCCGCCAGGGCCTCGGCCTGCGCGCCCGCCGGCGCAAGGATTTCCGCAGCCACGGGGAAGCGCCACTCGAAGGCGGCTGGATTGACGAAACCGACCCGCGCGCCGCCCAGGGCCGCCTTGCGCACCCGGTGCGCCAGAATGGGCGCCTCTCGCCGCAGCGCGGAGCCCACCACCAGCAGCGCGGACAGCTGGTCGATGTCGGCCACCGGCATGCCAATGCCCGGCGACACCGGCTCATGTTCCTGGCCCGAGAAATCCCTGCGCCGCAAGCGATGGTCGATGTTTGCAGTGCCAAGCCCGCGGGCGATCTTCGCGAGCAGGAAATGCTCCTCGAGCGTCGCTCCGGGCGCCGCAAGGAAGCCGACACGCTCGGGCGGTGGCGCGCGCAGCGCCTCGGCGACGCGCACCAGCGCATCCTCCCACGAAGCCTCGTGCCACTCGCCCTCGGCGCCGCGAATCATCGGCTGCTCGAGCCGATCCGCAGCATAGAGCCCGTGACAGCCGAAGCGGTCGCGGTCGGCCGCCCAGGTCTCGTTGATCTCCTCGCAGCTTCGCGGCACGTTGCGCATCAGCTTGCCACGCAGCGTGTGGGTGTAGAGATTGGCGCCGACGCAATCGTGCGGTGACACAGTCTCGTGCTGGGCCATTTCCCAGGCGCGCGCGCGGTACCGGTAAGGCTTGTTGTTGAGCGCCCCTACCGGGCACACATCGATGATGTTGCCCGACAATTCGTGGTCTACGCTGCGCTCGATGTAGGTGCCGATCTGCGTGCTCTCACCCCGCCCCACGGTGCCGAGTTCCTGGATCCCCGCGATCTCCTGCCCGAAGCGAACGCAACGCGTGCAATGGATGCAGCGCGTCATGTCCGTCGAGACCAGCGGGCCGAGGTTCTTGTCCTTGACGATCCGCTTGCCCTCGGTGAAGCGGGACACATCCGAGCCGAAGCCCATCGCCAGGTCCTGCAGCTCGCACTCGCCGCCCTGGTCGCAGATCGGGCAATCGAGCGGGTGATTGATCAGCAGGAACTCCATCGTCGCCTTCTGCGCCGAGACCGCGCGCGGCGAGCGCGTGAAGATCTTCATGCCCTCCATCACCGGCGTGGCGCAGGCCGGGAGCGGCTTGGGCGCGCGCTCGACTTCCACCAGGCACATGCGGCAGTTCGCCGCAATGCTGAGCTTGGGGTGATAGCAGAAACGCGGCACGTAAACGGCGTGCGCGTCCGTGATCTCGATGATCATCTGGCCCCTGCGCGCCTGCATTGGCACGCCGTTCAGCTCGATGTTGACGAAGTCTGCGCTCATCAGGCTGCCTGCGTACCCGTCGCGCCGGCCACGATGCTGCGGCCGCGATGCTGGATCATGTATTCGAACTCCGGGCGGAAGTGCCGGATGAAGCTCTGCACGGGCCATGCGGCGGCGTCGCCAAAAGCGCAGATGGTGTGGCCCTCGATGCGCCGCGAGACGCTGTCCAGCAGGTGGAGGTCCTCGCTCCTGCCCTGCCCCGCCAGGATCCGCTTGAGCACCCGGTTCATCCAGCCGGTGCCTTCGCGACAGGGCGTGCACTGGCCGCAGGATTCCATGTAGTAGAACCTGCTGATTCGCTCTAGCACCCGCACCATGCAGGTGGTCTCGTCCATCACCATGACGGCGCCGGAACCGAGCATCGAGCCCGCCTGCCGCATCGACTCGAAGTCCATGTTGGTCTCCAGGATCGATTCCGCCGGCAGCACCGGCGAGGAGGACCCGCCGGGAATCACCGCCTTGAGCTTGCGTCCCTGCCAGACGCCGCCGGCCAGGGCCAGCAGCTCGCGGAACGGAATCCCGAGGCCCACCTCGAAGTTGCCGGGGTGCGCCACGTGACCCGACACGGAGAATATGGCCGTTCCACCCGAACCCTCTACGCCGAGGTCCGCAAACCACAGTGGGCCGTTGCGCAAGATTGCGGGAACGGACGCGAAGGTCTGCGTGTTGTTGATAGTCGTGGGCTGGCCATAAAGGCCCTTGTTGGCCGGGAATGGCGGCTTGAAACGCGGCTTGCCTTGCTTGCCCTCGAGGGACTCGAGCAGCGCCGTCTCCTCGCCGCAGATATATGCCCCCGCGCCGACAAACGCGTACAGGTCGAAGTCGATGCCGGTCCCGAGCAGGTTCCGTCCGAGCAGCCCTGCCTGGTAGGCCTCCTCAACCGCCGCCTCGAAGCGCGGCACGGGCTCGGCGAGGAACTCCCCGCGGATGTAGTTGTACCCGACGGTCGCACCCATGGCATACCCGGCGATCGCCATGCCTTCCACCACCGCGTGCGGGTTGTAGCGCAGGATATCCCGATCACTGCACGTGCCCGGTTCGCTCTCGTCGGAGTTGCACACGACGTATTTCTGGATGGCCGGATCCTTAGGCATGAAGCTCCACTTCAGCCCGGTCGGGAACCCCGCGCCGCCACGGCCGCGCAGGCCGGAGACCTTGATTTCTTCCACGATGCTCTCGGGCGTCGGGCGCTCGGCAAGAATTCTGCGCCAGGCCTGGTAGCCTCCGAGCGACTCGTACACCGGCATCGTCCACGAGCGATCACGCCCGACTGGCTCAAAACAGACCTGGTTCAGCGGGCGTCCCATCAGTCCAGCCCTGCCAGGATCTGGTCGAGCAATTCCGGGGTCAGGTTCTCGTGGAACACGTGATCGACCATCATCATCGGCGCGCCGCAGCAGGCCGCGAGGCATTCTTCCTCGCGCTTGAGAAAGATTCTCCCGTCGGGCGTGCTCTCGCCCACCCGGATACCGAGCGTCTGCTCAGCATGGCGCAGCAGTTCTTCCCCGCCCCGCAGCAGGCAGGACACGTTCGTGCAGACCGAGACGTGGTGGCGGCCGCAGGGCTCCGTCTCGAACATCGAGTAGAAGGTCGCCACCTCGTACACCTGCACAGCAGGCAGCCCGAGGTACTCGGCCACCGCATCCATCAGGGCCGGCGTCAGGTAGCCGTCATTCTCGTGTTGCACCACGCGCAGGGCCGAGAGCACCGCAGAACGCTGGCGCCCCGCGGGGAAACGCGCGATCCAGCGATCGATCTCTTCGCGCGCATGGGCGGACAGCACCGCGCCAGCACCCGCGGTCGAAACGCTCATCGGTCCACCTCCCCGAACACCACGTCGATGGTGCCGATGATGGCGACGACGTCCGCAAGCATGTGGCCACGCACCATCTCGTCGAGCGCCGACAAGTGCACGAAACCGGGCGCGCGCAGCTTGACCCGGTAGGGCTTGTTGGCGCCGTCCGAGACCAGGTAGCAACCGAACTCGCCCTTGGGGCCCTCCACCGGTGCGTAGACTTCGCCCTCCGGCACGCAATAGCCCTCGGTATAGAGCTTGAAGTGATGAATGAGCGACTCCATGTCGTCTTTCATCTCGACGCGCCGCGGCGGGACGATCTTGTGGTCGTCGATCGAGATCGGGCCGGGGTTCTCGCGCAACCATTTCACGCACTGGCGAACGATCCTGTTCGACTGCCGCAATTCCTCGATCCGCACCAGATACCGGTCGTAACAGTCGCCGTTGACCCCGATCGGGATATCGAAATCCATCTCCGGGTAGACCTCGTAGGGCTGCTTCTTGCGCAGGTCCCACGCAATTCCGGAGCCCCTCAGCATGGGGCCGGTGAACCCGAGCGCCACAGCCCGCTCCGGGGAGACGACGCCGATGTTGACCGTGCGCTGCTTCCAGATACGATTATCAGTAAGCAGCGTCTCGTACTCGTCCACGCAGGCCGGAAAACGATCGGTGAAGTCCTCTATGAAATCGAGCATCGAGCCTGAGCGCGCAAGGTTCAGTCGATCGATTGTCTTTTTGCTGCGGAAGCGTGAAGTCTCGTACTTCGGCATCTCGAGCGGCAGATCACGGTGCACGCCGCCGGGGCGGTAATAGGTCGCGTGCATACGCGTGCCGGAGACTGCCTCGTAGCAGTCCATCAGGTCTTCACGCTCGCGGAAGCAGTACAGGAACATCGTCATCGCGCCGATGTCCAGCCCGTGCGCACCGAGCCACATCAGGTGATTCAGGATGCGCGTGATTTCGTCGAACATCACGCGGATGTATTGCGCGCGACGCGGCGGCACGATGCCCAGCAATCTTTCGATAGCCAGCACGTAAGCATGCTCGTTACACATCATGGAGGTGTAATCGAGCCGGTCCATGTAGCCGATCGACTGGTTGTACGGCTTGCTTTCGGCGAGCTTCTCGGTCCCGCGATGCAGCAGGCCGATATGCGGATCCGCTTTCTGGACGGTCTCGCCATCCATCTCCAGCACGAGGCGCAGCACGCCGTGAGCAGCAGGATGCTGCGGCCCGAAGTTCATCGTGAAATTGCGAATCTCCGCCATCGTGCTCAGTCCTTGAGCGCCGGGTCGTAGCGATGGTCGTCGCGGATCACGCGCGGCACCAGCGTGCGCGGCTCAATATCCACAGGCTCGTACACGACCCGCCGCTGCTCCGGGTCGTAGCGCACCTGGACCTGGCCGGTCAGTGGAAAATCCTTCCGGAACGGGTGCCCGATGAAACCGTAATCGGTCAGGAGGCGGCGCAGGTCCGGGTGGCCGTCGAACAATATGCCGAACAGGTCGAATGCCTCGCGCTCAAACCAGTTGGCCGACGGCCAGAGCTCCGCAACGCTCGGCAACCTTGGGGGATCACCGGGCGCAGGGTAGCAACGCAGGCGCAGGCGCTGGTTCAGGCTGATCGACATCAAATGGTATGCAATCGCGAAGCGCCGCGGCGTGTCCGCCGAGACCGGCGGGGAGCCGCGCACCACGCCCCGGCTGAACCCTGACTCGGTCGCCTTGAGGGTCTTCCATTCGTCCATGCCGTAAGTCAGGTAATCGACGCCTGCGACGTCCACGAGCATCCCGAACTCGAAACCCTCGTCGTCCCTGAGGGCCGCCGCGACCGCGAGCAGTTCGGCGGGCGCCACCACCAGGGTGAGCTCCCCGGCCGCGCCCCGCAACAGCTCGGCCGAATCGCCGAAGCGCTCGGGGATGCGCGCCGCCAGTCGCTCGGTTTTCTTGCTCATCGGGCGATCGTGTTGGTGCGCCGGATCTTCTTCTGCAATTGCAGAATGCCGTAGATCAGGGCCTCTGCCGTCGGGGGGCAGCCGGGCACGTAGATATCGACCGGAACGATCCGGTCACAGCCGCGCACCACGGCATATGAGTAATGGTAGTAGCCGCCGCCGTTGGCGCAGCTGCCCATGGAGATGACCCACCGTGGCTCAGACATCTGGTCATAGACTTTGCGCAACGCCGGCGCCATCTTGTTGACGAGCGTGCCGGCGACAATCATGACATCGGACTGGCGGGGGCTCGGCCGGAAGATCACGCCGAAACGGTCCAGGTCGTAGCGCGCGGCGCCCGCGTGCATCATCTCGACCGCACAGCAGGCGAGACCAAACGTCATCGGCCACATCGAGCCCGTGCGCGCCCAGTTGACGACCGCATCGACGGTGGTAGTGACGATGCCGGGGCTCTGGCTCTTGCCCAGGGTCGCGGGAACAGGCGCGTTCAATCCCACTCCAGCGCTCCCTTCTTCCACTCGTAGATGAATCCCACGACGAGAATCAGGAGAAAGACCGCCATCGCGAGCAGCCCGAATCCGCCGATCGCATCGAGCGATACCGCCCAGGGAAACAGGAAAGCGATTTCAAGATCGAAGATGATGAACAGGATGGCGACGAGGTAATAGCGCACGTCGAACTTCATGCGAGAATCTTCGAAAGCCTCGAAGCCGCACTCGTAGGGCGAGGTCTTGGCATCATCGGGCCGGCGCGGGCCGAGGATGAAGCCCAACGACAGCAACATGGCGCCCAGGACGGAGGCGATGACGAGGAAAACGAGGATCGGCAGGTAATTGTCGAGCATTCCCGTTCCCGTTCGACTCCTGGCGGCTGCGGCGCGCGACCCGCTCCGCCGCGCCATTCATATTCTACCAGCGACAAGCTGCAATGCAGCACCGGCAGGCGAAGCCGTCACAAACCCGGCGTGAACAAGCCGGGCCTGAATGCCCTCGCCGGGAGGGATGAGAAGTTGGTGCGGATGGTCGGACTCGAACCGACACGGCTTGCGCCACTGCCCCCTCAAGACAGCGTGTCTACCAGTTCCACCACATCCGCGATAAAGCCAAATACCCGTGAAGAACCCGGCGCCTATTCAGATTGCTCGGGATCCTCTGCGGGCTCCCGCGCTTCCGGCAGCGCCGGCAGTTCGCCGACGTCCTGCGGCAGCGGTATCGCACTGGGCACCTCGTCCGCGGGGGCCGTAATCGGCGCCCGCTCCAGGATGCTGCCAGGCTCGGTGCGCTGACCGGCCAGGTAAGCGAGTCCGAGACTCGTCAAAAAAAACATTGTCGCGAGAATCGCGGTCGTCCTGCTCAGGAACGAGGTCGTGCCGCGCGAACCGAACACGGTTCCCGACGCGCCGGCTCCGAACGCGGCGCCTGCGTCTGCGCCCTTGCCCTTCTGGAGGAGCACGAGCGCAATGATGGCCACGGCAAGAAAGACATGGCTCACGGTAGCTATAGTCTGCAACATCTGGCTATTGTTTCCGCTGCTCAACCAGCCGCATGGCAGATGCTCGCAAAGCTTTCCGCCTCGAGGGAGGCGCCGCCTACGAGTCCGCCGTCCACGTCCGGCATCACAAAAATATCGGCTGCATTGGCGGCCTTTACGCTCCCGCCGTACAGCACCTTGATAAAGTCCGCAATGTTAGCATTTTCCGACCTTAACAGGCCACGGATAAATGCATGTACCGCCTGCGCCTGTTCCGGCGACGCGGTCCGTCCGGTTCCGATGGCCCAGATCGGCTCATAGGCGATCACGGCCTCGGCAAACGCCTCGATCCCGGCTGCCCGCACCACCGCACTCAGCTGGCGACCGACCACGGTCTCGGTGAGCTCGCCCTCGCGCTCCTCGAGGCTCTCCCCGACGCACAGGATCGGCACCAGGCCGTGGCGCTGTGCCGCGAGGAACTTGGCCGCCACCAGCTCGTCCGTTTCAGCGTGCAGGCTCCGCCGCTCCGAGTGCCCCACGATCGCGTACCGGCAACCCAGGTCGGCCAGCATGCGCCCGGAGACCTCGCCGGTGAAAGCCCCCTCATCATGGCTCGAAATATCCTGCGCGCCCAGCCGGATCGGGGTGCCGGACGCCTGCTCCGCCGCATCCCCGAGATAAGCGAACGGCGGGCACACGGCGACCTCGCAGGGCGCCCCTGCGGCAAATTCGGCGCCGAGGTCGGCAACCAGCGCGCGGGTGAAGGCCCGCGAGCCATACATCTTCCAGTTGCCTGCAACCAGTTTCTTTCTCATCCCGGTCTCCGGACCCGTAAAGGCGCGGCACTTTAGCCGCAGCCCCCCGGGAAATCAATGGTCTGCGGCGGCGCTGACCGTCTCTGCCAGGCGCCCGGCCAGCGCCTGCGCTTCCGTGGCATCCACGGCCTCCACCATGACACGAATCACTGGCTCGGTGCCCGATGCCCGCAACACGACGCGACCCCGCTTGCCGAGTTCCGCCTCGGCCTCGCGGACGGCCGCCTGGATGGCAGGCGTTGAGCCGACATCGATCCGCTGCGCCACCCGGACATTGATCATCACCTGCGGGAAGCGTCGCATGCCGGCCACAAGCGAAGACAGGGGTTCGCTCGTCTGTTGCATGACTGCGAGCACCTGCAGCGCCGTCGCGAGGCCGTCCCCCGTGGACGTCTTGGCCAGGTTGATGATGTGTCCGGAGGTCTCGCCGCCGAGCTGGCCGCCATGCTCCTTCAGCATCGCCATCACGTAGCGGTCACCGACCGCAGCGCGCATGAAGGGAATACCCAGGGCGCCCAGCGCCTGCTCGAGGCCGAGGTTGCTCATGACCGTACCGACGATCGGGCCACGCAGCTCGCCGCGCGCCTGCGCGTCGCGCGCCAGCACGTAGAGCACCTGGTCGCCATCCACGAGCTGGCCGTGCTCGTCGACGAGCACGCAGCGGTCGCCATCGCCGTCCAGCGCGATGCCCATGCACGCGCCGACGCCCCTGACCGTCGTGGTCAGCAGTTCCGGCTGCGTGGAGCCGCAGCCCTGGTTGATGTTGCGGCCGTTTGGCGAGCACCCGATGGGGATGATCTCGGCACCGAGCTCAGCGAGCACCCGCGGCGCGACCTTGTACGCGGCCCCATGCGCGCAGTCGACGACCAGCTTGAAGCCCGAGAGATCGGCGCCTTCGCGCAGCATCTCCTTGCAGAACTCCTGGTAGTCCACCCGCGCGTCATCCACCCTTCGCGCCCGGCCAAGCGCGGCCGACTCCAGCGTGAGCGGGGGCTCGTCAAGCAACGCCTCGATGGCAGCTTCCTGCTCATCGCTGAGTTTTTCACCGCCAGCGGCAAAAATCTTGATGCCATTGTCGTCGTAGAGGTTGTGCGACGCGCTGATCACGATGCCGAAATCCGCGCCAAGCCGGCGACACAGGTAAGCGACCGCGGGGGTCGGCAACGGTCCCGCGAGCAACACGTTAGTCCCCGCGGCCGTGAACCCGGCCTCGAGCGCCGCCTCGAACATGTAGCCCGACAGCCGCGTGTCCTTGCCGATCAATACGGTTCCGCCGTCCGGCGCCAGCACCCGGGCCGCCGCACTCGCGAGCCGCAGTGCGAAATCGACCGTCATGGGCGGCTTTCCGACCGTCCCGCGGACCCCGTCGGTGCCGAAGTATCGTCTTGTCATCCCTGCATTCCCCCGTCGCGCGCAGCCAGCACAGCCCCGGTCATCTTCACCGCGTCGAGCGTCGCGGCCACATCGTGGCTGCGGATTATCCGTGCCCCGGCGCAAACCGCCAACGTCGCCATCGCGAGGCCCGCGGCCAGGCGCTCGTCCATGGGGCGACCGGTGACCGCGCCGAGCATGGATTTCCTCGATACGCCGACGAGCACCGGAACCCCCAGCCGCGTGAAACAGCCGAGGTTATTCATCAGCGCAAGGTTGTGCGCCAGCGTCTTGCCGAACCCGAAACCCGGATCGATGACGATCCTTTCCAAGCCGATGTTGGCTGCCACGCAGGCCTCGATCCGCGCCGCAAGAAAGGCGTAGACCTCCTCGACGACATCAACGTAGGCGGGCGCCGCTTGCATGGTGCGCGGCTCTCCCTGCATGTGCATCAGGCAAACCGCGCAGCCGCTGGCCGCCGCCGCTTCGAGCGCCCCCGGTTCGGCCAGGGCCTTCACGTCGTTGATCAGCTCCGCTCCCGCGGAAGCCGCCGCGACCATGACCTCGGGCTTGGTGGTATCGATCGACACTGCAGGTGCGCCGCCGGCAACCAGCGCCTCGATTACCGGGATGACCCGCGCCAGCTCTTCCCGCACCCCGACGGGGGTGGCGCCGGGCCGCGTCGATTCACCGCCGACATCGAGCAACGCGGCACCCTCGCCCGCCATTTCGAGCGCCCGCGCCACGGCCTGCTCCGGGTTGGCGAAGCACCCGCCGTCTGAAAAGGAATCCGGCGTCACGTTGATGACGCCCATGACGACAGGCGCGCTCAGGTCGAGCGCGCGCGTCCGGAGTTGCAGCTGCATCTGGGACCTTGCGGGCATGCGGCCCCGGGGGGTTTATCTGGAGCGGGACCCGCCGGGACGCGGAGGGGCAGGTGAATACCCTGCATCTCCGCGTCCCGGCAGTTCATCAGTGCTGGCTGGCCGGCCCGGCGATCGGGCTCGGCTCGGCGCTCTCCTTCGGCTTGGCCTCGTCCGCGCCGGTGGGCACCGCAGGGCCGGTATCCGTCCAGTCTGCGGGCGGGCGTGGCTCGCGGCCGGCCATGATGTCCTTGATCTGTGACTCGTCGATGGTCTCGTACTTGATCAACGCTTCCGCCATCGCATGCAGCTTGTCCAAGCGATCCCGGAGGATCTGCTGCGCCCGGCGATAGTTATTGTCGATGATCGAGCGGATTTCCTCATCGATCGCGTGCGCGGTGACGTCGGAGACCTGCTTGTGCTGGGTCACTGAGCGGCCCAGGAAGATCTCGCCGTCGTCCTCGCTGTAGGCCAGTGGCCCGAGGCGCTCGGACAGGCCCCACTTGGTGACCATGTTCCGCGCCAGGCCGGTGGCACGCTCGATATCGTTGGACGCTCCGGTGGTCACGGCGTCGGCGCCGAAAATCAGCTCCTCGGCAATCCGGCCGCCGAACAGCGAGGCGATCTGGCTCTCGAGCCGGCGCCGGCTGTAGCTGTAGCGGTCCTCCTCCGGCAGGAACATGGTCACGCCCAGCGCGCGGCCGCGCGGGATGATGCTGACCTTGTACACGGGATCATGGTCGGGCACGGTGAGCCCGACGATCGCATGCCCGGCCTCGTGGAACGCCGTGAGCTTCTTCTCCGAGTCGTTCATGACCATGGAGCGTCGCTCGGCGCCCATCATGATCTTGTCCTTGGCCTTTTCGAACTCTTCCATCGTCACGGCGCGACGATTGGCGCGCGCCGCGAACAGCGCCGCCTCGTTGACGAGGTTCGCCAGGTCGGCGCCGGAGAAGCCGGGTGTGCCGCGCGCGATGATCGCGGGCTTGACGTCGTCCGACAGCGGCACCTTGCGCATGTGCACCTTCAGGATCTGCTCGCGCCCCCGGACATCCGGCAACGGCACCACCACCTGGCGGTCGAAGCGGCCCGGCCGCAACAGCGCCGGGTCGAGCACGTCCGGACGGTTCGTGGCGGCGATGACGATGATGCCCTCGTTGCCCTCGAAACCGTCCATTTCCACGAGCAGCTGGTTGAGGGTCTGCTCGCGCTCGTCATGGCCGCCGCCGAGCCCCGCGCCGCGGTGCCGCCCCACGGCGTCAATCTCGTCGATGAAGATAATGCACGGCGCGTGCTTTTTCGCCTGCTCAAACATGTCACGCACGCGCGAGGCGCCGACGCCGACGAACATCTCGACGAAGTCGGAGCCCGAAATCGTGAAAAACGGGACCTTCGCCTCGCCAGCGATGGCGCGCGCGAGCAGCGTCTTGCCCGTGCCCGGGGAGCCGACCATCAGCACGCCCTTGGGAATCTTGCCGCCGAGACGCTGGAACTTGGCCGGGTCCTTCAGGAAATCGACGATTTCGCTGACTTCCTCCTTGGCCTCCTCGACCCCCGCCACGTCCGCAAAAGTCACGGATACCTGGTCCTCGCCGAGCAGTCGCGCCCGGCTCTTGCCGAAGGACATAGCCCCTCGGCCGCCCCCGCCGCCCTGCATCTGCCGCATGAAGTAAACCCAGACGGCGATGAGCAACAGGATCGGGAAAGAAGAGATGAACAGCTGCATCAGGAACGATTGCCGCTGCGGCGGCGCCGAGCGGAAGCTCACGCCGGCATTCTTCAGCTCGCCGATCAGCGCGCGATTGTCGGTCTCGGGACTATAGGTGGTGAAGCGCTCTCCGCTCGTGAAGGTGCCGACGATCTTGTCGCCCTCGAACACCACGTCAGTGACGGAACCGTCATCGACACGCTGCAGGAAACTGGAATACGGGATGTCCTGCACCGTTCGCGGCGCAGTCCCGAAACTGTTGAAGACCGTCAGCAGCACAACTGCGATCACGATCCACAACACGATGTTCTTTGCTAGATCGTTCAATGACCTCGCTCCTCAGCTCTCTGCGCAGGCATATCGCCCATCAGGAATTAGACACTACATTACGCGGTAGTTTCCTGCCACCAGGTAAAACTCCCGGCTCCGGTCCCTGGAAGCCTTGGGTTTGCGCATCCGCACCGTGCCGAAATGCTTTCGGGCCTCGGCCACCAGCGCATCGCTTCCTTCCCCCTGGAACACTTTCGTCACCAGGGCCCCTCCAGGGGCCAGCCTCAAACACGCGAACTCCAGTGCGAGCTCGGCAAGATACATTGCCCGGGGCTGATCCACCGTCGCCAGCCCACTGATATTGGGGGCCATATCCGAAAGAACAACCCCTGCTGCCCGATCACCCAGCGTCGCCTCCAGCGCATCGAGCGTCTCCTGCTCGCGGAAATCCCCCTGGATGAACTCCACGCCCGGCAATGCGTCCATCGGCAGCACGTCCACCGCAATCACTCTGCCGCGGCTGCCCACCCATTGTGCCGCGTACTGGCTCCAGGCGCCCGGTGCGGCCCCGAGATCCACCACGGTCAGCCCCGGCTTGAGGATCCTGTCTTTCTCCTGGATCTCCATGAGCTTGTAAACCGCCCGCGACCGCCAGCCTTCCTGCCGGGCCCGCCTGACGAACTCGTCATCGACGTGCTCGTCCATCCAGCGTTTCCCCCGACGTGTTCGTCCCGTCATAGTCGCCTGGATTCCTGTGGCGGCGCCGCGCCCTGCTAGACTACCGCCCCACGCATGGGGGCGCCCACCAGGGCAGCGGCCTGTTCATGATGCAACTTGTTAAGAACCACACATATGCCACTGAATGAAAGACAAAAAAAGCACCTGCGTCGCCTCGCTCATGACTTGGAGCCGGTGCTTCTCACCGGCGGCGCGGGCCTGACCCCTGGCCTGCTGGCGGAGCTGGATTCCACGCTGGACCACCACGAGTTGCTGAAAGTCCGTGTCCGCGCCGGCGCTCGCGACAGCCGGGACGCGATGATCAGTGCCCTCTGCAACAAGTCTGGCGCCGAACTCGTGCAGCGCATCGGCCACGTTGCGGTACTCTGGCGGCCCAACCCCGAGCGGCGCAGGATCACGCTGCCGGCGTAAATCCCCCGGCATAGATCCCTCAGATATACAGGACCTGCAGCAGCTCGTAGACGCGGTCCCCGCCGGGCGCCCGCACCCTGATCTCGTCGCCCTCGCTCTTGCCGATCAGCGCGCGCGCGATCGGCGAGGCGATGGAGATTCTACCCGCGCGGATATCGGCCTCTTCTTCACCGACAATCTGGTAGCGCAGCTCGCATTCCTCGGTGGTGCAGAAGAGCGCCACGGTCGCTCCAAACACCACCCGGCCGGCGGCATTCAGCGTGCGCACGTCGATGATCTCGACATGCGAAAGCTTGTACTCCAGGTCCCTGATGCGCGCCTCGGCCAACCCCTGCTGCTCCTTCGCAGCATGATATTCGGCGTTTTCCTTCAGGTCGCCATGCGCACGAGCCTCACCGATCGCCTGGCTGATCCGCGGCCGCTCGACATTCTTCAGCCGCGTGAGCTCCTCGCGCAGGCGCGCGACGCCCTCGCCCGTCATCGGCACCTTGCTCATGGCCGGATCTCCGCATGCAGGTCCTGCAGCCGGTTGACGTCCGTGGCATCGAGATGATCGAGTGCCACGCACGTCGCCTTGGCCGCTGCAATCGTAGTGTAGTAGGTCACCTTGCGATGCACAGCCTCTCGCCGGATGGAATGCGATTCGCGGATCGCCTGGCGGTTATCTGTCGTGTTAACCACCAGGCTGATCTCGCCGTTCTTGATCATATCGACAATGTGGGGGCGGCCCTCGCGCACCTTGAAAACCGAGCGGCAGGGGACGCCCGCCGCCTGGATGGCCTGCGCGGTGCCGGAAGTCGCCACGATCTGGAAGCCGCGATCGACAAGAATCCGGGCCAGCTCGATGGCGCCGTTCTTGTCCTGGTCCCGCACGCTGATCAGCGCGGTGCCGCCGCGCGGCAGCACCACCCCCGCCGCCAGCTGGGCCTTCGCATAGGCCTCGCCAAAAAATCGTCCGGTACCCATCACTTCACCCGTGGATTTCATCTCCGGGCCGAGGATCGGATCCGCGCCGAGGAACTTGGCGAACGGGAAAACCGAGGCCTTGACCGACAGATAGTCCGGCCGTCGCTCGCCGCTGACATTCTGCTCCTTAAGGCTGATCCCGGCCATGCATAGCGCCGCGATCTTTGCCAGCGGCCGCCCCGTCGCCTTGGACACGAAGGGCACCGTGCGCGACGCGCGCGGGTTGACCTCGAGGAGGAAGATCTGGCCGTTCTGGATTGCGAACTGCGTGTTCATCAGCCCCTTGACGCCCAGCGCGCGCGCCAGGCGCCTGACCTGGTCCCGCAACTGCTCCTGGATGGAAGGATCCAGGGTGTTGGGCGGCAGGCAGCAGCCGGAGTCACCCGAGTGCACGCCGGCCTGCTCGATGTGTTCCATGATGCCGCCGATCACCACGGCCTCGCCGTCGCTGACGATGTCGATGTCTACCTCGACCGCGTTGTCCAGGAAACGGTCTAGCAGGATCGGGCTGTCCTCGCTGACCTTGACCGCGAACTCCATGTAGGTGCGCAGCTCGTCCTCTGCGAACACCACTTCCATGGCGCGGCCGCCCAGCACGTAGGACGGACGCACGACCAGGGGGTAACCGACTTCCTCGGCCAGCCTGACGGCATCCTCGACATTGCGCGCCGTGCGATTCGCCGGCTGTCGCAGTTCGAGCTCGGTCACCAGCTTCTGGAAGCGCTCGCGGTCCTCCGCGAGGTCGATGCTGTCCGGCGTCGTGCCGATGATCGGCGCGCCGGCAGCCTCGAGCTTGCGCGCCAGCTTGAGCGGCGTCTGGCCGCCAAACTGCACGATGATGCCCTCCGGCCGCTCGAGCTCGACCACCTCCATGACGTCCTCGAAGGTCAGCGGCTCGAAGTACAGCCGGTCCGAGGTGTCGTAGTCGGTGCTGACGGTCTCCGGGTTGCAGTTGACCATGATGGTCTCGAAGCCGGCCTCGCGCAGCGCCAGCGAGGCGTGCACGCAGCAGTAGTCGAACTCGATCCCCTGGCCGATGCGATTGGGCCCGCCGCCGAGGATCATGATCTTGCGCCGCTGCGTGGGCGCGGCCTCGCATTCTTCCTCGTAGGTCGAGTACATGTAGGCCGTGGTCGTGGAGAACTCCGCGGCGCAGGTGTCCACGCGCTTGTAGACGGGGCGCAGGCCCAGCGAGAGCCGATGAGCCCGCAGCGCCGGCTCCCGGACGCCGACGAGCTTTGCAAGGCGCGCGTCGGAAAAGCCTCGCTGCTTGAGGCGCAGCAAGCGCTCGCGCGTCAGCCCGCCAAGGCCGGCAGCCCGCACCCGCCCCTCCTCCTCCACCAACTCCTCGAGCTGCGCGAGGAACCACGGATCGATCCGTGACCACGCATGGATCGTGTCGAAGTCGACGCCGGCGCGAAAGGCGTCGCCGATGAACAGTATGCGATTGGCGCTCGGGAAGCGAAGCTCGCGCTCGAGCCGCTGCAGCGCCGCCTCGTCGAACGGCGCGGAGAGCTGCTCGTCCAGGCCCGTGCAGTCGGTTTCCAGGCCGCGCAGGGCTTTCTGCAGCGATTCCTGGAAGGTGCGCCCCATTGCCATCACCTCGCCGACCGACTTCATCTGCGTCGTGAGGAGCGGATCGGCATCGGGAAACTTCTCGAAGGTGAAGCGCGGGATCTTCGTCACCACGTAGTCGATCGTCGGCTCGAACGAGGCCGGCGTCGCACCGCCCGTGATGTCGTTCTTCAGCTCGTCGAGCGTGTAGCCAATCGCCAGCTTGGCAGCGACCTTCGCGATCGGGAAACCCGTCGCCTTGGAGGCCAGCGCCGAGGAGCGCGAGACGCGCGGGTTCATCTCGATGACGATGAGGCGCCCGTCGTCCGGGCTGACGGCAAACTGCACGTTCGAGCCGCCGGTCTCGACGCCAATCCGGCGCAGGACCGCGATCGAGGCATCGCGCATGCGCTGGTATTCCTTGTCCGTCAGCGTCTGTGCGGGCGCCACGGTGATCGAATCGCCGGTATGCACACCCATCGGGTCGAAGTTCTCGATCGAGCAGATGATGATGCAGTTGTCCTTGCGGTCCCGCACCACCTCCATCTCGAATTCCTTCCAGCCGAGGATCGACTCCTCGAGCAGGACCTCGGTGCTCGGCGACAGGTCGAGCCCACGCTCGACGATCGCCTCGAACTCCTCCGCGTTATAGGCGATCCCGCCGCCGCTGCCGCCCAGCGTGAAGCTGGGCCGGATGATGGTCGGAAAGCCGATCTCGGCCTGCACCGCGCGCGCCTCGTCCATGTTGTGCGCGACCGCCGAGCGCGGCACCTCGAGGCCGATCTCTATCATCGCCTTGCGGAACAGGTCGCGATCCTCGGCAGTGTCGATGGCCTCCTTCGAGGCACCGATCAATTCCACGCCATAGCGCTCCAGCACGCCATGCTTGACGAGGTCGAGAGCGCTGTTGAGCGCGGTCTGCCCGCCCATGGTCGGGAGCAGCGCATCCGGCCGCTCCTTCTCGATGATCCGCTCCAGGACCCGCCAGTCGATCGGCTCGATGTAAACGGCGTCGGCGGTGTCCGGGTCGGTCATGATGGTCGCCGGGTTCGAGTTGACCAGGATGACCCGGTAACCTTCCTCGCGCAGCGCCTTGCACGCCTGCGCGCCTGAGTAATCGAACTCGCAGGCCTGGCCGATGACGATCGGCCCGGCGCCGATGATCAGCACGCTCTCGATGTCAGTCCGCCTGGGCATTGCCATCCCCGTCCGTAGCGGCGGCGCGGATCCGCTGCTTGCTCATTTCTTGCGCACTCCCGCCATCATTGCCGTGAATCTGCGGAACAGCGGCCTGAGGTCATGTGGCCCCGGGCTTGCCTCCGGGTGTCCCTGGAAGGAGAAGGCCGGGCAGTCCGTCCGCTCGATGCCCTGCAAGGTGCCGTCGAACAGCGAGCGATGGGTGGGCCGCAGCGTCGCCGGCAGGGAATCCTCATCGACGGCGAAGCCGTGATTCTGGCTGGTGATCAGGACCTGGCCGGTATCGAGATCCTGCACCGGGTGATTGGCGCCGTGGTGCCCGAACTTCATTTTCACCGTGCGCGCCCCGCCAGCCAGGCCGAGGATCTGGTGGCCGAGGCAGATGCCGAACACCGGCACGCCTGCGTCCATGCACGCGCGGGTAGCGTTGATCGCGTAGTCGCAGGGCTCGGGATCGCCCGGCCCGTTGGACAGGAAGACGCCGTCGGGCCGCATCGCCAGCACTTCGGCCGCCGGCGTCATCGCCGGCACCACCGTAACCGCGCACCCTGCATCCACGAGCAGCCGCAGGATGTTGCGCTTGATGCCGAAGTCCCAGGCGATAACCCGGTGGACGACGTGCAAGTCGTTCTCCGGGGGTTCCTGCGTATGACGCCAGGCGCCCTCGGTCCAGTCGTAGCTCCGCTGGGTCGTGACGACCTTGGCGAGATCCATGCCTTTCAGGCCTGGAAAAGCGCGGGCTTTCTCGACCGCTGCGGCGCCGTCGTCGCTGCCCGCGAGGATGCAGCCGGCCTGGGCACCCTTCTCGCGGATCAGGCGGGTCAGGCGGCGCGTATCGAGAGCGGAAATCGCGACCACGCCCTCCCGGCGCAGGAACTCCGGCAGTGACTCGGTTGCGCGGTAGTTGCTGGCCCGGGGCGGGAGGTCACGAATCACGAGTCCCGCGGCGTACACCCCGTCGGACTCGTAGTCATCGGGATTGGTGCCGGTGTTGCCGATATGGGGATAGGTCAGGGTGACGATCTGGCGCGCATAGGACGGATCCGTGAGGATTTCCTGGTAGCCGGACATCGCGGTGTTGAACACCACCTCGCCGACGGTTTCGCCCCGGGCACCGATCGACAGGCCGCGAAACACTGTGCCGTCTTCGAGTCCCAGGACTGCCGGCTCCGTCACATCAACCCCCGGATTTTTCTCGCGCACATACTAAAAGCGGGAAGGGCCCGCGCTGGTCCCGTCCCGCTCTTTACTCGGCCGAACCCCCGCCACCGCTGGCCGCAGGGGCTGGAATATCGTCCGATTAGATCAGGCCACCGCCTGAAGTCGACAGTTTACTGACCCCCCGCCAGAGTGTCCACGCGTCCGAGGCTGAAAACCCTTCCGCGTGACCAGCATCGGGCGGGCGCGGCTGGCAGCCCGGGGGCGAGGCGCCGTCCCGACGAGACGCGCTGCATTTCAGTACAGCAGCGTCATCCACTGTCCCGCCGCACTGATTTCCGCCTTCCGCCTGGCCCAGGCCTCGGCCCCGCCCGCGGCGTCAGCGAGGGCGGCGTCGAACTCCTCGCCAACCCTTGTCAGGCCGGCGATGTACACGTGGATGTCAGGTTCGGAAAGCAGTTGCCATACCTCGGCCCGGTGCCTCCGCACCGCATCGGCGAGATCAGCCGGGTCATCCCACGCGGGCCGCGGGCTCACCACCTCGACCGGCGCGAAGCTCGTCGGGCGCTTGCAGATGGCGGCGATGGCGTCGCGATAGACCGTCTCGAGACCGACGCGGGCCCCGTGGAAGAGCATCACTCTGCCCTGCCAGTGGCGCTCTTCGTAGAGCTCGCGGATCATGGCGCGGAACGGGGCGATGCCGGTGCCGAGGCCCACGATCAGCAGGGGCGTGCAAGGATCCTCCGGGATGACGAAGGGCAGGCCCACGGGACCGCCGAGCAGCAACTCGCTGCCCACCGGCAGGTCGCACAGGAAGTTCGAGGCGATGCCGGGAAAGCGCTCGCCACTGTACGGATCGAGGTAGCTGCAGCGGCGAACACACAGGCTGAACCTGCCGGGACCAGCTTCGGCCGGCGTTTTCGCCACGGTGTACAGGCGCACGTGATGGCGCTGGCCGAAGTCGTGCGGCCCGGCCACCAGCACCGCGACGCTCTGCCCGGCGCTGAAGTCCCGGTCGGGCTCCGCAGTCTCGAGCACCAGTTCGCGCACCTCGTCGCGCGCCCCGGGCGGCGTAAGCGCCGTGTTTTCGACCAGCCGCGCTGGCCAGGGTTGTCCAAGGTCCAGTTCCTCGATATTCATGACGCAGTCTCCTCGCAATTCGACTTGACCGGCGCTGTCCCCCTGCGGCGGGGACAGTCCCCGCTGCAGGCGCAGGACCCGCCGCACTGGCCCGGCCGCGCCAGCGCATCGCTGTCCGCGGGTCGCCTCATGCAGGCCAGCCAGGCGCGCTGCACGCCGAACCAGCCCAGGCTCAACAACACCAACACCAGGGGCGCAACCCACAGCCCGCTCATGATGCCGCTCCGATGCCGGCGAAGCCCATGAACGCCAGCGACAGGATCCCCGCCAGTACCAGCGTGACCGCCATCCCCTGGGCCAGGTCCGGCACGTCGGCCAACCTCAGCCGCTCGCGGATGCCGGCCATCAGCACCAGCGCCAGGGTGAACCCCAACCCCGCGCCGAGCGCGAACACCAGGCCCTGCACCAGGCCGTAGCCACGCTGAGTCTGGAACAGGGCCACAGCCAGGATCGCGCAATTCGTGGTGATCAGCGGCAGGTAGATGCCGAGCGCCTGGAACAGGGCCGGGCTGGTCTTGCGCACGAACATTTCCACCAGCTGCACTGCCGAGGCGATGACCACGATGTAGCTGATCAGCGCCAGGTACTCCGCGCCGATCATCACCAGCAGGCGATGGATGGCAAACGCGCACAGGGAGGCCACCAGCATCACGAAAGTCACCGCCAGGCCCATGCGGCCCGCGCTCTCGAGGCGTCCGGAAACGCCCAGAAAAGGACAGATGCCCAGAAAATAGGCCAGCACGAAGTTGTTCACCAGGGTGGCGTTGAGAAACAGCGCCCACAGCTCGGCGTCGATCATCGCGCCGCCTCCGCCCGGCGCAGCCGCCGGTCGACCAGGTGAAAGGTCAGCACCAGGGCCGCCAGGGTGAAGAAGCCGCCGCCGGGAAGCTGCATCACCTGCCAGGGCTCGAAGCCATCCGGCATCAGGCGTACGCCGAACAGCCCGCCTTGGCCGAGCAGCTCGCGCAGGCTGCCCAGCGCCAGCAGGCCCAGCAGGAAGCCGCCGCCCATGCCGAGGGCATCGAGCGCGGCGATGGTCGGCGGCTGGCGCGAGGCCATGGCCTCGATGCGGCCGAGGATCATGCAGTTGACGACGATCAGCGGCAGGAACGCGCCGAGGTTGCGGTGCAGCTGCAGGGCGAATGCCTCGATCAGCATGTCGGTGAGGGTGACGAAGGTGGCGATCACCAGCACGAAGCAGGCCAGCCGCACCTGGCGCGGGATGATGTTCCGCAGCGAGGAAATCACCAGGGCCGAGGCCAGCAGCACCGAGGCCGTGGCCAGCCCCATGGTGAGCGCGTTGGTGGCGGTGTTGCTGACCGCCAGGGTCGGGCACATCCCAAGTGCCTGCACGAGGATGGGGTTCTCGCGCCACAGGCCCGCCTGGAGGCGCCGCGCACCGCTGTCCGTCTCCGCCATGAGCAGCGACTCAGCCACGTCCGTCTCCCGCAAGCGCGTCGTACTGCGTGCGCAGGAGCGGCAGCCACTCGGCAAGGCTGCGGCTGATGATCCGCGCCACCGCGCGCACCGACACGGTGGCGCCCGTGATGGCGTCGATCTCGCCCTGCTCGTAGCGGGGTTCGCCGCGCACCCGCAGCGACTGCAGCTCGCCCTGTTCGTCGAACCGCAACACCACTTGCGTGAAGCCCGCGACGAACCCGGGGTCGTCCACGATCAGGGAGCCGAGGCCGGGGGTTTCCCGCGAGGCCACCACCCGCATCCCCAGCAATCGCGCGTCACCCGGCTCGAGGCCGTAGACCAGCTGGATGGTGTCCTGGTAGCCCATACCGCTGGCGACAAGGGCCGCGCCCACCGTCCGGCCGTCCGCGTTCACCCCGATGAACAGCTCGGCGCCGTCGCCGCCGGGATGCGGCACGACGCCGCCGTCGGCATCCCGCGCGTAGATGCGGTACCTGACCGCGCCGGGCAGGACCTCGAGTGCGGCGTCGCCGAGCAACCCGCCGCGCTGCGCCAGCACCATCGGCCGGGTCCACTCGTGCACCGTGGCGATCGACAGCCCCGCGACCAGCGCGATGGCGACCAGTACCGCCTGGACACGCAGCACCGAGGGCGTGCCTTCAGGGGCAGGATTCTGCGTCATTGGCGCTTGCTCCAGCCCAGCGGTCGCGGCTGGGTCCAGCGATCGATGTGGGGCACCAGGGCGCTGCCCAAGAGGAGTGCATACATGACGCCCTCGGGCTGGCCGCTGAACTGCCGGATCACCACGACCAGCGCGCCGATCACGAGCCCGTAGAGCCACGCGCCGCTACGGGTCATGGGCGAGCTGGCCGGGTCGGTCGCCAGGAACCATGCGCCCAGCATCAGGCCGCCGCTGCCCAGCGCGGTCAGCACGCCCGGGTGGCGCGCGGAATCCACCCCGTGCAGCACCGCGCTCAGCGCCGCCACAGCGCCGAGCACGGCCACGGGAATACGCCAGTCGGCGGCGCGCGCCACGACCAGGTACAGGCCGCCCGCCAGCAGCAGCACGGCGCTGGTCTCACCGACCGAGCCCGCCACATTGCCCAGCCAAAGGTCGAGGAGCGGCGCCGCGCCATCGCTCAGCCGCGCCGCGATCAGCGGCGTTGCGCCGCTCAGGCCATCGTACGCCGCCGCGGGCGACATGAACGGCATGGCCAGGCTGGTCCCGGGCAACTGGCTGGCGCGCGCACTGGCGAGGGGTGCAAGCCAGGCCTGCGCCATGGCCATGGGGAAAGCGGCCTGCAGGAACACGCGCCCGACCAGCACCGGATGGAAAGCCGGGCCGCCCAGCCCGCCGAACAGGTGCTTGCCGACGACGATCGCCACCACCCCACCGACAGCCACCATCCACAGCGGCAGCGCCGGCGGCAGGCTGAGGCCCAGCAGCAGCCCGGTGAGCAGCGCCGAGCCGTCGCCCAGGGCCGCCCGCGGGGCGCAGAGGCGCTCGGCCACCAGGCACGCCAGGATGGCCACGACGACCGTCGCCAGCCCCGCAAGGCCGAACAGCACCACGCCGAACACGGTCGCCGGCAGCAGAGCGATGACCATGTGGAGCATCAACCGGCGCACCGTCCGGCCGCCATGCAAGTGCGGTGCGGCCGCGAGCCGGAGCGATGAGGGCCCCCGCATCACGACACGCTCTCGCCGGCCACGGCCGGCTGTTGCCGCCGCCACCGCGCCTTGGCGGCGCGGAAGAGCTGTACAAGGGGAATTCGTGACGGGCAGACATACGCACAGCAACCACATTCAAAACAACTATCTAGATGGTATTTCTCATGCATTAAGTCAAGTTCACCTTTGCGCGCCAGCAGACCGAGCTGGGCCGGATGAAGCTGCATCGGGCAGACGGCGAGGCATTCCCCACAGCGGATACACGGGAGCGGCGGCTCCGGGGTACCTGCTTCGCCTGGGCCGAGAGCAACAAAGCCTGTCATGCCCTTGGTGATCGGCGCGTCCAACGAAGCCACCGACTGGCCACGCATCGGCCCACCCTGCAGGACCCGGCACGGCTCGGACTGGAGGCCGGCCTGCTCCAGTGCGAACCGCAAGGGCGTGCCCAGCGGCACCCGGTAGTTGCCGGGTTCACGCAATGCGTCGCCGGCCAGGGTGATGACCTGGTCGATCATGCAAAGCCCGTGCGCCAGCAGCCGCCCCAATTCGGCCACGGTGACCAGGTTGAAGCACAGGGCATCCGCATAGGCGCCGGCGCCCGCACCAGCAATCGGTCTGTCCGACAGCACCCGCAGCAACAGCGCCTCGGCGCCTTGCGGATAGCGGGCGGGCAGTACGCGGAGTGCAAGCGGCAGGCCGGGCGGCGCAGCGGCGAGCAGCGCTTGCGCCGCCTCTCCGTCCTGCCGTTCCACGGCCAGCACCGCCCGGGAGGCGCCGGCCGCCTTGAGCAGGTAGCGCACGCCCATGAGCACGTCGGCCTCCTGCGCCCGCAGGATCCCTGGGACACGCCAGAACGCCTGCTCCTCCTCGATACCGTTCAGCACCAGCATCCCCACGCCTCGCCCAGCGGACGCGCGCAGGCCGGCATGCGTCGGCTTCGCCTCGCCGCCCTGGCCGATGATGCCCGCCGCACGGATCGCATCGACCAGGCTCTCGGTGCTGGCGGACGCCGGATCCCAGCCTGGTCCGCCGTGATACTCCTGCGTGTCACCAGGAAACGGCGCCAGGTGGATCACCGCGACGGTGCCCCCCCGCGGATCCGGTTGCTCGACGATGCTCGCCACCCGCCCCGTCGCGGGGGAATGCAGCGGCAGGGACGTCGCAGCTTCGGCCCGCGCCAGCAGCTGGCCCCGTGCGACCTCCTCGCCCGGGCGCACCAGCGCCACCGCCGGTGCGCACTCGCCCTGCCGCAGCGGCAGGTACAGCATCGGGGCGAAGGGCATCTGCCGGATGCCAAGCTCGCCCGTCTGCCGCTCGCGCGGCGGCAGCATGATCCCACCCGGAAACGCTGGCCGAATTCGGAACACGGTGCGTCTCAGTTGTACTTCTCGCCGCGTGCGATCCAGCGGAGCACCCCCGGGGCGCCGCGATCCCGCGGCAGCCCTGGATGGATGATCCGTTCCTTGCAGCGTTCCGCCGCCTTGACCAGGTCGCTGTAGGGCCCCGCGGCGGGATCCTTGATCATGGCCTTGCCGGCACCGTTGTAGGCGAAGATTCGCGGGTTGATCTGCGTGCACTCGTCACAGGCCGAACAGGACTCGGTCTCGATCCACGGCGCCACGTAGGAAGAATCATCGGCCGCCGGCACTGCTGGACCGGCAGCTGGCGCGGCACCCGAACCTAGTGCGGCCCGTGGCGGCACGGCGGACGTAATCGCGCCGTCCTTGCTCGAGAGTTGCAGCAGCGACTCGCTCAGCCGCGCAATCGTCTCGCGCCGCACCTGCTCGACCAGGGCTTCGCGCTCGGGCTCAGTCATGCCGGCCGGCGCCGCGAGTCCGCGCAGCAGGCGCCAGAAGTCGCGGCGATCCTCGCAGGATGCGACGATTTCCGCCGACACCAGCAGCCGGCCCGGCTCGCCCCCCGGCAGCAGGTGCCAGATGAAGGGCGACTTGCCGTCGCGGGCATCGGCGTCCAGCTCGAGATAGTCGGCCAGCGGCAGCATGTCCGCATGCCAGGCTTCCTCCGGAACGGTGCGGAAGTGCTTGCGGAAGCGCCCCTCGCTGGCGGCGAAGTCGGCGAAAGTCAGCGGCAGTTCCAGTTCCCGGTCGAGCCCATGCTTCCGGTAGCGCAGCGTGTAGCGCGGCCAGTCGGCATCCGACGCAGGGTTCCCGCCAAGATCCAACCCCTCGGCGAGGGTCGCGCCCCGCTCCGGCGTGTAGCGGAACAGCGGGTAGGCGCGCGACTCCACCGCGAGTTTTGCCTGCGTGTAGCCGGCATCATCGGCGATGCCGTGCTCCGGCTGGCAGGAGGTGTAGCAGTTGAACAGTGCTGGCCGGCGGGCGCTGAGGCCCTCGATGAAACCCTCGATCATGTGGCTGGGCTGGGCGATTGTGCTCTGCATGACGTAGCTGGTGCGGTGGGCGATCGCCAGCAATCCGAGCTCCTTGCGGATTTCCTGCTTGCCGCGGGTGGCCGCGCCGAAGGTGGCCATATCCGACACCTGGCCGAAGTAGCCTGAGGTGCAGGCCTGGCCGCCGGTGTTGGAATACACCTGCGTGTCCAGCACGAGCACCTTGAGCGGCTTGCCGGACATCAGCGCGCGGGACAGGTTCTGCAGGCCGATGTCGTACATCGCGCCATCGCCGCCGACCACGACCACCGGCGGACAGAGTGCGTACTCGGCGTCGGAGAAGTCCCGCCAGTCGAAGTTCTCCAGCGCGGCACGATCCGCCGCCGCGGCCTGCTCACCGGCCAGCTCGAGCTCCGCCTCGCGGACGATCCGGAACCCGGCCGCCATCTTGGCCATGTGGCCCTCAAAGACGCCCATCGCAAGCGACGGGCTGTCCTGGAAGAGGTGGTTGGCCCACGGGAAGGGATAGGGGTTGTAGGGGAAAGTCGAGCCCCACACCGAGGAGCAGCCGGTGGCGTTCAACAGGCCCATGGCGGCCCGTCCGCGACCGGTGACGCCTTCGGTGTAGCGCCAGCGCAAGGCCTCGAGCTCGCGGATCAGTGTCGAGATGCGGGCCAGCCAGCTCCGGTCGACACTGGACGCGTCCGGGTCGGCCTCACTGGCGTGCCGGACCAGCTCCGCCACGCTGAGCCGGCTGTCGCCTTCGCCGGCCGGCACATCGAGGTGGGAGAGATCGAGGCCGCTGACCACCGCGTCCCGCAAGCGCCGGCCGAGCGCTTCCAGCAGCCCGTCGAGCCGGGCTACGTAAGCTTTCACCCGCGGCTGCATCAGGGCTTCCACGGTGGCAGTGAAGAGCCGCATCACGGTCTTCTCGGAACATCCCAGGCAGGCGCCATCGCCGCTCGTGAACGGCAGGTAGACCTCCTTCTTGAGCAGGATGTTGTCCAGCACGCCAATCGCCTGTTCCAGGTCGTCGATACGAATGAAATCGTCCGACGTGGTCGGCAGATCGCGCCACATGTCCCAGCGCTGGCGCAGGGTATCCAGTGACTTGGCCGTCTGTGGCACCTGCTGCAGGGCGCCGTCCTCGCAGACCGCGACGCACTCGCCGCAACCCTTGCAGGTCTCGGGGTTGATGGTGACGCTGAGGAGCCCGCCGCTGCCGGCGCCCTGGCCCTCCCGCTGCGTGTAGAACGGGCGGGTCAAGGCCCACTGGAAATCGCCCAGGGCAGTCTCGAGCCAGCCGAACTCGGTGGCGAGCTCGGCACGCTCGATGGCGTCGGTCGTGGCCACCAGCTGGGCCTCGATGGCCTCGCTGATCAGCCCGCGTGCCGCCGTGCCGGCGCCGGCCGCAGCAAATCCGATGCGCACCCGGGACTCGAGCTGGCCGATGACCCGCTGCAAGCGGCGCGGCTCGTGCCCTGCCTTGGATACCCGCTTGATCGCGGTGTTGAGGATCTCGCTGAGACTGTTCACCAGGCCCGGGATCGCCGTGTCGGGACACACCGTCCAGCAGCGCCCGCAGGCCGTGCAGTTCTCCGGCAGCCAGACGGGATGTCCGTAACGGATACCGCTCATGTCACGGAACAGCGCCGTCGAGGCCGGCACCAGGCTCAGCGCCATGAAGGGATCGGCGAGATTCTCGTTGCCCAGGCCGCGGGCGTAGAGACTCCCGGTGTCGGCCCAGAAGCGCTGAATGTCGCTCAGCGGCGCCTTGCTCGCCGGCAACGCGCGGACGGTGACAGGCACGGGCGGCGCCGCCGGAGCTCCTTCAACCTCGTCCGGTAGCGCGAAATCGGTGACCTCACCCAGCTCGTCGTAGCCGCGGCGGATGACCCGCAAGTTGTCCTCCACCACGCGCGCGCCACGCGCGCCGAACTTCTTCTGCAGGCGCTCGCGCATCGCGTCGATCAGGCGCTCCTCGTCGAGGCCGTGTTCTGCGAGCAGCCCGGTCGCGGCAAAGAACGCGCCCTGGAAGGCGATGCCCTGCATGCGCAACTCGAGATCCGGGTCGGTGGCCTCCTCGCGGGCGATGCGGAATGCGTCCAGGTAGCACAAGCGGATGCGGCGCGCCGCGATCTGGCGCCGGTAGCGTTCCGGGATGCGCGCCCATGCCTGCTCGGGCGTGGCCGCATCCGACTGAATGATGAACAAACCGCCGTCGCGCAGCCCGGTCAGCGCATTGCTGTGGCCGAACACGTTCGGGTCGGGCGAGAGCACGACGTCGACGTGGTGGTACTCGCCGTTGATGCGGATGGGCGTCGGCGCGACCGCGAGGTAGAACGTCGTCGGCTGGCCCTTCTTCTCCGAGCCGTACTTCGGATTGGCCTTGATGTGCCAGCCGAGCAGGTCGAACAGCGTGGTGGCCAGGTGCTTGCCGGTGGTGATCGCGCCCCAGCCGCCGATCGAGTGCATGCGCACCGTCACACAGTCGGCGGGCATCAGGTTGGGGTTCTCGCTGCCCTTGACCACGAGTTCCTGCAGCTTCGGGTAATCGCGCGCCAGGCGTTCCTGGCGGATCTGCTCCTTGGGATGCAGCGGCCGTTCGCGCAGGAAGTCGATGCCGAGGTAATACATGCGGCGTCCCGGCCCGTCCGGCAGCATGTTTTCCACTACGCCGACCAGGTCGCCGGGGCTCAGGTCGCGGCTGCCGAGGCCGAAGCAGGCGCTGTACAGGTCCGGCACGTCCGACAGCTGCAGGTAGGCAGGCAGTCCCGGGTGCAGCGCACGGCCGGCGGACCGGCCGTTCTCGATGCACTTGCCCAGCGCCGCGCGGACTTCCCGCGCCAGCGGCGGGTCGACGGCCAGCGGCTGATCGACACGCTCCAGCACCGTCACCGCGCGCACGCCGCGCAACAGCTCGCCGATCCGATCCGCCGGGAAGGGCCGGAACATCACCAGGTCGACCACCCCCACCTTGATGCGCCGGGTCTCGCGCAGGTAATCAGCCACGGCCTCGGCGGTGGGGATGACGCTGCCCTGGCCCAGTAGCAGGTATTCGGCGTCCTCGATGCGGTAGCCCATGGCGCGCTGGTAGTGGCGACCGGTCAGGGCCGCGAACTCGGCGAAGGCCTGGTCCGCCAGCGCGGCGATAGGCTCGAAGAAGAACGGGCGCTGCGCGGCCACGCTCTGCATGTACGAGTCCTGGTTCTGCACCACCCCCGCCATCATCGGGTTGTCCACATCCCACAACTCCGGCACCCGGCGCCGGGTGTCGCCGAACAGCAGGCGCTGCGCGGGTGTCGGACTCGGGATGATGTCCTCGGGCCGGCCGAGATACTCGGCGACCAACTCGCGCTCCGGCAACTTCACCGACTCGATGAGGTGGGTGGTCAGGAAGCCGTCCTGGGCGACGATCCCGGGGTTCAGGGCCAGCTCGGCGAGCCGGTGTGCGATCAGGTTGAAGTCCGCGGCGTGTTGCGTGTCGCGGGCGAACAGCTGGAAGAATCCCGTGTCGTCCACGCAGTGGTAGTCGTCGTGGCCGGCGTGCACGTTGAGGGTCGCCTTGGTCATCGCCCGGCAGCCCATGTTGAGCACGTAGGTGAGGCGCTTGCCCACGGCCGCGTACAGCGACTCGTGCATGTAAGCCACGCCCTGGCCGGAGGAAAAGTTGGCCGCGCGCAGTCCGGTCATGGCCAGCCCGGCGGTGACCGCGGCCGCCGCATGCTCGCCCTCCGGCTCGATGAAGATCAACTGCCGGCCCGCGATGTTGCGGTGGCCCGCCGCCGCGGCCGCGGCCCAGCCCTCGCCCATTTGCGTGGACGGGGTGATCGGGTAAGCGCCGGCTGCATCGCTCGCCTCCTGTTCCACGGCCACCACGGCGCTGTTGCCGTCCATGGCCGCGCGCAGGCCGGGATACTTCGGGGAGGCCTCTGCCTGGCCCCGGGTGGCTCGCTTCATGAGTGCTTCCTGTATTCCACGTGTAAAGGCGTTCATGCCGTTTGTCTCTCTATGCGTGTGGGCCGCGGCCGATGCGCGCACTCGCCGACCACGGGCTTGCCGTGGCTGTACCAGACGATGGCGCCGGTCGGGCAGCGATCAATTGCGGCGCGGGGCGGGCTGCCGGCGGCCGCATCGAGCAGTTGTGGCAGGTTGCGCTCGAGCCGCAACCACTCGGTTGCGTCCTGCACGCAGCGCGCGCAGGCAGTGCAGGCGACGAGGCAGGTATCCAGCAGCTTGCTGCCCGCCAGCGGGTTGTTGCAGGCGACCCAGAGAGGCTGCCTCTCCGGGACGATGCGGAACAGGTCCTTGGGGCAGGCGCGCACACAGTCACCGCAGGCCGTGCACCGCGCCTCGTCGACTACCGGCAGCCCGTTGCGGTTCATCCGAATCGCTGCGTACGTGCAGGAGTGCTCGCAATCACCGAAGCCCAGGCAGCCCCAGGCGCAGGCCTTGCCGCCGCCCGCCACCACGGCAGCCATCGCACACTGCGGTTCACGCTCGTGGCTCGCCAGCATGGGGGCCACGTCGCGGCCTCCGGCACAAGCCAGGCGCGCCACCCGGCGCTCTGCGACGCCCACCGCGACCTGCAGGAAATTCGCGATCCGCTGCTGCGCCGATGGGGAACTCACGGAACATCCTGCCGGCGATACCTTGCCGGCGAGGAGCGCCATCGCGAAGGCGCGACAGCCGGCCTGGCCGCAAGCGCCGCAATTTGTGCCGGGCAGCAACGCCACCAGCCGCTCCAGCCTGGGATCCTCCGCCACACGCAGGAAACGGCCTGCGAGCAACAGGAGCCCGGAAAGCAGCACAGCGAGTCCGGCCAGTGCGAGGCCGGCGGCGAGCGCATCCGTCACGGGCCGCCACCTCCCGCGACCTTGTAAGGACGCCCTGTCGCAGCTGTCATCTTCGCCGTCTCCGCGCCGAGAATCAGTCTAAAACAGGGTAAACCCCCGCTCGTCCCCCGGATATACGTAAGCGTCCCGACCGGCGCGCGGAACAGGGTGCCCTGGCAGCAGGATTACCAGCGGCTTCGAGGGTTCTCATTGGCGAACTTCATCCGTTCCGTCCCAAATTTCAAAGGTGATGCGGAACCTGACCCCGGGGACCTCCACGGGTTCACCGTCGATCACCCGCGGCCGATAGCGGAACCGCAGCACGGCGTCGATGGCGGAACGATCGAATATCTCGTGCGACGACTCGAGGACACGCGGATCGCGTACCGTGCCCTCGCGGGTGACCGTGAACTCCAGAATCACGAACCCTTCCAGGCCCAGATCTGCCGCGCGGCGCGGGTATTGAGGTGCCACCTGGACGATGGGCATATAGTCGCCATCGCTGAAAAACCCTTCTCGACCGAGGTTCACCTCATGGAAGATGCGCGGGACGGTGACGCCGATCAGACCCGCGCCTGTGCCTATGCCGTCGACATCATCGAACTGTCGCTCGGGTTGCATGGCAGGAGGCGCCTGGGCCTCCGGCAACCTCTCAACCCTTTCTTCCTTGGGCTGCACACGCTCATCACGCTGGATCCGGACGAAGTCCACGAAGCGGAACGTGTGACTCTCCGTAACGGCCTGTACACCGGTTACGATCAGGTACTGCATCATCCAAAGCAGGACCGCTGTGATGAGTGCAGCGCCGATGGCGAAGGAGGCCAGGCGCGCCAACACGGCCCACCGCGCGTCCTCGACCTGCACAGAGAGCGCCATCAACGGCCCCGCGCGTCGTCCGTGAACAGCTGGTCGTTCAGGCGATTGACTTCACGTCTGGCCCAGCCGTTCAGGATCGACACAAACAGGACTCCGGAGAGCGCCCCCACCATGCCAGCCATGGTCGGCACAGTCGCCATGGATACGCCCGACGCCATCGCCCTCGCGTCGCCGGTGCCCGCGACTGCCATCGCATCGAAAACCCGGATCATCCCTGTGACCGTGCCAAGCAAGCCAAGCAGCGGGCACAGCGCCACGAGGGTCTTGATCATCGGCAGCCTGGCGTTTGCCGCCATCTTGACATTCGAGATGAGAAATTCACGGATGCGCAAGGCTTCCCAGGACTGATGCTCAGGTCGTGCTTGCCAGACAGCGAGTGCTGCGCTCGCGAGCCGTCCAAGGCGAGCGCGCAAGAACCACGCCCGCTCCAGGATGCAGGCCCACATGATGAAGATCGTCCAGGCGATCACGACCAGGACCGGGCCACCCAGTTCCAGGAAGTCGCGGATCGCCTCGTAGATGTCGATGATGAGTTGCATGGTTCAGCTCGTGCAGGCCGCTCCAGGCGCAAAGGCCCGCTCCCTGCCGGCATGACGGCCGATAACGCGTGCCAACTCACGCATCCTGCGGTTGTCGTCCGCTCCCGCCGCTTCCATCGGCATGCGAATTACCCTGCCAGGCTTGATGCTTTCCGCTGCAACCCTGGCCAAAACCTTCCGGCGTTGATTCCAGCCGCTCGAGCAGCTTATCGTGGGCGCCCTGTCCCTCGTTTTCCCGCAGCACCAATCGATATATGGCACAGAATTGACAGCGTTGTCAAACGTTGTTAGAACCATGCCGGCAGCACCCCCACCAAAGGCACGCCCGCACTTGAAATACACGACCACTGTGGCGCTCATTGCGGCCTTCGGCGGCTTCCTGATGGGGTTCGATGCATCGGTGATCTCCGGGGTGGTCGGGTTCATCGAAGTCGAATTCTCCCTCAGCAAGCTCGAGCTCGGCTGGTCGGTCTCATCACTGGTGCTGACGGCCACCCTTGCAATGCTGCTGGCCGGCCCCCTGAGCGACCGCATCGGGCGGCGGCCGGTGCTACGGATCGCCGCGTCGTTGTTCGCAGTCTCAGCGATAGTCTGCGCCATCGCGCCAACCTTCTCGCTGATGGTTTTCGGCCGCATGCTCGGCGGCCTCGGCGTCGGGGCGGCGCTGATCATCGCGCCCATGTACATCGCCGAGATCGCGCCCGCAAGGACGCGTGGCCGCATGGTTTCCTTCAACCAGCTCAACATCGTCATCGGCATATCGGCCGCCTTCTTCAGCAACTACCTCATCCTCCGGCTGGGGCAGTCCGGAGCGGAGTGGACCACGGCCCTGAAGCTTGGCGAATGGCCTTGGCGCTGGATGTTCGGCATGGAGATCCTGCCGGCCATCATCTATTTTTTTGCATTGTTTGCCGTCCCTGAGAGCCCGCGCTGGCTCGTGATGCGCGGGCGAGACGGCGAAGCGCTGGAAATCCTCGCGCGGGTGGGCGGCAGAGAACAGGCGATAGTTGAACACCAGTCCATTCGCGCGAGCGTGCTGACCGAAGCCGGCCGGGAACCGGCGGCCTGGCGCGAGCTTCTTGCCCCCTCGATGAAGCTTGTCCTGCTCATCGGAATATCGATCGGCGTACTCCAGCAGATCACCGGCATCAACGCGGTCTTTTTCTATGCGCCAATGATTTTTGAGCAGTCCGGCATCGGCAGCAACGCATCCTTTGTCCAGGCTGCCATGCTGGGCGTGGTCAATCTCGTGTTCACTGTCATCGCGCTGCTCTTGATCGACAGGCTGGGACGCAGGCCTCTGCTGGGCGTCGGCCTTGTCGGCATCGCGGTCTGCATGTTCACGTTGTCGTACGGATTCGGCTCCGCGACTTATACGCTGGAGAGCCGGGCGATCGACAATCTTTCCGCGGAGATCGATCGTGAACAGCTCGCGCCACTGCTCGGCACGACCTTTGGCAGCGACGTCGAGTTTCGGGAAGCCGTATCGGCCGCCGTCGGGCCAGAGCTGTTCAAGAGACACCAGGGCGAGTTCATCGTAGCCGCAATCAACGTGAACCCGGGTTTGATCCTGCTCGCGACGCTCGGCTTCGTGGCGAGCTTCGCGGTATCCCTCGGTCCGATCATGTGGGTCTTGTTCTCGGAACTGTTCCCGAACAGGGTGCGCGGAAAGGCGATATCGCTGGTGGGGCTGGTCAACTCGGCCACCGCGTTTATCGTAACTTTCATATTCCCGTGGCAGCTCGAAACAATCGGGAACAGCGCGACCTTCCTGATCTACGGAGTATTTGCAGTGGCCGGCTTTGCATATGTGATGCGGATCCTGCCAGAAACCAAGGGCCGCACGCTCGAGGAGCTGGAGTCCCAACTCGTGAGAGGATGATATGAACCCAAATGCATGGCCAAGCACGATAGCAGCATCGCTGCTTCTCGGAGCAAGTATCTGGGCCACGACGGCCTATGCCGAACCAGCGATCCAAACCGAGGGCCCAGTGAAAGTTGAAATCGTAACAACGGACAGCGGATACGCGCTGCTCCGCGGCGGTTCACCCTACCGGATCCGGGGCGCAGGCATGAGTTCGGGGGACCTCGCGCGCTTTGCCGCCCATGGCGGCAACTCGATCCGCACCTGGACCACTCAACATTCGCGGGTCGCGACGAGCGCATTGCTGGACGAAGCACATGCGAACGGCGTGACGGTCGCGCTGGGCCTGTCGATGGGCGTGGAGCGACATGGCTTCGACTACGACGACGCGGAGGCCGTGGCCGCCCAGCTCGAGGCCTTGCGCGCCGAGGTTCTCAAGTACCGAGATCACCCCGCCCTGCTGTTCTGGATCATCGGCAACGAGCTCAACCACAGTTACACCAATCCCAGCGTCTACGATGCGGTCAACGACGTCGCCCGGATGATCGCCGAGCTGGATCCGAACCACCCCCGCACAACCGCCATATCGGGGTTCAAGCAGGACGTGATCACCGAAATATGGAACCGTGCCCCTGCGCTGGACTTCATCAGCATCCAGCTGTACGGCTCGTTGTTCGCGCTCCCGGACCGGATCAAGGCCTTCGGCTTCGAGGACCCGTTCATGGTCACAGAGTGGGGCACCCTCGGCTATTGGGAGGTCGACAAGACCGACTGGGGGGCACCCATCGAACTGACGAGCTCCGCAAAGGCGAACGTCTACCAGCGCGGCTATACCCAGATACTGCAACCGCTTGAGGGCCAGCTCATCGGGTCCTATGCATTTTACTGGGGCCAGAAGCAGGAACGAACGCCCACCTGGTTCGGCCTGCTGACTGAGCGTGGCGAACGAACCGAAAGCATCGACGTTCTTCAACACCTCTGGACCGGCCGCTGGCCTGACGACCGGTCGCCGCAGCTTCTCAGCCTGCAGCTCGACGGCAAGACGCCCCAGGACAGTGTGCGCATCGAGGCCGGAGACACCTACTACGCGCAGGTCGACGCGGTCGATCCGGACGGCGATCGGCTTGCCTACAGGTGGGAGCTGAAGCCGGAAAGCATGGCCACGCAGGCCGGCGGCGACTACGAGCCCTCGATCGAGAGCATCGAAGGATTCATCTCGGGGGACGCCGGCGCGAGAGTCATGATTACAGCCCCGCCCCCGGGCGCCTACCGGCTGTTCGTCTACGTCATCGACGGGCAAGGGAACGCCGCGCACGCCAACCTGCCCTTCCTGTCCGTCGCGGGCCGCTGAAGTCGCACGACGCAAGGACCGGCGGCCATCCAAGTGTGCAGCGCGGCATTTTTTCGCGCGGCCAAATCACCCTCGGTCCACGCCTCGCCGAGCGCCTTGTCCGCGATGCGACCGGCTCCAGACGGCCAGTCAAGGCGCTGCCGGGAGCAAGCGGTCTGTTCGATTTGTCGCGAAACCCGCACGCGATATTTGCAGCGCCGTGACCCGTTGACACGAAATATTGACATCGCTGTCATCTTGCATTAAAAGTCGCCGTCACCGTGGTCAGCGGGGCTCGAGTCGAGGCCGCTTCCTGGTGTGAATCAGCTCGGGCTCATAACAGCGAGCGAATCACGGCCAGCAGATAAAAAGTATCAAACCATCGCCTGGGGAGTTCGTATGCACAAGCCTCTTTTCCGGAAGACCGCGCTGGCACAAGGGATCGCGCTCGCTCTCGGGGTATCCATGCTCCCGCCCGCGTTTGCGCAGGCAGCTCAGGACGAGGAAGCTGCGGCGAACGAGCAACTTACGATTATCGACGAAATCGTCGTTACCGGATTCCGCCGGAGCCTGGTGGATTCCATGGACATCAGGCGGCAGTCCACGGGTGTCGTCGATGCCATCACGGCCATCGATATCGGAAAGTTCCCTGATCAGAACCTTGCCGAGGCACTCCAGCGCATACCGGGCGTCTCGATTAACCGCGTCAACAACGAAGGCTCGCAGATTACGGTCCGCGGCTTCGGTCCGGAATTCAACCTGGTCACGCTCAACGGCCGCACGATGCCGACCGCCGGGGGCCGCTCATTCGATTTCAATGACCTGGCGACCGAGGGCATCAAGTCGGTCGAGGTCTACAAGACCTCAGACGTGAGCCTGCCGACCGGCGGCATCGGGGCGACGGTGAACATCTCCACCCCCCGTCCGCTGGACAGGCCAGGCTTCACTGGCGTGATCAGTGGAAAGGGCGTCCACGAGACGTCCTCGTCGGACGCCCAGATCAGGGACCTGGATGAGTTAACGCCGGAGATTGCCGGCCTCTACAGCCAGACCTTCGCCGACGACAAGTTCGGCGT
>Ga0209498_1000048_pt1 | contig 63406 bp, 67 predicted proteins | sample WalLakDeSediment_FD_184131 | JGI IMG/M metagenome (GOLD analysis project Ga0209498, IMG submission 184131) | Lake sediment microbial communities from Walker lake, Nevada to study Microbial Dark Matter (Phase II) - Walker Lake 11/02/13 Deep... | ecosystem: Environmental > Aquatic > Freshwater >... | reverse complement strand
TGTTCTCTCGATACCATTTTTTCAGTAGTACCATCGTCAACTGGACATCCACAAGATTCAGCAATTCTAATAGTTGAATTTTTCTGGAAATTAGATAGGTTAGCCCATTTCTTAGCCTCTTCTTCTTTAGATAATTGATGAGTGATGATATACCTCTTGTTTACACCTTTTTCTTCATTCTCCGTAAGTGAAACAAACTTCTTCTTGCTTGGGTCGAAAGTTTCATTCATCGCACCCCTACCCTTAGGAGAGCCCTTAGAAAGCTTGTCTTCTTCTGTTGAATTAACGTCAACACCATGAAGTCCCATTGCATAATTTTTACTCATACCCTTAGGAGCATATCCATCAGAGTCAAGTTCAACAGTTGTCCAGCCACTTGTATTTTCTCTATTGAGCCTACGCTTCTTATCTTTCTTAGAATAAGCTGTCTCATTAAACCTCTTCTGAAGAGCTTCGTGAACATCTTCTTTCATTTCTTTATCAAAATCCCCACCTTTCTTGAAAGCTCCAGGAGTCAAATAAGCCCCAGCTCCAGCACCACCAGCACTTGCTGTAACTTCATCAACTGTCTCATCTTCTTCTGCATTGTCATCAAACAAAAGATTTCCAGGAGAATTTGCATCCTTAACCTCTGGGTGATTTTGGTCAACCTTTTTTGTTGATTCCATTATTTTATCAAGAGTGTCACTAAAGTTTCCTTTGATAATGTCAGTTAGACTTAATTTTTTCATATTGCTTTCAACCATTGAATTTATACTTTTTTCAGTTCTATCTTCAATACCAATTTTGGTACTGAAAAAATATGCTGCTTCTTTATCTGCAAATTTATCAAGAACTTTCTTAAGATTTTTTTTGAATTCTGATAAGTCATCTAATTTAAAGGTTTGCTTATCATTTATCATGTAAGCACCATTCTTTTTATCTTGGTATCCTCTAAACGCAGCTTGTTCACTTGTTTGATAGGTGAAATCCATTGTTTTAGATTCAACATCAATATCAACATGAATCTCTGCAACCATCCTCTTTCCACCGTAGCTTAGGTTTTTCTCAAAGAATCCATTAGTAGCCTTTGGCCCTTTAACCCTATTTATTGAAATAGAGTCCTGACCCTTAGCAACCCCAGTTCCATAAGTAGAGCCGTCACCGTAAACGCCTCTGTTCCAGCCTTGCTGACCTGTTGCATCCTTAAGTTCACGAGTTTTTATACCCTCTGACTTGAAGGCCGCTTCTGTAGACTTAATTAACTGCTCTTCAATTGCATCATACACATCAGACTTGAGCTTTTGATTTTCTGCAAATTGAGAACTTTGTTTGTCGTTCTTTTCTGAGTTATTTTCTATATTGGCCATTTAATAGATGTTTTATCATAAATAGGCCAAAAAAACTGTTTCATAATAGAAAAGCCTGCTAAAAATTAGCAGGCTTTTGTTTTTTTAAAAAAAGGCTGTTATCGTCTCACACTTCTTGACGGACTCGGAGTTGTACGGCCACTCTCGCCAGGGATAACATTTGGTCCTACACCCTTACTTAAAAACTTCTGATTTCTTCGCAGAAATTCCATAGTTCTTTGAATTATTGTCAATCCAATGTTCAATTAGCTCTTTGAATGGTTTATTTCTAAACTCCTCAGGATAATTGACTGAATCGTTGTATTCATTTACAATAGTAACTGCCATTTGATATTCGGAGATAAAACCGAAGAACTCAAAATCTTTAAAATAATCTTCCATACATTATTTAATTAAACCTTTTTTTTTCCAAGATTGCCAAGTATCAATGTCTACCGTATTCTTAAGTCCAGGGTTGTCCAGATACATCCTACCATCATACATGTACCCAACAAACCTGCGCTTAGTAATCTTTTTCTTATTATAAATTATTTTACCAGTAATGTCAACATTATCAAGACTAAGATTATTATCCTCAATCTCATAAGTATGTATTCTAAAAATTTTTTCTGCAAATAACCAGAACTTATAATTCCAAAGTGTATTAAGCAGATAAAACCTTAATCTTGAGTGTTTCCACCATGTCATCCCAGCGATATTTTTATGATAATAAAATAAATAAGAAACACTAATAAAGAAATCATAGCAGCTATCATGAAGAAAGAAGTCAGGTTAAACCTAAACCTTCTCCATATGGATAATTCATCATATCCCTCCTGCTTTCTTGTTGCTTGAAAATCTTTAAAAACACTCCAAATAGAAAATCCATCAGCAATAGCAATTAATCCCAATATTATTTTAAGCAATACTATCATTTTTCTAAGTGTTTTTATGGTCTTTTTCAGCGCCTACGCCATCCTCAGTCTCTGACTTAATTGTGGCTTGAGCAATTTGAAGCATGAATGACTCACACTCCTGCATCTTTGCATGCACAGATGATAGGACTCCAAGTTCAGACTTAACTTTTTCAACCAAGTCAAGTTCTGCTCCAGAGTTATTCAATAATGTATTGATGTTGTGCATGGCATTGCTTTGGTCAACTTTCAAAGAAAGCATGACTTGAGACAATATTTCTAACTTACTTGCCATTAATTTTCGTTCTCTTCAACTCGTGTTCTTGATAATTCTACATCAAGGTCATCGTAAAACACATCAACAATAGGAGAGCGGTCCACATTTGTTGTCTCATAGCTAAACATAGCATCGCTCAATCTTTCATCAAGACTTGCGTTTGCCTCCTGTACAGACAAGGCCTCTACCATGTAATTTTGTTTTGTCTTAGAAGTCTTTCCATTGTCATCTTCTTCAGAGATAGTTATTTTACAAAGATACCACTGTCCTCCAGCGTCACTTCTAAAAATATCAGCCACCTCTGTCACCGACATAGCACTTGGAAGGAATTCTCCCTGAGCTTCTTTTGCAATTTCTTTAGTGATTCTTGCCTCGGCATCTGTGAATGATACTGCGGGTAGCAAAAAAGATTCATTTACTTGCTTGTAATCTTCTTCACCATTTTTCTCGATTTTTTTTGTGTACTTTACCTTTACGGTATACCATCTTCTCATAACGAATTATTTTTTAGTTTTTACAAAGGTAAAACTTTATGAGATAAAAAACAATAGTTATCTATGAATTCTGTGGTTGTTTGTTTTCATGATATTGGTATCAAAAATACCCATACCTTTATTAATTCCTGCGCCACCAGCTTTTCTCAAATTCTTTTTGGTGTTGAGATTATCCTTATGCAAGGATGCAAGTTGCTGATTCACCCAGTCTCTACCAGAATCTCCGCCACGAAGCTCCCACGACTGAATTAGGCCTGAATTTTTAATTGTTTTTCCAGAAGATTTTTCAGCTCTATAAGCATCTTCCTGGTTATCAAAAAATGATTTTATTTTTCTCATCATATCAAAATTTTGAGTTTGCTTGGCAGCAAGCTCCTTAGCTTTTGATAATCCTGAGCCAATATCTGTTCCAGATTGAGTTAAATTATTTGATGATACGACATTTAGCGCTTCTTGAGCTCTCTGAGCTACATTTGGCGGTGGAATGAAGGTTTTATTGTTGTCAAATGTTACAGCCTCGGATAAGACCTCTCTTACGATTTTCCTAACTTCCTGAAGCCTCATTGTTCGTTCCCAAATTTCTTGAGAAAACTCTGGTTGTTCAGGTCTTTCTACTCCATACTGTAAAACACGAAGTTGCTCCATAGGATACCCCATAGCCAAATAATCATCTAATTCGTCTTCGTATACGTAGGTCATTACTTAATCAACTTCAAAATTGCGGTCTTAATGTCTTGAGGAAGCTTAGACGGAAATCCAAGATTGGCAAGATTCCAGTTTATTTCATCATAAAATGCTATATCATTAACTGGGGCACCACTATTGAGTGTTCTCTTAATGGAAAGCTCCAGTGCCTCACTATCTCTCAGCGCAACAGAATTACCTTGAGCGCCCATGTATTTGGTTGGATTGCTATAAATGTTGTCTACAATGGAGTTTACACCCTTCACTTGATTGGTTCCATGAAACGACCCTGATTGACCAGCTCCATCCATAAAACCACCCTCTTGTGACTCCTTAAGTGCTGATGTTTCTTGTCCAGATGCAAGAGCTGATAATCTCTTGAATTCTTCTTGTAATTTTTCAGCATTAGTCTCTTCTCTACTCTCTTTGAAGATTTCACCCTTTTGTCCAAAAGACTGGGTTAACTTACGCATTCTATCTTTTTCTTTATTTTCTTCCATTGTAATAATTTTTACCAAGTAATGAATCCAAGTCCAAGGCCTCCAGAATAATATCTAATTGACTTAGGAATAAAGGATTTGTATATTTTCTCAAGGTCAAATTTAGGACTTGTAACCAATGTGTTTGTTGAATTGGTTGGCATGTCATCGTCACCTATTATATTTTCATTATCATCAATAATTTCATTAAGACTCTCATCTCCTTGAGATGAATTTTCAAGAAAGTCGATTATGAAATGTCGAAATACGTCTTTGAAATTACCCTTGTTACTCTCAAGCCATTTTTTGAAATCATTAGTCTTCACAACAAGGTTTAATTTTTTTCCATAAGAGGTTTCAAAATCAAATTTAATGTCGTCAGTGTCAAAATTGACATCTAAGACTTTTCCTACTTCACCAGGAGAGATGCTGATTACCTCTTCTCCTTCGTTAATAAGAACGCCTAAGCATAAATCCTTTAACTTTTTCATTGAGTACTTTTATCATAAATAGGTTGAAATTAAAGAAACTATAACTTATTTAAGTAATCATTAATTAAATCTGAATTTATACTAAAAGTTTCTACAGATGCAGAGTTCTGGTGCTCTTCTTGACAACTGAAGACAGTGTTTACTATAGCGGGTGTATTAATCGAGGTAAAGCTTTGACCACTTAATATTGGCTTAATATATGTCTCACCATCAAGATGCATTGAGAAGAGCATAATGTTATCACTATACTCAACTATGCTATTTAATGTTTCCACATAAGGCTCTTCATCGGCTCTAAAATCCTGCAAATAAGTTCTCTCTAAGATATTACCCTTCACATTATACGAGCACTTAACATATTGATTGTCATTTGTAAACTCAACATACTTAACAAGGTTACTTGACTTATCGTATTCTCCGATGCTATTATAATTTCTCGACTCCATCTTCATCCTTCAATCTTAAGTCTTTAATTGGTTGAAATGAAATGTCCTTGTCAGTGAGGTACTCCATAACAAGCTTCTTAAATCTATTGCTGCCGAGCTCATTGGCAAATCCCTTAACCTGGTCAAATACAAGTTCCTTATATTTAGAGTCATACTTGAATCCTATGGTGTACCTCTCCATCTCCTTGGCTGGTCGATTTGGGTCTCTATCAAATACTGAGCCCATTAAATATGTTCCCTGAGCAACATTTACAGCGTATTCAGAGGCACTGTGTCTCATCTCTGGACCTTCCTTCATAATTCTACCAGCGGTATCAAATAAGACAACCTCAAGAGGTCCCTCATAATCTCCTTCGCCAACTGTCTCAAGAAATCTAAACTTAGAAACAAACTCTTCAATAGCGCCTGATTTCTCTATTTCACTCTTAACTTTATAGAATTTAACAAGATTGTCATGATACTCAACAAGCTCATCATAAGTCTTTATTTTATTGAAGTGCTTCTTTGGGTCAAACTCCATGACTTCCATCATCAACTGGGCATCATCGTATTCGACAAAAGAGAAATCTTTTACGTTTTTGTAGTCCTTAAAGAAAAATCTTGTCTCAACAAAGCTTTCAATTATTTGTAGAACCCTATCAAGCTCACCTGGCTCCATTTTGCTTCTGAAGTAAAATGCATCAATAGCGTGTGTCAATAATTCCAGGTCATATTTTTGAAGCAAACTAATAACTCCTTTTTTATCATAGAATTTAAAATACTTGATGATTTGCTTGTATTGAGAAAAGTTTTCTATTTTTTTGTAAATAAATTTAGAGATAGTTCCATCTTCAACAGCATCAAGCACTTGGAATTTTCCATCTGCATTCACGACCTTACCGCCTTTGTATGACTTATTTTGTCTAACCAAATAACTTGCCTCAACATCTTCATCTACAACCTTGTAGTTTAAGTCGTCTTCACTCTTGTTGGTGTCTTTCTCATACTCAACTCTATTTTTTGACTTGAAATAAAAATCATGAGCATCTTTATTATCCTCATTGACTTCCTCATTTAGTTTATTGATGTATTTGTTGACAAGGAAATTGAATATGTTAACTGGTGATGTAGCACCACTTTGCTCCATTTCTTCAGATGAAGGAATCTCACACTCCAACATCAACTCATATAAAAATTGAGAACTCTTTGTGAGCGCTATTGTTGATAGATTGCTGTACTTTATGATTCCATAAAATATGGATAAAAGTTTCTTTATGAAATTTATTCCAACATCATTTGGAGTATTTCTGATGAAACTCAAGAATTCATGTACTATATTTCCGTTTCTTGTGTCAGAAACAAAATTAGCCAATCTATTGATATATAAGTGTAGTTTATAAATATCAATAACCTTATCAGTTTCTACTATGAAAAATTTATTCACATACCTGATTACATTATCAAGACCAAATTCAACCTCAGGAGAATCGCCAAACTCTCTGTAGAATAATTTCTTGGTTTCTTTCTCAAATCGAATGTATTTTATGGATTCGTCAAATACAACTTTATATTCTTTATTCCCATCTTCATCCTCTCTCTTGGCTAATCCAGGGCATGCTTTTGCATAATATATTATTAGGTCAGTATCTGTTTCTTGGAACTCGTACCCAGATATAAAAAACTCCCCTATGGTAATTAGCTTTCTTTTTACATCTTGATTGTTGTAATTTTTATCACAATGAGGACAGACTATTTTTTTATCAAGAGACAATTTAATATCCTTATAAATTCCTCCGTACAACTCATCTTTCTCACTCTCTCCACTAAGGACATGTTGAAGGTCTACCACCTCTTCTTCGTTGGCGCTTATAAATTGTTCTCCACAATTACAGAAATATCTGTCAGCAACAGCTTCTTCAAATATAAATGAATACTCTGAGTTAATTGTGTCTAAATTTAAAATTGTATTTTTTATCATATTATCTATTTTTAGAAATATATTCATTTAATACAAAAAAACCAAGGCCTTTTGGACCTTGGTTTCTATTATGTGATATTTTTTAGTTCTATGCGTTAAGAACGTCAATTGTTTTTTGAATCAAATCTGCTTCAGAATCATTTTCGTGAGCATCAGAACTTTCTGAATCCCATATAACAAGTGGACCTTCGTTTTTAATAACACTCACAATGCCTCTTGGGCCTTTTCTGATTACTGCGATTTCTTTATTTCCTAAATTTGTAGAAATCGAGTGACCCTCTGGTCTGTAGTTGAATAATAGCTTTATCATTATTAAAGTAATTTAGAGATTTTTTTTGCATTTTCATTAATGAAATCTATCAACTCTTTTTTGCTTTTGAATCCTTCTGGAAGTTCGATTCCTTTTGCAATTCTTTCTTGAGTTTCTTTTGACCCTGGAGCTTTTTCGCTGGCTACAGCCTTCTTTTGTCCAGTTGTATGTTTTTCTTTTCCAGTTATGTCTCCACCAGCTTCAACATAAGTCTTAGCTCCGTCTCCAACAACTCTATCCTCAGAATTCATGTCAACTTTTTCTTTTCTATCCTCGAAAGGAGCTGATGCCTTAACTGATTGATTTCCTTTCTTAGATTCAAAGTTGCTATTTTTCATTCCCTCAATATGCGGGTTGTCAGCAGTACCTTTCTTAGTTGAATTTGCGGCATCAACCTTAACAGCGGTAGCTATCTTTTCATCATGACCCTGGTCACCATCGTTTTTATTCATCTTAACATCAGTAGGAAGCTCTTCATTTGTCATGTTAGCCTTCTTCTTTTCGAATTTACCATCAGTATTTTTAGTGAAAGCTGAACCGTCAGAGTTATCAACTCTATCCAATTGATTCATCTTCACATCCATAGTATCCCCTGCGTCAGTAATCTTGTCATTTCCTTCCTTAAGGATTTTAATTGCCTCTTCTTTGATGAGTCTTTTAAGGTCTTCAGAAGAAATTGTTATCTTATTCATATGATGTATTTTTTCTATAAATATTGCAGAAAAGATAAAATCCACTATTTTATCTAAACTTTTTTTGTATATTTGCGTATAAGTAAATAGTTTAAAAAACATTCGACAACTTAAAATTTAAAACTTGAAGAACGATAACAACAGAGGAAGGCGTGAAATGCCTGGGTCTAAGTACACAATTAACGAGAAAATTAGATTTACAGAGGTGAGAATAATCGAAGGATTAGCCAGTGGAGTATACAGAACTTCTGATGCACTAAGGGAGGCTCGTGAAATTGGACTTGACCTTATTTTGATAAGTGAAACTGCAAACCCACCAGTTTGTAAAGTCTTAGACTTCACTAAATTCTTATACCAAGAGAAGCAGCGAGAAAAAGAGCTCAAAGACAGACAATCTAAGGTAGTTGTCAAAGAAATTCAACTTAGCCCAAACATAGGGGAGCATGATTATGAGACAAAGAAAAAGCATGCAATTAAATTCCTTGAGAAGGGAAATAAAGTTAAGGTCTCCGTTTTATTCAAGGGTAGGTCCATAATGTTTAAAGACAAAGGTGAGTTAGTTCTTGCAAAATTTGCTACAGAAATAGGAGAATATGGAATTCCAGAAGCCCTACCAAAGCTTGTGGGCAAAAATATGTATTTCATAATCAAACCAAAAAAGAATAAATAAATGGAGGTAGACGATAAGTTTGAATTACGCCCAACCATATCTGCATCAGATAAAGATTTTAGAAATAAAGTTGGCCCTGAATTATGGGAAAAAATAAAGAGCAGAACATTTCGAGATGATGGACATAAGTGTCAGGGGTGCGGATTTGAACCTTATGACGTTATTCCAGATAAAGTACTTGATGTTCATCTTGTGGAAGAGAATTTTGAGAACCCTGAAGATTCTAAATTTAGAACTTCCTGTAAACTTTGTCACATCATTGAGCATGCTGATGCTGCAATTCAAAACGAATATGTTACACTTGTAAACAGTCAATTCTCACAAGGAGAACTTGTTAATATCTGCAGAAATGGAGCACTATCATCTCACATAGAGTGTGGAGACATAAGGGTGTTAAGAAAAACCCTTCCAGATTTTTTAGAAGAACTAAAAGATGGAAGGGCTTTAGAGGGTAAGGTAAAGTTTATATTCACCGAAAAATATCTTAAAAAATTCGGAATTTAACCTTTCTTCAATTTAACTGGGACCAATTTATAATACTTGCCGTCTTGGGTTTTTATAACCTGAGTTCCATCAGCTGTTTTGACATCAACATTCTCATACGTAAGCTTGCCCTTATTCTTTTCGGTATAGCTATTAAGAACTTCTGATATAGTATTCTTAGCAATTTGCTCCATCATACTTTTCATATTCTGAAAGTCAAAATTTTGCTGCTCTGACATCTCCTGCAATGGAGCCAGCGCTTGTTGAACTGTCTCTTGCTGTGCAAACTGCATATATTGATTACCTTGAACTTGCTGTCTTTTTTTAGCAAGCATTCCTACTGGGTCAAAAGTTGGTCCATAACCATCTTGTTGAATTGATAACTCTGGTTGATTCGTGTTTTGAGCCGCTGGCATAGGGTTGTATGCTGGAGATGCTCCTACGCCAGTAAACATTGATTCTATGGCTGACAACTCATCGTTTACAGGAGTTACAGGTCCAAAGTTATCTTGAGGCTTAACTGCCATGCTTGGGTCGCTAAGTTTATTTCCTGGATGGTTTGGATTCTTTTTCATCTTAACCTCTGGGATTCCTTGAAATCCTGCATTTCCTTGCGAGCCAGTCGCCTTAACAAGGCTTTGAACTTGATTTCTATTTGCACCACTCTTGAGTGCCTGCAATCTTGCATGCTTATCTGCGTTTTGAGATGTTACTGGAATTGCTGCAGCAGAACCTTCACTTAGAGGGTTTGTAATAGGCAATGGAATTCCAGCCTCTTTCATTCTTCTTCTTCTTTCTTCTAATGTCATAATGTTATTTTTTAGTCTTCGTCTTCAAATTCTATTTCATCAATATCCCCGATGTCTTCAAGGGATTCTAAATCAGAGTCATTAATTTCTATATCATCTGACTCATCTTCGGATTCATCTTCTGATTCATCATCAATGGGGTCTACTGATTTTTTAAATCGTATTTTTTCTTCTCTTGTAAGGTCTCTAATATTTGATATTTCAAAATCGTGAAGAAAATTAAATCTTTTACGATTAACTTCATCATCACACTCTCCTCTAAATATCTTCAGAAATAATTCATAATCAGGAAATGTAATATCCATCTTAACTGTTAGCACATTTCCTTGTCTTCCAAATTTTCTGAATTTTATACCCTTACTTATTTGCTCAAAAGACATTTCTTTAAGGTCTATGTAGCTTTCTTGTTCTATTGAGGAATAGCTTACTGAATCACCATAAAACTCCTCAAATTTATTCATTGAGTATTTGTAGTGTAAATCCAATAGAATTGGTAATAGTTCTTTTTTACTTTTTGCCATAATTTAAAATAAGCACTTCTTGTCCTTGAACATCCCACCAAGCATAAAACTCTTCATTCCTGTTGGGGTGCATAAAAAACAATCTGTCGATTTCTTTTTTATATAAAGTTTTTTTGAATCTATTCTTCAATTTGTCAACTTCAGCCTTAATATATTCATCTTCACTTTTTATTTCAGACAACGCTTTTTTAGCATCTCTCAAATCATTAGTTAGCCACTGAAGTATTAGTTTCCTATAACTCCTTTGATTGTCGATTATTTTTTGAATAGTATTCATAAACCCAATAAAATATAATATATAGGCGTTCTAAAGTAAATAGTTATGATTGTATTATGGGGCTGGAGTTTCTGTCCCAGCATCTACAGGACCCCCTGGCTCAGGTGCCCCTGGGGCTGGACCTTCTGCCTGAGCCTGATTTTCACCTGGAGAAATTGTTAATTTATCTCTCCAGTCCTTTTGCCAAGTATTGTAGTTGTTGTACAGTTTCTCAAGAACATTTCTATTGCCCTTATCTACTTTCAAATTTTCAGTACTTATTATAAGACCATTTTTAAGAGAATATGCCCAATTAATTTTTCCATTGCTTCCCATTTCGATGGAGCCAGATGCTCCTGCCTCAATACCCTCTTTACTAATCCACATCTTAAGTGAATAGCCATTTGATTGCTTATCAAAAACAACAGACGCACCATCAACCTCTCTTAGCATTTCCTCAAATGAATCTTCAAACTCAGTTACTTCAGATGATTGTATCTGCGGTATACCATTGTCATAACCTTCTCTTATGGTTACTGGTAATATTTTTGTAATATCCTTTTCTTCTGGCTTACCTCCACCATGAAACAATGCGAGCTCAAGCTCTTCTTCAGAAAGACCCTTAGGTTTAAATATCCTATTTTTTTCGCTATTTTTTTCCTTAGACTTATTTCTAAGTTCTTCAAAAGCAAGAGAACGAATTTCTTGCCTAATCATTTCTGTTAATTCATTTCTGGTCATATTCTTAAATTTGATTCATCCATATACCCTTTTTCTCCCACATCCACTTGTGGTAGGCAAGTAAGGTGTTTTTTATCATATCCTTAACCTCTTTACGATTAGGGGTGTCATCAGCAAATTTCTTTGTAACTTTTTCTGCTTCATCTTTTGAAATCTTCTTAACCTGCTCCTTTGTTGGAATATCGGTCATTTGACTCTTGAGCACACTCTTAACAATATCTCTTACTTCCTTTTCTGTCATTATTTTCTATTTATCTTATCTTTAACCCTATTAAGCGTGTCAAACAATCTATTGTCAGGGTATGTATCTTGCTTATCTTTGCGAACATTAGTGTGGGTCCAGATGCCAGGGGCCCCTGATGCAACTAACTTATCATTATATTCAGCCCAGTCTTTATTAAATTCAATATTTTGAACTGGTATCTTGTATTCCCCAATAATCCAAAGCAATAAATTTTCAAGTGACTGCAATTGTTTATCACTATAAGAATGATAATACAAATTTCCTCTCCAAGGGCTGTCCACAGTATAAACTTCATCTGCAGAAACTTCTCCTCCATAAGCATTGAAGAATTTTTCTCCTTTTTTATTGAGTCTACCCCAGGAACAAATTTCAATTCCAACAGAACTCCTATCAAGCCTTCCCTTAGTTCCCTTTATTCCGAGGTGATAGCTCCAATAATCTGGATTAAATGCTTCATAAATTTTTCCATCCTCAGAACCTCTACCGCTTATAACAAATGCGGTAGATACTTTTTCCACATTTTTGTCCCAATATTTTATTACACTTTTTGCATCAGGACCACTAACAGTATAGTGAATAAAAATTTTATCCTTAGATGTAGTTTGCTTTAAATATTGCTCTGAGGGCTGGTTATGGTTAATATCCACCTCTAAATTTCCATAGCTCTTGCTATATTTAGAATCTTTTTCTTCTTTCGAAGTTCTTTTTTGAGCCGCTTTTAGTGTCAATAGGGTTTTGGGACCAGCTATGCCATCAACCAATAGTCCATACTTTTTTTGGAAGGCTTTAAGTGACCTCAAAGTCTTGTTACCAAAATGACCATCAATAATTAAATCATAACCAAGTGTAGATAAGTTTTTTTGTAACTGAGACACTTCAGGGCCTCTATCTCCCAATGTAATCATAATACTTTTTACTATAAATAGGGAATAAAAAGCGTTTCTAATGTTAGAAATATTGGTCTATTTATTAAAAAGATTTGATATGTTGTAACATTTTTATAACAAATGACGTATAACAAGGAAGAACCAATAAAAATTAAAGTTATGAATTTATTACCAATCGAAATGAGAGAAGTTCAAGATGAACAAAGAAAAGAAAAAATTGACTTAATCCACAAGTTCCAGGATAAGCTTAATTTTTCAGTAATTAGCTTAGTGTTTTTTGCTGCAATTACGGCCTACACATTATTTATCCCCACATTAGGGATGGTGGTGCCAATTATTACTGGAGCACTTGCTCTTGTGTTTATCCAACAAACAATTCGCTCTTATAACTATCGTGAGTTTCACAAAAATAGTTACAAATTCATGGAGGGGGCTTACACAGCAATTGAGGATTCTATTGAAATTAAGAAATAATACATCAAACAAACAAAAAAGGCGACTCAATTTGAGTCGCCTTTTTTTATTTTATATACCTTAATTATTCATTTGGTCCACCTGAACCGAATGAGTGACCACCTTTAAGTGCGCCACCTGCCGCAGTAGCAAGTTTTTGAAGGCCAGTAAGTTCTGGTTCAAATCCAAGCACTAACTTACCAGTTCTACTCTTTCTCAACCAAGGCTGACCCTTAAAGTTAGAAGCAGCTGCTTTTTTAAGCACTTCATCTTTAGAACCCATAAACTCCATTCCAGCTGGAACCTTAGCAAGAAGTGCATCAATTTGTGCAGAAAGCGCTTGTCTGTTAGATTCAACTTCGCCCTTGCCTGGTCCAAATAATCCTTCATCCAAATCTTCTTCCATCTCCATTTCTTCCATCTCCATTTCTTCCATGTAAGATTCATTCATAAGTGACTTAAGCTCAGACTCAAGAGCTTTCTTTTCATTTTCAAGAACAATTCTCTTCTTAAGTTTAAGAGCTTCTTCTCTAATGATTTCTCTGAATTCAGAGATTGTTAATTCTTTTTTTGCCATGACAGTATTACTTGTTAACGTTATTATACTTTGTTTCCAATAAATAGAGCAAAAAAAACAAAATTATATTTCCTATCTCAATCTTTCTAATAAACTTTTGAAAATGCTTTCATTAGAAACATTAATCCTTTTACTAAAATCTTTATTATCAAGAACCTTGCTTACAACTTGTGACTTTTCCTTAAGTAATTCGTTAATGTCTTCGTCAATTGTATCAACACAAATGTATTGAATTATCTGGATATTGTCATGTGTAGTTGTAGCCCTGTGAATTCTATCCTCTGCCTGCTCCATATCAGCTGGAGTCCATGCAAATCCAAGAAATATAAGCTTAGATGCCTCTGTAAGAGTAATTCCAACTCCTGAGGCCCCAATCATACCAGAGAATAGGCAAATATTTTTATCTTCCTGGAACTTATCGACAGAAGATTGTTTTTCTTCTTGATTCATGCTTCCAGTGTGAATAACAGCCCTATCGCTATATTCTTTGTAGAGTGTTTCTGCCAGTATTTGATAATCGGACATGACAACAATTTTTTCTGAATTACTTGATATGTCGTCAATTATACCATCACTAATCATTCTATTGAGTTTCACATTTCCAGTAAACTGCTTTAGCTTGTGTATTTTCTCAAGATATGACTGCTCCTTCTCTTCTTCGGTGCCTCCTTCTCCAACTACCTTCTTCATCTCCTTGAGAAGTTTTTCATATTCTTTCCTCTCTGTTGGAGTAAGTTCAATTTCAATCTCTGTATAAGTTTTATCTGGAAGTTGGCTTAGTACATCTTTTTTAAGTCTCCTAAGGAAATAAGGAGATATTCTTGTAAATAATTCTTCAAGATTAGAAGCGCCACTATAATCCCAGCCAAAATTAGTTTCATATGCGGCACAGTACCTAAGTCCAAAGTCATGACTCGAATTCCACATATCTGGGTCCATAAAATTAAGTCCTGAGAAGAATTCCATGGGCCTACTTTTAATTGCGGTTCCAGATATTAAAATCCTCTTGTCAACAGTATCTCTAAATGCTTTCTTGATAATTTGGGTCCAATCGGTCTTAACACTTTTAATTCTATGAAACTCATCAATAACAATCATATCATAGTCTTCTGGGTCAAGAACACTACCATCCTTATCTTGTATGTATACAAGACCATTAATTCTTGTCTTGAATGAATTTGTGTTCTTACACATCTCACATTTCTTATGCTTCTTGTTGAGGTCAATTATCTCGGTTCCACATTTTTGTGTACCTTTTCCAGGCACAATAACATTCCCACCACACTTATGCTTATATTCAAGCTTGATGTAGCTCTGTATTGATTCATAATTTATGATGTGAAACAAACTCTCGTCTTTGCTGTAATTCTTATTTTTACTCCTTTTACTTGGAGTGTACTTAAATACGTGAGCTTTTTCATTACTAAAATTAACAACTTCTTTTCTCCAGTTTAATTTAAGTGAGGCAGGGCATATTACAAGTGTCTTCAATCTATTTTTAGCTGCATATGCAATTGGGGGCAATGTCTTTCCCACTCCTGGTTGGTCACCAAGAATAGCTTTGCCTTGATTTATTTCAAAAAATTTAACAGCCTGCTTCTGGTAATCATATGGCTGTATTTTCATGAAACTAAAATCCATATCATCAAGTGTGAGTGCTGCCTCTTTTGATTTAAGTGCCTCGGCCACTCTCTTTTGTCTTTCTACGTAATCTCTTCTGAGACTATCCAACTCTTCTGGAAGGAGGTTTTCAAATACAAACGGAATTGAATTATCTACAAGGAAGGATATAATATTTCCCACCTGAACTTCCCGTATTATTCTAACCCACTCATCCCTTGTTCCACCATTAACATCAAGCACATTGTCAACTCTGACGCTTCTATGTTCTTTTGGGAGCGTTTTGATATATGTAGTTAAGATAGGTAGATAGTCGAATCTAAGTTCATAATTTGTCCTTAATTTCCTTAGCTTAACTGGTGTTACTTCTTTCTTCTTTGCCATTGATAAATATAAGCATTACAGATTATTGAATCAAGTGAAAAGTGAGATTATTATATTCTCTCCCTCTTCTTTTTAATTCTAAGGTTTTCAGCTCTTTTTATGAATATTTCTTCTTTTTCAATACTCTCTCTCTTGTCAACTATTGCCTTTTCTAATTTGGTCAAGGGAATCAATTCTCCCTTATACTCTCCAACATCTGGCTGCTTTGTACCTTTTTTGATTTGTATGGATTCTCGAATGAATTCGGCCAATAGGCGAACATCCTGCATGGAATGTCTAACATCAACTCCAGCAGTTTTGTTGCCCTTTAAGAATTGCTCAGTTCTTTTTGTGTTATCCTTAGCGACCTCAATCAATTTATACAATAAATCAAGTTCACTATAACCCCTTAGCTCTTCCAACTCATTCAATTCCATCTTCTTTAATATTTTCTTTTATTTTTTCCTCAAGAGAATTTATGTCAACAATTCCCTGCTTAGCAAGTTCTTTATCTTGTTCTCTCTTGTTGATTACATCAGTTACATTAATCCCAGCCTTCATAGCCTGATAGAGGTCTATTGCAAACCTATCGTCAGTGTATAAGTTGTGATTTATTCTATACCAAGACTTCCCTTCCATTTTTATTTTTTCTCCAGCACTCTCCCCCTGAAGGTAGTTTAGCCAAAAAAAACCAACCATATCCTCTTCATCATTAAGCCTTTTTACTACTTCTGCCACAGGATTTAGAGGCTTTAATCCCTTTGATTCAATTTCCTTGATGCTCTCGCCTATGTAGTCAAGTATTTGTTGTATATTGTAATATGCCATAGTCTTATTTGATAAAGTTTTTAATTTTTTCAGAAGTCTTAGCACCAATGCCCTTAAGAGATGTCAAATCTTCAATTTTCTGAAGTTGACCATAAGTATTAATATCATTACTTTGAAGAACTCTTAATATTCTATCATCAAAAATAAAATTTGCAAGTTTTGTATTAGCTCTTATGGCCTCAGAGTTATTCACTAAGTTAGTTTTGATGGATTCTTTTATTTCAGCTGAAGTACTATTAATTTCATTAATTTCTTTAATATATGTCATTAGGTTAAATCCAGCTGACTCAAGGACCTTAACGATGTCAAGAATTTCAACGAATCCTTTGTCGAAATTAAACCCATCAATATTAAAATCAAATGTGTTTATCTTTGCTCCGTAAGTATTCATATTCAAATCCAAGTTAAACTTGAAGCTGAAGTCATTTTTATCATACTTTGGTTTTTCAAAAGAAAAAGTGTATACATCATCTTCTTTTTTTCTATAGAAAATATTTTTTTCACCCTTTTTAAGATTATCTATTCCCTCCTTAAGTTTTCCAATGAAAAATGAAATCTCTTCTTTTCTTGCTGGGGTTATTTTTCCTAAATCACTCTTAATATACTCCTTCAGGGATGGCACAGTATTCATTGAACTAAGCGGGGTTCTTGGCTCTAAATTGAAACCTTGAGTGTATTTAATGTCTGGTGAACTCGTTTCTGGAGCTTTTGTAGATATGCGCTTTAAGAATTCATCTTTAATATCTGAATTTGTACCACTTTTTATATCAGCTATTCTATCCTCAATTTCACGTTTTTTTGATAGATTCGAGGTGGGTATTGATGTGTGAAGCATAAGCTCTTTACTTGGTTTTCCAGTTCTCTCAATCCCTGGTTTAGAAATAACTTTATCAAGTCTTTTTCCAGTAACTATAGAGCTCATTCTGTCTACATCAAATTTAAAACCACCGTACTCAAATGTTTTTCCAGACTCGTGTGATAGAGCTTGCTCATCCTGCTCTTCTTGTTCTTTTGATTCTTCTGAAGAATTAGTATCGAACTCACTTATGTCAACAGTGTTTGTGTGAATAAAACCTGGTTCTGAGGTTTCTTCTTTTTCTGTCGTTTTAAGAGCTTTTTGCGTGCCAAAGAGCTCTTCTTGCATCTCACGCAAAATTTGCTTTCTAATCTTCTTAATTTGCTTCTTAGACTCATTTCCGTACAACTCCTTAAGTACAGATACTTTAAGGTCTAATTCAAATTGCTTAAAAGCTTTCTTTTTGATTTTTTTAATTAACTTTTTGTTTTCCATTACTTTTGTTTTTATTTTCAAGCAGCAACTGCTTGTCTTGGTTTTTATTATTATTACACAAAGGGTGTTTCCCTCCTTTAAATTTACAAAACATACATCCAAGAAATTCATTTCCAAAATGTTTAACTTTAGGAAATCTCTTGTTTATGTGAATGCTCTCTATAGTATCTGCTAATTTTTGTAGTGAATCATATATTTCTTCATTTGTTGAGTTAACTTCTACATACTGTATTCCACCACAGCCAGAGTCTGATTTTTTTTTATCCTTAAGTCTATTAAGAACTATATATTCACAACTTATTTTATCCAGAGAAATATTATTCTTTCTCGACCAGAAATATTTATAGAATCTCATTTGACAAATAAATGTGTCATCAACAAGCTTTTTTTTGATGTTCCATTTTTGCCCAGAAGTCTTCCAGTCAATAATTACATATTTGCCACTTTCTCTATTCTGAGCCACAAGGTCAATAAACCCCTTGAAGTAAAATTCCCCATGAATATGTTCAAATAAGGGCTCCTCAACAGATATTATCTTATACTTACTAAATATATCCTCTATTGAGAGGATATTCAACAACTCCTCTCCTTGCTTTAGGTAATCATCAAGCTCCTGTTGAAATCCTGGCTCATCTCTCATGTGGTCAAGCATATCCTTGGCAAATGTTCTCTTGAAGAAATCTATCCTCCTATTTAGGCCAATTGCATCTTTAAGTGACTTTTCAATGGCAGCATGTATTGCATTACCAAAAAAAAGATGAACAGTCATTGCAGACTCTGTTAGCTTTAAATGTTTCTCAACCAAGTGCTTGTGGCCGCATTGATTAAATAAACTAAACTCGCTAAAGCTAATATGTATTTTATCAGCATATTTATTATTGGGCGATATGTAGTTTAAATCTTTATCCACTTTTGATGAGTTTTACTAAATATGTGAAAAAAAAACCTAAAAATCAAAAATTTAGAAGATATTTATTGAAAATGGCAAATATAACAGAGGCACATATCAGAAAAATAATTCGAGAAGTATTATCCGAATCTCTTATTTTGGAAGTTTCCGCTGAAGAAAAGAACAAAATAATGTCTAAGAGCAATGAGAGAGTTCCCTTCAATACCGACCTTATGAAGCAAGCTGTTGAACAGGGTCGTGAAATTGGAATTGGTTATCGCTCTAAGAATGATAAGTATGAGATGCCTGTTACAAAATATAGAATTATTCACCCAGTTGCAATGGGAACCGATAAAAAAGGAAACACTGTAATTAGAGGACTTCACATCACTGGCCAATCAGAAAAGGCCGCAAGAGAAACTGGAGTTAGGAGTGCGGAAATAGAGGCGGAGAAAGATGGTATGAATGCCTGGAGGCTTTTTAAGACTGAAAATTTAAAGTCTATGTGGTTTACTGGAAGGTTCTTTAGTAATAATATACCTGGATACAATCCAAACGATAAGGCTATGTCAACTAAGATTGTAACATATAGCCCTAAGGTTGCCAAAGAATACCAAGACCAGCTTATTGCTCAGTCTAAGCAGCAAGTCGCACAAGCTCAGCCACAAGCTCAGCCACAGCAACAGGCTCCAGTGGATAGAGATATTGAGCAAATGGGCTATTCTGACCAGCCAATACAAGAAAAGAAGAAAGATATTAGGAGTTTCTTCAAATAATTTCGTATAATTGCATATGAAGAAAATCAAGATTTGGTTTAAAAAGCAATCTAAAAAGCTATACATCATAATAATTGAAGTGAAATTGACTTTCAAGAGAGAGTCAAAAGAAACTATTGTTGCAGCAAAAATACTAACAAGATTAATTAGAGATGAAAAGCAGGTAACGGATGAGGAAGTTAAATTCTTGAAAGAACAGAGCATAGATGTCGGCAAAGCACTGGCTCTAATAGGACTTCAGTTGGTTCCTGGTTCCAGCATCGGAATAATAGCTCTTGAGAAAATAGGAAAAAAAAGAGGGTTTACAATGTTTCCAAGGGAACATGATATAATGAAGCCTAAAGACCCTTCTTCGCCTCCTCACTCTTTTTGAGTTTAGCCTCTCTTGATATTGCCTCTTTTAAAATTTTATCCGCTTTCTCTTTTAGTGTAAATAAATCAACGGATGTACATGTTGAGCTTTGCCATGCATCAACCATAAGCTTTTTATCTTCAACATAAAGGTGATATAAATTAAGCCCCCTTTTTATTCTAAAGGTATACTTGTCATTGTGGCGACCTTCATAGACTATTCCTGACTTATCTGGATTGCTCCAATTAACCATTAGTCGAGGGTCCTGAAAATCCTCCACAGGCTTTTTAGACTCCTCTTTCTCAAGTCGCCTAAGTTTCCTCTTTATCTTTTGATTTACTTCCTCCTTAAGTGCGGCTTCTCTGGCCTGAGCCTCCTCTGCAAAATCCCTCTCCTGACGATTTCTCTCGTCAATTTCAGATTTCTTAATTGCATCCATCGCCTCTCTGGCGATTTCCTCAATACTCCTTTCTGAATTCTGTAATTTATTCTCGTTATTTGCCATTATGTAATTGTAATCTTAGATAATCCAGCTTTGGGATTGTTCTCAAGAACCTCTTTGTCCAGGCCATCAGTTACTTTAGCAACTTCAATGATACTGTCCGCAAAATCTTTAATCTCATTCCTGTGAGTGATTATCAAAACATTTTTATACTTATTACGTAAGTAGTTCAAAATATTTACAACACCCATTGTAAGCTCATCGTCAAGCGTTCCGAATCCCTCATCAATAATTCTAATTGATGGCTTGGTAAGTCGGCTCATATATCGAAGCGCCTCTGTAATTACAATTGACGCAATGAACTTTTGACTTCCAGATGCAGAAGCCAAAGGAAGTGCATCACACTTATCTTCACTAAAAAAGAATGTCTCAACAATATCTCCATTCGGCAAAATCTCAAGCTCAATCTTAAATTCAACAACCTCTGATAAAATAGAGTTTATCTTACTATTGATGATTGGGAGTTTTCTTCTGATAATTGCAGCAGGAATACCATCCCTATGAACGGCTTGTAGGTATATTGAGTATTTCTTAAATAATCTCTCAGTATCCTTGATGTCCTTAAGTTTTTCTCCATAGTTCCCCCTATTGTTTTCAAGAACCTTAAGTTCTCCATAGGCTATATTAATATTTTTGTCAAGGTTGAATGTGGATAATTTATAAGTCTTTAGCAACTCTCTCTTGTCATCAATTTTTTCTTGAATTTCGGTATTCTTCCTAATCTTGTCTTTATTTTCTTCAAACTTAACAATCTTCTGATTGAGGTCTTCAATTTTCTTATTGGTAGACTCTAAATCTTCTTTATTAGATTTAAGCTCTTTGGTTTTTCTATCAACTTCACTATTGTGTTCTATAATATCTTTAGAGCCCTCGATTAACTTTATCTTATCCTCCAATAGTTTTATCGACTCTTTTTTTACAGAAATAGATTGATTTGAGATTTCTATCTTTTCTTTGTAATCTTCGATTTTTTTATTGTGAACCACAATTTCATCATTACTCTTAATTTCCTTTTCCTTGAATTCTATTAAATCCTTGGTGATTTGAATATCATGCAAACAAGCATCTTCCTTATCTGGGTCTGCAGTGTGTTCTACATGTCCACAAGTTGGACAACACTTTCCTTGGTAGGTTGGGAGCTTATTATTTAATTCTGTAAGCTTTTCTTTAAGAGCGTCTATTTGTTTTGGAAATTTATCAACAGCAATTTCTTTCTTCTTAGGGTTGTTTGTGATAAAGTCATTAATAACCTTAAGATTGGCCTCAACCATTCGAAGTTGATTGTTTTCAGCGTCAAGCTTTATTTTTAATGATTGAGAACTCTCTCCCTCGCTAAATGGGAGTTCTTTCTTAAAATTTTTAGATAACCAATCTTCTGCAGATTGAATATTTATTGCCAGGGTTGAGGCTGTCTTCTCAAGAATTGCTATTTGGTCTTCAGCAGCTTGCTTACTTGTTATTCCAGATTCTTCAATCTTCTCAAGCTGTCTTGTAAGTTCAATAATCTCATCATTAACATCGTTTTGTTTAATCTCAGAAATACTCTTCTCTTCCCTGAAAGAGTCGTGCTCTTTTTGCTTCTCTAAAATTTGACTATCAATATCAATAATTTTATTTTCAATTTCAATTGTGTTGCCAAGGTCCTTTTGCTTCCTGGTAACATCATTGAAGAATTTTTTTGCATAATCATGTCGATTCTTATAGGTCTCAAGACCAAGAAATCTACTAATTAGATTGTTTTTTGGCTGTTGTGATTGATTGATGTAATCACCACTTCCTCCTTGAGCTTGCAAAGAAGTTTTGGTAAAATCATCAAAAATACCGATTGCATCTTTAACAAGTTCCTTAACCTCCTTTTGTTCTCCAGTTTTTCTATCAGACAATTTATCTTCCCAATTTTCACCAACAAGTTCACCGTCATCATTGTACTTTTGAACTAACTTTTGATAGCTGGTGCTGAATGTATTCTTCCCCTTCTTACTTGTAATCTTTCTTGTAATCTTATATTTCTCTCCATTGATTGTGAGATTTAAGATTACATACCCAGTATCGGAATCTGTATAAATATTTACGAGATACCTTGAACTACTTTGGTTGCCACCAAGTATTTCTTCATATAGACCCCATACAATAGATTTTACAACATTTGATTTACCATTGAAGTTTTTTCCGAAGATACCAGTAAGCCCAGTAATCTTGTCAAAGTCAATTATAATTGGCTTTTTGTCAAACGAGAGTATATTGCTTACTTCTATAGAATTCAAGTCCCAGTCATCAACATAATTCAAATGAGATTCATCAATCTCAAGCGCTGTATCAACTTCTCTTGAAAATTGGATGAGCTCCTTCATGAGCTCGTCTTCAATGTTGAACTCTCCTTCTTTTATGTATTCCTTGAATATCTCCTCGAAAGTATATTGATGGGTCTCATCATCTTCTGAAACGCTTGAGATTTCTCTCCTTATCTCCTTAAACTCGACCCGAACACTTTCACATCCATATTTATCTTTAATAAGTCTCTTGATGTGGTTTTCTTTCTCAACAGAGTAGTTTTCCTCATAATCCTCCCATATGATATATATTTTTGTCTTTTTTTTGTTGCTACTAAATTTGACAAAATCAACTCTCTCCTCAATATCCTCTCCTCTGGCTATGTCAATTTTGGCAAACCCATAATCATTGAGAATAAACTTTCTCTCGTGCTCACAGGTATCGGTATCCCAAAGAAGATAACCCTTATCAATTGACTCCCCGAAATTCTGCTGTATTAAACTCCCTGCATAAGCAACTGTTTCATCGTCTCTAAATGTCTGATATTCGTGAATATCTCCAAGCATAACCATGTCAAAATTACTGAATGTGCTTAGGCGCATTAGGTTATCTCGCTTGTCTTCATATCCATTATCCATCCTTGCGCCATAGACAGTTCCATGGTAGAACGCTACATATTTTTTCCCTGGCTCCTTTTTTTCTAAAGTTAGAATTTCATTATCCTTACATGAATATACGCCATAGACAAGTTCGTCATTTATATTATAGAATCCACTGTCTGGATAATAATAGACAGCGTTTTGGCTATAGTCTATATCTAACTTGTTTTCATTGGTAACAATATGCGCTTTTTTCTCAGCACCTCCCTCAATTAAATTAGCAAGATAAAATATTGGCGAAATAGCATCGCCCTGCTCAAGCTGCTGAAGATTAAGGTCATGGTTTCCAAGAATAACATCAGTCGGAGCAATTCTTGATAAATTTATTAAAAACTCCGCCAATAGATTAAAAGAACCTGGAGACATGTTTATCTTATGATGCACAAGGTCTCCAGCCAAATAAATTCTATCTGGCTTCTGCTTCCTGAGGTCTTCATAGAGTCTATCAAAAACCTGTCTGTATTCATCGTGTCTTGACCCAAAACGTATTTGGATGTCTGCTAAGTGAGCTATCTTCATTTTATTATTCTTTTAAGTTTTTGCTAATTTGCATTGACAAATCAAGCCTCTTTATATTCCTTGTTGCTTTGACAACCTCCTCTTTTCCGTGGTCTTCATAAATCTTGGAAATATCTTTATCGTAGTCTCTTAAATCTACAAAAAAAACATTCAAACCTAAAGAAGAGAGCTTAGTATATGTCTCAACTGTTTTATCTATTGCATCTGGGTCAAAGCATATTATTACAGTGCAATTATGCTTCATCAACTCACTTACTAATAAGTCTGAAATCTCCTTTCCAAGAACTGGTATTGCATTTGGCAATCGAAACATATCAAACACCCCTTCCACAAGGAAAACTGGAAGGTCCCAGTTTATAAAATACTCATTGAATATAATATCGTTCTTGTGAACTTCTTCTCCTGGAGGCTTAATGTATGGAATTACTTTTGGGCCCTTAATATAAGAACGTGCCTCATAGTAATTAATCTTTCCAAGTGCATTTTTAGATGGTATGATTATTCTAAATCTTCTTGGACCAACTTCTGTGTACCCTATTTCATATTTGTCAATAAAGCTCGGACTAACTTTTCTCTCATGGACAAGATAATCCCAAGCGAGTTTGTATAATGGAGTGTTTCTGTTTATTCCGAGGGGAAGGTATCCCTCTGGCAACTTACAGGTTACAAGGTGATGGTCAACTTTTGGTTTGCTTGTAGCTTGACTCCTAAGACTATCAACCTTATTTATGGGGAGTATTGACTGTATTCTTTGCAAGTCCGTTGTGGAGCCATAATCTTGAGCCAATTGATATACAAAACCTCGGTAGTCACATTTCCAACATTTGAATAGGTGTTTTTCAGAATTGTACTCAAGATTGAATTTGTCAATGTCATGACGACACTTAGGAGATGGACAATTAAATTGCCATTGTTTTTTGGATAATGCGTCATGCTCACTCTTGGGTTCCCCCAAAAATCCTCTAACTGTCTGAACTATTATGTAGTCATTATTACCATCCATAATGCAAATATATGGCATTGTGGTGAGTAAAGCAAGAATTTAATCAGCCAATTGCTCTTGCATTATGTTAATGTGGCATAATCCCACAACGTATGAATCGCACATGTCATAATTTTCATCAACAAGCTTTGCAGTCTTTGGTCCATATTTCCAAACAATGTGAGGTTCTCTATCTCTAACGAGAGTCCAAATTGCATGCTTATTTGAAGCGCTGTCTTTTAGGGGTTTGAAATTAGGAAATGCCACTTTTCTTGCTGTGTTAACATTGTAGTGTATAGGTTCGATGCCAAACATTTCATGAACAGTTCCACTAATCATTCCGTTAAAGAAATTTAAAAGAGCAATTGTATCTGCGCTTGAGAATTTTCCCTTAAATTTCTTAAGAGGTTCTTCAATTACAATATGTTTTATATCTGAATTCTCAAGAAACTTAATTTGTTTCATAAATTCAACTCGCTTTTCAAATAAGCTAATTTTACTTCTAAATTTTATATAGTTAAGCTCCATAAGCTCATCGCCAGCCTCATTAAATAAAGCATACCCAATACAGCTTGTAGATACATCCAGTGCAAGAATCATAATTTTGTTTTTATAAAATATAAAAAAAGCCCTTGTTAATATCAAGGGCTCTTCTAATTATGTTTTTATCTAAATTTATTGAAATATCTTTTGAAGATGGGGAGCTCAGTCCAATCCATATTTATTCCAGGAGTTCTGTAAATATTTTGAATGGTGTTTGTTTCTCTTAAGTAAATTTGTATGCTCGCCTATGCGTCTTGGAAAATTAATGGCAAAACCTATATAAATCCTGCCATTAATCATATTTTTTATTTTATAAACTTCAGTCATAACTAACTGATAATCAATCCGTTATACATCTATATCAAGGTTGAAGGTTATCAAGTTTGTGTAATTTTTCTCAACTGGCCTATCAAGCTTAGCGACAGCAATTAATTCACTATTTTTATTATAAAGACCAATCTCTGTCACTTGAACGGGGTCAAAACCATTAGTTTCACTGTCAAGTTCTTGAATGTTAAAGGCAAGATTCCAAGATGGATTCGTAGAGAATACAAACTCAGTTGGAAGAGCGAGACAAACTACAGAAGTTCTAAAGTTAATGTTGATGTCATTAAATGTTAGTTTAGATGCTATGTTGTCAAAATAAACATTTGTTGTAGCAGATGTTGAACCTGTGTTGACAACATTTGTATGCAATTGGAAGCCTTGGTCCCAAGGAATATTATCAACAATATCTGGGTGAGTCAAAACCAAGAATCCTTTATCCAAAGAAACATATCCCACAGGAATGTCATAATTATATCCTTGATTGGTGTTTGTTGGATAATTTTCTGAAACTGGAACTGCAAGACTAACTCCACTCCACGGCCTTTGGTCGGTATTGATGTCTGCTGCCAGAAGGTCAGTGTAGGCATGAGCCTGTGGTCTGTTTACAAAAGGAGTTACATTCCAGGTTGTTCTTGGGAAAAAACTTGGCACTCCACCAGTAGTAGTCCCAGTTCTTGGGAGGTTGATGTCATCTGAAAATAAGAATGCAATGTTATTTCCAAGAAGTGTAGAATTTTGAGACTTTGTAAGCTCAGAATAAGTAGATGATACGACTGTTATACCAGACATATAAGATGAACCACTTAATTGAGGAACTGTAAAAGTTACACTTCGCCCATCAATCATTTCATTATACGCTTCTCTTGGAATTGGTGAAATAACCATTTTATCAACATTCATCTGCTGGAGTTGAGGATTCTGGAGAGATAATGTAGAACCCGTAGAGAGATTACCTTGTGTGTGAGGTATTTTAAAAGAAATAAAATAATTAGCCTCTTTACTTGTTAGGTCTGTTCTATCACACAGCGTATAGGTAAGTGCGCTATACCCAAGCCCATAAGAGCCTGGTATAGTTGTAAATGTGGCATTCTCATTTCTTGCAGAAATTATGCTTGTAATATTTTTATATGGTACGTTTGGCATTGTTTTCTAATTTTATAATTTATTATCTTGTAGGGCTTACTGATACTGTGCCACCAAATACAGCTGTAAACCTAACCATATACTGAATTGCTGATGAAACTTGATTTGTATCTAAACCGTAAACGGTGAATAGTAAGTTTTTTTGAAGCGATACAGCATTTGAAACATTCGTTGAAACGTTGTCTCTAATCCAAGTTCTAAGAGCACTTCTGTAGTCACTCGGAATACCAGTGTTATAATCATAATAACCATCTGCAACGCCATTAGTCTTAATACAAAATGTAACATACATAATGCTTGAGTTCGGTTGAGGAAGCCAAAATTTAAGCCAATATGTACCCGCTCCAGTTGTAGTCTGAAGTGGAACCACGAATTTATTGGTACCAATACTTATTCCATTTAGTGGAATATTAAATGTCCCCACTGGAGTTGGTCCAGAAACAGTATGTGGTTCAACAACTATAACCCCATTATCAAGATTAGTAGTTTTAAAAGTAACCTTTTTAGCTATTGAATTATTTGCTGGATTGCCGTTTGCTATTACGCCTTTAATTGCCATGTCTTTTTATTTTTAATTTTTAACCACCAAAAGCAGGTAGTAAGATAGGGTTGTTAACTACAAAATTGATATTTGAGGGAGGAGTCTCGCCAGGGGCTATATCTGGAATACTTGTCTCAGCTATACTTAACACAGGAGGGGTTCCTGGAGCTAAATCAGTGCTATATTCAACATTCGTTGGTGTGCTATCAAATATAAATGCAATAAGATTTGTTTGCACATAGTTTGCAGTTGCTTTAAGGCATCCATCATTTTTCCCTGTAATATCTGGAACTTCTCCAGACTCAAGAAGAGGAATTGTCTGATAATTTGTGTCAATATCAGAAAGTGTAAACTTAGTGATTTCAAATAAATCGTCACCAGCAGTATCAAATCTGTTATTATTTTTGTTGAACAGATAATTTCTGCCTGTCTCCGTAAGGTAGGCTACTGCGTAAACTGTTTCTGCTGAAGGTATATATCCCATTTCTCTTTATTTTTATTATAAATATCCTTAATTAAAAAAATTAAAAATCAATTTCCAACTGGAATGCAAGGTATCTTGAATCATTCTTCTTAATTGGGTAAGTAGGTTTTCCTACTGCCACAAGAACATTGTTATCATTCAGGATTCCAATTTCAGTTATATATGTATCTGTATCCAATAGCCCATTAAAACTTGAGTTATTTGATGTGTTGTAATTAGGGTCTGGAGCCAAAACTGTCATCACTGACTTAAATGACGTTGCTCTTATTGCTGTTCTTATATTTCCAAAGAAGAAAGCTTCGCTACCAAATGTAAGCCCAGATTGATTAACATCATTATTGTCATAAAAAGAGCTATCAAGAACATAAGTGCTCCCACTATCCCAGTCTTCCTGTGAAACTATAAATTGGAATCCTGCAAGGTTTAATGGGTCAATTGTAAGAGAGTTTGTTGCTCCAGTGTATAATCCATTTCCAGTTGTACCAGATGACATGCGTCTCCATCCATCTGTAGGAATATTGTCAAAATTTGTATCTGGGTTTAGAGATGTATTAACTCTATTAACAAGAAGCTGCACCTTATTTGTGTTCCAGCCTGTTCCAGAGAAAGAATCTAATCCAGCAGAATTTCTCAAGTAAGGAAAAAACGATGTGTTGAAGAATGCCCTTAAATACTGCGGATTATCCAGCGCATCTACAGAGCCATCAATTCTTTGTATGTATTGACAAGGTAGTGATTGAGGGTATCCAAGAGATGTTCCAGATGAATATGTCGGCTCACTCTCTGTAATATATGTTACATAATACGTATAGCCACTCTGAAGCAATCCTGTTGTGTTTGATGTGTCCAAAACAGTATTTGAACATGAACTGTTTGGAGAGGGCGAAGAATCAACGCTAAGACCTGGAAGTGTGTAGGACCTATTTGACTTATATGTCAAGGCGGTTAATAATTCTGGGTCAGTAATCACAATCATTTTAAGTTTATGATAAACTCTACCAACCACAAAATCAAGCGATGTTGAACCGTCTCTAAGTTCTCTATAATTTGTTTGTGCGGCATTGTCAAAAAATGTTGAGCCAGCATAATCTTGTAGCTTTATTCCAAAATTAGTTACCTGACCAGCAAGGCCAGCAGTTCTGTGCCACATTATATTTGGAATATCTATGACAACAGTTTTTTCAACCAACTGTTCAGCATATGTATTCCCTGTAAACTCGTTTGTATAGTGGATTACTCCAAACTGCCTTGTTTCACTTCCAAATCCAAGGTACTGTTTTGTTCCATTGTATTGAATTGAGCCATAGGTAGTATAACCACTGATTGATGGGTTTGTGCCTTCAACAGAGCTGGTTCTAATAATATTCATATTCCAAACCCCTGTGTTAACAGTAGCCGCTGAACCATAATAGGTTTCAACGCCATTAAAAGGATAGAAATAAGTGTTTATTATTTGAGATGTAGAGGCTGTTCCAAAATTTGGGACATTTCTATCAAGTGTAACAACTGAAGTCCCTGTGTCAGCAGAAAGTACTCTATACCATAAATTATTAAATGGAGTTCCAGAGTTTATTGTTGTAGATGCGTCATAAGTTAATCCGCTTGCTGATATTGGCTCCCAAGGAATGTACATTAAGTCTCCAGCAAAAGGAAAATATCCTGTACCACCACCAGCAACTGTAACATTATTTGTTCCATCTGGAACATATGTTGAGTAGTCGATTGTGTTAGAACCCTTATATTCATCGAAGTCGATTGCCCATGTGGTTCCAGTTGTGGTTCCTGTAAAAAAACCAGTAGTCTCTGTTTGTGCTGTAATTACTTGAGTGGCTGAACCAACTGTTATCGGAACCGCATCGGAACCATCAAAACTAAGTGAGGGAGAGAATTTTGGTGCCGCATCTTTTGGTGCTATAATTCTATTGCAACATCCGATGTCATAAGCCCCAGTTCTGTCAATTCCATAATTTATCTCTCTATCAGACAGGAGCGCTTTATTAAACGTCAATTGACCTAAAGATAGAAGCCTCCTTCCATCATCAGTAAGTTTTATATTTATGAACGTCTGCGGCTCGTTTGGTAAATAACTCATTTCAGCTTTTTTTCTATAAATAGAATGATAAAATTTATTTAATTCTTGTTCGAAAATAAATAGTTAAGGATAAAAAATAATCTTTTATTATTTAGATTCGAAAACTTTTTCCCTAATATTTATAGAAAAAGTTTTCATGTCAACATTCGAAGTAGATTCAGGAATTACATTATCAACAGCATTTAGACCTGGGGAGGACCTTAGGTTTGCAAACACGTCCTCTGAGTCTATTTTTACTTTTGGTGACTATAGAATTGAGAGAAGCAGCGAGCCTGACTTACTTACAAATACTGCCAATAATTTATCATTTACACCATTTTCTACACTTGAGAATATGGGGGTTGAGAATTTTAACCCCATAATAAACACCTCAATTCAGAACAATGAGCTTAGACCAGTTAAGTCAGACCCGTATAGTTATAGCTATTTTGGCTCCTTCTATACCGAGGTGGCTCGCTCAATAAATAATATAATTGATACATTTCCTTATGCGGCCTTAGCGTTTGATAATTTTAATGGTGTCACCATATATGATTATAGCGAGGAATACAATAATACAACTGGACAGAAAACATCGAGGTTTAAAATACCTGCAAGCACTATAATTAATGAGGGGTATATATTATTCAACTCAGGCTCTCCAATAGGAAATCAAGTTAGCTTGATGACCCAAACAAATTTGTTTGAGATACAATTAAGCGCAACAACAACTGCTCAGACAGAATCGTTTACAATTAATACGTATTCATATTTTCCTGGAGTATCAGCATATCTTGAATTTGAGATAAATGGTCACTTATCAAGCGGAGCTGCAATTCCACTCACAGGAACCACGAGCACGCTACCAGTTTATATTAGACCATCGAGAAAAAGGGTTACTGAATATAGAATGCAACAGTCAAGACTTGAGAGGCAACTTCTTGGGGAGGGGGTATTTGATATTCCAGATATTGATGATGAGAATACGAGTTTTACCTATAGAATTCAGTGGCCAAGAACTATTGATGGGTTTAATCCAGACACAAGAGGTGATAGTTTTGAGCAGTATAAGAGCAATATGCTCCTATTAGCTGGAAATACAGATATGGACAAGACTGACATCATGATTAAAACCATGATTCCAGAAAACTACATTCAATTTGATACAAAAACACAAATATACCAAAAGTTAACTGCTTCTTACGCTAAGCAATTTGATGAGATTAAGCAATTTATAGACAACATTGCATACGCTCACTCCATTGGCTACAATGACCAGGAGAGTGTTCCTGAAAAATTCTTAATTAAACTCAGCAACTTACTTGGGTGGAAGCTTTCAAGCTCATTCAGTGAGATAGATTTATTCGAATATTTAGCTGATGATGAAAATCCAGAACAAAACTCATTTGCATACTACAACGTAGAGATGTGGAAGAGAATTTTGATTAATATCAATTGGCTATATAAGAGAAAGGGAACAAGAGATGCTCTCCAGTTTATTTTTAAACTGATGGGTGCTCCAGAGTGTCTTGTTGTTTTTAATGAATTTGTTTATGACATAGAAAGAACGATTATAGATGAGAATGATATAGACACCACTGCATTTCCACCTCAAGTAAATAAAGCAAACTCAAGAGGGTTCATAAATTATGAGGTCAGTGAATATATTTTCCAAGAAGGAGGACCAGGAAGAGGAGATGGACAAAGGTACATCAATCAGTGGGTGCCCGAATTTAATCCAATAAAAAGAGTTAACAACATTAAGGTTCAAGTTGGAGATACTGGTTTTACTGGTAGCGAAAACATCGTTAACACAAAGGAGGTTTGTGCAACTTTAAGTCCTGCAAATGCAATTGAGTGTGATGTTTTTGAGTGGTACAAATTAAGTGGGACATGTTGGGTTTGGGGAACTATGGGCTCCCCTTATTTTAGTGCAAACACGGTGCCGTATGAATATACAATAACTGATTGTGAATTCGTTACTCCAGAAAATATTACTGGAATGACGTTTAATGATTATATGCAATTCATTTATACATCCAATATAGAGCCGAGAAATAGAAAAACTAACTCTCAGATTCACACCACCTTTGGCTATCCAGAACTAAAGAGGATATACATGAATTATTATCTCATGTCATATCCCCAATCAAATAGACTAACAATAAAAAAGCTTGAAGCATTTCTTAATTTGATGGAGACTAATTTCCAGGATTATTTATTGCAGCTGATACCAGCAACAACAATACTTGAATGTCAGGGGACAACGTATAGGAATACGGTATTTCAAAGGCAAAGATTTGTGTATAAGGAGGGAATAAATGATGGCTCAGAGTTTCAGAATGGATTGCCGCCAGATATTAGGCCCCCACTTACTCCAGTTCATTTAGGTCCAAAAATAAATGACTTCTTTGGTGTGGCAATTAACAGTATAGTTATTAATTCAGGGATTAGCCAAGGTATAACAAAAAGATTAACACCAGTAAAAATTGAAGGATATATCAACCAAAATAATCTTGGCGCTGGAATTGATGGGTTTGAAATTTTTGGAGAAATTCAACCTGGCGTTAACCCTCCACCATTGCCTTGGCCTTAATTTTTAAAAAATGATAATTAAAAAATCTATACAAGAGACAACTGGAACTGACGAGAATGTGGCGCAAAGTTTTAAGCAAAACATTTTCTTTGATGTTGCTGAAGCCGCTACATTACCGTTTGCGTTTGAGGTACCTATCTACACAACTGTGGGAGGGACAAAAGATTATTATGGACAAAACCCAAATGCGATATTCACAAGTTTGGTTAAACCATTCATAAGGTTTGATTTTTCTAAAAACACAACAAGTTTCGGTCCAAATGTTTACATAAAGCATGACATATATCGTGTAAGTTGGGATGTTTTTAAGAGAGCTAAAGAAAAATTTTTGATTGATTCCGAGGAGTCAATCAGTACTGAAAAAATTACAACAGAGATAATTGAAGAACTCGATGAGGCCACTGGAGTAATTAGCAAAAAAACCATAAACAGAACTAATAATGAAGTTAATAATATAACTAAAAACTTTAAAAATAAGGATGGCTTTGGGAATACAACTCCTGGAATCGGTAGTGCTCCTATTTCCACGGAAGAGTTGATGAGTGTTCTTCAGAACCAGCTGGATGAACCCCTCTACTCAATTACAGCCTCAACAACAGGGATTACCACAAATATATATGACCTTCAAATAGACCAGTTTATAAAGAAATTTGGAGATTTTAAAACAGAATTGTTCCAAGATAGAGACCAGTTTATAATAGATACAAATTTCATATTCGACATTCAGCTCACCCCTGGGTTAACTGACTTACAGACTATTGAAGAGGATGGTTCTATAACAAATCAGGTTTATAATTCCACTGTAAGGGGAGAGACTTCTTCAGAGGAAATGGTTATTGATAAGGGTGAATTTCAGGGGCTTAATTTTAAGGGTGGAGATTATTTCTCATTCTTTGAAGTTCCAGATAAGCCAATATTTGAATATCCGACCCCTACTGGTCAAACAAACACATTTACTCCAGAGATATTTTGGTCAAATGGAGAAAATGCAGATAGCTATGTTGTTCAGGTAAATTATAATACTGGAGATACTGGGTTTACTGGAACTGTGTTTACGTACATTGTCCCCAAATCCGATGACTATAAGGAAGTTGCTAATAGTAAGACAAAAAATACCACATCTGAATTTTCTGCAGACAAGACAATTAGAAAGTATCAACTTTCACTTAAAACAAATAAGAATTTGTTGTATCGAGTTGGTAATGTAAAAGAATTGCAAAATTTATTTGACGTTAAGCAAAGTGTCGTTACATTTTCAGATACCTATAGTTTAAGTACACAAGTTGAGCCTATTAAAACATTTGTTTACACTGAATCTGATAGTAAATACTCAAGAGAAATATCTGGACTTGTAACTCCTAATTCTCTTGATTCAGAGAGTCCATTGAGTGAGTATTCACTAAGCGGACTTGTATCTGGTTCAACGGTTACTGGAGCAACAATGCAGCTTGTATACCCTAACTCAAGTTTTGTTACCACAACAACAAGTACAATTGGAGAATTTACATTTAATGACCTTGAGGAGGGTACTTATACGCTTAACACAATGTATAGAGGTTATGCTCTTGACAGCAGACCTGTGATAATAAATTCAGATACAAGTTTGTTTATTGAGATTGAAATTAACTGGGACAATAACTATGATATTTGGGCTACCAAGGAAAATGACATAATTAAATATTAAACAAACTATTTATAATAAAATTAGAGTAAAATGACTGGAGAATTAATACCTACTGGAGTAACGTTTGGAATTGGAAGGAATTCAATAAACGACCAATTTAGTGGAACTGCCGAGTTCAATAACATTATTTTGGAATCTGGTGCCAACTTTTCAGGTGGTACAGGTGGTGGTGTGTTATTCTCTGGAGGAACTAATCTTTATGATATTTTCTTGGCGAGCTCAAGTTATCCAACATCTGGTGACCTCTGGAGCGGCTCAACTGGAGCAAACTCTATTATTGCAAATAATGGGTCTGGTAACTTGGCGAGTGGAGACTATTCTTTTGTTGGTGGTAGAAATAGTCGAGCAAACGGCTCATATTCTTTTGTTGGAGCAGGTTACAAAAATCGCTCATTAGGAGATGGAACTTTTGTTGGAGCAGGTTACTCAAACTCAGCAACAACAACCTATTCATCAGTTGTTGGTGGTAGGGAAAACTGGGAAATTGGTACTCACTCATTTATTGGTGGTGGTGCCTATAATAAGTCAATTCAACCTTATGGTGTTGTAGTTGGCGGTTTATTAAACACTTCATCTGGATATTTTTCATTTGCTGGTGGTGGACGACAAAACTCAGCGACAACATTTTACTCAACAGCCGTTGGTGGACGACAAAATTTATCATCAGGTAATTTTTCATTTGTTGGTAGTGGTTTACAAAACTCAGCAATTGGAGAAAACTCATTTATTGGTGGTGGTGGCTCAAATAATGCGTCAGGTAATTTTTCATCAGTTGTTGGTGGCTATCAAAACTCAGCATCTGGAGCTCGTTCATCTGTTGGTGGTGGTCGTGAAAACTCAGCATCAGCACAATATTCAATAGTTGTTGGTGGACGACAAAACTCAGCATCAGCACAATACTCATCTATTGTTGGAGGGCAAACAAATATAGCACCAGGACTTCGTTCATTTGTTGGTGGTGGACGACAAAACTCAGCAACAACAACATATTCAACGGTCACTGGTGGTTTTAATAATTTAGCATCAGGAACCGCTTCGCTTGTTGGTGGTGGTCAACAAAACTCGGCATCTGGAGTTCGTTCATTTATTGGTGGTGGTTTTTTAAACTCAGCAACAGCACAATATTCAGTAGTTGTTGGAGGACAAGTAAATATAGCATCAGGACAACACTCATTTATTGGTGGTGGTGGCTCAAACTCAGCATCGGGGGCATATTCATCAGTTGTTGGAGGCAGAGGTAATTTAGCATCAGGAAATCGTTCTTTTGTTGGTGGTGGAATCTTAAATATTGCATCAGGAGACTTTTCATCTGTCCTTGCTGGAACGGGAAATACAGTTTCAGGAAACCTATCAGCAATAGCTGGTGGCTCAGGGATGACAAACTCGTTCAATAATACATTCATGACCATGAATGCTCGACTTGCTGAGAACGGAGGAGTCATATACTCTGCAGGAACTGACCTTTATAGTATATTTGGAACTGGAAGCTCGCCAGCCCCAACATTTGACTATGGAACTACTGCTACAACTTTAGGTTGGGATGTAGTAAATCAATCTAAAACAGCAAAGGTAATATTAAGTGGCAATGTTACTTTAAATGTTCTCAATGTGTCAAGTGGAGATTTCGGAACCCTTAGAATACAACAAGATGGTGTAGGCTCTCGTGTTTTGACACTGGGGACTGGTACACACAAGGTTGCAAATGGGGGTGGTGGTTCAATAACACTTACTTCTAATCCTGGAGCCATTGACATTATTACATTCTTCTATGATGGCTCTGAATTCAATTGGAGTTCAGGATATAACTATAGCTAATAATTGTTGACATGAGTAATTCAGCATTTTTTAACATCAACAACAATCAGGGTGATGTTTTTACGCTTACCACCCAATTAGATAGCGGAACCACCTTTGACTCTAACGTTTCTGCCTTTAGTGGAAAGATTCCGAGAATTGACTATGGTGATGGGTTTGCCGAAGCTGGCACTTCACTTTCACACACATATTCTGATAGTGGCTCAAGTAAAACTGTTAAACTCTCAATTGATAGACTATCTAACATAACCTTGCTGCAATTCCCAGATAACAGTATTGTAGGGGATATAGATTTATCTAAAATGGTAAATTGTTCAAATTTTCAATTTAGCTTAAACCCTGGATTAACTGGGGTTACTTTTCCAACAACAACAGCGAATGTAAATAGCTTGAACTTTTTCTTATGTAACATCAATGGAGCGATTGACCTAACGACAATGCCAAATATACAGGGAACTGTTTTTCTCTCAAACAACCCAAACCTAACAGGCCTCACAATACCTTCGGCAAGCACAAAATCATTTACAGATTTTAGAGTTAATAGTTGTAATATAAGCGGAAGGTTAGATTTTTCTGGTTATACTGGCGGATTCGGAGGTTTTTTAGGTTTCGGTTTTAATCCAAATTTAACAGGATTAACATTTCCGTCCAACTCAACAAACATAATATTTTTTAACGCCAGCTCTACTGGAATTGTAGGAGAGCTTGATATTAGTGGTCTGGGAGGATTTGGTGGAACCATTCAAATAGATAATAACCCTAATTTAAGTTCTATAGTTTTTCCGCCAAGTTCAAATAGCTTGTCATCTATTAATCTTGGACTTAATAATCTTGTTTATGGTTATGATTTAACACCACTTTCTGGACTTGGTGGAAGTGTTATAATACAAAATCACGCAAATTTAACTGGCTTGACTTTTCCGTCTGTATCAAATATAATTAGCTCAATGGGGATGTCCTCTAACTTAGGTTTTTCTTCAGTAGACTTTTCTCCCCTGAGTGGTATGAGTGGCAATCTTTTCCTGTCAAGTTGCCAAGATTTAAACTCTATAATTTTTCCAACAGTTGTATCTGGTGTGTTTAGTAAAATATATTTTGATGACTGCAAGTTATCAACATATGTAAATCTTACAACTATATCTGGAATTACCCATAATAACATAGATATTAGGGCTAATTCTAATTTTATACCAACAGCTGGCGTTAATCAAATGTTGTACGACCTTGATAACATGGGCTGGACTGGAGGTACATTTTGGATACAGGGAGGAACAAACGGTGCTCCAGATGGATTTTCTGGTGGATACGATGGTACTGGTGCCACTGCAAATTTATTAACAAAAGGCTGGTCTTTATCAACTAACTAATTATGGAAGTGACTCAATACAACCTTAGCGGAATCACTATTAATAAAACTGATTATGAGACATCTTGGAGGCTTATTCACGATGGGACCAAAGTTATTTCACTTGCCGAACAATCTGGGATTACTCAATCAATGCATAATATTTTTCTGGCAGCAACAGAAGCTGAGTGTCACACTGAGATATATGTTCTAAACTTAGAATACAATCCTTAACCTCCCTGAGAAAGGTTGAAGAATGTTTGTGCTCTATCAATCTGGGTTCTCTCCTGTTTAATATCAATATTTCCATTGCTAAACTCCTTCTTACGTGTGAGAAGGGTGTATTGCTTATAAAGATTTCCACTCTCGTCAAAGATAGAGTAAACGCCTGTCTCAAGGTCTCTTGTAGATTGACCGTAAAGAGCATATGACAAGGTTTTAATATTTTGGTCTACCATTTCAACTTCAATCATAACTGGGTCAAAGAAGGTATTTGAAAGAAGTATTTTTTGGCCAGATTTACCAAGGTCAACTGAAACTTCATTTGTAATTAAACTTGCCTCATCTGGAGTAAGAGTGATGAATAATTGATTTCCACTTGGGTCGATAACATAAGTTGTGGAACTTGCGTTTGTAGTGTTGTTATTTGGATTAACACTAACAAGGTCACTACTGGTTATAATCCTATGAAAGTTCTTTATCTTGTTTCCATTGTCATCAAAATACTCAAGCTGGTATCCAATTAGAGAACCTGTACTTTGAAATTGAAGTTTTGGAATTACAATTCCCTTTTTAGAGATTTGAATTTCTTGGTCATTATTGGTAATTACGAAAGAACAATCAATAATTTCTGTTTGAAATGTCTTAGGCCTGATAAGAATCATGTAGAATCCAAGTCTGTTGAAAATAGAAGCTGGAAGTCTTAGTTTATATCCACCATCACCTCCAATCATTTTTCTAAACTCATTATTGGTGACACTATTAAATAGTGGTAGGAATTGTGTATCTCCAAGAGACTCCCTGTTTGGTGAATAGGCGTAAAGCACATCGACATCATTAAAGTCAACATCTGCCAATTTCACAGTTCCATAAGTACCTACTGCCATAATTCTTTTAGTTTAATATAAATAATTCATAAAAAAAAATAAACCCTTAAACGGTGAGGTCTATAAATTCAAGACCACCATCTTTTTTGTAGGTATCTAAGTTTAGCTTTAAAGTATCTCTTAGCGTGGAGAAGTTTAATTCAAAAAATTCAAAATTACTTTGTTTAGAATTTATTATTGATTCATAAAGATAGTTTGCCGCAGAAAAATCTGTTATTTTACCATCTTTAAGGATTTGTTCTGCAAAAATTAAAAACCTAAATGAATGCCAAATATTTTTTAGTGCTACATATTGAATTCCATCTGAATCTAATATAAACTTTGCTCTATTCCAAAGCTCATCCGATTCAAGCTTAACCTTGTTCACAAGTTTATCACTATCTAATTCAACTGAAAAACTCTTGTTGTTAATGATAAAAAACTTTTCTGGGTGACTTAAAAACTCAAGTTCACGCATTTCATGATTATTTAATCTATTTTGAAATTCTTGTTTAGAATACAAATGTACATCAAATTCATTTCCATCTATACTTGCTTCTAAAAACCTGTGCCCCACAACATCAGTTGATATTACTGCCAAATCCCAATCAGAATCAAAATTATCAACCCCATAAAGTCTTGAGCCTTGTATGTGAGCGGATTGTACTGATGAGATGTTTATCCCTATTGCTTCAAACAAAACTTCAGCAGGAACTGGCAGCTCTACTCTATCTGGTACAGATAAAGATTTTCTGAGGACTACAAAACCAGAATTCAAATTAAGTGCTCCAATAGCCTGTTGAAGTTGATTTGTTGGAATTATTTTAGTATTAACATTCTCATCTGTCTCAAGATTAATGTCTACGAATCCCTGTAATATTGTGTGTATTCTTGCCATTATGTTCTTAGTTAATTAGTCAGGCTTTAATTCTTCAAGTCCTGTTAGACCTGAAAATTCAGTATTTATAATTTTTGTGTCATAACTATTGTCTCTTATTACATCGCCAATCTCTTTGCCTCCTCCACCTGTATTTGGAATGAAATCATTTAACACTTCTATTATATTTTCAAAATAAATACTCTCCCTATCTAATTGGCTAAAATTTCTCTTAACAAAAACAGGAATGTAATAACTTGGTTCATATGTAAACGTGGTAAGTGCTGAAAAAACTTTCAAAATTCTTGTTGAATTATCTATACTCAATGGAATACTCTGAAGACCTTTTTGAGGGGCCACTCCATTATATTGAAACGTGGAGTTTTCAATAACAGTGGTTCCAGTGGTTCCAGTAAGACTATTTTCTATAACTTCAACTGGAGGAAATTGAGCATTTAAAACACTTGAGTTGTAGTAGCTATTGAATACATCTGATAATTTTTGGTCACTATTGTAAATCTCGGCAAATTCAATTGTTGTTGTTGAACCTGTTAGATATGAGAAAAAATCATTAATTATTACTAAATTAGATTGATTATTTAGGAAATTTCTAACATTAGAATAATTAACAATACCACCGCCAAGCCCTTGAATATTATTTACCACATATCCATTCACATTTTGTAAATTAGAGTTCACAGGAGATGTCTCCCCAGTAAGTGTTATTAATATTTTATGTCTTTGAATCATTATTTGTTTATATCTATGTTAAAATAGTTTGCCTTAGAAATAATATGATTAGGAACGATATTGACCTTATCAATATCATCAAGAGTTACCTCAGATAAAGTCCCTTTGTTCCATGGAAATTCATTGATGCCTATTTGGTCAAACCAGAAAATAACCTCAGAATTACTTAGCTCAGCAATATCAACTCTCACACTTCTAATGTAGTCAATCATATCATTTGTCAAATCACTACCGTATCTAACCTTATTTTGTGTAATACCATTAAAGAATGAGAGTTCTATAAAAAATGGATTTACCTCCTGTCTCACTATTGACTCTATCTCTTCTTCTCTATTTATTTGAACGTATTCGAATATCTCATTTGTCCTCGTAAGAAATACTGGGAGGAAAAAATCAAACTCTGGAAATCCGTAGTAATTTTTGTCTTTATGTAAAAACTCCCAACAATCAGGAGCCACCTCTACTGAATCTACATAGATTTTATATTGCTGTATGTAATTTATTTCATTCATTAACTATAAATAGCATTAAGATAAAACTTTAGATATTCCTATCAAATTATTACAAGTGATTAGGTCGCTTGTAAGAGGGTTTGGTCTAAAAGATGGTAAATAACCAGATGAGTGGGTATTTGTGGCTGTTACCTCTTGAGAATTAAGTAATTCAGAGGCAAGAAGGGCAACTCCATTCAAATAATATCCATCAACATCAAGAGCATTTGTTAGTGGGTCACAAACATTTGCATCTCCTGGAGGTAAACTTGGACCAGAAACATCTCTTATAGGGGTTACTAAATATGCGTCAACCCCAACGCTTGAAGAAATTATGTCTGTAGATGGTACGAACACATCTTTAAATCCTTGTTTTTTAATTGAAAAACTGTACCTACAAGATGTGTAACCATTAAAATTAGCATACAACTTTAAGTTAAAAGGAATTTGTTCAGTTATACTTGAAACTCTTCCATTTGGATATTGTGGGATTTCTACAGAATCTACAAGCGCATAATTTTCAAGCCCACTCTCTTTAGGTATAAAACCGTTGATATTATATGCGGGATGCTTAGCTGTTAGTGTAACTACTTTATTTTGCTGTGTTATATTAAATGGAATTACCATATTAACTGATGCATATTTTTGTGTTATTTTTTGAACAAAACTATCTGCAACAAGAGGGCCTGAGTCAAACCTGAGACCGTTTATGTAAAATATATCATTATAATAACTTGGACTTCCAAAGGCAGTGTTTTTTTCTTTAAAATCAAAAACAGCAGATTCCTTAGGGAGTGAGTTGTGATTAAAATACTTACTCTCAACAGAAATAGTGATGCTGCCTCCTGCTGGAAATCCTTGCTCTTGAGTTGTTACTCCTGGAATTATAGGTAGAGTCGTTGAATCTCCATCGTTGGTTACTAATATTTCATAAGTATCATTAGGAAAGAATCTGAAATTATTATTAACATCACCTGGCAATCCAGCACCATCTTTGGCTCCGTATAAATTCATTTGATAACCTGGAAGTTGGCCAAGGTTTTCTGAAAATATTATTGGGTCTGTAACTGGAGTGATATTGTTAATTATTTTCTGGAAATTGTAATTAACATAACCCTTAGGTGTTTTGTCTACTATTGAAACTGTGGTGGATTCAATATTAGGAATTCCCTGGTCTATTGTTGCGTTAATTGGATTAACTAAGGTAAGTGTAAACTGTTCTGGACTTTTCTCAACCAAAGAATCATTTAAAGCCGTTATATTTATATCTCTAAATTGCTGGCCAATACCCCAACTTAAATTCATGGGAAAAGAAAACGGAAATGTGTCTACAGTAAAATCTAACCCAAGAGTCGCTGCATCCAATGGGGAAACTGGGGTTGATATATTTACTGTAACACTCTCTGTTCCAAATACACTTGGCTCACTCAAACCAACCCTTACAACACCTTGCTGCCCCTCATCTAAAGAGTAAAAAGATTTTTCAAATCTAATATTTCTCTTAATAACTCTATTTACCTGAAAATTATTTTTAATCCAATGTTTGTTGTAGAAGAATGGAAAGTCGTTTTGTATAACGTCAAAACCACCGTCTATTCCAAAATCAACGGTATCTGTACCGTATTCTACAAAATTACCATCAACGTCTTTAAATACAAGTCTCTGTTCAACTATAGTCCTTGAATAGGTGACTCCATCTCCCGCAATTTCAAGATAAATTACGTCTGATATTTTATAGTTATCTAATTCAATAATATATTTACCCCTTTTTTTTCCAAATACATTCTTGTCCCCAAAACCAAGTGGTTGAGAATTTATTGTAGAAATTTGATTGGTAAGAATTTGAAATCCAAATAATTCACTTGAATTTGAAAATACTTTTATGGTCAAGTTGTCACAATCTACAGCGGGAGAATCAATTATACCATAAATTCTAAAACTTCTTGAGGCATTTCTTTCTTTCCTGAATTGTTCAGCAAGGTCAAAATTATTGTCATACCTATCTCTTTTGATTAAATTAAATCTTTGTTGCAGGTTTACATTAATATAAATGTCCTCTAATTTTTTTGCTAAAATATCTTCAGTAGCAAGTACTATTTTTTTCTTATCATCCATAATTATTCAAAAACTTCAATTGCAATACTAAAAGCATTTCCACCATGAGAATTGCCACCAGCACAAGTTTGATTTGGCGGACCTACAGGAGCATCCCAAAATCTCATGTCTATAATATACCCGCCACCAGATGTGTTTGGAACATTGAACAAAGCTCCATTCATTTTAACTTTATTTACCCACCTGTCTAAAGAAGTTTCAAGCGTTCCAGATGTTTTACAAGAATCATTATTTTTATCGTATTGAGTTCTAACATTACCATATCTTGTTATTAAATAATAATTTGGTGGTGTAGCCTGTGCTGTAACATTGGTATTTGCTATAATTCTTTCTTGAGGCACATTGGTTCCACTTCCGCCAAGTGGGTCACCATTATTTTTTCTACATAATATATTTTTGAATTTCATTCTATAATTAGCTCTCGTGTATTTAGATGTAGCAAAATCAAAATTTGAATTACCAGCAAGTGTAATTGAAGCCCCCTGAAGAGGTAGCTGACTTGTTGTAAAAATAGCGCTTCCACCTGGAGATAAGTTAATATTCGTCCCTGGGATACTAACTGTAATATTCCCTAAATTAGTTATTTCAAATTCTAACAAATTATAGCCAAATTGAGCATGCGGACTTCCTCCTACAAGCTTAGAAAAATATCTATCATCAGTATTATTATTGTCTGTATCGTGTGCTGTTATAATTTTTGAGCTATTTGGCCCTCTCTGGAAATAAAAATCTTGAAAATTGAATGTGGCTGAAGTTGATATAATTTCTGGGCCTCTTTCTATTCTTTTGTTTGGGTCAATAATTCTATATAAACTAAGAGCTCCCTCACTATATGTTGCATTGTTATCAAGTGCCAGCGCAATGTCTTTATCCTCAAAATTATATACATCAATAGGTATATTTTGAACTTGGACTATATTGTTTCCATTACTTTGCCCAACAGCTAAGACACCAGGTTTAAAATCTGGCCCCGTTAAACCAGCTCCATTTCTTGTGGCTTGAGAAAAAATTGTATCTCCCCAAGGCTCTGCAGAAACTGGGGGCCAACCCTCAGGCCTTAGCCAATAACCGTATCCACATTCAACTCTTTGATACCTCTCTCCATTAAGAACCCTGGATATACCTGGTTGAATTGGAAAACTACCATTAGATGGTTCATAACCATTTGAATAAGTCTCATTCCGAGCTACTCCAGCTTCGTATTTATATATGAATCCAGATGTAACCTCCTTAGAAAACCTATTAGGAAACCAAAAATTATTTGATATACTACGTTGTATGCCATATCCTCCAACATCAGCTGTAGTTATACTTGACAATGTTACTTGAAGTCCGTTTAGGTCACCATCTTTATACTCAGGTTGTTCAAGATAGCGAGGATTAGTGGCGGGAAGTCTACCAACCATAGTGCTTCTTATGTAGTTTTTGTCAATGGGTTTGGCAGGTATTTTATATTTATCAGGATATAATGCAGTCCATGGTTTATCATAAGGGGAATATGTCTGATTAACTACTGATGTATTCGGTGCATCTGAAGTTTCTCCTCTATTTAAGTGGAAGTGGTCTCTACCAATCCATCCGCCAGGTTGGTTTGTATATCCCCAATCCCTTTGGAAGCCAGTTGTTCTAAATATAGAATTCTTTTGATTATAATATAGTTTAAATTGGTATCCAGCAAGCCATACCCCTTGAGAGGTAGGCTCTGACCTTGGAATTCCGTCATTATCTGTCCTATATCCTTTGGGGTCATACATATTAGCTGGAACTTTAAAGGCTCTAAATCCCTGTTCAAAAAATTTAGCCGTATTTTTAAGTTGAGCAAATTCTGCATCCCAAAGGAGGGTTTGCTCCTCTTCTTTGTCATAGATGTCTTGAATCTCTACTACAGGTAGTTTCCTAATCGGAAAATCTTCTTTAGACATATCTCTAATCTCAACATTAAGAGTCGGAGAGAAGTTTGCTAACTCTTGAGAGCCAAGCTTTTTATTGTCGTAACCCATTGGCGGAACATAGAATGTTGCCCACTTTCTAAGGTCATAATTAACAACAATATCAAGTTCTGTATACCCAGTTTGTATGGTCCCCCAAGATTTTACAACATCAATTGGAAATTGCTTAAAAGAGAAACTTGGAATAGTGTCAATATTACTTTCGTCATCAATTGGGAAAGGAAAGAAATTTAGTGCAATCTCATCTTTTGTAAGACCTTGTTTAAATAAATCCACCTCAAAAATAACTATCCTATTTCCCACAGGAACATCATATATAATAAATTCCCCATTTTCATTGGTGGTAGTGATATATTTATACTGGTCTGGGACTGATGTAAATTGAGATACAGACCTCAGATAGCTGTTTGTATCAGCGCTAAAAGATTGGATGTTAAAGTATTCGCTTGGATTTGAATTTTCTTTGTTGTTAAGATAAATCCTGTTTCCACCCGAATCTGTTGATGTTGAGGATGGATAGTCTTCTGATGAGTTAAAAATACCTATTGGAACATTTCTAAGTGGGATGCTTATGTTATTACCCTCTTCATCTTTTATCTTTTGACGTGCCATTAGCCTACCAAAAACAACACCTGTATCTGCCTCTTGGGTTGGCATACTATTTACAAGGTTGTTATAAATATTTAGCGTATCAAGAGTTCCAAATGTTCTATTTAATTTGATGTTTACAAAAAAATCATCAATTTCATTAAATTGTCGAAAAACATAATCTATGTGCGTAGGAACAATTGGTGGATTAGGATTTGGTATTACACCCTCAGATGTTGTTATTGTTGCTCCAGTATTGAGTGATTCTTCTATTTGTTGAGTAAATCTTTCCCTAATTTGATTGAGTCTATTGTCGTTAATTATATGTGAATAATCCCTCACATAAGAATACCCTGTCATGTGATTATTTGACAATTCCTCAATTGGTACATAATTATTTTCAGAATTTAGAGTCCAAATATTTTTCCCATCAAATGTAGATACCTTTACAGGGGTGTTAAAATTGTCAAGCCAAAGAATGGTAGGGGTATAAATAATATCAGGGTCTCTCGACAAAGTATTACTATCAGAAGTTAAATGAGTACTAAAAAACAACAGGGTAGTTCCTGATGTAAATTCTTTCAATAATATCTCCTCTTGCTGAATGTTCATGAGTCTTTTATTCTAAATATAGGCAAAGAAAAAACTGAGATAAATAGTTAATACTATTTTTTCTAAATTTATAAAACCAAAAAAAGGCCAGAGTATTAGTTTCTGGCCTTTTTATTAGGTTTTTGAATCATAATATTCCTTAAATATAGGAATTGATAGAAGATAATCCAATTCTACACCAGTCATATTAATAAATGAATTAATCATATCTTGGCCTATATATGGCTCCATCAAATTACTTTCTTCGTCATACTCTTCCTCATCTCCACCAAAAAAACTGTCAAGTTGCTCGTAGTAAAATTCTTTGTCCCCTACAAATTTCCAATTAACAATTTCAATATTATTAATTTGGCTATGCGGAACTACAACAATATCTGAATACATAGCTCCATCATAAACATCTCTGACAATATAAATTCTATTATCTTCAACGGCCTTATCCATGACTGTAGGGGGATGATTACTTTTAAGTGGGTCTTCATGAATGTTGTTTATCTTAACCTCAGCAACAAACCACTCTGTATAATACTCGGCATTTTCGAATTCACTTGTAAAAAAGAATCCACCATACTTCCTATCTCCAGAACTAACTATTCCAGTTCCCTCTGCAAACTTACTAAACTTCTTAAAAGGGAATTTACTACTGGTTCCATGATAAAATATACCGCCATTAGATTTCTCTTCAAATATATGAGAGATTTCTTCTTTAATTATTTTACGTATTTTATTATGACTTATCATGTTTGTAAATAGTTAATAATTCTCGTTTTGTTATAGAACATTTTTGATTTTTCATGAGATTTTCTTCCCACGGAATCATCTCAAGGTTTATAATATTTCCAATTATTTCTGGGTCAATATTATTTTTAAAACCCTCAGCTATTGAATATTTGTGGTCTAAATGATATGTTCCATCAACACCTGACTGACCTCTTTTATTATAATTTTCAAGCATATCAAGGGGTTGCTGATTTGTTGTGGCTCTAACTTTTTGGTAGTATTTTCTAATTTCTGGCAATTTTTTTTGATATTCTTTATAAGTATAACCAGTCTTTTTTAAATATATGTGGTCATATTCTCCTGCCTCTTTTCTGTTTTTTATTGTTTTTCTTACTTTATTTTTATGTTCTTCGGATATTATTTGACCAATCATTCCTTTATTTTTATCCTCCGACCTAATAATGTCCAATTTATTAAGTATTTTGTTAACTCCTCCATAAGACATATTAACGATAGAACAAACTTCATTTATAGGTTTTCCGCTCAAATAAAGTTTTTTAATTTCATTTGTTTTTTCGTTTTCATAATTATAACTGTACCCAGGTTTTCTGAGTTCAATGCCATTGTCCTTTAAAACCCTTAATACAGACGGCTTAGAACATTTGATTATTTCAGCAATTTCAATAGATGTTTTGTTTTGTTTTGAATATAAATCTATTATTTCATCAACAGGTAATTTTGTACCTCTTTTAACGCCCTTTTTAGCGCCACTAATACTTCGAGTTGAGTGACCTCTTCTCTTTAAAATTTTAGATACACCAGTTGAACTAATACCAATTTCTTCTGCCACTTTTGTGGTAGACATTTTTTGATTGACATACAATTGAATTATTTTATCTTCTATTTCTTTACTTAACTTCTTCATACAATTATTTTATTTATAATAGTAAATAGAAATTAAAAAACAAAGTTCGAAGTAAAGTTTCCTGATTATGTAATTGCAGTGTTATTTGCTGAACCAGAGCTTGTTCTGCAAAGAATATCTTTTTCTGGAAATTTTATTTCAAACATAGAAATGGGGTTTCCAAATATAGCATTATCAATATATGAAAACTGAGTTCTAAAACCGCCAGTTGATGGGTCTTGAGTTCTGTTAAAAGAAGCTTGAGAGTGTCTTGTAGGAGAATAGCCTCCCCCCTCCATATTAAACATCCTAACATCAACAACATTTATTACGCCTGGGATGTCTCTTAAGAAATCAACAAGTTGTGATATGTATATATTCTGATTCATTTGCCACTTCTCCACATCAAAATAGTCTTTTATGGCACTTATAGCCTGAGCCTTAACCTCACTTGCATTAAAAGTCTTATCAATAAACAAATCAACTTCAGTTTGCATATTTATAACTTTACCGTCATTAATTTCCACGTAGTCATTTATCATTCTAAAGGGAACCAAGTATCTTTCAAGATTTGTCTTAACAGCACTCGTTGAAACGTCAAGAAGCTTACCTGCTCCATCTCTGGTGAGGATGTACATTTTCACCTTATTATCTTCTACCTTACCAAACACTCTAAATGGGGCACCGAATTTTCCAGGCATCTGAAATGCTCTTGAAACGTAGTCATCTAAAGTCACCGCTCTATTTTGAGCGTTATAGTTAGCTGCAATATAGCTCTTAATTTCTTCAACAGAAGGAAGGCCAACGCCACCAATTGCTGGAATTGGGTTATTTGCCCTCGTTGAAGAGAGCACTCCCTGAACTAAGGTTAAGTTTGTTCCAAGAGATTGGCTCTGAATATTTGAAACCTCATTAAGAACATTGGAGCCAACATTGCTTAGAGGTCCACCACCAGCTCTGTATTTAACAAATATGGTTGAATTTGGTGGTATTTGGACTCCCAGTGCTGTGTTATTAAGAATAACAGATACATCAAGTGAATTTGAATCTGGGCATTTTACTGTGTTAGTAAGACTTGTAATATAAGCCTCATATGCATCGTAGTCTTCTACGCCACCACCAAAAGTAATAATACAAGAACCATCAGAAAGAAATTCTTTTTCAAACCTCTTCTCAACCTCAACATATCTTCCAGTTTTTACTCCATTAATATCATCCGCACTATCATCTCCTATAAATATTTTATCTGTAGCAAGAGAGTCAACCTCAAAATAATTAAGCTGGAAGTCGTTAAATTCAGTAAAACTTGGAGTTCTATCAATACCAAGACCGTTAAGAACAATTACGCTTACCACTTCAAGGACATTCTTATCTGGTAGTTCAATTTGAAAGAATGGCCCAGCCTGATTTGCAGGAACTTCGACTTTAAATATCTTAGTGATACCTGCTTTAATTTTCTCTCTCTTTACTATTCTATATCTTATCAAATCTTGATTACCATTAAAAATGGGTTCAATAATTCTATTAGAAATTCCATCTTCACTAAAATCGCTTGAGAAATTTATTTCATTAACTGTCTCAAATGTTTGTCCAGCACCCTTAACCTTCATTCCAGCTCTATATACAGGCAAATAACTTGCATCTGGACCGTCTGCAGTAGGTGGTACTTCTATAATAATGTCAGCAACACTAACTGCTGGCCTAACACCTGGTGGTTTATATCCAAAAGTCTTAGCAAGTCTGTATACAGACCTCCTCTCTTGAACTCCATCAATAAACAGTTCATTATACTTTTTATCAGTAGCATAAGATAGCAAGTCACCAACGTAGGCGTTTAATTCCAATAATGCCATACCTGGAGATGTGACATTAAAATCCTGCCATTGTTCAGGAAAAAATGTTTTTAGATAATTAATTAAATCTCCCCTGATTGAAGAGAAGTCCCTGCTTAAATAATTTACTGTTACAGTTTTTTGTGCCATATTCTAATTTTTAAAAACTTGGGCTATTCTCAGCATCTTCACCTGGTTCAACAGGAACTATAACACTAACACTATCTCTAACTCCACCGAGGTCAATGATTTTATAAACAACCTTAACTTCAAGTAAATTTTCCTGTTCATTAAAAGTAAACCCAATGTCTGTTACATCAATTTCAGATATATATTCAGATATTTTTTCAATTAGTTCGTCCCTAAGTTTTGTTGCAGATATATCATCCCACGGCTCAAAGATGTAATCCCAAAGTGGAGAGTACAAATCATGATTCATAACCCTGTGCCTCCTCTTAAGTGTGAGAAGAGCGATTAGATTCGTCTGAATTGCTTCAGCAGTAGTTTTTGTTGACAAAAACACACCACCCTCTTGGGTCTCTTGAAATGGGAATCTGATACTTATAGGCATAGCCAATCTTTATTTTAATATAAATATGCTTACAAAAAAAATAAAGGGTTAGATGGCTATAAAAAGAATTAATGAATATTTATAAGAAAACAATTTATGGGAGTTTTTAGAATATATCCATCAAAGTCAAATACAATAGCCAGTGGAGCTTATCAAAACTTTAACTCAGGTCAAAATGCAGTTACTGACCTTTGGTATGGTGGAGGGGGTACAGACACTGCTCCTGAGAAGAGAAATTCTATTAGCAGATTTATAGTTAAATTTGACCTTGATGAGCTTTCTGAAAAGTTTGCACTAAGAGAAATTAATCAAAATGTAGTTGCATCTTATAGGCTTAAGATGACCAATGCTATACCATCAGACAAAATTCTTGAGCCTGAGTATGAATTTGATGTTCTTGATAAGAAAATTTCAGCATCGTATGACCTTATCGTGTTCCCAATAAATAAAGATTGGGATGAGGGACGTGGATATGACTTATTTAAAGAAAGCTACCTTGTTAAACAGCGTGGAAATCCTTTAAATTCTGGATACTCAAACTGGAACTCTGCAACTTTTGTAGATAACTGGGATGAGCCAGGTGTGTTTATAAATCCAACTGCTTCTACAGCTGTAACGCAGTATTCAACCCAACACTTTGACTTAGGCAATGAAAATATTGACATGGACATTACTGGGATTGTTAATGATTGGCTTAGTGGTGGCTCTCAGAACAACGGGCTTGGAATTGCCTATAGAAGGGACTATGAGGTTCTCAGTACAGATACGAGATATGTTGCATCATTTTTTACCGAAAAAACAAACACAGCATTTAAGCCATACATAGAAGTTACATATAACCAATCTTTTCAGGACGATAGACTTCAGGTAACCAACAATAGAACATCAAAACTTTTCTTATATACATATAGTGGCAATAATCCAGTCAATTACTTTTCTGCAGGAACAGTTGAAATACAAACGTTGGCAGGAGCTCCTGTAATAACTGGACTTACTCCGACTCAAATGGAGAATGGTGTCTATTACATAGATGTTTTGATGAACTCAGCAACTCGTGGAGAGCAATACAAAGATGTTTGGAAAGGTATTACCTTTGTTCCTGGAGTTGACCAACAAGATATTACTCAAGTATTTACTGTGCGTGACAACTACTATCTAAACAACGTTCCTCAAGTTAATGACTATTCAATTTCTGTATATGGAATTGGGAATAACTCAAAATTATCAATAGGAGAAACTCATAAGATTTTTGTTGACTTAAGAGTTAATTATAGCAGTAGAAATCAACCGAGCACAGCTTATGATTTAAAGTACAGGATGGTAATGAATAATCAGGAGGAAGTAATTCCTTGGACATCAGTAAATCAAGCTGTAATAAATAGGTGCAAGCAAAATTACTTTGTTCTTGAGACTGGGTGGTTGTTAGCCAATCAAACTTATGCTATTCAGTTTAGGGTTGACGAGTTTGGTACCAAGAGATTGATGCCAAATGAAATAGTATTTAAGGTAATACGACCTGACGGCTTTCAATAGATTTAATAAACATCTCTAATGCTGAGATAGTAGTTAGATAAATATTCCTACTTCTACTTTCACTTAATTCAAGTCTTTGAGATATAGTTTCATCGGGCGTAGATATGGCTACATAAATAGTTCCAGCTGGATTTTTTTCTGTACCAAAACCACCTGCGTCAGCATAGCCAGTAGTTGCTATGGAATATTCGGTACCCATTATTTCTTTAACTCTCTCGGCCATTCTACAAGCAACTTCAGCACTTACTTCGGTGTGCTCATTTATCAACTCCTCTTCTACGCCAAGGGCGCTTATCTTGGCTTTATTGCTATAAACCACTAAGGAGCCCTCGAAATAATCAGAACTTCCAGCAATTGATGTTAGGAGGCTACTTATGTATCCAGCTGTACAACTTTCTGCTGTTGACAATTTGCAGTTTTGGTCTTTTAATATTTTACCAATTTTTTCAATTAAATTCATAATTACACAAGTTTTTATCTAAAGGTTTATAAAATTCAAAGTTAATGTTTTTTAGTTAATTCTTATGTGATTTGATATAATTCTTTGCAGATTACCATCTATTGTATAAGAAGAAACTTCATCAGACTCTGGAGTTGCAAGAAGTGGCAGCTGTGGAGTGTGAATGTGATTCAATAAAACCTTTATGATAAGGTCAAGTAATTTAATTAATTCATCTCCAAATACAGCTGGGTGGAGTGTGTTGGCTAAATCACCAAATGACTTTAAATCTTCATTTATTTCAAATTCAGATAGTCCAGAATCCCTAAACTTACCCCTAATTGAATACAGGTTAATGTTAGTGGATGTAAAATTAGCTTGAGAATACTTAGGAAGGAGGTCTCTGTTTGAATTAATATCATTCTCTTGTTGAATCAACTGAAGAAAGGATGGCGTGGTATTATTTATATTAAGAGTATCTTTTTCAAATTTACCAGCAATAAGAAATACCTCTCTTGGCTTTAGAATCAAGTCTGAATCTGAGCGACCCTGAATGGCTATGTCACCAGGCTTTGGAAGAATGGATGCTGCTTGGGGATTATTATCTTTATTTGGATTAAGATTAAAATCTGTATATTTAAAAACCCTTATAGCCTCTGAGTATGACTGAAATTTAAGTTTAAATGGACTATTAATTTGAGAGCCCATATAATATCTTGGCGCTGAATTGTCACTTGGATTCTCCAAAAATACATAAACCATTTCATCAACAAGAGGAATGATGTGAAAACTATTCGGCATCATTGGAACGCAAAATTGAAGCTGGTCATCTGGGGTGTCTCTATCTCTACCACCATTAATTTCGTCTTTCTCATCAAGAGAAATAATACGAGCAACAATCCTCTTCATACCAAGAGGGTCTTCGTTATTTACTACAATTGCAGGGTATATATTTCTTGAACTTTGGTTTCCCTCAGAAGAAATCCCCCCAGTAATCCCCTGCCCCTGAAGGGTGGCTCTTGCTAATTTATCTATTCCTGGCATGTTATGATTTTTTTATTTGCTCAAATATTTTTGCTTGCTCAAGTTCAATCTCAGCAAATTCTGTAAACAATTCTTCAATCAAAACTATACCACTCAAATGCTCTTGAGTGACACCTTCTTTTATGACCTTAGCATCAAGGTCATTAAGAGCTGTCTCTATAACTGCTTTTTTCTCAATAAGCTTATCAGCAAGCTCTTGAGCCTCTATGATTAACTCTTTTTTAGTTTTAACTTTCTCTTCCATTAGCTTGCGATTCCAGTTGCTGAGTGAGGAGCTGTTGTCGCACCCACAACGGCTACAGGTCCACCAGCATTAGCTCCTGATGCAGTAACAATTGCACCTGGGTCAGTTGCAATGTCAACCCTCATATCCGTTTGTATTGCAGACACAATTTCCTCCATCATAATTTTAACAAAATTTTCCATAACATTTGGAGTACCACCAACAAGTGGTCCAGTAGGTATTCCAGCCTCTTCAAACCTTGCGGTTATGGATGAGGTTAAAATTTGAGCATTAAGCCCAGGTCTTGTCTTTGCAAGAAGGATTTGTGGAATGCTTGGCTTTGGCACTGGCACCCTATCCTCCTTAAGTAGGAATAGCAAAAAATCTGCTATCTCTTCGGACATTTGCAAGTCCTCATCTATTGGTATAACTGCCATAATTTATTGATTTGTTGATATAGTTCCAAGTATAGCAGCAAGTGTTGCAACAGCTGCTGCGTATTTTTTAGCTTTACTGGCGAGCTCTGCAGCTCCCCCAATTTTATCAAATATTGCAAATTTTTGTTTTACTTTTTCTGACCTTCTCTTTTGTTTCTCAATAGCTGTTCTCGTAAAATAATTTGCAACTAATCTCTTAAATTCTTTGATTACAAAAACAAGAAGCATTCTCAACAGCTCCTTTAGAAGAGCATTTGCAAGACTTCTAAAAAACTCTTGCTTCTCTTTTGGGTCTTGCGTAGAATTCATTATATCGCAATTGCTATAAGCAACATTTGAGGGCCCCAATCCTGCGGCAGCTGAGTCAGATGAAATCGCAGTAAATATAGGTCCAAGAAATGGAAACACAAGAGATGAAATGTAATTCAAAAGTTTTACTATCAATATTTCAAAGAAACTTTTTCCAATAGAATTTGAGTTTTGCTCATTATTAATTCTTTGCCCCTGGTTCTTTACATGTTGAACCAGTGTATTAAGACTTTGAGCTGGGGTCGGAGGAAGTGTAGAGCTTGATGTGAATTGCCCACCACCCTCAAAAATATAGGCTGGATTTGCTGGCAATAAAACCTTGACATCCTGACAACTAACTTCGAAAATTACCTCACCCTTCTCAAGTTGCTTCCTAAGTGCCACTCTATTGAATTCTACATCTTCTTGCAGGACAATTGGGTCACTTGATAAACTGAACAGACTAACTCCGCATATAGCTTCCTCAAAAAGTCTATCTCTCTCTGAGGCGTTAGAGTTAAGAAAATTAGCTGCTCCTCCATTCTTGGGACCAAAAACCATCAAGGTAAGATTCTTTGCCATCTGCTGCTTGTACACTTGAAGAAATGTCGTTGGTACCAGATTTAATAAATAGTCTCTATTGATGATTTTATAAGCATCTTTTTGAGCTTGAGTTGCGGCTGGATTATTTACGTTTGGTAATTGTCGTCCCTTTTGACCAATTGAATCAGCTACAGCGGTAATTACCTTTTCATCCAAGAATGTTCCAGTTTCACTAAATACTTTATCTAAAAATAAATTGAATATTAGTTCGGGTTCAATCCCAAGAGCCCTCATTACCTTGAGTAAATAGTCAAATGTAGAAATTTGCTGTGACTTAGGAATGTTTAAATTTGTTTCAATCGGTAGAGACAATAGACTCTTCATTGAGCCTATTTTTGAGGTCAATTCAGACTGAGCTTCAGTAAGCGGAGATGATACTGGAATTTTTAGTGCCATTGTTACTTATCTTCTAAATCTTCATCTGGAAGGGCGTTGTTCATATCCTCCTCTTCTTTAATAGCATCAATAAGCGCACGCTTTGTCGCATCGTTAAAGTTAACCTCAACATTTGATGATGAGTCTTCCTTATACACAATGCTCTTAATTTCTTTTGCAAGCTTCTCAATACCATCAGAAGCATTTGCCGCCTGCTTAAGAAAGTCGATTGCATTCTTACCCATTAATATAAAACTCTCTGCTGAATCCATCTGAGCATCAGCCCTTCTGTATCTATCAAGGGCCATCTCTCTCTCCTCAAGCTTATATTTATAAACTTCGGACATGAGTTTTTCATACAACTCCCTTGTTGGGTCCATCCTCTTTCCAGAAGAATTACTTCCAGAGCTATTATTTGTATTATTTTCCATTTTAATAGTTTTTGTTCTTATAAATAGATTTCAGAAAAAAACTACATTAAATCAAGTAGGAAGTCGTCTTTTATGAGTATGTAAATTTTTCTGAATTTAATAATTGTACTGTCGAATTCAGTATCGCTGAGACCAGAAAAGTCTCTCAAGAAATCTATTGTCATATCACCCTCCCAATCCTCAAGACCATCTCCCATTATGTCAAAATTACACAATAGCTCAATGATGGAGCTGCATAGGTATATATCTTCTTCTTCGTGAGGAGGAATTTCTTGTATTTCATCTAAGAGAGTATTTACCAGAAAGTGATAAAAAGAAATGCAATTTTTCTTATCAATCTCCCTGGTTTTATCTCCAAATATAGATTCAAGTATTAATAAAAATATTTCTTTCTTCAACTCCTTTTTCATAACCTAATAAGGGAATGCGTCATCATCATAACCGTAATACTTATCTTTGTGTTTTTCAACAAAATCCTGCTTCTTAAGCTTGTATAAGATTTTAAATCTATGTAGCGAGTATGTAATATCTTTTGTTTCAAGGTTGGTGTGCTCCTTGATTAATTTATAAACAGAACTCTTGGAGTATACACCTATCAGCTCATGATTTTTAAATATATCAACAATTGCCTCTGCTACTTTTGCATCATTCTTAGAAATGTCTACCCTATCTATTTCACTCTCAAAAAGATTGGTTATATGATTAAAGAGGGCGAGTGAGCTATTAAGGTCAGACTCATCATCAAGCTCATAGGCAGATAGCTCATCGGCTTCTTCGCTATGAATTTCATAGGGAAGAATCACCTTGGTGCTTTTATCTACTTCCTTTTTTTTATTTTGAAGGTAGTGCTTAGCTACTGTTCCGTAGAATGAGAAAGACTTAGTGTTCTGGTCAGGGTCAAAGTTGCAAAATTTCTCGATAACATGAGACATGCAGTCGTTGTGCAGCGTTTTAACGTCTACACCCTGTCTAAACAACTTAAAGCTGAATATTATGTTCTCAACTAACCTTGTAAGTGGCTTGTGAATATACCCTCTAAAGATTTCTTCTTTTTTTCTTATAATCGCTGGTCTACTGGTATAGTCTACCATAGATTGATTTATAAGAATAAAATCTTCATCCAAGTCAATAACTTTAAACCTTGGATTGGCTCTATTCTTCTCGATACTTTTTCCAACTTCTTCAATGTGTCTATCAATTTTATACTGATAAAAATTAAAGTCGTTTTTTAAATATTCTTTGACCGCCTCTTCGGTCTCTGATGTCCAATATTCTTTACTCTTAGCTACCTTATTCTTTTTATTGTGGTTGCTGCTCATATACCTTATTTCTATCTTCTTCAAAAAAGTATTCTTTCTTGGCAAGTTCAACCCAGAAAGAAGTTTCTTGAGCGCTCATACCTCCTTTTTCCTCTGGAAGGGTTACAAGGTTGTTAGGAACCTTAGAAGATGAGTGACTAAATTCTTGCACATTGTTTACTCTGAAATCGTATCCAACTCGTGGAATTGTCATCATTTTAATGTCATTATATATCATTCTCAAGAAGAATTCATAGTAATGACTTATCTTAATGCTTTCTTTCATTGGACACAATCTACCATCCTTATCTTCGCTATATTCTTTCAGGCTGCTAACTCTAAAAACTCCACCAAGTGGATTTGCGCAATTGAATCTTAGCAATAAATTCATATCGAATTTACCTGGTTCCTCAGAAATACCCTCTGCCCAAGCAGCTTCATTCATAAGTCCTGTGAGAGCTCCGTTTTGGAAGTTTCTAATCATAGGCAAGAAAAAACCAACTTCTTCGTTCTCTTCCATGTACACATTTGCAATCTTATACCAATTGGCACCAACTGCATCATCAACCTCAACGATAGATAAAGCTTCATATCCACCCTCAAGTGCAATATTAAAAAGACTATTGAAAACTTTTGAGAAATTGCTAACATCAGTTTTAATGATATTTACATCAACACCATTTTTAGCATCAATTATTTCCTCCTTCACTGTTCCATCCTCGTTTGTCTTTATCATTTTGATAGATGGTGCCTTAGCTATCTTCATCAAAGCCTCGACCTCTTTGTCTGATAGGCCAGCATCTAAAATAACAACATCAACTGGATGTGTTTGATTAGCAAGACCAAAAAGGCATTCTGCCAATTGACCTTCGTGCTTAATCTTATCAAGGTATAATCCTACAAGGATATTATTGCTTGAAGCTTTCAAGTTCTTTGATTCTTTCATCTTTATATTCATTTAAAAGTTTGATTATGTTTTCTTTTTCTCCCTCAACAGTATACTTACTAAGAGTTTCTTCATATTTTTCTTGGATGGTTTCATTATCCATATCACCGTTAAGCCACTTATCAATAGCAAGCCCAAGAATTTCTGCAGTCTGGAATATATCTCCATTGTTGCACCAGAAACCGTTTTCGTTGGTCATATATTCTTTACCTCCAAATGAAGCCCAGCCAATTGTGTGAGTTCCACAGGCCATAGCCTCAAGTGGAGCTGTACCAAATCCTGCAATGTCATCGGTGTATAAATAAAATGCGCAAGAAGAAAGTCTTTCTGCAAATTGCTCTCTATCCATTCCTTCAAGCTCCTGGAACCTAACCCACTTAAGGTGTGGATAAAATGCGTAGAATGTCTTGATGATGTTGTAGGTCTTAAGTTTATTTTCTGGACCTCTTGATGCGCTGAATGCGACCATAGGAAGTTTGTCAGATACTTTTGCTGGAACTTTGAAAATGTCTCTATTGATTCCTTGCTTAAAATTTTTAACATAAAGACCAGGCATAACTGATACTAAGTATTCAGTAATTGCGTCAGAAGCTGAGATTACATCTCTGATTCCGAAGTGTTGCCACTTCTCTCCTGGCTGCATTGCATTCAATACATAGAACCAGCTTTGTGCGAAGATAATTCTCTTACAAGAAACTTGCATTGTCTTCTTCATCACATCTGGGAAACCTTCTGGGATGATTAAGAAATCTTCAGGATTAACACTAAGAGGAATACAAGCCTGTGTGGTTCCATCGTTAAATGTTATTTCTTTATCTCCAAGGGGCATTATTTTAATGTTAGAGATGTCAAAGTCAACCCAAATAGGATTAAATCTTTCAAAAATATCTACTTGCTTCTTTGCTTTTGTTGAAGCTTCGTATGAAGCTCTTTGGTCTTGTCTTGGTTCATAAACAAGTGTTACATCAAAACCATTATCACTAAGATTCTTAGCCGCTCTAAGAAGGACACCAATTCCCCCGCTTGGGCTATTCATTGGTGGACAATAGAAATATGTTTTGAAAGTGTTGTCTCTGAGCTTACCGATAGCGTTGTCGATAATGTCATTTTGATTAGGCTGTTTCACCTCTTCTTGTACTTCAGCATTCTTTTCCATGAAAATTTATTTATTTAAAGTGTTTTATCGTATTGAAATAAATATATAAAGCTCCATAAAGAAAATAAATAGTTTTTAAAAAAAAAGACCAGGAAATTAATTTCCTGGTCTTTCTAAATTTATAAAAGTAGCGGCTAAATAGTTGTACTAATCTTTTTCGTATTGCTACTATTAAGCTTTTTCTTCATCAATCTCAACCTCCTTCACATTAGAAAGGTCTTCACCGATTGTATCCCCTTCAACTACTGATGAGAAAAATGCTGTATTGGTCATATCATTTAAAGTCATTGACTCAAGTGTTACATCACCTAAAGATGCAGATGCTGTATATGAAGCATTACTCATCTTAGCTCTTCCCATAATACCCCTTGAAAGGGCATTGGAAGCGGCTGCTGCCCCAGCTGAAGTAGATGAGTAGTTAATTGAATTACCTGCTGAAATTCCAAATCTACTTGCAGTTAATACAGCATCTTGATTTGCTCCCATATAACTAAAAGTCCATGCTCCACCTTTCTCAAGCTCACCAATAATTTCTTTAATTGATGTTGCGTTATGTTCTCTTGATGAATTTTCTTCACCATCTGTCATAATAACAACAAGCGCTGTTGAAATGCTGTCGCTATTCTTATCTTTTTTGCTCAAGTAAGATTTAAGATTTGAAATTCCAACTCCAATTGCATCATGCAAAGCCGTTGCGCCTCTTGGTGAGAATTCGGTCCCATCGAAATCTTTAACTTCGGAAATAGGCTTATTTTCCATGATTGTATCAATTTCTGTATCAAAAACCACAAGAGAAACAAAATATCTTTGTTCTGGATATTTCTCCTCAAGGTGTCTGATAGTTCCAAGCTGCTCATTTAATCCGCTGATTGTTGAGTTCCAGCACGAGGACATTGACCCGCTTCTGTCTAAAACAAGAAGATAGTGGGTATCAAGATTTTTATCTACCGTAGTAGTGGTTGTTACAATGGTTGTTGTAACTGTGGTTGTTGTCTTCTTAGAAGACTTTTTGTTTTTCTTAATCGACATAATTAAATTTTAAGTGTAACTCTAAATAACAGATTAAAAAAAAATTATCATAAAACAAAATTTTTATGATTTTTTTTCTCCAACCAACAAATCTTCTAAGAAAGAGGGATTAATATCTGATAGTAATTTAAAACTGTGGTCAGCCTTATCCCAGGAATTAAAAGCGTGTTCGATTTTGATTGCTGTTTTTCCATCTGGAACATCTTGTAGAATTTCTGGAACACAGTCTATTAAAATATCGCAATGACTCCACTTCTCATGTTCTTGCTCAACACACTGAAAACTTCTCATTCTGCAGTTATGTGTTGCAAGGAAGTGCCATGTAGCTGGAAGTGCTGCTCCACCGATACTTGTAAGAAGAACTGTCTTATACAATTTGTTTTGAAGTCCGTAAGCTTGGATTCTGTTGAAGGCTTCACTTGCCCCCTTATACTCTTCCCCTTTTCCAAAAATCTGGAATGGGAATTTTTGGTACATGAATTCTTCAAGAGCTTCTTGTGGAGAGAGAATTGTTTCCCCATCCATTCCAACTGTGTTGTCAAATTTGTAGTGGTTAACAAGGTCGTATGAATTCATAGGGAGAGTGATTAACTCTTTTTCCTTTAGTTCAATTTTCTTATCAAGAAGAATTAATTCTTCTTCTGAATTTTCCTTAACTGTCATATCTTTATTCATCTCAACCAGACTTGGATTATGAATAAACGCTTTTCGATACTGCTTATCGAATTCGGCATAAAAATCTCTTATCACACCATCAATACTAATTCCTATTGTTTTCATTATAAATCTATTTAAAGTTTAACATAGTATTTTCCCTTATAAAGTATGCCATCCATCATTTGACAATCAGAATACCCTTGGTCATGCCCTTCTTCTAACGCATCCTCAGCCTCTTCCTTGCTGTATAGTCCAGTTTTGATGTCATTCGTATAATCCCACATTATATTATGGGATATTTCATGCCAAGCAGCATAGTCTCCACTGATTCTAACTGCTAATTTTACTTCTTGCACCTTATCTTCCATACTATTCAAATGTTGTAAATTCTCCGCCAATAAAATTGATATGCTGAGCCTTTCCATCTTCGTGAACAATTGCGTGCGTCTGAAGCCAGCCACTTGGACCGATGTTATATCCAACTCTCAACAAGGTTGATGTTCCAACTTGAATTACGCCATCCTTACGACTTGGAGAATGTGAGTGACCTATAATCATCTTAGAGTTTAATCCTCTAAACTGATTTATTGAGCCCCTGCTTCCGCTCGCTCCAATATCACCATGTTGACCAACTTCCCAGTCATGAACTTTATAACTATCACTTCTACCAAGTGTAATCATTTCTGGGTACTCTTTCTCTACAATGGTTGGAATAATTCCCTTAGGAGCCTTGTCTTCAAGAAGCATGGCCGAGAATCTCATGTAAGCTGGAGCATTTTTAATACTACCATCTCTTTTCCAATCTGCATCCCTAAGCCATCTATCAATAAAGTCATCGTGATTACTCCTGGCAATAATCGTTCTATATTTAGAAAATGGCTTAAGGCCATCAATCATTTCTCTAATCTCCTTGTCAACATCATTCTTGCCCTCAATTTCTTTTCTGTATTGAGCAAAGGCATCTTTTCTATCGTGATGACTTATTGAGTGGCCATTAAATATGTCATGAAGAACAACTTCCTTGGGCCTTAAATTTTTAAACAAGACGTTTAGTGTGCTGTCAATAACAGTTTGGTCGTGCTCTCCAAAGTGAATGTCACCAAGAATAGCCGCATCAATTTCCTTGATTCTCTTAACCCTTGATTTGCCTTCAATTTCTTTCGAGGCAAATGTCAACCCAGGAATTAAGTTAACCTTTTTAGCGCCACCCTCAAATTGAACTCTGTAGTATAAGTCATAGAAATTTCCATCATCAGTAGCAGTTACTTGTCTTGTGAAGAACTTATGATTATCTTTAATCTCAACAATAACAAAGCCAAGTATGTGGTGAAATTCTCCTTTTTTACCAGCCTTAGAATCTGTATAATTTGCAACAGTACAGGCTCCAGTAGTTAACATCATCTTTGCTGGTTGCCCCTCAAGAACTGGAACCATCTCCATTTGAATTTTTGGATGTCCAAAAATACAAGATTCAGAACCGCTAAACCCCCTCATTCCAGTCATTGGCGTGACTGCTGTTGGAGAAATTTTAACATCCCCAACAAGGACAAGATGTTTGTGTAGATTGTGTCGATTCGCATAAAGATATGGTTCAACTCTTGAGTGCCATGATTCATGGGCTTCATCCTCAAATACAGAAGTTGGATTTTTATATCTTCCAGCTAAGATAATTATTTCTGCATTAATTTCTTTGGCGTACCCTTCTATATTTCTCAAAAAGACCTCATGGACTGGAGTGTTGTTTTGTGCCCACGTAATAATGAATCTTTTTGATTTTTTGCTAATCTTTCTACTTTTAGCACTTTTAAATTGAGGAGATTCCTCTTGCTCCTTCTGTTTAATACCAAGTTTAACAAGCCATTTTCGAGTTGTTCTCTCGCTCTTTCCAAGGTATTTCATCAACTCCATAATTCTTTCATCCCAAGAAAAATCTCTCGAAGAGTATATTTCCCTGATATGAAGAATATCATCTTCAGTTAGTTCATCAAATTTCATAGTTAATTTTGTCTATTAGATATTCTCTCTGGTGCAAATTAACGCAAAAAAACTCAAAGAAAAAAATTTTTTTAATTCTTTAAAATTATTCGTGTTCTAAATCATGCTTAACCATTCTCTCAATAAGTTCGTCAAGGTCAACCTTCGCCTCCCATCCAAGAACGTTTTTAGCCTTACTTGGGTCTCCAATAAGTCTATCAACTTCAGCTGGTCTAAAATACTTTGGGTCCACCTCAACAATAAGTTTTCCAGATTCCTTATCATAACCCTTCTCATCAACTCCTTCACCTCTCCACTCAATTTCCCAGCCAAGATGCCTCGCAGCCATTTCGATAAACGTGCGGACCTTATAAGTCTTTCCAGTTGCAAGAACAAAATCCTGTGGTGTATCCTGTTGGAGCATTCTCCACATGCCCTCAACATACTCTTGGGCGTGACCCCAATCTCTCTCTGCATCTAAGTTACCCATTTTCAACACATCACGCTTGCCTTTTTTTATTTGGACCATGTTGGTTGTGATTTTTTTGGTAACAAAAGTCTTTCCCCTTCTCTCGCTCTCATGATTGAATAATATCCCGTTGCATGCAAAAAGATTGTATGATTCACGATAATTCTTAATAATCCAGAAACCATAAAGTTTTGCAACTCCATATGGACTGCGTGGGTGGAATGGTGAATCCTCATCATAGAAGCCTTCGCTGTTCTTATTATACTCCATTCCTCCATATAACTCAGAAGTAGAAGCTTGATAGAACTTGGCTTTCGGGCAATATGCAAGCATGGCCTCAAGAATAGTAAGAGTTCCAAGTGCATCTGTTTGAGCAGTGTAGTGTGGAACCTCAAATGACACCTTAACGTGAGATTGTGCTGCAAGATTATATATTTCATCTGGCTTAACCTCAGAAATTAGTCTCATGATGTTTGTTGGGTCCGTGATGTCTCCGTGATGAAGATGCAGTCTTGGGTGGTCCATCAAGTGGTCAATTCTCTCTGTGTTGAATGTGCTGGCTCTTCTAATAATCGCATGCACAATATATCCCTTCTCAAGAAGAAGTTCAGCAAGGTAACTTCCATCCTGACCTGTAATTCCAGTTAAAAAGGCTTTTTTTGAAATTGCTTTAAAACCGTGATAGTGCCCTAAAGC